>Ga0310826_101736_pt1 | contig 9446 bp, 7 predicted proteins | sample WT_ome_FD_201306 | JGI IMG/M metagenome (GOLD analysis project Ga0310826, IMG submission 201306) | Sorghum-adapted microbial communities enriched on wild type (WT) sorghum from Joint BioEnergy Institute, Emeryville, California, United... ... | reverse complement strand
AAAAAATTCTGACAAATCACTTCTGTTTGATGAAAGAACGAAGCAAAGCGCTTACAAGGCAGAGGTTCCTTCGGAGTTCGCGTTCCAAGCATCTTAAATCACTGCCCACGCTAGCTTGACACTGACCGGCAACGGTGTCCAGTTGACGATACCTGCCGCAACGCGTCATAATAAAAAGAATATCATCCATTATTTATGGAAATCGGTTGGTTCGCCTGCGGAGAGGGACAGACATGGGCTTGGAACAACTGTTGGAAATCGCATCGACCTACATGAAACCCGCGGATTTGGACCGCATCCGGGAAGCGTACGAATTTGCGGAACGGGCTCACCGCGGTCAGACGCGCATGTCCGGCGAGCCCTATATCCAGCATCCGCTCGCCGTGGCCGAAATCGTGGCCAAAATGCAGCTGGACGTGGTCACGGTGATGACCGCCCTTTTGCACGACGTGGTGGAAGACACGAACGTGACGCTGGATGACGTTCGGGCGAAGTTCGGGGACACCCTGGCGGATCTGGTGGACGGCCTGACCAAACTGAAGCGCATCAAGTTCCGTTCCAAGGAAGAACAGCAAAACGAAAACTACCGCAAAATGTTCGTGGCCATGGCCAACGACATCCGCGTGATCATCATCAAGCTGGCCGACCGGCTGCACAATATGCGGACGCTAAAGTACCAGCCGGAGGAAAACCAGCGCCGCATCGCCCACGAGACGCTGGAGATCTACTGTCCGATCGCCCACCGCCTCGGCATGAGCGCCATCAAGTGGGAGATGGAGGACATCGCCCTCCGCTACCTGAACCCGCAGGCATACTACCGGATCGCCACCCTGATGAAAAAGAAGCGCGCGGAGCGGGAGCAGTACATCGCCGATCTGATCGTGCAGATCAGGGAAAAGCTGGCGGAGATGAACATCAACGCCGACATTTCCGGACGGCCGAAGCACATCTACAGCATTTACAAGAAAATGACGACGAAGAACAAGCAGTTCAACGAAATCTACGACCTGCTGGCCATACGGATTCTGGTGGAAAACGTAAAGGACTGCTACGCCACCCTCGGCATCATCCATACGCTGTGGAAGCCGATGCCGGGGCGCTTCAAGGATTACATCGCCATGCCCAAAGCGAACATGTACCAGTCGCTGCACACGACCATCGTCGGTCCGTCGGGGGAGCCGACGGAAGTGCAGATCCGCACGTTCGAGATGCACAGGACGAGCGAATACGGCATCGCCGCCCACTGGGCCTACAAGGAAGGCAGGGAAGGGGTAGCGCCCGGGTCGTTCGGCGAGAAAATGAACTTCATCCGCGAGATCCTAGAGCTGCAGCAGGAAACGCGGGACGCCTCCGAATTCATGGAGTCGCTGAAAATGGACTTTTTCACGGATCTCGTGTTCGTTTTTTCGCCGAAGGGGGAAGTGTTCGAACTGCCGGCGGGTTCGGTGCCGCTCGACTTCGCCTACCGCGTGCACACGGAAGTGGGGAACCGGACCATCGGCGCCAAGGTCAATGGCAGGATCGTGCCCCTCGATTACAAGCTGAAGACGGGCGACATCGTGGAGATTCTCACCTCCAAGCATTCGTACGGCCCCAGCCCGGATTGGCTGAAAATCGTCCAGACGTCGCACGCCCGCAACAAGATCCGGCAGTGGTTCAAGAGGGAAAAGCGCGAGGAAAACATCGCCAGGGGCCGCGAGCTCCTGGAGCGGGAGCTGAAGCGGCTTTCCCTCGATCCCGCGGAGTGGATGGCCGAGGAGAAGCTGCTGGAAGCCGCGAAGAAGTTTTCGTTCCAGGACGCCGAAGACATGCTTTCCGCCATCGGCCTCGGCGGCATTACGGCGGCCCAGGTGTGCACCCGCCTGACCGAAAAGCTCCGCAAGGAAGCGGAGGAAGCGGGCAAGATCCAGCTCACCCGGGAAGGCGTGGAGATAAAGCCGGCGACGGCATCGCAGGAGCGGCGGAAGAGCCGGCACGGCAACGGCGTTTCCGTGAAGGGGGCCGACAACCTGCTCACCCGTTTCGCCCGCTGCTGCAACCCGCTGCCGGGCGACGAAATCATCGGCTACATCACCCGCGGCCGGGGCGTATCGGTGCATCGCGCCGACTGTCCCAACATCAAGGCCGCCATGGAAGAAGAGGAAGCGTCCCGCATCATCGAGGTCACGTGGGACGAGGCGGCCGAAGCCAGCTACACCGTCGACATCGAGGTGCTCGGCCACGACCGGCGGGGCCTGCTCAACGAGGTGCTGCAGGCGGTGGCCGAAAGCAAGACGAACATCACCGCCGTCTCCGGCCGCACCGACAAGCACAAGATGGCCATCATGCACATGACCATCAACATCCGCGACAAGGAGCACCTGCAGTCGGTGGTGGACAAAATCAAGCGCGTGAGGGACATCTACTCCGTGCAGCGGGTCATGCAATGAGACAAGGCAGCGGACATCCCGGGAGGGAATCGATGTGAAGGTGGTGGCCCAGCGCGTATCCCGGGCCCGGGTGCGCGTCGGCGGAGAAACGGTCGGGGAGATCGGGCCGGGGCTTTTGCTTCTCGTCGGCGTCGGACGGGAAGACGGGGAGCGGGACGCGGTCTGGATGGCCGACAAGGTGGCGGGCTTGCGGGTGTTTGAGGATGCGGAGGGCAAGATGAACCTGTCCGCCATGGATACGGGCGGAAGCATTCTTTCCGTGTCCCAGTTTACCCTTTACGGGGATTGCCGCAAAGGCCGCAGGCCGAGCTTTGCGGATGCGGCGCCGCCCGACACGGCCCGTGCGTTGTACAAAAAGTTCAACGATCTCCTTCGCGCCAGAGGGCTCAAGGTGGAAACGGGCGTGTTCGGCGCGATGATGGAAGTGGAACTGGTCAACGACGGCCCTGTCACGCTGATCGTGGACAGCAGGGCGTAAATGGGACCCGTCCGGCTGGAATTTCCCTCGGCCGCCGGGTTGAACGCCGCCGGGATTGGCCAGACTAATGCCGATCCGATATGCAGCGAAAGGATGGATCGGCATGCGCCTGGGGCCAAAGGAAACGGCGGTCGGGCGAAAGACCCGCGAGGGTGTGCTTTCGGAGCGGCGGGAAGCGGTGGAGTTCGCCCGCATGGATGACGCGGCCGGGGACGGTACGGTGCGGGAGCCGGGCGGACCGCGCGGGCGGCGGTTTCCGGCGGGCGGCCGGGAGTGACGCCGGGGATTCCGGTGCGGAGGCTTTTTTATTTTGGAGATGGAAGGAGAAACGTCCATGCGTATCCATCTCGTGGCGGCGGACGAGGGCGCCGTACGGTCCCTGGTCCGCCTCGCGGAATTGTTTGGCGATGAGCCGACGGTGACAGCCGGGCCCGAGCCCGATCCGGACGCCGAATACATCGTCCGTCTGGAGGCATCGGAATCGGACGGGGCGGCGCGGGGAAGCGCCGGGCTGATCCGGCGGGCGGACGGGCTTCGGCGCCATGCCTCCCACGAGGGGATCATACCGGACGGCGCGTCCGCCGAAGAACGCCGCAAAATCGTCCGCCAGACGATGAACCGGGCGCTGCTCGACGTGCTGCGGCAGGAAACCGGCCTGGAGCAGCCGTGGGGCATCCTGACGGGCGTGCGTCCGACCAAGCTGTTGCACGACGGGCTGCGCCGCGGCCGGCCGCGGGAGGAAATCCGGCGGACGCTGCGGGAAGATTACCTCGTGTCGGAAGACAAAATCGCGCTGATGGAACGCATCGTCGACCGCCAGCTCGCGGCGCTGCCGGATTTGTACGGCCTGCGGGACGAGGTGAGCGTCTACGTCGGCATTCCGTACTGCCCGACGAAGTGCGCCTATTGCACTTTCCCCGCCTACGACATCCGCGGCAGCCAGGGATCGGTGGGCGGGTTTCTCGCCGGACTGCATGAGGAAATTCGCGCCGTCGGCCGGTGGCTGAAAGACCGCGGCGTGCGGATCACGACCGTCTACGTCGGCGGCGGCACGCCCACCAGCATCACCGCGGACGAGCTGGACGCCTTCTTTGCGGAAATGCACCGCTCGTTTCCGGACCCTCACACCATCCGCGAGGTGACCGTGGAAGCGGGCCGGCCGGATACCATTACGCCGGAGAAGCTGGACGTCCTTCGCAAGTGGAACGTCCACCGCATCAGCATCAACCCGCAGTCCTACATCCAGGAGACGCTGGACCGGATCGGCCGCCATCACACGGTGCGGGAAGTGGTGGAGAAGTTTCAGCTGGCCCGCCGGATGGGCATGGACAACATCAATATGGACCTAATCATCGGCCTGCCCGGGGAAGGCCCGGAGGAGTTCGCGCATTCCCTCGCCGAGACGGAGAAGCTTATGCCCGAGTCACTCACGGTGCACACGCTGTCGTTCAAGCGCGCGTCGGAGATGACCCGGCACCGCGGCGAGGAGAAGTACCGCGTCGCTTCCCGCGGCGACATCCACGCGATGAGGAATCTGGCGACGGCGTGGACCGGCGCGCACGGCTATGTACCGTACTACATGTACCGCCAGAAAAACATCCTGGGCAATCTCGAAAACGTCGGTTACGCCCTGCCCGGCAAGGAATGCCTGTACAACATTCTCATGATCGAGGAGATGCAGACGATCGTCGGGCTCGGCTGCGGCGCCGTCAGCAAATGGGTGGATCCCGCCACCGGAGCCATCGAACGGCTGGCCAACCCGAAGGAGCCCCTCGCCTATATCGCAACATACCGCAAATCTATCGACCAGAAGCTGGAGGCGCTGGAAAAGTGGCATTCGTCCCTGCTGTCGGCTGCGGCGGGATGAGCGTCCCCCGAGGTTTCTGGTGCCATGGCCGTTCTATTTTGGAAAAAACTAGCGAACGGATGAAAACAAATTAATGGAAACGCTTCCTATCTTGTAACGGAATTGTAATATTGTTTTTAACTTATTTTAACCAAACCGTCCTACAATGAAGATAACCCCCTTTTTTCATATAGATTCCCTTTCTGGGCCTGTCGGTACGTACGGCAGGCGCTTTTTTTGCCATGGCAAAGGCATATCTTCTCTCGCGAATTTTTTCAAATAAATGAACAAAGTGGAGAAAAAAGGGCCGTTCGAACCGGGGAAGGGTGGCGTTGGCGTTCCATGACCGCCCTTGGTTGACAGGGCAAATCGCGCATATTACAATTAGGAACAATGACCTGACAAAGCCAAAATCGATGACGGGAAAGAGTACTCCGGAACCGCATCCCCAGAGAGGGCGGCCTTCGGCTGCAAGCCGCCTGGTGACGACCGGACGAAAGACCTCCCCGAGATGTCCGTGCGAACGGGCCGCCGGCAAGCGGCGGGGCCCCATTAGTGTGGAACGCGGCCGGGCGTTATCCGGCGAACGAGCGGACGCGTGTTTGCGGGCCCGCGGGCGGAATGGGCCGGCCGGGCGCGCGTCCGGAAGACGGGTGGCACCACGGGAGCCGAAGCTCTCGTCCCAGGCGGGACGGGAGCTTTTTTGCTGGAACCGCAGGGCTGCCGATTCCTGCGGGGATCTTTCAAAGTTTCAGATCAATGGGGTGATCGCGTGGCATTCCAAAGACCGCCGGGGACGCAGGACATCCTGCCCGGCAGCGCGGCGCTCTGGCAGCATGTGGAGCAAACGGCGCGGGAGCTGTGCCGGCGATACAACTACCGGGAAATCCGCACGCCGATTTTTGAAGCGACCGAGCTGTTCCGGCGGGGCGTCGGCGAGACGACGGACATCGTGGAAAAGGAAATGTACACCTTCGATGACCGCGGCGGGCGGAGCATGACGCTGCGGCCGGAAGGGACGGCGGGCGTCGTGCGCGCCTATGTGGAGAACAAGCTGTACGGCGAGCCGGACGCCAGCAAGCTGTACTACATCGGCCCGATGTTCCGCTACGAGCGGGCCCAGGCCGGGCGGTACCGGCAGTTCCACCAGTTCGGCGTGGAAGCGATCGGCTCGGACGATCCGGCGCTGGATGCGGAAGTCGTCGCCCTCGGGTACGATTTTTACCGGATGCTCGGCCTGGACGGCGTCACGGTGGAAATCAACTCCGTGGGCACGCCCGAAGTCCGCGCCGCGTTCCGCGAGCGGCTGCTGGCTTACCTCGAGCCCATGCGGGATACGCTGTGCAAGGATTGCCAGGCGCGCATGGCGCGCAATCCGCTGCGGGTGCTGGACTGCAAGGTGGATCAGGACAAGTTCGCGGACGCGCCGTCCATCCTGGACAGCCTGGACGAGGCGTGCTCGGCGCATTTTGCCCGGGTGCGGGAACATTTGGAGGCGATGGAGATCCCCTGCGTGATCAACCATCGGCTCGTGCGCGGGCTGGACTATTACACCCACACCGCTTTCGAGTACAAGGCGCAGGGCATCGGCGCCATCGACGCCGTCGGCGGCGGCGGGCGGTACAACGGCCTGGTCGCCCAGATCGGCGGCGATGACCGCCCGGGCGTGGGCATGGCCATCGGCCTGGAGCGCACGATCCGGCTGCTGGAACAGAAGCGGAACGGGACGGACGCGGCCGGCGGCGTCGACCTGTACTGGGTCGCCCTCGGCGAACGGGCGGAACGGGAAGCGGCGGGCCTGATCCGGAAGCTGCGGCTGATGGGCCTTGCGGTGGAGCGCGACTATCAGGGCCGCAAGATGAAGGCCCAACTCAAGGCCGCGGACCGGATCGGCGCGCGGTACGCGGCGATCGTCGGCGACGACGAGCTGGATCGCGGCGTCATCGCGCTCAAGCGTCTGGATACGGGCGAGCAGCGCGAAGCGTCGCCGGAGGAACTGGAGCGAATTTTGCTGGAGGAAAGGGAGTAGGACTTGCAATGATGTTGAAGACGCATGACTGTGGCCATCTCACCAAACAGGACGTCGGCAAGACGGTGGTGCTGAGCGGCTGGGTGCAGCGCTGGCGGGACCTCGGCGGGGTGCTGTTCATCGACCTGCGGGACCGCAGCGGCATCATCCAGCTGGTGTTCAGCCCCGAATTTTCCAGGGAAGCGCACGAAATCGCCGACCGGGCGCGCATCGAATACGTGCTGGCGGTGCGGGGACAGGTGGTGGAACGCGATCCGGAAACGTACAACCCGAACCTGCCCACCGGCGAAATCGAGGTGCGGGTGACGGAAGTGGAAATCCTGAACACCGCCAGGACGCCGCCGTTCGCCATCGAGGACGGCATCGACGTGGACGAGGCGGTGCGCCTGAAATACCGCTTCCTCGACCTGCGCCGTCCGGAAATGCAGCGGACGCTGATGCTGCGGGCGAAGGCGATGCGGGCCATCCGCGAGTACCTGGACAACCACGGCTTCATCGAGGTGGAAACGCCCATTCTCACCCGCAGCACGCCGGAAGGGGCGCGCGACTATTTGGTGCCGAGCCGCGTGCATCCGGGGGAATTTTTCGCGTTGCCGCAGTCGCCGCAGCTGTTCAAGCAGCTGCTCATGATCGCAGGCATGGAGCGGTACTACCAGATCGCCCGCTGTTTCCGCGACGAGGATTTGCGCGCCGACCGGCAGCCGGAGTTCACGCAGGTGGACATCGAGACTTCGTTCCTGTCGCGGGACCAGCTGCTTGACCTGATGGAGGGGATGATCGTCCATCTGTTCAAGGAGACGATTGGCCTGGAGCTGCCGCGGCCGTTCCGCCGGATCACCTGGGACGAGGCCATCCACAAATACGGTTCGGACAAACCGGACCTGAGGTTCGGCCTGGAGATCGTGGACGTCACCGACATCGTGAAGGACAGCGACGTGAAGGTGTTCGCCTCCGTCGCCGCTTCCGGCGGGGTGGTCAAGGCGCTGAACGCGAAGGGCTGCGCGAACTGGAGCCGCAAGGAGCTTGACGACCTGCAGCCGTTTGCCGTCCGTTACGGCGGCAAGGGCCTTGCCTGGATCACCGTGAAGGACGGGGAGTGGCGCGGACCCATCGTGAAGTTTTTCAAGCCGGAGGAAATCGCTGCCCTCACCGAGCGGCTCGGCGTGGAAGAGGGCGACCTCATCTGCTTCTCCGCCGACAAGCTGAAGGTCGCGGCCAACGTGATGGGGCAGCTCAGGCTCAAAGTCGCCCGCGATCTGGGGCTGATCGACGAAAGCCGGTACGAGATTGCGTGGGTCATCGATTTTCCGCTGCTCGCCTGGAACGAGGAAGAAAAGCGCTGGGAGGCGGAAAACCACCCGTTTACCCGGCCGCGTGACGAGGACGTGCCGCTGTTCGACAGCGACCCGGGGGCCATGAGGGCCCAGGCTTACGACCTGGTGCTGAACGGCTACGAGGTCGGCGGCGGCTCGATGCGGATTTTCCGGCGAGAAATGCAGGAGCAAATGTTCCGCACGCTGGGCTTTACGATGGAAGAAGCCAGGGAGAAGTTCGGCTTCTTCATGGACGCGCTGGAGTACGGCACGCCTCCGCACGGAGGGATCGCCTTCGGTCTGGACCGGCTCGTCATGCTGTTGGCCGGCCGCGACAACCTGCGCGAGACCATCGCTTTCCCGAAGACGGCCAGCGCTTCCGACCTCATGACCGACGCGCCGTCGGAGGTGACCGAGCGTCAGCTGGAAGAACTGCACATCCGTCTCTCCGCCAAGGCGCAGGCCGAACTGGCGCGGAAGCGGACCGCGGCCGCGGGCGGCGAGGCCGCGGACGAAGGCAGCGAAGCGTCCGGCGGGGACGCCTGAGGCGGCGACGTCAAACCGGCGGGGCGTTCCCGGAAGGGATAGGCGCCCATGAACGGGTCCCCGCTGCGGAATTCACGGGAGGGGAGCCCGTCCGTCACGGCGAATCCGCCGAAAACGGGCGGGCTTCCGCCCGTTTTTTTCGCGCACCGGCATCCGCCTTTGCCTTTTATCGGCCTACTCCCATACAATGGACTATCCTGTATGCGGAGGTGCAGATCGTGGGCAAGAGCCGCCAGGGACGGGCAGGCGGCGGCGGGGAACGTGTCCGCTCCGACCCGATCGTCCGGGTGACGAAAGGCGGAGCAAGAGCGAAATTAAGAAATCAGGCGAAAGGCTCCGGAAGCCGCCGGACGAAAGGGAACGGATCGGCGAACCGCCGCACGCCGGACCGTCAGCAAAATCAACAAGCGCAGGAAGCGTTTCAACCGAGGGATCCGTTCTGGGATCCATGGGACGTTCTGCTTTTCGACGAAGCCGGCTTTCATCATCCGCCCGGCACGGACGACGCCAACCCCGGCCAGGAAGACCAGGAGGCCGAGGGACGGCCGCAGGGACGCGATCCGTTTTTCGATGAGTGGTGACGGAGACATAAACCATACTACAAGTCAGGCGACACCCTCCTCCGTCTGCCCGGCCGCGGGCAAGGCGGAGGTTTTTTATCGGCCGGGCGACGGATTTCGGTTAGAGTAAAATTTGCGTAGGGGTAAAGACTGGAAAATGGGGACATAGAAAGAGAGCCTCTCCTTTGGTAGAGTGAAATTTGGCAACAACACACACCAAAAGGAGGAGGCTCCTATGCAGCACT
>Ga0310826_101709_pt1 | contig 9641 bp, 7 predicted proteins | sample WT_ome_FD_201306 | JGI IMG/M metagenome (GOLD analysis project Ga0310826, IMG submission 201306) | Sorghum-adapted microbial communities enriched on wild type (WT) sorghum from Joint BioEnergy Institute, Emeryville, California, United... ... | reverse complement strand
TCCTCCTGGTCGCTTTCGTCGTGCTCTACGTGGTCGTGCCGAAGAACGCGACGTTCCTCGGCTTCGGCGCCTCCCACATGGGCTTGGGGCTGACGCTCGGCCTGGCGCTCTTGTTCATCGGTGTCGGCGCCGTCCAGTGGGCGCGCAAGCTCATGGACGACCACGAGATCGTCGAGGAGCGTCACCCCTCCAGCTCGACCGAGGAGGATCGCCAGGAGACGATCGCGATCGTGCGGCAGGGCGCCCAGGAGAGCGGGATCGGTCGGCGCACCCTCATTCGCCGCACGCTCATCGCCGCGCTCGCCACGCTCGGCCTCCCAGTCGTGATCCTGCTTCGCGACCTGGGCCCGCTCCCGGGGAGCAGGCCGGCCCACACCGTCTGGCGGCGCGGAGTCCGGATCGTCAACGACGTCACGTTCAAGCCGCTTCGCCCGGAAGACATCTCCATGGGCATGCTCGTCAACGCCGTTCCGGAGAACATCCAAGAGCTTCCGGAAGGGCGCGAGCGGAACGCGGCCCGCGCCAAGGCGGCGGTGATCTTGGTCCGCATGCGCGAGGACGACATCCGCGCCCTGCCAAACCGCCGCAACTGGGGCGTCGACGGCATCCTGTGCTACTCGAAGATCTGCACGCACGTGGGATGCCCGGTCAACCTGTACGAGCAGCTGACACGCCAAGTGTTCTGCCCGTGCCACCAGTCGACGTTCGATCTCTCCGATAACGGGCGCGTCGTGTTCGGTCCTGCGGCCCGGTCACTCCCCCAGCTGCCCATCATGGTTGACTCGGAGGGGTACCTCGTGGCCCAGAGCGACTTCACTGAGCCCGTCGGTCCTAGCTATTGGGAGCGCGGATGAGTAGCGCCACACCAAAGGCGGTCACCCAGCCCTTGGAGTTCCTCGACGAACGACTGGGGTTGGCCAAGGCGCTCAAGAAGACTCTCCGGAAGGTCTTCCCTGACCACTGGTCGTTCCTTCTGGGTGAGATCGCCCTCTACAGCTTCATCATCCTCCTGCTGTCCGGCACATTCCTGACCTTGTGGTTCAAGCCGAGCATGCAGGAGGTGGTCTACGACGGCAGCTACGGTCCGCTGCGCGGCGTCCACATGTCCGAGGCGTTCGCCTCGACCTTGAACATCTCGTTCGACGTCCGTGGCGGGCTGCTCATGCGGCAGATCCACCACTGGTCGGCGATGCTCTTCGTCGGCGCGATGATGGTGCACATGCTCCGGGTGTTCTTCACCGGAGCGTTCCGCAAGCCGCGTGAGATCAACTGGCTGATCGGTGTCGTCCTGCTCAACCTCGGCCTCGTCGAGGGCTTCACGGGCTACTCCCTCCCCGACGACCTGCTCTCGGGTACCGGCCTGCGGTTCGTGGAGGGTCTGATCCGGTCGATCCCGGTGGTCGGCACCTACCTGTCGTTCTTCGTGTTCGGCGGTGAGTTCCCCGGCGACTCGATCATCCCGCGGCTGTACGGCATCCACATCCTGCTGATCCCCGGGCTGATCCTGGCGCTGATCGCCGCGCACATCGGGCTCGTCGTCTACCACAAGCACACGCAGTACCCGGGGCCGGGACGGACCAACAACAACGTGGTCGGCTACCCGCTCCTGCCGGTGTACATGGCCAAGGCCGGTGGCTTCTTCTTCATCGTCTTCGGCGTCACCGCTCTCATGGGCGCGCTGTTCCAGATCAACCCGGTCTGGGCGTACGGGCCCTACAACCCCACGATGGTCGGCGCGGGCACCCAGCCCGACTGGTACATGGGTTGGGTCGAGGGCGGTCTCCGGATCATGCCGAACTGGGAGACTCGGCTGTTCGGCTACACCGTCAGCTGGAACATCTTCCTCCCCGGCGTCGGTCTCCTCGGACTGCTCGCCGTCGTCCTCGCGCTCTACCCGTTCATCGAGCGGTGGGTGACCGGAGACACCCGCGAGCACCACGTGCTCGACCGGCCGCGGAACCAGCCGACCCGGACCGCGTTCGGCGTCGCCGGCATCACCTTCTACGGCCTGCTGTGGATCGGCGGCGGGAACGACATCATCGCGATCACGTTCAACCTGGCGATCAACGACGTGACCAACTTCCTGCGGGTTGCGGTGATCGTCGGGCCGATCATCGCCTTCCTGGTCACCAAGCGGATCTGCATCGGCCTCCAGCGCCGTGACCGGGAGTCGCTCCTCCACGGGATGGAGAGCGGTGTCATCACCCGCCTGCCTCATGGTGAGTACGTCGAGATCCACACACCGCTGCCGAAGGAGGAGGCCTACGTCCTCGCCTCGCACGAGCGGCAGACCCCGATCGAGATCGGTGAGGGTGTCGACGCCAACGGGGTCGAGATCCCCAAGCGGCGGAGCCTCAAGCTGCGAGCTCTGGCCTCGCGCTTCTACTTCGGTGACGTGGTGCAGAAGCCGACCAAGGGTGAGCTCGAGGCCGCGCACGCGCACGGCCGTGGTCACGGAGCGATCCACCACGACGGGGCTGACCGCACCAAGGAGGTCGGGGCTGGCACGCAGCAGCGTCAGTCCGACAGCTGACACGCTGCCGAGAGACGGCCAAGACGCCCGCCACCCACACGAGGACCTGGGTGGCGGGCGTCACCGCTTTCTGGGACAGCGGCCAACGCGAGGACCTCGCGAGATGACACGGAACTCGGTTCCGAGGTCAAGGCCGCACGGGAAGAGCCGCAGGCCTGGTGTGGCCGGGAAGGAGAATGCCACGGGCCTGGCGTTTCTTCGCCCCGTCCCTCCGATACCTGCCGAGGGAGTGGTGAACGCTGCCCTCATCGCTCCACCGTGAGGACCCGCGAACAGGCCATGCCCTCCCGACGTTCACGAGGATGGTTCGGCTGAACCATGGCACGGTCTTCACGGATCGCCGCGGGTCGGCACCACCCCTGTGGGGCGGTCACTCGCTTCGACCGCGCCCGTTCCGGAGGATATGGCCATGGAGGTCACCACTGGACGGTGACGAGGCCCATGGACGAAGAGGAAGCGGCGCACCCAACAGAGCGTGGCGACCGTCTCCAGACTTCTGGGAAGACGACGGAGGGCTGGCCCCTCCCCTCGCGGGAGATCGAGCCAGCCCTCGGGCACGGCGTGTCGCGATGGAGTCAGACCAGTGCGCTGCCGGCCGTCCACTCCTCCCAGGAGAAGTTCCAGTCGCCGTAGCCGTTGTTGGGCTCCATCGGGTTGCCGTCAGGGCTGTGGACTTCCACGGGGTCGCCCACGTGCGAGTTCTTCCACAGCCACTCGGAGTTCTCGGTGTTCATGCCGATGCAACCGTGGCTGACGTTCGCCCTGCCGTGTGACCCCACCGACCACCAAGCCGTGTGGATGAACTCCCCGCTCCAGGTGAGGCGGAGCGCCCACCGCGAGTGCAGTCGGTAGCTCTCCGGGGCCCCGATCTGCTCGTTGGTGAAGATGACGTTCTCCCTCTTCTCGAGAACGACCTTGACGCCGTCGCGGGTACGCCAACCCGCCTTGCCACCTGTCACCGGGATCGTTCGCGCCAGCTTGCCGTCGATGTAGACGTAGGCGTGGTGCTTGGCGAGGTCGACCTTGGTCACCACCGAGTTGGTGATACTGAAGTTTCGAACCTTGTCCTCGAGCCCCCACGCACCGGCACCCGAGGCGACACCGCGCAGGTTCGCTCGCACCGTGACCTTGGTGTGCGCCGGCCAGTAGGTCTTCGGCCGGAAGCGCACTTCCTCGTCGCTGAACCAGTGCCAAGCGCCCACGATCGGCTTCGACGTCTCGACCAGAAGCCGGCGCTCGACGGCGGCCTTGTTCTTGACCGGCTCCGAGAACTTCACCGAGATCGGCATGCCCACACCGACCGCGCTGCCTTCCGTGGGGGTGATCTCGGCCTCGAGCACTTTCCTGGGCTTGAGCGTGCTGAACGTCTTGTCGACCTTGGTCGGGTAGCCCTCTGCGTTGAGCGCCGTCGCCTGGACGCGATAGACCGTGTCTGGCGCCAAGGGCTGCGTCGAGGTCCACGTGGTGGCGCCCTTGCTCAAGGCGCCGTCGAGCCGCGTGCCGTCCGCTTGGGTGACCCGCACCTCGGTGAGCTTGCCGCCCGCAGCGGTCACCTTGACCGTGCTGTCCAGGCGTACGTTGGTGGTGTTGTCAGCCGGTTCGACCGTGACACGCGCCGGCGGCACGTTGTCAGCCACGGGTACGGCCGCCGCCTCGTTCTTCTTGGCATTGATGTTGGCCTCACGCGGCACGCCCTCTCTCGACTGGCAGCCGGCCACCAGCACGGCGGACAGCATGACAGCGAGAAGACCGACGGCACGCGCAATTGGAACCCGTCGCCCCCGTTGTCCCATGTCGGCTCCCCATCCCAAATCGCCGGTTCTGAGCGCAGAACCGCCAATTCCCCACAGAGTACGTCCTTAGAGAAAGACGCGCTCGACCCCTGGGAAGTTGCTTGCCGATCTGTGCAACAAAACAGTACCGAAGAGCGACGCCGCCCGAAGCTCAGTGGGCGTGCACACCTCGGTAGTACTCGAAGACGAGACCCAGAACGGACACGGTGCCAACACCGACAGCGATGAGGAAAAGCCACCAACCGAACACGACCCCGAGGACGGCGAGCGCCAGGGACAGACCGCAGTAGAGCGGCCACCAGCTGTGCGGGCTGAAGAAGCCCAGTTCGCCCGCCCCTTCCTCGATGTCGGCGTCCTTCCGGTCCTCAGGGCGCGGACCCACCCTCCGGGCGGTGATCAGGGTGTAGAAGCCGATGAGACCCGCCAACAACGTGCTCATCAGCAGCGCCGCGGTACCTGTCGGGTCATGCGACAGGAACCAGTACACAGGGGTGACCATCGCGAAGAACGCGGTCAAGCACAAGAAGATGAAACCTTCGATCTTCACGACTGCCCCTCCTGCTGCGTGCTGATCTGCTCGACGTGGTCTCGCCGGCCCGCCGTCTCCGGCGCGTCCGGGCCTCCCGCGCCGACGGAGGCGAGCTCCGCCATCACCACCTCAGGGTGCCGCAGGTCGAACGCCGGGCTCTCGGAGCGGATCCGCGGGATCGAGGTGAAGTTGTGCCGGGGTGGCGGGCAGGAGGTGGCCCACTCCAGGGACCGGCCCCAACCCCACGGGTCGTCCACCTGCACCTTCGGGCTCCTGCGCGTCCGGAGGACGTTGACGAGGAACGGCAGGGTCGACATCCCCAGCAGGAACGCACCCACGGTCGAGACCATGTTGAGCACCGTCCAGCCGTCCTCGACGAGGTAGTCGGCGTAGCGGCGGGGCATCCCCTCCGCGCCGAGGATGTGCTGGACGAAGAACGTGGTGTGGAAGCCCACGAACAGCGTCCAGAAGTGGATCTTGCCGAGGCGCTCGTCGAGCATCCGCCCGGTCATCTTCGGCCACCAGAAGTAAAAGCCCGCGAACATCGCGAACACCACCGTGCCGAAGACCGTGTAGTGGAAGTGCGCCACGACGAAGTAGGTGTCGCTGACGTGGAAGTCCAGCGGCGGCGACGCCAGGATCACACCGGTGAGGCCGCCGAAGAGGAACGTGACCAAGAAGCCGATCGTCCACAGCATCGGGGTCTGGAAGCTCAACGACCCCTGCCACATCGTCCCGATCCAGTTGAAGAACTTGATGCCCGTGGGCACCGCGATCAGGAACGTCATGAACGAGAAGAACGGCAGGTTGACGGCCCCGGTCACGAACATGTGGTGCGCCCACACGGCCATCGACAGCGCCGCGATGCCCAACGTGGCGAGGACCATGCCGACGTAGCCGAAGAGCGGCTTGCGGCTGAAGACCGGCACGATCTCGCTGATGATGCCGAAGAACGGCAGCGCGATGATGTAGACCTCGGGGTGGCCGAAGAACCAGAACAGGTGCTGCCATAGCAGCGCTCCGCCGTGGGCGGCGTCGAACACGTGGCCGCCGAGCCGGCGGTCGAACTCCAGCATGAGCAGCGCGCCGGCCAGCATGGGGAAGACGAGCAGCACCAGGATGCTGGTCACCAGGACGTTCCAGGTGAAGATCGGCATCCGGAACATCGTCATGCCCGGCGCCCGCATGCAGAAGATCGTCGTAACGAAGTTGACGCTCCCGAGGATCGTCCCCAGACCACCCAGGTAGAGGCCCATGATCCACAGGTCCCCGCCAACACCAGGCGACCGCACGGCGTCGGCGAGCGGGACGTAGGCGGTCCAGCCGAACGACGGGGCGCCGCCGGGGACGATGAAGGAGGAGAAGGCGATCAGTCCGCCGAACAAGAACAGCCAGTAGCTGAACATGTTGAGGCGCGGGAACGCCACGTCCGGCGACCCGATCTGCAGCGGCATGATGACGTTCGCGAAGCCGACGAACAGCGGTGTCGCGAACAGGAACAGCATGATCGTGCCGTGCATGGTGAAGAGCTGGTTGAACACCTCTTCACCGGTGCCGGACTTGAAGATCTGCATGCCCGGGACCGCGAGCTCGGCCCGCATGAACAGGGCCATCAGGCCGGCGACGAGGAAGAAGGCGAAGGACGTGATCAGGTAGAGGTACCCGATCTTCTTGTGGTCCGTGGTGGTGAGCCAGTCGACCACCACGCTGCCGATCCGGCGCTCTCGTCGTGGCGACTCGAGCGCGATCTGGGTCTGCGTTGGCCGATCACCGAGAATGGTCACTTCGCCGCTCCCTGAGCTTCGGACACCAGGCCATGCTGCGTCGTGGCCCGTGCGCCGCCAACAGCCTCACCCGTCTGTCCGCGGGCTCGCAGCTCACGCAAGTGCTCGGCGAACTCCTCCCGACTCACGACGTGGACGTTGAAGAGCATCCTCGCGTGGTAGCTGCCACACAGCTCGGCGCACTTGCCCGCGAACACACCCTCCTTGGTCGGGGTGAGCTCGAAGTAGTTCTCATGCCCCGGGATGACGTCCATCTTGAACAGGAACGCGGGGATGAAGAACGAGTGGATGACGTCAGGCGACTCCAGCTGGAACCCGACCTTCTCCCCGACCGGCAGGTACAGGGTCGGGAGACGGTCAGGCGTCCCGGACTCCCAGACCGCCCCGGCCTCCGGCGCCGCACGGCCAGGCCGGTCGAGGTAGTTGAAGGTCCAGCTCCACTGCTGACCCACGACCCGGATGACATTCGCGGGCGGGTCGTTGCGGTCGACCTTCAGGATGGCGTTCTGGTCACGAACGGTGAAGTAGAACAGCACGCCGATGATGACGAACGGCACCACCGAGTAGAGGATCTCGATCGGCAGGTGGTAGCGCGTCTGCGGCGGGATCTTGTCATCGCGACGGCGGTAGGCGATGACGGACCAGATGATGAGTCCCCACACCAGCAGGCCGACGCACGCGGCGGCGATCCACGCGCCCTGCCATAGGTTCAGGACGTGGGTCGCCCGGTCGCTGGCCGGAGCCGGCAAACCGAGGCGCGACCAATTCCCGCCGCCCTGGCCCGCGCAACCGCTCAGCGAGACCAGTGCCACACCGGCGAGTGACGCCACGCTCGCCCACCGCCGGGCGCGGCGCGGCATCCGATCGTCAGGGTTCGACCTCACCGGACGCCTTTCTCCTTGGGATCCGTCCGTCGCCAACGGCCCTGGGGCCCCGGCGTACGGCGTGGAACGTCTCTGTCGGGACAGACCCTACTCGGCGGCTCGTGAGCGGTGGTGACGTACCCCGTGTCGGCCGGGTCACACCACCGTGAGCGGATGGTAGGTGACCGGGTCACGGCACGGAACCCATGCCCTCGTCGCGACGTCCCACCCTCGAGTCCACCCATGAGGCCCGGCCCACGCCCCGGGGATGTCCGTGACTCCCGGCCGTCAGTGGCCCTCGCGACCCGACGATCGGCGAGGTCGGACGCTGCTCTCACCACAGCACCTGTCCCGATCCCAGCACCAGGGCGGGAGCCACCATGGGGAAGTGAGGTGTCCGGTGGCCAACCGCTCGTCGACCTCCCTCGGCGTTCGCGCGCTGACCCTCGTGGCGATCCTGGCCGCGATACTCTCCGCGTGCGGAGATGAGCGGAGTGTGAGTACGGCAGCCCGGCGGGGGAGTCAGGCCCGGACGCCGACGCCGCAGGCCACGACACCGTCGCGTCCCGCGACCCCACCTTCCCCACCTGCCACGTCACCGACTCGAACACCGGACACGGAAGCTCGAACGCCGGGCACGGAACCCCCGCGGACCCCACCGCGCTCGCGCGCGACACCGCCCGACGCCACAGGTGAGCTGCTCCGAATCTCCGCGGCGGAGTCGACCGGGGATGGACGGAGCCTCCAGCTGACCTACACCCTGCCCACTCCCTGCTCGCCCGGCCTGCGCGAGGCACACGTCACCGAGCGTCCCGACGAGGTCGTCGTCATGCTGTACCGACGCTCGCCTCGCCCCGGGGACGAGGGTGTGTTCTGCTCCCAGGTCCTCACCGAGAAGTCCGTCACGGTGAGGCTCGAGCGGCCGCTCGGCGACCGCACGTTGGTCGACGGCTCCTCGGGGAGCCAGGTCCCGGTAGCGCGGCGCTGAGCCGCGGGTCACCCACGCCGACCCATCCGGCGGGGGCGGTGGCCTCACCAGCTCGGGACAGACCGGCGTCCGCACGCGGACGTCGATCTAGAACGACACCTTTCCGGCATTACACTCCCCTGGCAGCTCGCCACGTGACAGGACGTCCTGGTCGGACAGCGGGACGCGGGGCGGGCCGACGAGCCGACAGGTGCGCGCCAACCTGGTGCGCCCGCGAGTGGAGCGAGGGCACATGGGCAAGCAGGCCACCGAACGGCGCACCTTGGGCCGCAGCGGCGTCGAGGTCACCTGCCTGAGCCTGGGGACCGCGCCGCTCGGCGGACTCTTCCGACACGTCGAGGACGACACGGCCATCGCGGTCGTGAAGGCGGCGCTCGACGCGGGGCTCAACTACATCGACACCGCACCGCTGTACGGCCACGGCGTCGCCGAGCGGCGGGTCGGGGCCGCGCTAGCCGCGGCAGGCGTCGAGCGTTCGTCGTACGTGCTGTCCACGAAGGTGGGCCGGCTCATCGTCGACAATCCCGCCGGCGACTCGGACGGCTACGCCGACGCGCCGCCGTCCGAAGCGATCTTCGACTTCACCCCTGACGGGATCCGACGGTCGTTGGAGGAGAGCCTGGAGCGCCTCGGGCTCAGCGCGGTGGATGTGGTCTACATCCACGACCCCGATGACTACGAGGAGCAAGCGCTCAAGGTCGCCTACCCCGTGCTCCACGAGCTGCGCGAGCAAGGGGTGGTCAAAGCGATCGGCACGGGCATGAACCAGTCCCGGATCCCCACTCGTTTCGTGCGTGAGACCGACATCGATGTCGTCCTCCTCGCCGGTCGCTACACCCTGCTCGACCAGACCGGCGCGGCGGACCTGCTGCCCGCCTGCCTGGAGCGAGGTACCTCGATCGTCATCGGCGGCGTCTACAACTCGGGTCTGCTCGCCGACCCGCGTCCGGGCGCGACGTTCAACTACGCTCCCGCCCCACCCGAGCTCATCGCCCGGGCGCAGGAGCTGGAGCGCGTCTGCCAGGCCCACGACGTGCCGCTCAAGGCGGCCGCGATCCAGTTCCCCCTCGCCCACCCGGCGGTGGCGACCGTGCTGACCGGCGCCCGCGACGTCAGGGAGCTGACCGAGAACCTCGCGATGATGGAGTACG
>Ga0310826_101708_pt1 | contig 9647 bp, 7 predicted proteins | sample WT_ome_FD_201306 | JGI IMG/M metagenome (GOLD analysis project Ga0310826, IMG submission 201306) | Sorghum-adapted microbial communities enriched on wild type (WT) sorghum from Joint BioEnergy Institute, Emeryville, California, United... ... | reverse complement strand
GCGGCGGAGCGGACGTTCCGGCTGGAGCCCGGCGAGCAGCGCGTATTCTCCTTCGAAGGTTTGCCGGCGGCGGACTACTACCGCGCCGATCTGCGCACGGCAGACGATTACGCAGCGGACAACGCGGCCTTCGCGTTCCCGGCTGCGGCTTCAGCGAGCCGGGTGCTGCTCGTCGGCGAACGCAGCCTGTTCCTCACCGCCGCGCTCGAATTGGCGGGCGTCGACATCGTGCAGGCCGATCCGGACCGCTTCGAACCCGACGATGAATCGGCGGCCGGCATCGACTGGATCGTGCTGTACGGTGCCGACGAACGAAAGCTGGACTCGGCCGCCTGGCGCAGCCTGCTCGCTTCCAGGCCGGTATGGCGCATCTGGACCGCTTCATCGCCGCCCCGGGGCGGAAAGGCAACCGAACCGGCGGACAACCGGGTCGACATCCGGCCGCATCCCGTCACGGCCCATATCACGTTGGCCGATACGCACATCGCGCGGATCGTGCAGGCCGATCCCGGCCCCGGCATGGAGCCGGTCGCCGTGTACGGCGGCGTGCCGGTGCTCTATGCCGGGGCTGCGGACGGCCGCCCGCAGCTCGTTCTGGCGTTCGATCCCGCCGATTCCGATCTGCCGCTGCGGCCCGATTTCCCGATTCTCGCCGCACAGGCGGCCGAATGGCTCGGCGGCGCCGCGGGCGGACACCTCGGCCGGGCGGAAGCGGGCAGCCGGATCGAGATCGGCATAAGGAGCGGCACGGTGCGGGCGGTCTGGGAGACGCTGGAGACGGCGCCCGTCCGGACGGCATCCGCATCCGCCGCAGTTGAAGCGGAACGAAACGCGGACGGCGCGGTGTCCGCCGTACAGACGGTGCCCGGCGTCCCCGGCCTTTACCGTTTTGTCGAATACGATGCGGCCGACCGGGTGCTGGGCGCCCGGCTGCTCGCCGTCCACGCGGCGGAAGCGGAAGGGATGTGGACGGACGAGCCGCTCTCCGGAACCGGCCTTCCGGGAACCGGCGGGGAGACGGGCGATGCGGCGTCGGGAACGCCGGACGGCGCGGAAGCAGCGGCATCGGGTCAGTCGGATGCCTGGATCGACCTCGTGCCGTACATCGCCGTTCTGCTGTTGCTGCTTCTGGCGGCGGAATGGGAGGTGTACCGGCGTGGGGCTGCATTTTGACCGGCCGTGGCTGCTGCTGCTCATCATCCCGGCTGCCGCGTGGCTGTTTTGGGCATGGAAGCGTACGCTTCGGCTGTCGGGGCCGCGCAAAGCCGCCGCATTGACGCTGCGCGCCGTCATCCTGCTGCTGCTCATCTCTGTCGCATCGGGCTTTGCACCGACGTTTCGCGACGATTACCGGGCGGTGGTCTTCGTCGCCGACCGCTCGGCAAGCGTCGCGGACGATGCGCGCATCGCCGGCTGGATCGGCGAGGCGCTCGACGGCAAGGAAGACGGCGATCGGGCCGGCATCGTCTCGTTCGGCCGGACCGCGGCAGTGGAGCGGCCGCTGACGACGGAAGGCGGTGCGCCCGCGCTGCGTGCGGGCATCGATCCCGTGTATTCGAACATAACCGACGGCCTGCGGCTCGCGGCGAGCCTGCTCCCGGAAGGCGGAAGGATCGTCCTGCTCTCGGACGGCCGAGGCAACGTGGGCGATGCCATTCGCCAGAGCCGGCTGCTCAGGTCGCAGGGCATCGCTGTCGATGTCGTGCCGCTCGCCTCCCGAACCGCGGACGACGCGGCGATCGAGTCGCTCCAGACGCCGGCTTCGGTCAGGCTCGGCGAGCGGTTCACGATCGAGCTGGAAGTCGCCAGCACCGCAGAGCGCGAGGCCGAGCTGAGGCTGTTCGAGAACGAACGCGAGATCGCCCGCGAGACGGTGCGGCTGTCGCCCGGCGTCAACCGCTATCTGATTCAAAACATCGCCGGGTCCGCCGGGTTCAACCGCTATCGCGCCGAAATCTACATGCCGGGGGACGAACGGGCGCAGAACGACACGGCTTACGGATTCAGCCGGGTCGAAGGGCCGCCGCGCGTGCTCGTCGTCGATGGCGAGCCGGGCACGTCGGCCAACATCGTGTCGGCGCTTGAGGCGTCGCTCATTCCGTACGATCTGCTGCCGCCTGAACAGTTGTCCGTGGAACTTGCCGATTACGCCCGATATGACGCGGTCGTGCTGAACAATGTGCCGGCGACGCGGCTGTCCGGTACGGTAATGGAGCGGCTGGCATCCGCCGTCGGCGATCTCGGCATCGGGCTCGTTGCCGCCGGAGGCGCGGACAGCTACGGCCTCGGCGGCTATTACGAGACGCCGCTCGAACGCGCGCTGCCGGTCTACATGGATCTGAAAGGGCGGCGGCAGATGCCGTCCCTCGGCCTCATCCTGGTCATCGACCGGTCGGGCAGCATGGACGGCGGCAAGCTGGAACTGGCGAAAGAAGCGGCGCTGCGCGCGATCGGACTGCTGCGCGACTCGGACACGGTCGGCGTCGTCGCGTTCGACGATTCTCCGTGGTGGGTCGTCGAACCGGCGAAGCTGGCGGACCGTGATGCGGTCGCGGAAGCGGTGCAGGGAATACAGCCTGCGGGCGGCACCGACATCCATCCGGCCGTTGCCGCCGCGCTCGACCGGATGCTGGAGATTGATGCCCAGCGCCGGCACATCATTCTGCTCACGGACGGCATGTCGGCGGGAAACAACGATTATAACGCATTGACGGCCGCGATGAACGAAGCGGGCATTACGATGTCGACGGTCGCCGTCGGCATGGACGCGGACACGGAGCTGCTGAAACGGCTGGCCGACGCGGCGAAGGGACGGTATTATTACACCGCCGATCAAAGCACGATCCCGGCCATTTTCAGCCGGGAGACGGCGATGATGGCACGGACCTACATCGTGGAGAACCGGTTCGTCCCCGCGATCGGGCAGGCCGGCGGCTGGCTCCCGCTGTTCTCTGCGGGCGTTCCCGCCGTTGACGCGTATGTGGCGACAACGCCCAAAGAGACGGCCGAGACGGTGCTCCTGTCTCCGGAAGGCGATCCGCTGCTGGCGCGCTGGTCGTTCGGAGCCGGCCGTTCGGTCGCCTGGACGAGCGATCTGACAGGCAGATGGTCGGCGGAGTGGACGTCCTGGCCGCAATTTCCCGACATGCTGGCCGCATGGGTGAAATGGACGTTCCCGCAATTTTCGACCGACCCCTGGCATGTCCAGGCCAGGCTGGAAGGCGGCGACGCGGAACTGACGATAACCGCCCAGGGGGCCGCCGGCACAGGCAATCTGACGGCATCGCTGGCGGGAGAAGACGGCGTTACGGAAACGGTTCGACCCGTTCCGGTTGCGCCCGGGGAATATGCCGTGCGGCTCCACAATGCCCGGCCGGGCGCGTATTTCATGCAGATCAGCGGAAGCGATGAAGAAGACGGCGCGCCTTCCGGCGGCTCGCTGGCCGGATTCGTCATCCCGTATTCGCCCGAATTCCGGCTTGCCGGCGATGAAGAAGGGCGGGCGCTGCTCGAGGAGATCGCACAGGTGACGGGCGGGCGGATGCTGTCGCCGGAACAGCCCGGCGAGGTGTTCCGCATCGAACGGATTGCGGCGCGCGGGAAAGTCGATCTGACGCGGGGTTTGCTCATCGCGGCGCTGCTGCTGTGGATCGCCGACATCGCCGTGCGGCGGCTGTCGCTGCCGTGGGGCAGGATCGCCGCCGCGCTGGCCGGCGAATTTGCCGTCCGGCGCGGGCAAGGCACGAATGCGGCAGGCGCCGCTGCATGGACGCGGCACAAGGATCAGACCCGGAGCGCCGGCGAATTCTATGCGGGCGGCGGGATCAGAACGCGGGACCGGAAGCCGCGGATGGCCGAAGACGACCCGCCGAATGTCCGCGCCGGGGAGACCGGCGGCACGGAATCTGTCCGCACCGGGTCAAGCGCAGCAGGGTCAGCGCCTGCCGGCCCGGCCGCAGCAGGTTCAACGGGCTCGCATTCCGGCTCCCCGAATGCAAGCCGTCCGGACTCCGGCGGCGCTACCGGCTCCCCGATGGAGCGTCTGCTCGCGGCCAAACGGCGCGGAAGCAACAGGTAATGCCCGTCGACGCGGCCGGGCCGTCCGCTTCCGGCGCTGGACAACGGCTTCCCGGAGACGTACAATGCTTGGAGCGGCAGGATTCGATGCGGGGGAGGCGGAAGGCGATGGATTGGGTGAGCCGCATTGCGGAAGAGCGCATCCAGGAAGCGATCGAACGGGGTGAGCTCCGCAATCTGCCGGGCGAAGGCAAGCCGGTCAAGATTGAAGATCTGTCGCATGTGCCGGAGGAACTCCGCACGGCCTGGCTGATGCTGCGAAACGCCGGCGTCGTGCCGGAGGAAGTGCAGCTCGCGAAAGAGACGGTCACGCTCGCGGATCTGCTCCGCATGTGCCGGACGGACGAAGAGCGCGCCGCCATCCGGAAGAAACTGAACGAGCGGCGGCTCAGGCTCCGCCTGCTCATGGAGCAGCGCGGCTGGTACGGAGCCGCGGCATGGGACACGTACGGCGAACGGATCGAGAAGCGGCTCGGAGGTGACGAAGCATGAGCATTGAAGTATGGACGGCCGAAGAATTGGCCGAACGGCTCGCCAAGGGAGAGCCGGTCAACCTGATCGACGTCCGGGAGCGGGAGGAATGGCAGGCCGGCCATATCGCCGAAGCGCGGCTGATCCCGCTGTCCGAATTTCTGGACCGGATGGATGAACTCGAGCCGGAACGCGAAGGCCCGCTCGTCTTCATCTGCAAGGGCGGCGTGCGGAGCGCGCGCGTGTGCGAATATCTCGCGCAGTTCGGCTACGATGTCGTCAACGTGGAAGACGGCATGGCCGCCTGGCCGGGCGAAGTGGTCACCGGCGACTGATGCGCCGCTATGGACAACCTTACCGGTTCATGCTATAGTCGGAAACGGACAATTGCATATTGCGGATACGGGTGCCAGGCCGCCGCGCCCTGAGCGGAGGCCGGCTTAATAGGGAAGACCGGTGAGAATCCGGCACGGACCCGCCACTGTGAGAAGCGCGCAAGCCCAAATCGCCTTGCGCAAGCGAACGCCATCCATGTCACTGGGAAACCGGGAAGACGGCGTTCGTGCACTTCGAGTCAGGAGACCTGCCCGCTATCCTTGCCAGACGCTGCCTACGTGGTCTTAGGAGGTGTTGGATGATGGATCGAAGCCGCCTTTTGTCGGGTTTGCCGCCCGATCAGCCGGACGGCTTCGAACAGTCGACGCTTGCATGAGCATTTCCGGGAACGTCAGGCCGGGGATGCTTTTTTTGTTTGCTGAAGGCCTCATGCATCATATTCTTTTCGGACAGGAGCAATGAACGACATGACACGAAATGCGGACATTCATCACAATTGGACAAAATATGCGGCATGGTTCGCGGCGCTACTGCTGTTCGCGATGCTGCTTGCATCTTGCGGTTCAAACGACGGCTCGAACAGCGGCTCAAGCGGCGGTGACCATGCCGGTCAGCAAACGGCGGATGACGGCGGCAGCCCGGCAAATGCGGACGCGGCCGGAAGCGAAGCCGATTCCGGGGAACACGCGGCGGCGGATGCCGGCAAAGAGACGGTCTATCCGCTCACCGTCACCGACAAGACGGGCACCGCGATTACGCTGGAGCGGGCGCCGGAGCGCGTCGTCATGCTCGGGCCGAGCGATACGGAAATCGTCTTCGCGATCGGTGCGGGGAGCCTTGCGGTCGGCGCGGACGAGTACAGCAATTATCCGCCCGAAGCGGCCGAGTTGCCGCGCGTCGGCGACATGAACACGAACATCGAAGCAGTGGCGTCGCTGAATCCGGATCTGGTGCTCGGCAGCGCGAGCATGAACGCGGCCGCGGTCGACGCGCTGCGGCAGCTCGGCATCACCGTGTACGCATCCGATCCGCAGACGCTGGAGGAGACGATCGCGCATATCGAACAAGTCGGCGTCCTGCTGAACCATCAGGCCGGAGCGGAAGCCGTCGCCGCCGAGATGCGCGCGGCCATCCAATACGTTGCGGACAAAGTCAAAGATGCGGAGCCGCTCAGCGTCTATCTCGAGTTTTCGCCGGGGTGGACCGTCGGTTCCGGAACGTTTCTCGACGAACTCGTAAAGCTGGCCGGCGGCGTCAATATCTCTGCCGATCAATCGGGATGGTTCGAGGTCGATTCGGAAGCGGTCATCCAGCGGAATCCCGAAGTCATCATTTATCCGGAAATCGAAGGCGTGGACCTTCTCGGCGAGATCCTGTCCCGTCCGGGCTGGGATCAGATCGAAGCGGTGAAGAACGACCGCGTGCATGCGGTGACGAACGATCCGCTCGTGCGCGTCGGCCCGCGGCTGACGGACGGCCTGAAAGAAATCGCCGCCGCGATTCATCCGGACCTGTTCCCGTGATGAAGCCATGAAACTTCCGCTGCGCGTTGCGGCATGGTCAGGGGCGGCGCTCATGCTCCTGACGGTTTCCGTTGTATGGTCGCTGTCCATCGGCTCGGCGGGCATGCCGGTCGCCAAGGTGTGGTCGATTCTCATCCATCAGCTGCCGTTTTTCAGAAGTTCCGAACCGGACTGGACGCCGCTGGAGGAAGCGATCGTGACGCAGGTCCGGCTGTCCCGCATCGTCCTGGCGGTGCTTGTCGGCGCATGTCTCGGCATGGCGGGAGCCGGATTTCAGGGCGTGCTCCGCAATCCGCTGGCCGATCCTTATACGCTCGGCGTCGCCTCCGGCAGCTCGGTCGGCGCGGCGCTCGTCATGACGTTCGGGCTGCAGGCGATGATCGGCATGTGGACGGTTCCGGCCGCCGCGTTCGCTTCCGGACTGCTCACCGTGCTGATGGTGTTCGTGTTTGCGCGTTCGAACGGACAGATGGCGGTGGAAACGCTCATTTTGACGGGCGTCATCTTTCAGGCATTTCTCGGCGCGTTCGTCTCGCTCATGATCTCGATGTCCGACGACGAAGTGAACCAGATCCTGTTCTGGGTGCTCGGCAGCCTGTCGAAAAGAACGTGGGACCACGCGCTTCTCGTCCTGCCGTTCGCGGCCGCGGGACTGCCGGTCATCGCCGCCTTCGCTTCGGCGATGAACCTGATGACGCTCGGCGAGCGGCATGCCGCCCATCTCGGCGTGAATGTCGAGCGGACGAAACTGTTCGTCCTGCTCGCCTCGACGCTCGTGACCGCCGCCGCCGTCTCGGTAAGCGGCGTCGTCGGCTTCGTCGGGCTCGTCGTGCCGCATCTGATCCGGCTGCTCGTCGGACCGGACTACCGGCTCATCGTGCCGCTCTCCGTCATCGGCGGCGGCATCTATGTCGTATGGGCCGACACGCTGGCGCGCACGGCGCTCAGTCCGAAGGAAATCCCGCTCGGCGTGCTCACCGCGCTGGTCGGCGCTCCGTTCTTCGCCTGGTTGCTGAAGCGTCGCAAAGCCGGATTGGGGAGGGGTGACGCATGATCGAAGTGGACGGCCTGACGATCGCCGCCGGCGGGCGGCGCATACTGGACAACATCGGATTTCGGCTGGAAGCGGGCGGGCTGTACGGCATCATCGGCCCGAACGGCGCCGGCAAATCTTCGCTGCTCGCCGCGATCTCCGGCGTCAGGCGATTCGACGCCGGCTCCGTGCGGCTGTTCGGCCGTCCGGTCGCATCCTGGCCGCGCAGGGCGCTGGCCCGCCGCCTTGCCGTCTTGCAGCAGGAACCGCTGCCCGGGACGGCGTTCACCGTGCGCGAAGTGGCCTCGATGGGGCGTTATCCTTACCAGAACTGGTTCGGCGCCCGGGATGAAAAAGGCGAGGCTTTGATCGACCGCGTGCTGGAGACGCTCGGACTGTCGGCTTTTGCGAACCGCCGGCTTGATGCGCTGAGCGGCGGGGAGAGGCAACGGGTCGCGCTGGCGAAAGTGATGGTGCAGGATCCGGAGCTGCTCCTGCTGGATGAGCCGACGACGTATCTCGACATCGGATACCAGATTCAACTGCTCGATCTTGTGCGGGCCTGGCAGCGGTCCGGCGGCCGGACGGTCGTGGCGGTGCTGCACGATCTGAATTTGGCCGCGCAATATTGCGACCGGCTGCTCGTCATGCACGAAGGACGGCTGGCGGGGGACGGCCCGCCTTCCGCCGTGCTCACGCCCGAAATGATCCGGCGCGTGTTCGGCGTCGAGCCGGTCTTGCTGCCGCACCCGGAAAGCGGCGTGCCCCAGTTGCTGCTGCAGCCCGGAAGGCGGGAGATCGGGCCGGCGGCACTCCGGGATGCGGCCGCGCCGTCCGGGACCGTCCGTCCGTAGCCGGAGAAGGAAAGGACGATCGCAAATGAACGTTGAAGAACAGCTTGCCCGTGTCATCGCGAATATCGGCCCGCTGCACGAGGACGCGATGATGCAGGCCGCCGACCGGCTCGACCGGCTGACGAAACCGCAGGGCAGCCTCGGCCGGCTGGAGCAGCTCGCGGTGCAGCTGGCCGGCATCCGCGGCGAGCCGCTGCCGCGCTTTCCGCGCAAGGCGGCGGTCGTCATGGCGGGCGATCACGGCGTCTGCGAAGAAGGCGTGAGCGCCTACCCGGCCGAGGTGACGCCGCAGATGGTGCTGAACATGCTGAGCGGCGGCGCGGCGATCAACGTGCTGGCCAGACAGGCGGGCGCGGATGTCTTCTGCGTCGACGTCGGCATAAGCGGAGATGTGCGCCACCCGGATCTGATCGAGCGCAAAGTGCGCAGAGGCACGGCCAACATGTGCGCGGGGCCGGCCATGACGCGGGAGGAGGCGCTGCGCAGCCTGGCCGTCGGGATGGAAGTGGCCGGCCTGCTGGCCGGCCGGGGCGTGACGCTGGTCGCGGCGGGCGAGATGGGCATCGGAAACACGACGCCGAGCGCCGCCATTGCCGCCGTGCTCGCCGGCGTTCCGGTGGAGACGGTCGTCGGCAGAGGAACGGGGCTGGACGATGAAGGGCTTGCGGTCAAGCGCGAGGCGGTGCGCCGCGCGATCGCCGTGAACCGCCCGGATTCCGACGATCCGGTCGACGTGCTGGCGAAAGTCGGCGGGCTCGAAATCGCCGCGCTCGCCGGTCTGATGCTGGGCGCTGCGGCGCGCCGGATTCCGGTCGTCATTGACGGGTTCATTTCCTCCGCGGCCGCGCTTGCCGCAGTCCGGCTCTGCCCGGCTGTGCTGTCCTATCTGATCGCTTCGCATCTGTCGGAGGAGCGGGGGCATGCCGTCGTCCTGGACGCGCTCGGCCTTGCGCCGCCGATCCGTCTGGACATGCGGCTCGGCGAAGGCTCGGGCGCGGTGCTCGGCTTTCACCTCGTCGAGGCGGCGTCGCGCCTGATCGGCGAGATGGCGACCTTCGACAGCGCCGGCGTCTCGCGGCGCAGGGAGGACTGAGCCGTGGCGGTGCTCGTCACCGGCGGCGCGCGCAGCGGGAAGAGCCGCTTCGCCGAGTCGTATGCCGCTCGTCTCGCGTCCCGCGGCATCTATGTCGCGACGGCGCAGCCTTTGGATGATGAAATGGAGCGGCGCGTACGGGCGCATCGCGAGGAACGGAGACTGTCCGGATTCGCGTGGGAGACGGTCGAGGAACCGCTCGATCTTGTCGGGCTGCTGGATCGGCTCGCCGCCCCCGGGGCGCAAGCCGGCCGCCCGGT
>Ga0310826_101706_pt1 | contig 9662 bp, 6 predicted proteins | sample WT_ome_FD_201306 | JGI IMG/M metagenome (GOLD analysis project Ga0310826, IMG submission 201306) | Sorghum-adapted microbial communities enriched on wild type (WT) sorghum from Joint BioEnergy Institute, Emeryville, California, United... ... | reverse complement strand
TACTTGAGGCCGATGCTGCCAACGCTATGCAAGGACTGCCAGTCGCGCTTCGAGCGCAACCCGCTGCGCATCCTGGACTGCAAGGTCGATCAGGAGAAGTTCGCCGACGCGCCGTCGATACTGGACAGCCTGGATGAGGAGTGCCGCGAGCACTTCGCGACGGTGAAGGACCTGCTGACGAAGATGGGCATCGAGTATCGGGTCAATCATCGGCTCGTGCGCGGTCTGGACTATTACACGCATACGGCGTTTGAATTCAAGGCCGGAGGCATCGGCGCGATCGACACGATCGGCGGCGGCGGCCGTTACAACGGACTCGTCGGCGAGATCGGCGGACCAGACCAGCCTGGCGTCGGTCTCGGCCTCGGTCTCGAGCGGGCGCTGCTCGTGCTTGAGGCGCAGGGCGTTGAGGTTCCGGGCACAGAGCCGCTGGACGTGTACGTGATCGGCCTGGGCGAGCGCGCCGAGCGGGAGGTCGCCAGCCTGCTGTTCAGGCTGCGGGCTGCCGGCATCCGGGCGGACCGTGACTATCTGGGCCGCAAGATGAAGACGCAGCTGAAGTCGGCCGATCGGCTGGGGGCGCGGTTCGCGGCCATCCTCGGCGACGACGAGCTCGACAGAGGCGAGATCACGCTGAAGCATCTGGCCAGCGGCGAGCAGGAGACGGTCGCCCTGGAGGCGCTGATCGAGCGTCTGAAGGCTGCGCAGGCATGAAGGGAATCGGGCATCTCTGCATGAGTTGCTGACCGGGCGTCTGAAGGCTGCAGGCCTGAGGCGAATACGGGCATCACTATGGCTGGATGATACGGCTATGCGGCTGAACGCATCCCGTTCCGTCTGCCGGATCCTGGAATGATTAACCAATATCATCATTGCGATAGGAAAGGGGTTCTGTCTATCATGTTGGAAAGAACGCATCATTGCGCGAAGCTTACGAAAGAGGACGTCGGCAAGACCGTCGTGCTGAACGGCTGGGTTCAGAGACGGCGCGATCTGGGCGGCGTATTGTTCATCGACCTGCGCGACCGCAGCGGCATCGTGCAGATCGTCTTCAACCCGGAATGGAACAAGGAGGCGCATGCGATCGCTGACCGCGTGCGCAACGAGTATGTGATCGGCGTCATGGGATCGGTCGTGGAACGCGATCCGGAGACGGTCAACCCGAATCTGGAGACCGGCGAGATCGAGGTTCGCGTCGAGCGGATCGAGATCCTGAACCCGGCGAAGACCCCGCCATTCTTCATCGAGGACGGCGTGGAGATCGACGAGACTCTCCGCCTGAAATACCGCTATCTCGACCTGCGCCGACCGGAGATGCTGAAGACGCTGATGCTCCGCTCCAAGGCGGCGAAGGTGTTCCGCGACTTCCTGGATGAGCACGGCTTCATCGAGATCGAGACGCCTATCCTGACGAAGTCCACGCCGGAAGGCGCCAGAGACTACCTTGTGCCGAGCCGCGTTCATCCTGGCGAGTTCTTCGCGCTGCCGCAATCGCCGCAGATCTTCAAGCAACTGCTCATGGTCGGCGGCATCGAGCGCTATTATCAGATCGCCCGCTGCTTCCGCGACGAGGACTTAAGAGCCGACCGTCAACCGGAATTCACCCAGGTCGACATCGAGACCTCGTTCATGTCGCGCGACCAGCTGCTGGATATGATGGAGGAGCTTGTCGTGCGCGTCTTCCGCGAGACGATCGGCGTCGAGATTCCGCGTCCGTTCCAGCGCATCACCTACGCGGACGCGATCGGCAAGTACGGCTCCGACAAGCCGGATCTGCGCTTCGGCCTTGAGCTCGTCGATCTGACCGATCTGGCGGCGAACTCCGGCGTACAGGTGTTCGCGACCGCCGTGAAGAAGGGCGGCCAGGTGAAGGCGCTGAATGCCAAGGGCTGCGGCACCTGGAGCCGCAAGGAGATCGACGACCTGCTGCCGTTTGCCGCGCGCTATGGCGCGAAAGGCCTCGCCTGGATCCAGGTGAAGGACGGCGAGATGAAGGGGCCGATCGTCAAGTTCTTCACCGAAGAGGAACTGGCGGAACTGCGCAAGCGGATGAACGCCGAAGACGGCGACCTGATCCTGTTCTCGGCGGATTCGAAGAAGGTCGTTGCCGACGTGCTCGGCAACCTGCGCCTGAAGATCGGCCGCGATCTTGGCCTGATCGACGACAAGGTGTTCAAGTTCGCCTGGGTCGTGGACTTCCCGCTGCTCAGCTACGACGAAGAGGCGAAGCGTTATGTGGCCGAACACCATCCGTTCACGCGGCCGGTTGATGAGGATATCCCGCATTTCGACGATGATCCGCTGAAGATTCGCGCCCAGGCGTACGACCTCGTGCTGAACGGTTATGAGGTGGGCGGCGGTTCGATGCGCATCTACAAGCGGGACATTCAGGAGAAGATGTTCCGCGCCCTGGGCTTCACGATGGAGGAGGCTTACGAGAAATTCGGCTTCCTGCTTGACGCCTTCGATTACGGAACTCCGCCGCACGGCGGCATCGCCTTCGGCTTCGACCGCCTGATCATGCTGCTAGCGGGCCGCTCGAATCTGCGCGATACGATCGCCTTCCCGAAGACGGCGAGCGCGACCGACCCGCTTACCGACGCTCCATCGGCGGTGTCCGACAAGCAGCTGGAGGAGCTGTCGATCCGCGTTGCCCTGAAGCCGCCGGCAAGCAAATAATCCGCCGATTCGCCGGGCGGACACCATCACATGCATGACAGACAGCTGGTCGTCCAGGGCAAGCAGGATGGCCGAACGATCAGCTGTCTGATGAACTGGAGGTTGAAACGGATGCTGCACCAATTTTCCCGAACTGAGCTTGCGATCGGTCCGGAAGGGATCGCCGCGATGAAGCAAAGCACGGTGGCCGTGCTGGGCGTAGGCGGAGTCGGCTCCATCGCGGTTGAGGCGCTGGCGCGCACCGGCATCGGCCGCATCGTCATGATCGACAAGGACGTCGTCGACATCACCAACATCAATCGCCAGGTGCCGGCGCTGCTGACGACGATCGGGCAGCCGAAGACCGATCTGATGCGGGACCGCATCAAGCAGATCAATCCGGAGTGCGACGCCGTCAGCCTGAAGATGTTCTATACGGAAGAGACCTGCGAGAAGCTGTTCGAGTACGATCTCGATTATGTCATCGACGCTTCGGATACGATCACCTACAAGATCCATCTGATCATGCAGTGCCTGCAGCGAGGGATTCCGATCATCTCCAGCATGGGGGCTGCGAACAAGATGGACCCGACCAGGTTCAAGGTGGCGGACATATCCCAGACGCGGATGGACCCGATCGCGCGCGTCGTTCGCCAGAAGCTGCGCAAGGCCGGGATCAGGAAGGGCGTCAAGGTCGTCTACTCGGAGGAGCCGCCGATCATCCCGCGCGAAGATGTGACGCAGCGCATCGTGCCGGAGAATGCCCCGGAGATTCGCAAGGCGCAGCAGCCGCCTGCGAGCAACGCTTTCGTGCCGCCGGTCGCGGGGCTGATCATGGTCAGCGTCGTGGTGCGCGATCTGCTCGAGAAGCACGGGATCGTCGTGCAACATCAGACGTAAGTCGTTGCCTAGATGCAAGCGGCACAGCAACTGCTTCGTCGAAGCCGTCTGCAAGCGGACAATATCTGCTTGCAGGCGGCTTCGGCCGCTATGGAGGAGTTGTAAGCAGAAAAAGTCTGCTTACAGGCGGCGTCGGCCGCTATGGAGGAGTTGTAAGCAGAAAAAATCTGCTTACAGGCGGCGTCGACCGCTATGGAGGAACTGTAAGCAGAAAAAATCTGCTTACAGGCTGCGTCGACCGCTATGGGGGAGCTGTAAGCAGAAAAAATCTGCTTACAGGCGGCGTCGACCGCTATGGAGGAGTTGTAAGCAGAAAAAGTCTGCTTACAGGTGGCGTCGGCCGCTATGGAGGAGTTGTAAGCAGAAAAAGTCTGCTTACAGGTGGCGTCGGCCGCTATGGAGGAGCTGTAAGCAGAAAAAATCTGCTTACAGGCGGCTTCGGCCGCTATGGGGGAGCTGTAAGCAGAAAAAATCTGCTTACAGGCAGCGTCGGCCGCTCTGGAGGAGTTGTAAGCAGAAAAAATCTGCTTACAGGCAGCGTCGACCGCTATGGAGGAGCTGTAAGCAGAAAAAATCTGCTTACAGGCAGCGTCGACCGCTATGGAGGAGCTGTAAGCAGAAAAAATCTGCTTACAGGCAGCGTCGACCGCTATGGGGGAGCTGTAAGCAGAAAAAGTCTGCTTACAGGCTGCGTCGACCGCTCTGGAGGAGCTGTAAGCAGAAAAAATCTGCTTACAGGCGGCTTCGGCCGCTATGGAGGAGTTGTAAGCAGAAAAAGTCTGCTTACAGGTGGCGTCGGCCGCTCTGGGGGAGCTGTAAGCAGAAAAAATCTGCTTACAGGCAGCGTCGACCGCTCAAATGGAGGGGATGTCCAGATCCGGACATCCCCTTTTTGGAATGGTACATGAGCTGTTCAGGCAAACAGGCGCATCGGCAGCCTGCGCTCCAGCGTTCCCCAGATAGCGAGCGTCAGCACAAACTCGGCGACGTTCTCCCACCCGCGTCCGCCCAGTGGCAGTTGGAGCCACATGATGAACGGCATGAACGCGATGCCGATCGCCAGCCACCACCATCCCCGATAGAGCAGGAGCAGGATGGCGGTGATGATCAGCACCAGGGTGACGACGATGATCATCGCCGGAGAGCCGATCGTGTTGGCAGGCTCATAGCGGATCACGCCAAATTCGCGGACAGCCCGCAACGTCCGTACTTCATCCCTTGCCAGAAAGGTCTGATAGGCGATCAGGGCGATGGTGATCAGCCAGGCCAATGCGGATATGAGCCGTGATCGGGCGATGGCCAGGCGTTCCTGCTGCCAGATGTCAAGTGCGATCAGCACGATCAGCGGTGTCAGCCAGGCGTGCGCCCAGTAACGCCAGGCATGCAGACTTTCCAGCAGATCGCCTGCGCGCAGCGAGGTTCCTAGCGCGATGACCGCATTGTCGTACAGCAGGCCGAGCATGACGAGGAGGAACAGGATGCGCCCGCGAACGCGCCTTGCTTCGCTCAGCTTGCGCACCGCCATATAAATGACAATGATATATGCAACTGTCAGGGCGAGGTGAATATAGAGGTCCATCGAAACATCCAGCCTTTCCTTCACAGTCCATGCTACCCTTATCTTCGCCCAATCCATCCACAATATACCTGCGCCAATGACGATGAGAGCTGATCCGGCTAGACTCCATATCCTGCATGATAGCTCGAAACCTTTCGACACTTGCATGCGTCGTATTAACCGCATGGAAACTTCCACTTGCTCATGTTTGCAGATCCGGATTGTGATCGAGATCTTGAACGAACAGGAGGAGATCAGGTGAAGACCAGAAAAACTGCCTGTCTCGGTGTGACGATCTTGGATGTGCTCGCCATCAGCAACCATGGCCAAAACCTCGTCTATTCGACGAACAGGCCCCTGCAGGAGCTGTGGCTGTACGACATCGAGCGCGGGGAATCGGTGGCCATCACCGCCGATGACGGGAAGCCTGTGGATGCGGAGGTCAGGTTCTCACCTGTCGACCGAAGGCTGGTCTATATGGAAGATGCGGGCGCAAGAGGAGAAAGATCAGTCGTGGTCGTGGATATGGACGCTCTGAAGACACTCTCGGACGCGCGGCTAAAGTTTGATGCCCGAAGGTGTGGAACTGCTGGAGACGCCACGCTGGTTGAACGGCGAGGCGCTGCTTGTCAACAGCGTACATGGCGGACAAACAGAAGCATGGATCCTGACTGTGGGCAGCCAGAAGTCGCCAGGAAACCATGCCAAGCGATCATGATCGGTGTCGGGATGACCAAAGCCAGGCTGAAATGTGAGCGAATAACCGTGGCCAGGATGATCCATGCGAGGCTGAGATGTACGAGAATAACGGTAGCGGGACGATCATTGTGAGGCTGAACCACACGACAAAAACCGGTGCCGGTAAGACCAGTGCGAAAACTGCCCATACGGGATCACGTCCCGGAGCTTGAGGTTCCGGGCGGGCAGTCAGATGGATGGGCCATATTAAGGCTTGCGAGCACGCATGTTCGCTTGCCGGCGATTTCTGTGATACAATGTAGCCGAAATTGCCAAGCAACAACTGTTCTCGGAGGAGCCGGATAACTATGGATCTATTCACATACAGTGCGGAACAATCGCCGCAGGGCAAGCTGCTCGCCGATCGGATGCGGCCGGAGACGCTTGCCGAATACATCGGACAGGAGCACATCGTAGGACCGGGCAAGCTGCTCAGGCGGGCGATCGAGGCCGATCAGCTGAGCTCGATCATCCTGTACGGGCCGCCGGGTTGCGGCAAGACGACGCTGGCGCATATCATCTCGAAGCAGACGAAGGCCGACTTCGTGCAGCTCAATGCCGTGGACGCCTCGGTCAAGGATGTGCGCGGCGTGATCGATCAGGCGAAGATGAACAAGGCGATGTACGGACGCAAGACGATCCTGTTCCTCGACGAGGTGCACCGCTTCAATACCTCCCGTCAGGATGCGCTGCTTCCAGCTGTGGAGAAGGGCGACATCATCCTGATCGGGGCCACGACGGAGAACCCGTTCCACTACGTGAACGGAGCGCTGCTGTCCCGTTCGACGCTGTTCCAGCTGCATCCGCTCAGCTGGGAGCATTCGCTTCTCGCGATGCGTCGGGCGCTCAAGGATGAGCAGAAGGGGCTCGGCATGCTCAAGATCGAATGCGAGGAGGAGGCGCTCCTGCACATCGCGCGCACGGCCAACGGCGACATCCGCCGCGCCCTGACCGCCCTGGAGCTGGCTGCGATGACGACGACGCCGGAGCGGGACGGCACGATACGCATCACCCTCGAAGTGGCGGAGGAGTCGATCCGGCGTCCGCTCGTGCGGGCTGATGAATCGACGCAGTATGATGTGCTCTCGGCCTTCCACAAGAGCGTTCGCGGCTCCAGCGATGCTGCCCTGTTCTGGTTCATCTATGCCGTGGAGAAGCTTGGCATGGACCCGATGGTGTTCATTCGCCGGCTGACGGTCGCGTGCAGCGAGGATATCGGCCTTGCCAATCCGCAGGCGATGGTGCAGGCGGTCAGCGCGATGGAGGCGTATCACCGGATCGGTTGGCCGGAGTCCAGGTACATCATCGCCCAAGCGATCCTGTTCGCCGTCGAGAGTCCAAAGTCGAATTCGATCGCCATGGCGCTGGACAAGATCTCGGAGACCATCGAACGCATCGGCTCGGCCGAAGTGCCGCTTCATCTGCGCGACGCCCATTACAAAGGCGCGGAGCAGCTGGGCCATGTCGGCTACCGCTATCCGCATGATTATCCGGGCCATTATGTAGAGCAGCAATACCTGCCTGACCCGATCCGGAACGAGGTCTTCTACGAAGCGGGAGAGCTGGGCGCCGAGGCGAAGATTCGGCTCAACCAGGAGCAACGCCGAGGCGCGAGAAACCGCAGATCCTAGAGCGGAGAGCCGCGGTTCCATGGGGAGCAGTCTGCGATGGCGGGCCGCGGATCGATATGTCTGCGTTCAGAGCGCCATGGATACAAGGGAGTTGTTTACGGATCGATTCGGCAAGCCTTGGGAACATGGGAGTTGTCTGCGACTCGGCGGACGTGGAATCCAAGCAAACGCGAAACGGATACACTGCGGGAGCTTTATGACAAGATCTTGAAAAAATATCCGATTACTGTGTTTTTTTGTACAATTGCATTCCTAGTTCAGCCAAAGAATGGTATAATAGATTCGATTTTTATGGAAAGTAAGCTGAGGCTGGGTGATGGTTTTTGAGGAAGAAATGGGATGAACAGACAAAACTTCAACTGGGGAGATTGATCCGCAATCAGCTGGACATGCACGTCAAGCTGAACGATGCTGTAGATCGCGCGGCGGAGATTCTTCAGGCACCCAGGTCAACTTGTATGAACTACTGGCAAAAAGAGTTAAAGGATCTTGATTACTCACAACCGATCCTTACCTTGAAGAGCCGAAGGAAGAACAGTCAGACGGAGAACGCTCTGCAAGTCATCCAACCGGATGACGGGAAAGCCAGAGCGGACGCCTACGAGATGTTGCTGAACCGGTTATCGGAGCGGCTGATCGCCAATGAGGAGAGGTTTCGCGAATTCTATCAGCAGGCCAGCGTCCTGTACAATGAACATATCGCCCTGACAAGAGAATTGTCCGCCATCCTGGCGAGGAAGGATGCCGTTGCAGCGGCACAGCAGAGTTCAACGCCGATCAGGGCAGGCGGAACGCTGGACATCGCCGAACTTGCGGTCGGCGACATCGTCTGCATCCATCATCACATCTGGCATGACAACTATTACATCACCTCGATTCAGGAGGATACCGTAAACGGCTACAAGCTGAACAAAAACCTGCGCATTCGCCGCAAATCCAAGGAGAAGGTCATACCGCCGGATCTGCTCGTGTACGGCAAGATCGTTCGCAGGGAAGTGAAGCTGGAAGACATCGCTGCGGAGTAGGCTCCGGGCCGGTCTCACCTGCATGCATGCGAACCCTTGTCCGGATGCGTGAGCGAAGCCAGTCTGATGCCGCTGTTCACCGCTATATCGAACATGCTGTAACTTTCAGTCGACGAAATCCGGCCGGGTCCGGATTTTTTCATGCCTGATGCATGGCATCCGCTTCAATAAGTGGAGGATGTTTGCTAGACTGATATGAGGTACATAGATCCATATATGATGCGGAGTAGGATGGAGGTTGCGGATGGAGAGAAAGGACAATAGGATCAGACCAAGACAACTGGTGTGCCTGCTGGCACTGGTGATCGGGCTGTCGATGCTTGCTGCCTGCGGAAGCCGCACAGACCCGGGGCAGTCCGCCTCGCGCTATCCGGATGAGCTGATCCTGGCGATCGGCTCGGAGCCGACGGACGGCTTCGACCCGACCACCGGCTGGGGCCGTTATGGTTCGCCGCTGTTTCAGAGCACGCTGTTCAAGCGGGATCACGAGATGAACGTCGTGCCCGACGCGGCGAAGGAGTACCGCATCAGCGATGATGGCCGCACGTGGACGGTAAGGCTGCGTGAGGATGTCAGGTTCTCGGATGGGGTGCCGCTTACGGCGGAGGACGTGGTGTTAACATTTGAGACAGCGGCCAGGAGCCATTCCGTCATCGATCTCAGCAATCTGGAGGACGTTAGGGCGCTGGATGCCTGGACCGTTGAGTTCACGCTTCGTGAGCCGCAATCCACCTTCATCTCCATGCTGGTGACACTGGGCATCGTGCCGAAGCATGCCTACGGCGATGGATACGCCAGAGAGCCGATCGGATCAGGGCCATTTCGCCTTGTGCAATGGGATGTCGGGCAGCAGCTGATCGTTGAGGCGAATCCGGAATATTACGGGCAGTTGCCCTACTTCCGCAAGCTGACCTTCCTGTTCCTGTCCGAGGATGCGGCTCTGGCGGCAGCGCGCGCGGGACAGGTGGACGTGGCTGCGATTCCGGCGGCCTTTGCCCGTCAGCCGGTGAAGGGCATGCGGCTGAAATCTGTTCGGACGGTGGACAATCGGGGCATCATGTTCCCCTTCGTGCCATCCGGCTCCACGACCGAGGAGGGCTATCCCGTCGGCAACGACGTGACGAGCGACATCGCGATCCGCCGCGCCGTGAA
>Ga0310826_101702_pt1 | contig 9692 bp, 9 predicted proteins | sample WT_ome_FD_201306 | JGI IMG/M metagenome (GOLD analysis project Ga0310826, IMG submission 201306) | Sorghum-adapted microbial communities enriched on wild type (WT) sorghum from Joint BioEnergy Institute, Emeryville, California, United... ... | reverse complement strand
CGGAACCGTCCAGTCGGCGAGTTCTCCCCTATCGGAATGGCCGAGAGGGGAGAACGGCCATTTCCAGCGAAGGGGGAAAAACCATGGCGGCTGCTGTGGAGATGCGCAACATAACGAAAAAGTTCCCCGGCGTGACGGCGAATCAAAACGTGAATTTTCGGGCGGAATGGGGACAAATCCACGGTTTGATCGGGGAGAATGGCGCGGGAAAAACGACGCTGATGAAGATTTTGTACGGCATGGAGCAGCCGGACGAGGGCGAGATCTTCATCGACGGGACGCCGGCCGTTCTGTCTTCCCCGAAAGAAGCGATCAAACGCAACATCGGGATGGTCCACCAGCACTTCACGCTCGTTCCTTCCCTCACGGTGGCGGAGAACATCACGATGGCCAAGCCCACTCTTCGCAACGGGTTGATCGACCTGAAGAAAGCCGCCGAAATCGTCTTCGAGATGGGAGAGCGGTTCGGGCTGAAACTTGACCCCTATGTTCCCGTCAAACAGCTTCCGGTCGGCTTGCAGCAACGCGTGGAAATCCTGAAGGCCCTGTATTTGGGCGCGGACATTCTGATCATGGACGAACCTACCGCCGTCCTGACCCCGCAGGAAATCACACAGCTTTTCGTCACGTTGAAGTCCCTGAAAGAGCAGGGAAAGACGATTATCCTCATCACGCACAAGCTGAAGGAACTGATGAATGCCACGGACGTCATCACGGTTATGCGATCAGGCCAAATCGTAGGGCACATGGAGACGAGAAACAGCTCCGAAGAGGAAATCGCCCGAATGATGGTCGGCAAGGACGTGCAGTTGCGCATAGACAAGAAGATGCCCGCGTTCGGCAAGGAAGTCCTGACTCTGAAGGGGATTACCCATTACGACAAACGGGGGGTCAAGATTCTCGACGGGATTACGTTCTCGGTCCGGGAAGGCGAAATCGTCGGCATCGCGGGCGTGCAGGGGAACGGCCAGACGGAGTTGATCGAAGTCATCGCCGGCTTGAAGGAATTTCAAGGCGGGGAGCTGATTCTGAATGGGCGCTCCGTGTCGAATTCAACCTCACCCATGCAACGAAGGCATATGGGGCTCGGGCACGTGGCGGAAGACCGTCAGACGATGGGGGCCGCGCTGGACGCTTCGATTCTGGAAAATTTCATGATGGGCGGACATCACGGGCAATGGTACAGACGCGGCATGTTCCTTCGGTACAAGCGGGCGGAGGAAATCGCTTGGGAGCAAATCCGCCATTTCGACGTGAGAACCTCGGATATCCGTCTCCCCGCCCGGTCCTTGTCCGGTGGGAATTTGCAGAAATTGATCATCGCCCGTGAAATGTTCCTGAACCCCCTCGTCTTAATTGCGGCTCAGCCGACGCGGGGCGTGGATATCGGAGCGAGCCAATTCATCCACCGCAAATTGATCGAGATGCGGGACGAGGGCAAGGCGGTCCTGCTGATCTCCAACGAGCTGTCCGAAATCATGTCGCTGAGCGACAGGGTACTTGTCATCTATAACGGTTCGATCGTAGGGGAAACGACGCCAGAGAAAAGCACGGAAGAGGAAATCGGCTTGTGGATGGCCGGCATCCGGTCTGCTTCGAGGAGGACCCTATGAACTTCGATTTCCGGCAAAAACCGATTGAGCTGAAAACGGCGGTCATCGCGGTCATATTCGGAATCGTGATCGGCGGCATTCTGATGCTGGTCTCCAAGCACGATCCGTTTAAGATTTACGCGGTCTTGTTCAATGGGGCGTTCGGGGACAAATTCGCGTTGGCCTCCAGCCTGAGATGGACGATTCCCCTGCTGTTCACGGGCGTGGCGTCCGCCATCGCGTTCCGCGGCGGCATGTTCAATATCGGAGTGGAGGGACAGATGTATCTCGGCGCGCTCGCCGGCGCGCTGACGGGGATCTACTTGACGGGGCTGTCCTCGTGGGTCCACATCCCGCTCATCATCTTGGCAAGCGCGCTGGCCGGGATGGCGTGGGCATTCGTCCCCGCGCTGCTGAAAGTCCGATACAACGCGAGCGAGGTTGTCACAACGCTCATGTTGAACTATGTGGCGATCTATTTGACGGACTATCTCGTCAAATACTATTTCATCGCGAAGGGCTCCTACGGGCAAACGATCATCACGGACCAGATCCAGAAAAGCGCGAGGATGCCCAGCTTGATCCACGCGACGCAACTGCACGCGGGGCTGCTGATCGGCATTCTGTTTGTCGTATTATTCTATTTCCTGATCAAGAAAAGCAAGCTCGGTTACGAGATTTCGATATCTGGGATCAATCCGGAGTTCGCCCGGTACGGCGGCGTGAGCGTGAATCGGGTCCGCATGAGCGTCATGCTGATCAGTGGCGCCGTAGCCGGAGTGGGAGGCGCGGTCGAAGTCATGGGCATCACCTGGCGGTTCATGTCCCATTTTTCCCCGAATTTCGGGTTCGACGGCATTCTCGCTTCGCTCCTCGGGGGCAACACCCCGATTGGCGTCCTGCTGGGCGCGCTGTTCATGGGTTCCCTGAAAGCGGGGGCGCTGACGGTCGAACGCTCCACCGACGTGTCGCGTTCCCTGGCCACGATCATTCAGGGTGTCATCATATGCTTCGTGTCTGCCCGGTATTTGATGGCCCGTTTCCCGGTGTCCAAGTGGCTGGACGGCTTCAAACGAAACAACCGGAGGAGGAACTCAGATGAGCCTCATTGACGCGTCCATCCTCGCCGTGATCATACGGGTGACGGCTCCGATCCTGCTGGCAACGATCGGGGCGCTGTTCTCGGAAAAAGCGGGCGTGCCGAACATCACGCTGGAGCCGGCCATGCTGCTGGGGGCATTCTTCGGCGTCTTCGGCAGCTATTACACCGGGAGTTCGGTTCTCGGGGCCGTCTCCGCGGTAGCGGCGGGGCTCCTTGTCGCGCTGATCTTCGCCTTGTTCACCCTGAAGTGGGGGGGAGACGAAATCGTGGTCGGGGTGGCGATCAACGTCATCATGGGCGGCCTCACGATCTTCCTGCTCAAAATCATTTTCCATACGTCCGGTTCGTTCATGTCCCCGGAGATCATCGGATTTCCCCAGTTGGACATCCCTCTGCTGGACCGAATCCCGGTGCTGAAATATTTGTTCGCCGGACAGACCTGGGTCGTGTACTTCGCGTTCCTGAGCGTCTGGATCGCGCACGTGCTGTTGTATAAGACGCCGTTCGGCATGAAGATCATCGCATGCGGCGAAAATCCTCTGGCCGCCGCGACCGTCGGGGTCAACGTGTATCGGATCCGGCTCTACGCGCTGCTGATCACGGGTGGGCTGTGCGGACTCGCGGGCTCCCAGATCTCTCTGGGCTTCCTGTCCATGTTTTCGGAAAACATGACCGCGGGCCGCGGCTTTATCGCGGTCGCGGCGGTGATTTTCGCCAGGGCGGTTCCCGTCAGGGTGCTGTTCATCTCGCTGCTGTTCGGCCTGGCCGAAGCGTTATCCAACCAGTTGCAACTGTTGAAATTCCCGTCTGAACTCGTCTTGATGCTGCCTTATTTGCTCGTTGTCCTGTTCCTGGTCATTCAGCCGGACCGGTTCAGATGGAAGAAGTGGAAGTCCGCCGGGGCCGTCTCCGAAAGCGGTGCTTGAGCGGGATCGGGAAGAGGAACGTCACCCGCGTCGTCGCGTTTCTCGCTTCGGACCAAGCCCGTTATATCACGTGGGTCGCGCTGCCGGTGGACGGCGGCTTTACGGCCCGATGAACCCGCCGGCAAATGTCATTTTGAAATAGGGAACGGCGAGAGAGTAAACACCTGCGAGGATAAAGCCGAGGAGGATGAAAGACATGCCGATTACCGACACCTGGAAGGAAAAAATCAGATCCGTGATAGACGGCGGGGAAGTGCTGGAGCTGGTGCGGAAACTGGTCCAAACGCCGAGTCACTGGGCCCAGGAAGAGCGGGAGAAACCGATCGCTCGGCTGCTCAAATCCCTGTTCGATCAAGAAGGCATTGAGGCGGAGCTGCAGGAGGTCGTAGACGGACGGCCGAACGTGATCGCGACGCTTAAGGGTTCCGGCGACGGTCCGAGCCTGATGTTCAACGGCCATATCGATACCGTCCCGCCGTTCGGCATGGAGGATCCTTTCTCCGCCCGCGTCGAGAACGGGCAACTGCACGGGCGCGGCTCGGCCGACATGAAATCCGGCGTGGGGACGATGGCTTACGCCTTGATCGTCCTCAAAAGGCTGGGAATCCGGCTGAAGGGCGACTTGGTCTTCGCGGGCGTCATCGACGAGGACGCCGCCGGCAGCGCGGGTACGCGCCACGTCGTGGCGCACGGGCCTCATACGGACTACGCCATCGTCGGAGAGCCCACGCTGTTGTACCCGGTAACGGCGCACAAAGGCATCGATTACTTCGAAATCGTGTTCAAAGGCAAATCCGTTCACTCCAGCGTGCCCTGGAACGGCGTGAACGCGATTCTGGCGGCGGCCGAATTCATCGGCAAGGTAGAGAAGGAACTGATTCCCCGCTACCGGGAAATCGTTCATCCGTTGGTCGGCACCCCGACCGTCAACGTTGGGTTGGTGCAGGGCAGCGCGCAGGGCAACATGCCGTTTCTGCTGGGCCAAAGCCCGACGTTTGCCGGCACCGTTCCCGATCTGTGCAAAGTGTACATCGACGTGCGGTGGACCCCGAACCAGACGATCGAAAAGGTGACCGAAGACATTGCCAATCTGGCACACGCCGTGCAGCAGGCCCGGCCGGACGTGCAGGTGGAGACCCATTACATTCCGATGCCGCGCCCGGCCATGGAAATCGAAGCTTCCCATCCCCTGGTCCGTACGCTTCAAGCGCATATCCGCGAGGTGCTGGGCGAAGACCGGGAAGTGAGGGGCGAGACCTACTGGGGCGATTCCGGGCTGCTCTACGGCATCGGCGGCATTCCGACGCTGATGTTCGGTCCGGGCGATATCGGGTGCGCGCATTCCGATCATGAATCGATCGACGTCTCCCAACTGGTGCCCGCCGTCCTGATCTACTGCCTGACCGCCATGGACATCTGCGGGTTCGAGGAAACCGGCAACGCAACCGAAGAGGAGTGATGGAGATCATGGGCAACATGGAGAACCGCTTTGACACGTTGATACGAGGCGGTACGGCGATTATGGAGAACGGAGCGGTTCAAGCCAACATCGGGATACGGGACGGACGCATCGCGGCGCTGCTCGATCCCGCCGTCCCTTTCGAGGCGGAGGAAGTCATCGAGGCCGGAGGACTCGTCGTATTCCCGGGGCTGATCGACCCCCATGTGCATCTCTGGGAGCCGGGACCGCTGTCCTATCGGGAAGACTTCCGGCACGGCTCGCAAGCTTCCGCCGCAGGGGGCGTGACGACGCTGATCGAAATGCCGCTCAGCATTCCGCCGGTGATCGACGAGGCCAGCTTCCGGCTGAAGCTCGACACGGCGACGGCGAACTCGGTCGTCGACTTCGCGCTGTGGGGCGGGCTGATCCCCCGGTCTATTCGCGAACTGAAGCATTTGCACGAATTGGGCTGCATCGGCTTTAAAGCGTTCATGTCGTACGCCAATGACGAATATCCGCATACGCCCGACCACCATCTGCTCGAAGCCATGTACGAGATAGCGAAATTCGGAGGCTTGGTCGGCGTGCATGCGGAGAATGCGGACGTCGTGAAATATTGGAGCGAGAAGCTGGAGCGGCAGGGCGTGCGGGACGCCGATGCGTACGCGGACGGGAGGCCGGCGGTCGCCGAGCTGGATGCCATGCAGCGGGTCATCCTGTTCGCCGGCGAAACGGGCTGCAGGCTGCACATCGTGCACATGACTGTCGCGGAAGGCGGGGAAATGGTGAACCGGGCGAAAGCCCGGGGCGTCCGCGTCTCGAACGAGACTTGCCCGCATTATCTGCTGTTCGACAAGTCGGCTTTAGCCGAGAAGGGCGTGTTCGCCAAGTGCAACCCGCCGCTGCGTTCCGCGGAGAACCGCGAAGCGCTCTGGGAGCAGTTATTCAAAGGAAACATCGATTGCATCGGCTCCGACCACGGACCCTACACCGATGAAGAGAAAACGGCGTCGGGAGGGGACATCTGGAGCGCTCCGCCCGGATTCGGGGGCATCGAGCTGATTTTGCCGACGATGATCTCCGAGGGTTATCACAAGAGGGGGTTGTCCCTCGAGCGGATCGCCCTGCTGACCTCGACGAACGCCGCCAAGATTTTCGGATTGTATCCCCGCAAAGGGAGCATCCGGGTCGGCTCCGACGCGGACCTGGTGCTCGCGGATTTGAACGAAACGTGGACGTATCGGGGCGAGTCTTCGTTCTCCAAAACGAAAACTTCCCATTCCATATATGACGGAGTTACATTTAAGGGCAGAGTGAAGACGACCCTGGTCAGGGGCCGCAAAGTTTACGACCAAGCGGCCATCGTCGTGACGCCGGGATATGGCGAATTCATTCCGGCCGGAACGTCGTCCTGGTCCTATAACCGCTGATTCGGGGGTGCGCCGGCATGTGTCCGAACGCGCGGATCGATATCGGTGCCGGACCGATGGGCTTCGATTTCCCGGGCGCGTTCGATTGCCCGGCCGCCCGGGATCAACTCGGCTTCGTGCCGCAGTACTCCTTGGAAGAGGGAATCCGGGACTGTTCGTTATACCTGCAAACACGCTAAATCACCAAAAGGGGAGGGTCACACGAAATGAACGTACGGGAGAAATTGGCGGAACTCGGGATTGCCTTGCCCGTCCTGCCGGAGAAAGAGCTTCCGTTCGCGGCCGGCGTATTGTCGGACTCGCTCGTGTTTTTGTCGGGACAGACGCCTACAGTGAACGGAGTTCCGGAATATGTCGGAACCGTCGGCTCGACGGTTAGCATTGAGGAAGCCCGGCGCGCCGCGGAAGTGTGCACGCTCAATTTGCTGGCCGCATTGGAAAAGCTGATCGGCGATTTGAACAAGGTGAAGCGGGTCGTCAAGCTAAACGGTTACGTGGCGTGCGGGCAAGACTTCCGCGACCAGCCGCTCGTCATCAACGCCGCTTCCGAGCTGCTGAACAAGATTTTCGGAGAGAAGCATGCCCGCGCCGCGATCGGCGTGTCGGCGCTTCCCGGTGGAGTATGCGTGGAGATCGAAATGATCGTGGAGTTGGAGAAATAAAGAGCTTCCGGATTTGTGGACCGGCTGCGTGCCTGACTCGGCACACAGCCGGTTTTCGTTTGTATTCGGATTTGGAGTCGACTGGGATTTCATTGACAGGAGAAACAGGTAATTCTAAGATGAGGGAAGGTGTTCACTGTAATCGCTGCTTGCGTAGGTTGGCAGGCGTCTGCAAACCTGCTCTATCACGGATATCAAAGGCGGGGAGGAAGGCGGCATTTTTTCTTCCAAAGCGGAAAGGATCGAATACTTACTGCTCTCCTATTTAGCGAAGACGAAGGAACCGGTCGGCTCCTGGGTTCTGAAGGTCATGCTGGAGATGAAGAACGTGGAGGTCAGCACGGCGACCATCGGCCGGATGCTGAAGGATCTCGACAGCAAGGACTATACTCGGCTCATGGGAACCGCCGGCCGGGTCATTACGCCGAAAGGCGTAGAATACGTCAGCGAAATCAACGAACGCGTCAAACGCGATCAACTGCAGAGAAAACTGATGAACGCCGCGCAGCCCCGGAACCTGGAAGAGTTGCTTGATTTGCTGCAAGCCAGGAAAGCCATCGAATGCGAGACGGCGCGGCTTGCGGCTGCACGTGCGGATCGGGAAGGCATCGCCTTGCTGGAGCGTTCGCTCAAAAAACACGAAGAAGTCGTACGGAGGAAGGGCGATCCGACCGCCATCGCGCTCGAATTCCACGAGATCGTCGCGAAGCTGTCGCAGAACCGTTTTTTGATCGCGACGCTCGATGTGCTCATCTACGAAGAACTGAAGCTGGAGTCCCGGATCTCGAAGCTTATCACCCGGGAGCGCGGCAACGAGTATGTGATTCAGCATCGGATGATCGTGGACGCTATCAAAAAGAAAAACGAAGAAACGGCTAAAAACCTGATGGGCGTACACATCGATACGTTGATCGACGCCATCCGTGAGCGGGCCGATCACGAGTAAACCGCCTAAACCGCCTAAACCTGGCCGGTTATCTTTATTTCCGATTTCCCGGACGCAAGCACACACACGCAGATCTAACCTTCGACCTCGTTTTTGCGCGAAGTCGGAGGTTTTTTAAACGAAATTTGCCCCGCGATTGCCCGCCGCCGTTCAGGCCTTCGATCTCATTAATGAGTCATTGCACGTTGAATGGCATTATTTGCTTTGCTCTTCATGTTTACTGCTCCAGTAAATAAAATTTTACCCAACTTGGTATTTCTGATTATTAGACCCCCATGCCGCTACCGCGGCACCATCAGATGATGAAAATGAAACGCATGCGGTATAATCAAAGTGCGGCTGGTGGAGGGAGGTCGTTGAATCTTGGTGCTGCGAGCCCGATTGTTAGACGGACCCCAACGACCAGGTGCACCACTGATTGTCGCTCCTTCGGGAAGCACGCGGGATAGAATGGCCCCTGTGTGGTCGTTGCACCAGCCCTCAATCTATTAAGCCGCAAGGAGTTCAAACGTCATGGATGTCGTCTACAGCCATGTCTGTGGACTGGATGTCCACAAAAAGACCGTCGTGGCCTGCATTCTCACACCGGACGAGAAAGAAATCCGCACGTTCTCGACCATGACCGACGATCTGTTGCAGATGGTGGACTGGATCAAGAACAAAGGCTGCACCCACGCCGCCATGGAGAGCACCGGTTCCTACTGGAAACCCGTCTACAACCTGTTGGAGACGGAAGAGATTCAAACCTTGGTCGTCAACGCTCAGCATATCAAGCACGTCCCCGGACGTAAAACCGATGTGAAGGATGCCGAGTGGATCGCTTCGTTGCTCCGGCATGGATTGCTGCAAGGCAGCTTCATTCCGCCGCGTGATCAACGGGAGCTTCGCGAGTTGATCCGGTACCGCCGCAGTCTGATCGAGGAACGGGCGCGGGAAGTGAACCGGATTCAGAAAGTGCTGGAAGGCGCCAACATCAAACTGTCGTCTGTGGCCAGCGATATCCTGGGCAAATCGGCGCGTGCGATGATCGAAGCGCTGATTTCCGGTAACGAAGATCCGGAAGCCTTGTCGGAATTGGCCCTTCGGCGTCTGAAGAACAAGAAAGCGGATCTCCAGCGCGCACTCAAAGGGTTGATCGGCCCGCACCAACGGTTGATGCTCCAAACCCAGCTGCGGCACGTCGATGAACTAGTAGAGCGTCCCAGAAGTTGTTACTCTGATTCAGGAAGGCCACGGAGCCAGAGCAAAAGCAAATTGTTTGGTTAATAAATCGCTGATTTCGCCGATCGTCCCCCGATAGGGAGTCGATTCCCACTTGCCGCGATGGTTGGCCATACTAAGCGTGTAATATTGGGCGCTCACTTTGGTCAGTCGAGCCCGATTCCAGCGTTCACCATCCTCTTGGGAGCAGACGATCAGATGTGGGCCGTGGACGCGAACCTGCAAATGCGTCCATCCCTGCTTTTCCAGTTGTTCTTCCAAGATGTACCGGTCGAGTATCCTGCTGCCTTTGGTCACTTAGGCTGCCTCCTTGCTTTGCATCGGATAACCGCCGAACGTCCAATGAAATGGGTGACCTTCTTCCTCGTTCCA
>Ga0310826_101694_pt1 | contig 9730 bp, 5 predicted proteins | sample WT_ome_FD_201306 | JGI IMG/M metagenome (GOLD analysis project Ga0310826, IMG submission 201306) | Sorghum-adapted microbial communities enriched on wild type (WT) sorghum from Joint BioEnergy Institute, Emeryville, California, United... ... | reverse complement strand
GCTGGAGAAGCTGACGATGATCGGCCGACCGTGCGGACACGTAAACGGACTTGCGCATTCGCCCAGCTGCCTGAGCAGGGACTCGATCTCCTCCCTGCTGAGATGATCGTTCGCCTTGAGCGACGCCTTGCAGGCCGCGAGGATCGCCGATTTCTCGCGCAGCCTGGCGATGTCGAGCGACTTGTCCTGCAGGACGAGCTCGACCATCTCCAGCAGCAGCTCGCGTTCCTCGCCCTTCGGCATCCACTCCGGAACAGATCGTATGATAAAGGTATTCCCTCCAAATGGCTCCAGATAAACCCCGATCTGCGCAAACAGCGCCGCCCGATCCCTCAGACGCTCTGCCTCGGCAGCCGTGAATTCCAGCGTGATCGGCACGAGCAGCTCCTGGGAAGCCTGCACCGGCTGACCGAACTTGCGATAGAAACGCTCGTAGTTGATGCGCTCATGCGCCGCATGCTGGTCGATCAGATACAGGCCGCTGTCGTCCTCGGCGACAATATACGTGCCGTGCAGCTGCCCGATCACCCTGAGCTGCGGCAGCCGCCTCGACTCGCCCGGCGGCTCCGTCTCCGCAACCTCGACGTAGGGCTGCCAGACGGAGGCGGGAACGTCGGCCTCGGGGCGGGCGGTCGCCTGCGGCTGGGCGGGTGCCTTCGCCACAGGCGGCGTCCGGGTCAGAGGCTTCCGGCTGTCGGCATCCGGCGCATCCTGCGCTTCCCGCGCCGCTGGCGGCGTGGCGGCGGGTCGGGATGGCGCAGTTGCGGGCCGCGAAGCGGCCGGGGGAGCGAAGCCTGGCGTCGATGAAGTCTTGCTGTTAGCGCAGCCGTTCGCAGCGTGCCCCGGGCCCTCCCGCGCTTCCATAGGCCAGTTCGCCCCGGCTTGGGCCGATGGCGTTCTCCCCGCCTCATAGAAGGCCAGCTGCTCCTGGATGACATTCTTCTTCGGCTGGGGGGCCTGCATGCGCGGGATCAGGTTCGTGCGGTGCAGCAGCTTGCGCAGCTCCTCCTCGACGAAGGTCATCAGCTCGCGCTCCTTGCTGAAGCGAACCTCCAGCTTCGCCGGATGGACGTTGACGTCGACGAGCGACGGATCCATCGTCAGCTGCAGCACGACGAGCGGATAGCGGTTGATCGGCAGCAGCGTATGATACGCCTGGAGTATCGCGGTCTGCAGCGGGAAGCTGCGCACATAGCGGCCGTTGACGATCGTCGTCATGCCGTACCGGTTGGCGCGCGTCAGCTCCGGTTTGCCGATCCAGCCGCTGATGGCGAAATCCGCATTCTCCGCCTGCACGGGCAGCATCGCGCGCGCGGTCGCCGTCCCGTAGATCGCGGCGATCGTCTGCTGCAGGTCGCCGCCGCCCGGCGTGCAGAACACCTGCTTGTCCTGATGCCACAGGCTGAAGGCGATCCCGGGATGAGCGAGCGCCAGCCTGTACATATAGTCGGAGATGTGGCCGAACTCGGTCTGCACCGTCTTCATGTATTTCAGACGGGCCGGCGTATGATAGAACAGGTCGCGGACGGTGATGTCGGTGCCCTGCGCCGTTCTGGCATCCTCGATGCGCTTGACCGCGCCGCCCTCGATGGCGATCAGCGTCCCCAGTCCCGACCGGTCCGGCGAGGTGACGCACTCGACTCGCGCCACGGAAGCGATGCTGGGCAACGCTTCGCCGCGGAAGCCGAGCGTCCGGATATGAAACAGATCGCGGCTGTCGGTGACCTTGCTGGTCGCATGGCGCTGGAAGGCCAGCGGCACATCCTCCGCCGCCATCCCCTTGCCATTGTCGATGACGCGGATCAGCTTCAGTCCGCCTTCTTCGATATAGACGCGGATATTGTCCGCGCCGGCATCGATCGCATTCTCCACGAGCTCCTTGACGACCGAGGCCGGGCGTTCCACGACCTCGCCAGCCGCGATCAGATTGGCCACATGTTCGTCCAGTATGTGTATGATCCCCACATTTACCCTCTCCAGTCTTCGTTCATGGCGCCCGGTTCGTCACCGGATCAACATCGTTAACTGCCGGTTGTCATAGGACCACTCGAATCCCTCCATCTGTCTGGCATATTCGCTCAGATCGATGTAGGTCAACCCTTTCTCCTGATGGACGGACGGAGACTTCGCATCAAATGCGAGACGCCTGGCTTCCCCCTGCATCAGGACCTGACTGTTCTTGCCGTCCCATTCGACATTCAGGCCGGCAAGGGCGCCGAGCACCCGGGAGTGAACATAGACGCGGTCGCCTTTGGTGACGTATGCCAACGAGTCGTTAAAGTTAACACCATTAATCGTTAATTTGCCTAATCCAGCCTGGATGGTCAGGTTGGTCATGCCGACCTCGCGGAATGCCGTGATCAGCTGAGGCAGGCTGCCCTGCACCACGATATCCGGTGTGATCCCGACGCCGTTCACCTTCTTGCGCTTGGGAGTCATATATTCCTGGGTCGTCACCTTGAGCACTCCGCCGTTGGACAGATTGTACAGCGACTGCACGCTGCCCTTGCCGTAAGTGCGGGTGCCGATGACCTTGGCCGCCTGGTAATCCTGCAAGGCGCCCGCCAGCACCTCGGAGCCGCTGGCGCTGGACTCATTGACCAGGATGACGACCGGGAAATCGACCGTGTAGCCGCCGGTGACCGTGATCGGGCTCTCCAGCCCGTTCTTGTTGCGGGAATACATCACCGGTCCGTTATCGATAAACTCCGCGGCAATGTACGCAACGGTGTCCAGGTAACCGCCGGGATTGCCCCTGACGTCGATGACCAGCCCCTGGACATTCTTGCCCTTCATCTTGATCATCAGTTCCTCGAACTTCTCATCCGCGTCTTTGGAAAAAGAGGATATCCGAATATAGCCATAACGTTCCTCGAACCATTTGCCTTCCACCGTCGGGATCTGAATGCTCCTTCTGGTCAGGGTGTAGGTGCTCTCCTTGCCGGAACGCGAGATCGTCACCATCACCGTCGTATTTTCTTCGCCGGCGATCATCGACACGATCTCACTGGTTGTCTTGCCAGCCGTGGATTGCCCGTTAACCGCCACGATATAGTCGCCGAACAGGATCCCCGCCTCCTCGGCCGGAGACTCGGGGAACACCTCCACGGCATACACGCCGTTGGCATCCTGCTCAAGGCGAATGCCGATGCCGACATACTGCTGCTCGATCGAGTTGGAATACTGGTCCCATTCATTCGGCGTCATATACTCGGTATACGGATCGCCGATGCGTTCGATCATGCCGTTGATGGCGGCTTCCAGCAGCTCCTGCTCGCTGATGCCGCTTAGATGATAGTTCTTCAGCAAATGTATGATTTCATGAAACAGGTCCTCGCCCGTCGCCTCGTCGGCAGCATAAACAGCGGTCGGGAACGGCAGGATCAGGACCAGTGCCAGGAGCCACAGGGCACATCGTCTCTTCCACAGCTTGCCTGTTCGTATCTGGTTATTGAGCATGATTGGTCACCCTTATCTGATGGATTTGAGTTCGAGAATAAATTGCATGGCCTCCAGCGGCGTCATGTTCATCAGATCCGCCTCATGCACGCGCTTGTAGATCTCCTGCGCGGAGGTGTTCACGGGAGCAGCGTCAGGTTGAGGCGTGGCCTCGATGTCCGCGCGATCGCTCCTCACCGGACGTTCATCCGACTTCGCCTGTTCAGGTCTGCGGCTCCTGTCCTTGCCTCGATCCCGGCCCGCGCCGGTCTTCGAATCCGGCATCTCATCCGGGAACAGGCTGAGCTGCACGGGCTGGGCAAGGGAAACCGCCGTCTGCAGCTCGGTCGAACGGATCTCCAGGGTGCTCAGGATCTGGTAGGCCCGCTCGATGATCGGCTCCGGGATGCCGGCGATCTTCGCGCAATAGATGCCGTAGCTGGTGCTGGCCGCGCCGCGGATCAGCTTGCGCAGGAAGGTCACCTCATCGCCGCTCTCCTTCACATCCATGCAATAATTGTGCAGATAGGGAAGCGAATCCTCGAGATGCGCCAGCTCGTGGAAATGGGTCGAGACCAGCGTCTTGCAGCCGATATGATGATGGATGTACTCGATGACCGACTGGGCGATCGCCATCCCCTCGCCCGTCGAGGTGCCGCGGCCCAGCTCATCGATGATGACCAGGCTGCGCGGCGTCGCCTTGGCGGTCATGAGCTGGATGTCCTTCATCTCCACCATGAAGGTGGATTGGCCGCCGATCACGTCATCGGCCGCGCCGATGCGCGTGAAGATGCGATCGACGATCGGGATGATCGCCCGATCGGCCGGCACGAAGCAGCCGATCTGCGCCATGATCAGGATATAGGCGACCTGCCGCATATAGGTGCTCTTGCCCGCCATGTTCGGGCCCGTGATGAGCATCATCCTGCAATCCTGCTCGCTCAGCACCGTGTCGTTGGCGATGAACGGCTCGCTGTCGAGCAGGGCCTCCACGACGGGATGCCGTCCGGCCTCGATCGTCAGGTCGTAGCCGTCGGTGATCGTCGGCCGGCGGTAACGGCGTTCGGCGCTGACGGAAGCGAGCGACTGCAGCGCATCGATCTCCGCGATCGTCTCCGCCAGCTTCTGCAGACGGTCAGTCTCCGCCGCGATCCGTTCGCGCAGCCGGGTGAAGAGCTCGTATTCAAGATCGACCATCTTCTCTTCGGCTTCGAGGATGAGCGCCTCCTTCTCCTTCAGCTCCGGCGTGACGAAGCGCTCCGCATTGGCGAGCGTCTGCTTGCGCTCATAGATGCCCTCCGGCAGCGAGCCCAGGTTGGCTCGGGTGACCTCGATATAGTAGCCGAACACCTTGTTGAATCCGATCTTCAGCGATTTGATGCCTGTCCGCTCGCGCTCCTGCCGTTCCAGCTCGGCGATCCATTGCTTGCCGCTCACGCTGGCCTCGCGCAGCTGGTCCAGCCTGGCATCGCAGCCGGGCTTGATGAGCCCTCCTTCGCGCACGGAGATCGGCGGATCATCGACGATCGTCCCGTCGATCCAGGCGGCGATGTCCTGGCAGGCATCCAGCGATCTGACGCGTTCATGCAGCGTGGTCGAGCCCGCGCCCATGGCCAGCTCGATCAGCTGCGGCACGCGCATCAGCGACAGCTTCAGCGCGTTGAGGTCGCGCGCGTTCGCCGAACCATAGACAACGCGGCCGACGAGCCGCTCCATGTCGTAGACCTCACGCAGCTGCTGGCGCAGCTCCTCGCGCACGATCAGCTGACGGACGAGGCAGTCGACCGCCTCCTGGCGGGCCTCGATCTTGGCCTTGTCGAGCAGCGGCTTGTCCACCCATCTGCGCAGCAGGCGTGCGCCCATCGCCGTCACCGTCCTGTCCAGCAGCCAGAGCAGGGAACCCTTCTTCGAGCGGTCGCGGGCGGTCTCCGTCAGCTCCAGATTGCGCCGGGTGAACGGATCCAGGATCATGAACTGCTGCTTCTCGTAGCTGCGGATCTGGCGGATATGGGCAAGCGAGCGCTTCTGCGTCTCATATAAATAACAGAGCAGCCGATCGATGCTCATCCTGGCGGCCGGCTGCAGCCGCTCAAGCTCCTCCTGCGGGAAATGGCGCGCCGTGATCTGCGGATCTCCCTGCTCGCGCAGGCTGATCAGCGTCCGCTTGTTCATCTGGCGGTTATACATATGTACGACGCGCGCCATCGCTTCATCCGTGAGCACCTCCGCAGGCTGGCAGGTGTTCAGCTCCTCGAACAGCTGCTCTTCATCCGCGGTGAACTCCGTGACGTAAAGCTCACCTGTCGACAGGTCGCAGGAGGCCGCCGCCCAACGCTGCACGCTGTCGCCATCGGACACCTGGGCCAGCGACATGATGAAGTTGTTGGCCGTGCCGGGGAGCGTCCTGTCCTCCATGATCGTGCCCGGTGTGACGATGCGCACGATCTCCCGGCGCACGACGCCCCTGGCTTCGGCCGGATCCTCGACCTGCTCGCAGATCGCGACCTTGTAGCCTTTATCGATCAATCTCGCGATATAGTTCTCTGCCGAATGGTAGGGCACCCCGCACATCGGCACCCGTTCGTCGCCGCCGGCGTCGCGGCCGGTGAGGGTGATCTCCAGTTCCCTGGCGGCGAGCCTGGCGTCCTCGAAGAACATCTCGTAGAAATCGCCCAGGCGGAAGAACAGGAGCGCGTCCGGCACCTCCGCCTTGATCTGCAGATATTGCTCCATCATAGGGGTGTATTTCGCCAATGAATGATCCCTCCAGCATAAACCTGCGTCTATTATAGCATGAATTCAGGCTGAATATCTGAAATGATGCGGAGGTTGTATGAACCTGAACTTACAGTCATCCGATCTCCCCGCATCCGGACAAAGTTGTCCGGCGATGGATCGGGGCAGGTCAGTCCGCTGCCAGGCTGGCGTGCGGCAGGTTGGCTTGCGACAGGCTGGCGACGATCCCCCAGGCGGGGCGAATGTCGGCAACCTCATCCCATGACCAGCCGCTCTCCAATAGTTCTATGAAAGGCTCCAGTTCTGATTCATAGCGCCGATAGGCGGGGCAGCGGACGATGTCCCGCCGCCAGGCGGGAAGGGCCTGCCTGAGCTTCGCCTTGTCCGCCTGATAATACGCCAGCTGCATCTCCGGGTCGTCCAGCGGACGCTCGCGCAGCAGCGCATGGTCGGAGGCGATCAGCTTCGCCAGGGCGATGACGCCGCGCGCCACCTCCGGCGTCGCCAGCCAGCTCGCCAGCGTGCGGTATTCAAAGCCGCCGTGCGCCTTGCGGCGGGCGTTGCCGAGCCAGCCGAAGGCCGGGCGACGCGCGCGGGCAGGCGCGTCCTCCAGCAGCGAGAGCGGCAGCGCGAGATAGTTGTCGAGCGTGCGCAGCAGCTCGTTCGTGAGCGGCACGCCGCTCAGGTGGATGTGGCCGCCGGTGAACACGCCGGCGGCAGGGCTTGAGCCCGCCCGCCATTCGAGGGCGGGCTCGGGGATGCGCGCGGCCGCCAGCCGCATCGCGCGCTGCAGGTTGGCGAGCAGCTCGCGCGGCTCGCCGCTCGGCGCCGGGCGCAGCTCGGCCAGCGCCTGTACGACGCGGCCTTCGACGACGGCCGCGTCATGGCCGGCCGGACCGCTTCGCGGCAGGAAGCGGTCGGCCGGCACGAGCTCGCCGCGCGGAGTCGTCAGCACGAACTCGACGTCGAGGCCGAGGACGACGACGTTCGTGCTGACGCGCCGCGGCGCGGCGATGGCGGCGGCGCCCTGCGTCAGCAGCGCCGCCGCATACTTCCCGGCGAGGCCCGCCGGGCTCGCCGGGAAGGGGTCGACGCCGCGCACGGCCGGGCGGCCGCGCGGCGAGAGGGCCAGACGCACCAGGCCAACGTCGAGGCCGAGTGCGTAGACGGCGCGCACCGCGGTGCGCGCGAGGCGGCGGAGGCGGCGATCCGCCTCCCATCCGCCCTCCGGCAGCGGCAACTCATGCGCCGTGCCGAGCGGTCCGCTGACGGCGGCGACCGGGCGATGATACACCGCGATCACATCCTGCTGCCACACCGCCACCGCGTATTCCGGGATCAGCGCATCCCGCTCAAGATCATCCTCTGTCAGCAGGCCGTTCCACTTCATGATGCTCCTGAATCTCCGGGCATCGTAAGCCCTCGCCGCATAGCGCCATCTGTCGCCGCCCAGGGCGGCCTCGATGGTTGCCAGATCGACCGCATCGCCTGCACTTCCGGGACCTCTGGCTCCCACTCCCTCCTGCCGATCGCCCGAACCTGCCGCCTGGCCTATCCCTCTGTCCGTCAGCTCCCCGTGAAGACGTGCCGTGCTTCCGTAGCGCAAGGGCTGCATGACGAGGGCCAACGCATGCTGCCTGACGCTCGCCAGCCACTCCAGATGCGCATCCTTCAGCTTCTGCCAACCCAGCGTCCTCCTGCTCAACGCCGCTTCGCCTCCCTGCGTTCGATCCTGTTGTCATCCATCCCGCCCATAAACAAAGAAAGAGGGCCCCCGCCCTCTCCGATAGATCTATATCGGCATATGATGGATTAAAAAACTGGCCATCCTCCCGAAATCTGCTGCGGAACCGCGAGTTCACAGCCCGCGATCGCCCGGGTCACAGAACGTCCTCGTCCAGAAGATCATCCTCCAGATCTTCGTAATCCTCCGAGACCTGCTCGCTGAAGTCGATCGTCTTGTCGTCGAATTCTTCACAGCTGCCGTCGCATACGAGTACGCAAACCTTCGTCTCCGCGATCATCTCCGCTTCGAACTCGCGTTCCACGCGGATGATCACATGCTGGCCGTTCGAGGAAATGCTGGCTTCCACGCAATTCGGCTCCTGCGTCGCTTCGGCGGTCACTTCCTCCGTGGATTTGCGGTGCTTTGGGTCAAGGTAAGTCAGCGGCACGATTTCCGAATACGAGATCGTCTCCTTGGCAACGTCCGTTTTTGTATTCTTGTCGTAAGAATACCAGATGTTAATATCGTAAGTACCTACCACCTCGATGCCATCACCGCTCTTGACTGCGTCGTACTGGTGATTGATCAGCCATGCGCCCAGAATGCTTGACGGTCTGTGAGGCGGGGTCACGGTATGTGTCACATGGGAAAACTTACGACCTTTGCCGCATACAGCTTTCGTGATGATTTCTCGGCAGCGTGTGTCTTTATGGATCGACATCCTTTCAACCTCCTCCATACAATCTAATTCACTATCATGTGTATGCAGGACATTCGTCTAGGGTGACACACATTTGCTGAATGTGTTTTCCGCATAGAATCCCCTCGATTCCCGCATCTTGCACAGTCCAGGGCGGCGCGCAGCTGCCCGCCCGAGCACAGCTCGGAATGACGCTGCTCACCAGACGACTCTGATAATACGTTATGATATCAATGCTCAATTCATGATTCTTTCTTCATAAAATCGTGTAAATCAATCGATCCGCCAGTTTCAATCTCGCACCACGGTCTCCTATAATGGAAAACGCGGAACCGACTCGCCGCCTTAAGCGAGATGAATTCCGCGTTTCATGATTCTATTCGGTTGTCCATACGCCTTCGATCTCCAGGAGCCGTTCCTTCAGATCGAGTCCGCCGCTGTATCCGGTCAGCGATCCGCTTCTGCTGAGCACGCGGTGACAAGGAACGATGATGAGCAGCGGATTGGCGCCTATGGCGCTGCCAACCGCACGCACGGCAGTTGGCTTGCCGATACGTTCAGCGATATCTGCATAGGAACAGGTTTCTCCGTATGCGATTCGCTTAAGCTCCTTCCATACAAGTTGTTGAAACTCTGTCCCCTGGCTGATCACTGGAATGTCGAACGACTTGCTACGGCCGCTCCAGTACGTCTCCAATGCTTGTACATAAGGCCGCATCACATCGTCATCCTGAACACTGATCCATCCCGGATAATGCCTTGCCTTCCATCTTGCGAACCTCGGATACGGCTCCTCCTCGCGCGCAACATAGACGAGCCCTTCCTCTGTTGCTGCTGCGATGAAACGCCACTCCTCCAAACTCATTATCGTCCAGTATAACTTCTTCGCTTCATAAACTGGTTTCTTCACACGGCACACCCCCTCAGCACATCCAACTCTGTCCTTCGAATCGCTTCGGAAAGGCGATTCTAATACTGATCATAACAGGAACCTATACATCGATTAAACATGAAATCGGAATGTGGATAACTCAGGCCTGTGGATAACCCGCCATCGCACTACGGAATGCCTGTTTCAATGCGTTTTTGGAGCCGGGCTTTTAAGTCTTCTTACGTTCTGATGTGATCCT
>Ga0310826_101691_pt1 | contig 9744 bp, 9 predicted proteins | sample WT_ome_FD_201306 | JGI IMG/M metagenome (GOLD analysis project Ga0310826, IMG submission 201306) | Sorghum-adapted microbial communities enriched on wild type (WT) sorghum from Joint BioEnergy Institute, Emeryville, California, United... ... | reverse complement strand
CGATCTATTCCGGCGATGCCAGTTAAATTTACATAATATTTTTTATGTATATCGTAGCAGTTAACATCCATTCCCGCCGATGGTACAATAAGACTTGTCGGCAGTACCGGATCATGCGGAGGGATCGTGTTGAACGTCATCAAACTGAGAGACAGGCAAGAACTCGATCGGCGCGTGCCTTCGATGCCCTGGTACGTGGAGCAGTTCATCAACTACAAGCTGCCCGACCTGTCTCCCTCTTCCCTTCTCGAGTATGTCCGCGATTACGAAACGTTTTTCCGCTGGCTGATGGCCGAGGGGCTCACGGAGGCGCGGGAGATGAAGGATATTCCCCTCGCCGACCTCGAGAAACTGCGCATGGAGTCGATCGACCATTACAAAATGTACCTCGCCGCGCACAAGGAACGAAACAACAGCCGGACGACGATCTCGCGCAAACTGTCCTCGCTCCGCTCGCTGTTCCATTATTTGAGCCAGATCGCCGAGGACGAAAATTTTTACCCGCTGCTCAAACGAAACGTCATGGCGAAGGTGTCGATCAAGCGGACGCACAAACCGAAGGATTCGGCGGCCCGTCTGGAAGGAAAACTGCTGCAGGACCATGAGATCGGGGAATTTTTGCAGTACGTGAGGGAACACTATGCCGGAGATCTGGCCGGCAACAAACAGGCGCTCGCGGCCTACGAGCGCAACAGGGTCCGGGACGCCTGCATCATCAGCCTGATCCTCCATTCCGGGCTGCGGGTGTCCGAGGTCGTCAACCTGAACGTCGACGACGTCGACCTGAAGCGCAAGCTGGTCCATGTATACCGCAAGGGCAAGAACGACGACACGTTCAAAACGCCCGTCTATTTCAGGCAGGATGCGATCGAGGATCTGAAGCAATATCTGCAGCTCAGGGAAACCCGCTACAACGCGCCGAAGAAGGAGAAAGCGCTCTTCCTCGCCGTGGCGAACGGCAGGAAGGAAGGCTCCCGCATGACGAAACGGGCGATCCAGGAGATGGTCGTCAAATACGCGAAGCGGTTCGGCAAGCCGTACCTGTCCGTGCACAAACTGCGCCACTCGTTCGCGACCGACTACTATCTGCGGAACGACCTGTACAAGACGCAGGAGCAGCTCGGACACGCCTCGCCGGAGACGACGCAAATCTACGCCCATCTGACGGACAGGACGATGGCCGAAGCGATCGACCGTCCGCGGGCGGACCGCTAAGGGCAATGGAAAAGCCGAGGGTTCTTCGTCCGGAAGAACGCTCGGCTTTGCCGCCTTCAGGCGGCATTACGACGTTTGACGGTTGCGGCCGCGCAGACCCGCGAGTCCGATCAGACCGAGCAGGCCGAGCCAGCCCCAGTCGAAATCGTTGTCGGCGCCGGTAGCCGCCGCGCGAACCGTGCCGCGAACCGTACGCTCCGTGCGATCCATGAGCCCGTTGTCGTCGGCGTTCACGTTGTAGCGGCGGAAATTGCGGGTGTCGTCCATGTAGTTGGTCGTCGCCGGATCGCCGGTTGCGCGGTTGTAGGTGGTCGTACCCGTTTTGTTCACGCCCGTTCCCGTGTACGCGGATGCGTGGCTTTTGCCCGTCGTGCCCTCCGCGAATACAGGGGAAGATAACGCCAGCATCAGGGCTGCTGCGGCGATCGCACCTTTCAAAGTACGTCTCATTCGAATCGGCTGCCACCTTTCTCTCCAGGGATGGATTGAGCGACGGGCACTATACGCCGCCTGGCTCAACTATGGTATGCCCCGCAGAGAACGATCCGATTCGAGCGGAATCAGGAAGTTGATGGCGAAGCGAAACCGGCGCGAACGATCACAGGCCGAGCCCGGATTTCAGCCGCTCCGCCTCTTCCTTCGCGGCCGGACGTCCGCCGTAGCGAACCTCCGCATACGCCTCTTGAAGCGCCGCGTCCGCATTCCGGTATTCGCCGTCGATATCCCGCAAGGCTTCGAAATTTTCCCGCGGCGTCCGGCTCGGTCGATAGCGGAAACCGCGCTTCCCGGCGCGCTCGAAACGCCGGCGGAACAGCCAGCGGATCCGCTCTTCCGGCGTCATGGCGGCCCAGGATTCCCGGCGGCCGATCGATTTCAGCCGCCGGACGACGCCGGACCACATCGATTCCCCGGCCAGCCGCTCCACCTCGTCCACATAGCCTCCCGCATCCGCGGCGCGCGCCCGTTCCCGCCAGGCGGCCAGCCAGCGGGCGATCAGCCGCGCCAATGCCGGAATGCGCGCGAGCTGCCTGAGCAGCAGGACGGCGAGCGCGATCATCCCCAGAACGCCGATGACCATCGCGATTTTCTCGAGCAGCAGCCAGAACCAGCCGGGATCGCCTTCTTCGGGCATGGGGAGCCCGGCCGTCGGATCGGCTGGCGGTTCGGCCGGCAGCTCCTCCGGGACCGGCCGGTTGCGGCTGGCCAGCCATTCGATCAGCCGGTTCAGGCCGTCGATGAACATGCGCCAGAGCGCTTCCAGATGGCGGAAGAACGCGATGAACAGCGTGACGGCCGTGAACGCGCCGGCCAGCATCCGGTTGCGGACCACCACCGTCCGCGGCACAGCCCCGCCGCTTTGCTCCAGATTCGCATCGATGAGCGCGATCCGGTTCGCGCGCCGGATGGCCAATAGCAACGTGAACATGCCGCCCGCCGCCAGCGGCAGACGGTAAGGCGCCATGCCGTCCATGAATCCGGCGGCGATCGACGCGGCGAAATGGGCGAGCAGCGCCGGAACGAGCATGTCGCGCTGACGCCGGTCGTCGGGCGGCACCGGCGACATGCCGCGAAGGGCGGAGACGGCCGCCAGGACAGCCGCGGCCGGCCAGCCGGCGCCGTATGGCCGAAGCGCAAGCCCGGCGCCGATGCCGATGAGCGCCGCCAACGCCAGCCGCGCGATGCGGCGCATCCGTCTCCGGCGCGCCGTCAGCAGATCGCCCGCAATGAAGCAGACGGGAAGCATCGCGAGAGACACAAAAAGAGCGGACGCCTCAAACCCCCAGAAACAGGCGAACACGGGGACGGGCAGCCAGATGATCGTCTCCGTCACGCCCAGCCAGACCGTCAGCAGCCATCTCCGCGCGCTCATGCCGATTCCCCCGCTTTCGTCCGGCCGGAGCCGGCGCGGTCGGGCAGCGCGAGCGGCAGTATGCGCACCGCATGGCCGAGCTGCTCCAGCTTCTTCGCGGCTTCGGCGATCTTCTCGTTCTCGTAGGCGGAAAGCACCGCGATGTCCGTCCGGCTGTCCAGCCGCTCGCCGAGCAGTTGCAGCAGTTCATGCAGCGGGAGCAGCCGCTCCGTCTTGAGCCGGGCCATCGACTCGTAGATCGCGAGCAGATGCGGCTGTCCGGCATCCGGCCCGACGAACGCCGGCCGCTCCTCGCCGCCGCGTCCCGCCTCCGCGGCGTTCGCCGCGAACCCGGCCTCCAGACCGTTCTCCACGGCATACCGGGCCATGCCCGCCGCGACGGAGAGGCCGTGTTCGACGAGCGCTTCATCCGTCGCGACGCTCCACATCCCTTCGTGGTCTTCCACATTCAGCACGATCATCAGCCGGTGGTCGGCGGAATGGTCGCGCTTGTGCACCTGCAGCTTGCCGGTGCGCGCCGACGCCTTCCAGTTGATCCCCTTCAGCGGATCGCCGTACCGGTACTCGCGCGTTCCCGCGATCAGGAACGGATCGTCGACGATCCAGCGCCGGACGACCGCTTCGCCCATCCAGCTGTGGGTCGGCAGATCCCATTCTTCGGGCAGCAGCGGCTTCGGATAGACGATGAGCTCGAAGCCGATGTCAAGGCGCTTCGAATGCGTTGCAATGCCGAACAGGTCGCCCGCCGTCATCGTGACGGAGTCCGCGCGGTAATATCCGCGCTTCGGGCACCGCACCGTGTGCCTCCGCGTAATGCGCGTGTGCGGCATCAGGCTGAAGAGGCTTTTGTGGTTCTGATAGATGCTGCCGGAGCTGATCTCGAGGTTCGCCTGCGTCCCGAAGCGCAGAGCCGCCGGAATCTGCGACTCGACGCGCAGCCACGGAACCGGCAGCCACTTCCGGTTCTCGATCGTCTCCACCATCTCGATCTCGTCGTCCCGATGGCAGGCCCGCACGCTGAGCCGCCTGTCGTAACGAATCCGGACCAGCCCGGTTTTCCGGAAGAAGTACGCCTGGAGCAGCATCAGCAGGATGAACGTCAGCAGAATGAAATGAAACGCCATCTCCAGCCTCCTAGCGGGCCCCCAGCGTCTCCTCCGCGGGCACCGGAACCTCGTCCAGCACTTGCCGGATGACCGCCTCGGCCGCCTCCTGCTTCGAGCGGCTCGCGCTGCGCAGCACGATCCGGTGGGCCAGCACGTCGGGCGCCAGCAACTTGATGTCGTCCGGCACGACGTACGCACGCCCCCGCAGCGCCGCATGGGCCTGCGCCGCCCGGAGCAGCGCCTGGCTGCCGCGCGGGCTGACGCCGACGTGCACGTCGGCATGCGTCCGCGTCCGCTCGACGATGTCCACGATATACCGCAGCAGATCGTCGTGCACCGTCACTTTCGAGTAGAGCCGCTGCGCCTCCAGGATCGCCTCCCGCCTGGCGACGGGGCCGATCTCCTCCAGCGGGCTCGCGTCCATGAACCGCTTCAGGATCTGGACCGCCTCGCCGGTGTCCGGATAGCCCATGCGCAGCTTGAACAGGAACCGGTCGAGCTGCGCCTCCGGCAGCGGGAACGTGCCCTGGTTCTCGACCGGATTCTGCGTCGCGATGACGAGGAACGGCCGCTCGAGCGCATGCGTCTGCCCGTCGATGCTGAGCTGCCGCTCCTCCATGCACTCGAGCAGGCTCGACTGCGTGCGCGGCGTCGCCCGGTTGATCTCGTCCGCCAGCACGATGTTGGCGAACAACGGGCCGGGACGGAACTCGAACTCGCCGATCTTCTGATTGAAGAAATGAATGCCCGTCAAATCCGAAGGCAGCAGATCCGGCGTGAACTGGATTCGCTTGAACGTGCAGTCCAGCGAGACTGCAAGCGCTTTCGCGCTCAGCGTCTTGCCGGTGCCGGGCACATCCTCGAGCAGGACGTGGCCGGAGGTGATGATGGCGATCAGCAGGCGGTCGATCAACGTTTCCTTGCCGACGATCACCCGCGCGACGTTCGAGCGGATGGCGTCGGCCATGTCGCGAATCGGCGTCAGTTCCATGGTCACGGGTTCCTTTCTGCCGCGCCCTCCCGCCAAAATGCTAAAGAAAAATCCCGCCGACAAGCGCGCGTTCGGGGAAGGCGCGGCGGGAATCGTTTTTTCCAGTGTAGCCCATCCGGGACAAAACCGTCAATTGTCAGGAAAAGGATCCGCCGACGGAGCCGCGCCCCTTCGGCGGATCAATGCCGGACCGTCTGCGGAGCCGCAAGCAGCGACTGAACCGCGCTTTCCGCCTGGCGGATGCGCTCGCGGATCGCCCCGAGCTGCCGGAGCTGCGCGTCCATCTGCACCTGCACCTGGTTTTCCGCTCGCGCGATCTCCTCGTGCAGACGCTGCAGCTCGCCGAGCAGGGCGCGAATCCGGTCGGAATGACGATCCGCGCCCGCCCGGAGCAGCGCTTCCTGCGCCATCGCCTGCTCCCGCTCCTCCCGCATCCGTTTGAGCTCCTGAAACCGCTCATAGGACAGGTTCGGCGGCACGGCGCCCGCGCCGCCCGCCGGTTGCATATGCTGCATGGCCATCCTCCTCGCCGCAAGATACGGGGTTCCGACCGGTACATACCGTTAACATGCCCCGCCGCGAGGAAAAATATCCCGCCGTTACAGCGCCATCTCCAAAATCGCCTTCACGTCGTCCTTCTCCAGCCTGCGGAAGCGCCCGATCGGGCCGAAGCGGACGGCGTCCGCGGCCATCACGTCGAGATGCTCCCGGCCGACGCCGACTTGTCCGAGCGTCGCCGGCGCGCCGATCCGGGTGAAGAAATCGCGGGTGGCCTGGATGCCGGCGAGCGCGATCTCCTCGTCCGACTTGCCCGCCGGGTCGATGTCCCACACGCGGACGGCGTACTGCACGAACCGGTCGATGCGCGAACGGTACACATATTTCATCCAGTTCGGGAACACGATCGACAGACCCGCTCCGTGCGCGATGTCATAGACGGCGCTGATCGCGTGCTCGATCTCGTGCGTCGCCCAGTCCTGCTCGACGCCGACGCTGATCATGCCGCCGTTCAGCGCGTACGTGCCGCACAGCATCAGATTGGCGCGGGCGGCGTAGTTGTCCGGTTCCCGGATCGCGAGCTCGCCGTTCTCGATGACCGTCTTCAGGATCGATTCGCAGAGCCGCTCCTGCAGCGGCGTGTCCTTCGTCAGACTGAAATATTGCTCGAACACGTGCGACATCATGTCGACGATGCCGTTCGCCGTCTGGTCGGCCGGCACCGTGAACGTCAGCTCCGGATCGAGGATCGAGAACTTCGGATAGACGTGGATGCTGCCCATGCCGCGCTTCTGCTTGATCTCCCAGTTCGTGATGACCGTGTTGCCGTTCATCTCCGTGCCGGTGGCCGCCAGCGTCAGCACCGCGCCGAGCGGCAGCGCCTTCTCTACGGTCGCCCTCCGGACGTAGAAATCCCATACGTCGCCCTCGTACGGCACGCCGGCCGCGATCGCCTTCGCCGCGTCGATGACGCTGCCGCCGCCGACCCCGAGGATGAACTGCACATCGTTGGCGCGGCAGATCTCGATGCCGCGGTAGACGGACGTCAGCCGCGGGTTCGGCTCGACGCCCGGCAGTTCGTATACCTCCGCGCCGATCTTCCGGAGCTGCTCCAGCACCCGGTCATACAGCCCGTTCCGCTTGATGCTGCCTCCGCCGTAGACGAGCAGCACCCGCTTGCCGTACGGCTCCGCGAGACCGCCGAGCTCCGATACCGTGCCGCGGCCGAACACGATTTTCGTCGGATTGTAGAACGCAAAATTGTTCATGAACGCGCGTTTGCCTCCCCATAAGCCCATTCACTCATAAATTCTGCCATCCATCATAAGCATAGACGAAACGGTGCGCCGTGACAATCATCGGTCCGGCGCCTCATCGGGCGATGGAGCGCGGCGACGGAGCGCCCGCCGGCCCGGCGACCGATCGGCGTCATCGCGGCGGCCGCACGCGGACGGGGACCGGGCGCATCCCCGGGCGGCCGCCGGGGCGCCGTCCGCGTATGCCGCGAATGCCGGAGGCCGCGACCCGGGCCCGGGGCCGGACCGCGGGGCGGTCATCGCCGTTCCGTTCCCGAAGCCGCGCCCGGCCGCCCGTTTCGCCCCGGGACGCGATCAATCGCGCTCGTAGATCGAGCCGGACCGGCTCGCGAACAGCTCCGTGTACACCTTCTCCGCGTACGCGTCGGTCATCCCGGCGATATAGTCCGCCGCCAGCCGCTCCCACGGCCACGACCCCTTCTGCCGCTCGTAGCTTTCGACCCAATCCGGCGGCAGGAGCAGCTTCCCCGTCTCGCGGTCCGAGAAGCTCTCCCACAGGCGCGTCAGCATGATCTCGCTCCGCTTCTGCAGCCGCTGCACGCGGAAATCCTTGATCAGCGTCACCCACGCCAGCTTCTTCAGAATCTCCATCGTCCGGAGCAGGTCCATATCCTCCGCGCCGTCGCGCACGAACGTGACGCGCTTCCACCCCTGCCCGTCGTCGAGGATGCCGACGCGGCTCGCGAACAGGCCGACCCAGCGCGCCTTCATCTCGCGCCGCGTGCGCGAAGGTTCCCGTCCGGTCTCCCGGTACACCGTCGTCCACTGCTCGTAATATTCGGACAGCGCGCGCTTCACCATCGCGGTCATCCGCTCCCGGTCGATGCCGTCCCAGGCGCGGTTCGGCCCGGACGGATCGTGCTCGATCTCCTGCACGATCAGCGCCGCCAGCCGGTCGTCCTCGAAGAATCCGGGGCTCATCAGAATTTTGCCGGCGCGGATGCCGTCCTCGATGTCGTGCGTCGAATAGGCGATGTCGTCGCACAAATCCATGAGCTGCGCCTCCAGCGTCGCGCGGCCCTCCGGCATGCCCCACAGCTCCCGCAGCATGCGGATGCCGCCTTCCCATTCCATCTCGTAGACCCCTTTGGTGACGCCGGGCTCGTTCAGACAGAAGGGATATTTGTTGATCGCGAGCAGCACCGCGGCCGTCAGATCGAGGCCGCTGTCGCTTCCCGCGCGCTTCTCGAGGAACATGAGAATGCGGAAATTTTGCGCGTTGCCTTCGTACGGCATCCCGTGCCGCCTGCTGAGCAGCCGGTGCAGCACTTCCTCGCCCTTGTGGCCGAACGGCGGATGGCCGAGATCGTGGGCGAGCGCGGCGCATTCGACGACCTCCGGTTCCATCATCAGCCCCGGATGCTCGGGCTTCTGCAGGAACGGATGCGTCCGGTGCAGCCGTCGAGCCAGCTCGCGGGCGATCTGGGACACCTCGAGCGAGTGGGTCAGCCGGGTGCGGTAATAGTCCCCGGTGCCCGCCCCGAACACCTGCGATTTGCCCTGCAGCCGGCGGAACGCGGGCGATTGGACCAGGCGGGCGTAATCCTTCTCGTATTCGTCCCGCGCCTCGCTCGAGTGCGCCTTTCCGCCTTCGTCCAGACGGATCTTGCGGATATCCATGCCCCCACCTCCCTCTCGCGACAAAAGAATTCCGCCGAACCTTCATGTTTCCATCATATCGCACCGGCCGCCGAAATGTCAGGTATGCTGACACAAAATTTCCGCCGGAATCCGATTTCCGGCCAAAGATAAACCGCCTCCGGCCGGGCGGTCAAGGCGCAAGCGGAATATCTTCGAAAGGTACATATTTGTCGGGTTCAATCTCTTTATACACCCTGACGAACGCAACCGGAAAAACCGGCCAGGGTGCGAGCGCCGTACGGGCTTCCCGTTTCATCTCCATGATCTCCGGACCGGACATTCCCCAATGCGTCTGACCCAGCGTCAAGTGGGGATCGTAAAGTTCCCCTTCGTAATGAAGCCTGATCAGTTCGGGCGGCGGAGAGACCGCGTTCAGCAACCGCCGGTGCAGTTCATGGATCTCGTCCGACCTGACGTCCAGATAAGCCACCGCTTCGCCGTAGGTTTCCGGTTCCCCGAGCGACAGTTGAAAACGGGGGAAGGAGGCGCAAACCTCCCGCACGCGGTCCAGCCACGCCAAATCTTCGGTCAGCCCGCCCTGGGCCTTGACGGTGATGTGCGGTTCGGCGACTTCCCCGGTCCGGTTGCTTGCCCATCGGTTGCGGAACCGTTCGATCCGTTTTTTGTAATCATCGGGCGGTACGATTCCGATAAAGTACCTCACGCCCACACCATCTCCTTGCTTGCGGTTTTGAAGTCGGGTTGTACAGAAAAAGCATGTCCCGCATCGGAACATGCTTTTGCCCTGCGCCGCTTCCTTCCATCTCAGTTCGCCATTTGCCCGATCCGAAGCAAAGCGCCGAGCGCGCCGCTGAACTCGCCGTTCCCGACGAAATGCGGCTCCCCGCCGCGGAAGCGGGTGTACGATTCGATCGCCTTCCGGAGCGGAGCGTTGCCGTTGAAGGACGAGCCGATGTAGACGATCGCCTTCACGCCGTGCGCGGCGGCGGCGCTGACGCAAAGCGTCGCCACCGCTTCCCCGACCATGCCGATGACCGAGGCGAGCGCGTCTTCCCGCGAGACGGAGCGAGCCCCGCCGTCGCCGATCGCAGCCCCGGGCGGCACCCGCCCGAAATTGCTCGCCGTCAGCTCGCCGTCGATCGGCGG
>Ga0310826_101686_pt1 | contig 9782 bp, 10 predicted proteins | sample WT_ome_FD_201306 | JGI IMG/M metagenome (GOLD analysis project Ga0310826, IMG submission 201306) | Sorghum-adapted microbial communities enriched on wild type (WT) sorghum from Joint BioEnergy Institute, Emeryville, California, United... ... | reverse complement strand
GCTGTTGGGGCAGATGTGCACGGCGATGAGCTACCGCAACCCGGTTTATCTGGCGAAGGTGGCCGCCACCGCCGACATCATCTCCGGCGGCCGGGTGCAGATGGGCATCGGTGCCGGCTGGTACGAGCACGAGTGGCGCGCCTACGGATACGGGTTCCCGTCGGCGGGGGTGCGGCTCGCGCGGCTGGACGAGGGCGTGCAGATCATGCGTGCCGCCTGGCGCGACGGCCGGGTCAGCTTCGACGGCAAGCACTATCAGGTCGACGGCGCGATCGTGCAGCCCAAGCCGCTGCAGGACGGCGGGCTTCCGCTCTGGATCGCCGGCGGCGGGGAGAAGGTGACGCTGCGGATCGCGGCGAAGTACGCGCAGTACACCAACTTCACCTGCGAGCCCGAGGGTTTCGCGCACAAGTCGCGGGTGCTCGCCGACCACTGCCGCGAGGTGGGCACCGATTACGACAGGATCGTGCGGTCGGCCAACTTCAACGCGGTCGTCGGTGAGACCGAGGCCGAGGTCAAGGAGCGCATCGCGCGGCTGCGCGCCCGCCAGGTCACCAAGGCCGACGAGGCCGCCGTGGACGCGATGCTGAGCAGCGTGGCCGCGCCGGAGTCGGCGAGCGGAACGCCCGAGCAGATCGTCGAGAAGCTCACCCGGATGCGCGATCTCGGCTGTGAGTACGCGATCCTCTATTTCCCCGAGGCCGCCTACGACCGGTCCGGCATCGAGTTGTTCGAACGCGAGGTCATACCGGCCCTGAGCTGACGCCGCCCGGGCGCCCCTGCTTCGCGGCTGTGCGGATTCGTCCGCGACACGCCGCGGCGGCGTACGGCACGGCACAGTCGCGGACGCCCGTACGGCGCCGAAAAATTGGCGGACTCGTCACACCGCCGGCGCTGTTAGCGTGGGACGACTAGTGCCGGTGTGAGGGGAGGCTGCCCGCCGTGGGGTTGGGGGACTTCGTCGATGACGCCATCGACTTCGTCGACGACGTCACCGACCGGGTCGGTGAGGTGGTGGAGAAGACCGCCGAATGGGTCGAGGACAAGGCCCGCAAGCTGGGCTCGGCAGGGTCGCCGACGCCGCCAGGATGGTCGGCAGGGCGGCGAAGGCGCTCACCATCGCGCCGACACCGATCCTGCGCGGCGGTCAGTTCACGATCGAACAGATCCTCGCCACCTGCGGTGAAGGTGAGCCGATGGAACGGGGTGAAGCGTTCCGCGACGGGGCGAGCGCGTTCAAGGCCGTCGGCGAGCGGCTGGTGGCGGCGCGCCCCGGATCGGCCTGGCAGGGGACGGCAGCGAAGAACTACGCCAACAAGGTCTCCGAACAGGAGAACGACGTCGCCGTCATGGTTGACGCCGACACCGATATGGCCACCAACATCAGCGACGAGGCCGACCTGGTGTACCGGTTGCGCGAACTCCTCACTCGTCAGCATCAGTGGCTAGCCGACATCGGCAGCTGGACCCAGTACCTCGGCGCCGGGGGAGCGCCGGGCCGGGTGATGCAGGTCGAGATCGAGAGCTGGGCCGTCGGAATGGCCATGATGGAGTGCCTGCCGGCCGCCTGGAACACCTGGAGCGACGCCAGGGGCATCGCCGACAAGATCGACACCATCACGCGCGACGAATACACCAAGACCGCCAACGAGGTCACCATCTCGGACTCCACCGGGGATTTCGACCCACCCCGCGGCGCGCAGCTGGAAACCGACCCGCAGGTGATCCGCGGCTACGCCGGTGTGCAGGAGTCGGTCGCCGAGAAGACGGCGGACGCCGGCCGCAAGGTCAACTTCGTGGCGGTGCGCGTCGCCAACAACCACGGATTGATCTGCGCCAAGACGATCACAGCCGTCGCCAAGGCGGAGGCGGAACGGTCAAGGGCTACCAGCCAATTGAAGAGCCTCGCCGCGGATCTGGGTGTCAAGCTCTACAGCGCGGCGGACAAGTACGAGGGCGTCGACGAGCATGAGGCGCAGCGGTTCCGTCAGCAGATGCCGGGGCGGCGATGATCGGCGGTGACGACTGGGACGACATTCCCGACGAGGAGCTCGTCGAGGACTTCGCCGATGACGACACGTTCGCCGCACTGGATTTCAGTATCCCGGGCGAGGGCGACGTCGACGGGGACCCGGTAGCCGACGACCGGGACGACGTCGGATCGCTGTTTCGAGTGACGAACCCGGAGGGCACCGTGACGGTGGCGGCCCTGATGAACGGTGCGCCCCACCGGGTCGAGTTGAGCCCGGCCGTCACCGCGATGACCGAACGGGAACTCGCCCACGAGGTGGTCACCGTCGCCGCGCTGGCGCACCAGCAGGCTCGTGCGGCGGTGCACGCTTTCCTCGTCGAGGGGATGCGTCACCTCGGTTACGACACGGGTGCGCTCAGTTCGGGTCTGTCGCGACAGCTGAGCATGCCGACCCCGGACGAGGCCGCCGAGGCCGCTGCGCGGGTGTTCCGGGCCAGATACGCCGAGCCGGACTGACGTCGCCGGCAGTCCGGCGCTCACCGGTGCGAAGTAGCGCCCGGTTTCCAGGTCGTCGACCAGGCCGGGATGAGTCGCACCCGCGGGGTGTGGGCCACCGCGGGTGCGGCCGGCCGCCGAAACCGTGGTCGCGGTGTTCAAGGTCCCGTCGGCCTGTGGCTCGGCTCCGACCCGGACCCCCGTGTGCCGCCGACGACGGCGCGGACCTCGCCCGGATCATCCGTGACCGGCTCGACGACCTCGGCTCCGTGGTCGCGCCGGGCTGACCCCGTCAACGCGGCCCGGGCGCCTCGCATCGTCATTACGATCGGTTACAGGCCACTCCGCGAGATCGAACAGCCCTCGATTGCGACGACCCGCGGCCCGGATGCGGATGGCGGGCCGGGGCCGCCCGGGAAGGGAGACGGCGATGACCTCCGCCAAGACCTCGCTCACCGCGCTGGTTCGCGAGCAACTGGAGACCGCCCGCACCGCCAGCAGCGGCCGCAGTGCCGCCACCGTCTACGGGGGCCACGAGCACTCGCTGCGCCAGACGGTGATCGCACTGCGTGCCGGATCCAAGCTCGACGAGCACGACACCAACGGGGAGGCCACCCTGCAGGTGCTGCACGGCCGGGTGCGGCTGACCGATCACACCGCCAACTGGGAGGGATCGGCCGGTGACCACATCGTCGTGCCCAGGACCCGGCACGGTCTGGCCGCACTGGAGGATTCCGCGGTGTTGCTGACGGTGTCGAATCCGGTTGGCCCGCACGTATAGCGGGCCGCTTCCGGCTAGGCGGCCGGCGGCGGATCGTCGAAGTAGCCGGGCGGCGGCGGCCCGGTGATCGGGTAATAGCCCGGCGGCAGCGGCGGACCGCCGCTCTCGCGCTCGGTGGCCGGGCTGGACGACTCGGGCGCGGTGATCGAGGTGTAGCCGGGCGGCAGCGGTGGTGCCGGGCCGGCCCCCGGAGGCGGCGGCGCGTACGCCGGCTGACCGGGCAGGGCGGGCCCGCCGAACGGGTTCTTGGCGATATGCCAGGCGTCGCGCAGGAATCCGAGTGGACCGTCGCCGGAGCCGTAGACCGGGTCGGCGATCTGCGGTACCGGAGGTGGGCCCGGTGGTGGCGCGGGCGGCGGCCCCGGTTCGCCGTCGACCACCGGCCCTGCGGGTGGCGGTTCGGCCGGGCCCGGTGGCAGTTCGGGATCGGCGAGCGCGGCGGCCGGTCCCAGCAGCGCGCCCACGCCGACCGCGGCGCCGGCCAGCACGAGCCGTGCGGCGCGCATCGGCTGTCGAGAGGTCACGGGTGTCGAGGCTAGCCGGTCGCCGCCGCGCCCGCAGAGCGACCGGGCACTGCTACAACGCTAGATCGCCGGGCCGAGCAGGTCGTCGGCGTCCTTGATGATGTAGCCGTAGCCCTGCTCGGCGAGGAACCGCTGCCGGTGCGCGGCGTACTCGGCATCGAGGCTGTCGCGCGAGACCACCGAGTAGAACACCGCGCCGCCGCCGTCGGCCTTGGGCCGCAGCAGCCGGCCCAGCCGCTGCGCCTCCTCCTGGCGGGACCCGAACGTGCCGGAGACCTGCACCGCCACCGACGCCTCCGGCAGGTCGATGGAGAAGTTCGCCACCTTCGACACCACCAGCGTGGACACCTCGCCGCGGCGAAACGCGTCGAACAACGCCTCCCGCTCGGCGTTCTTGGTCGCGCCGGTGATCACCGGGGCGCCCAACTCCTGGCCGAGCTCCTCGAGCTGGTCCAGATAGGCGCCGATGACCAGGGTCTGCTCGCCCTTGTGCCGCTCCAGGATCGACTTCACCACCGGGATCTTGGTGTGAACGGTCGAGCAGATCTTGTACCGCTCGTCGGGTTCGGCGGTGGCGTAGAGCATCCGCTCGTTGTCGGTCATGGTGACCCGGACCTCGATGCATTCGGCCGGGGCGATCCAGCCCTGCGCCTCGATGTCCTTCCACGGCGCGTCGTAGCGTTTCGGACCGATCAGGCTGAACACGTCGCCCTCGCGGCCGTCCTCGCGGATCAGCGTGGCGGTCAGCCCGAGCCGCCGCCGCGACTGCAGATCGGCGGTCATCCGGAACACCGGCGCGGGCAGCAGGTGCACCTCGTCGTAGATGATCAGGCCCCAGTCGCGGCTGTCGAACAGTTCCAGGTGCTTGTACTGGCCCTTGGTGCGGCGGGTGATCACCTGATAGGTCGCGATGGTGACCGGTCGGATCTCCTTGCGCTCCCCGGAGTACTCGCCGATCTCGTTCTCGGTCAACGAGGTTCGGTTGATCAGCTCACGCTTCCACTGTCGGCCGGCCACCGTGTTGGTGACCAGGATCAACGTGGTCGCGCTGGCCTTGGCCATCGCGGCCGCACCGACCAGCGTCTTGCCCGCCCCGCACGGCAGGACCACCACACCGGAGCCGCCCTCCCAGAACGAGTCGGCGGCCATCCGCTGGTAGTCCCGCAGCTGCCAGCCGTCCTCCACCAGCGAGATCGGGTGCGCCTCGCCGTCCACGTAGCCGGCCAGATCCTCGGCGGGCCAACCGATCTTGAGCAGCATCTGCTTGATCCGGCCGCGCTCGCTGGGATGCACCACCACGGTGTCGTCGTCGATCCGCGCCCCCAGCATCGGGGTGATCTTCTTGTTGCGCAGCACCTCCTCGAGCACCGCGCGGTCGAGGCTGACCAGCACCAACCCGTGTGCGGGGTGTTTGACCAGCTGCAGCCGCCCGTAGCGGGCCATGGTGTCGACGATGTCGACCAGCAGCGGCTGCGGTACCGGGTAGCGCGAGTAGGTCACCAGCGCGTCGACGACCTGCTCGGCGTCGTGGCCGGCTGCGCGGGCGTTCCACAGCGCCAGCGGGGTGATGCGGTAGGTGTGGACGTGTTCGGGCGCCCGCTCCAGCTCGGCGAACGGTGCGATCGCGGCACGCGCCGCCCCCGCCAGTTCGTGGTCGACCTCGAGCAGCACCGTCTTGTCGGACTGCACGATCAGGGGGCCGTCGGTCATTGTGCCCATTATCCGGACTCGGCCGACGCCGGCGCGGGCGCAGCCGGTTCCGGCCGGTGGCAGGCGCGCTACCTGCGACGTTGCCGACGTGCTAGTCGTCGGCGGCGACCACCGAGGTGATGCGGTGGATCGCGAACTCGCGCAGCCGGCCGGCGGCCTGATCGACGGCGCTGAGCTGACCGCCGCGCACCGCGATCGGCTCGACCACCCGCTGGATGGCCACCCCGGCCGGGTCGACGTAACCGATCACCACCGGACGGCGCTGCAGCGCGGCCTGCTGCAGCTCGGTGACGGCCGCCGCCGGGTCCAGACGGGTGCCGCCCGCGGTGGAGCCGGCCTTGCGCAGCACGGCGACGATCGCGCCGAGCGTCTGCGCGGTCGGGCGCGACGGCGGGCGGTAGATGCGCCGCACCGTGGGCGGCGGAACCCGCGAACCCCGTCGGCTCAGATCGACGATGCGGCCCGCCGAGTCCTCCGCCGCCGGCGCGAAGCCGGCGTCGCGCAGCGCGGCGAGTACCTCGGAGATCGGCGCCTGCGACACCGCCACCGTCGGGGCGAGCAGCCGCATCTCGAGATGCTCTATCGCACCGACCGCCTGTGCGAGCAGCGCGGGATCCTCGCACCGCACGAACGCGGCCGCCATGCCGACCCGCAGCTGGCCGTGGCGGCGCGCAACATCGTCGATCAGATAGGTCAAACCCTGCGGCACCGGGGTTTTCGAATGCCGCGCGAAGAATGCGTGCAGATCCCCGGCGGTGTGGCCGGTGTCCAGCGCGCGCCGGATAGACGACTCGGTGACGCGGTACACCATCGCCGCGCCGGCCGATTCCACGGTCGCCACCGCCGACAGCTCGTCGGCCAGTTCCCGCTGCAGCGGGCCCGGCACCACCACGGTCAGATCGGCCTGCAGCAGGAAGTGGTCGACGGGGTCGGGCAGCGCCTTGTCCATCGCGGCGATCACGTCCTCCGGCGACGCCCCGGCCAGCAGGGCGCGCGCCGGTCCGCTGATCGCGCCCCGGCCCACCAGACCGACGGCCTGGGCCTCGGCGAGCAGTTGGCGGACCGGTTCGGGTTGCAGCCGGGCCGCCCAGCGGGGCCGACGCCAGATCAGCGCGGGGGCGACCGACTCGGCGTCCACCCCGACCCCGGCGTCGAGGTCGGCGAGCACCTCCAGCAGCAGTCGGCGGTCCCACGGCGCCGCAGTCGAGTACAGCGAATGCGACAGCGCCGCATAGGGTTTGCCGTCCGGTCCGCGGGCGCCGATCAGGCTCGGCCGGCTGGGCAGATCCAGCCACGTCGACGCCACCTGGAACCATCGCGTCGCGGGCGAGGACTCGACGAAGCGGTCCGCCGCCACCGTCGGCGCCCAGTAGGTGTTGTCGTCGTTGGGTGGCGGGTCGGGGATGCCCGCGGCGATCAGCCCTGCCGCCGCGGCGATCTCGAGGATCAGGCCCAGCCGGTCCTCGTCGATACCGGTCGTCTTGCTCAGCCGTTTGAGCTCCCGCACCCCGAGGCCGCCGCTGCGCAGCTCGGGAACCGGTGAGTTGCTTAGTGTCTCGAAGACGATCTCGAACTCACGGAGCAGATCGATGACCGCGCCGGCGGCCACCGCGTCGACATCGGCGGGGCTGGTCGTCGACACCGCCGGGTCGGCCGGACGCAGGGCGACCGGCCCGGGCAGCTCCCCGCGCAACAGCTGGCCCACCAGCCGCGGCAGGATCACCGTCTCGGCGTCGAGCTGGCGCAGCAGCCCGGCGGCCAGCAGCCGCTGCACCGGCCGGTCCGGCGGGGTGCCCGGGGCGGCATCGCGGGTGCGGCCCACCGGCGAACCCTCCAGCAGCCGGTGCAGCAGCTCCGACTGGGCGTCGTCGATCCGGCCCAGTCGCTCGGCGAGGACATCGGCGTCGGTGTCCTCGACGGTGACCTGCCCGGGATACCAGGGCAGCGCCGAGGAGGTCTCGGCCGCCACCCGCAGCGCGTCCTCACCCCACACCAGCGCCCGGTCGCGCAGCGCGTCGACGGCGGCGGTGATGGTGTCCGTGTCGGGGTCGCCGGCGGCGCGGTCACCGATCAGCTCGAGCAACTTGGTCAGCGGCACGGCCTCGGTGTTGGCGCGCAGCACCAGCAACGCGTCCAGCACCGCCAGCTGCAGGAAATTCAGGTCGTCGGTAGCCGCCTTGACCGATTGGCGCGACTGGGCCCGGGCGGCCAGCGCCGCGATCGACCCCGGCGGGGGCTGGGTCAGGTCTGGCCGCAGTTCCAGCAGCCGGATCAGCCGTTCGTCGGGGAGATCGGCCAGCCAGGCGCCCAGCGGGACGCCCGGGGTGTGTTCGGTCATTGCTGACCAGCGTAAAGCAGCCTGCCGGTGTCGCCACCGCCCAGTGGGCCTGCCACAATGAGGTCGTGGCAGAGAACAAGAAGAAGCATTATGTCGACCCGGGCTGGCCGACGGTCAGCGATGGTGAGCACGCGGTCAGCGAGCTGGCCGCCGATCGTGTCGGTGCGCTGTCGCCGTTCGGCGAGCTCGAATTCCCGCTGCCGGCCGACCAGCTGCCCTACTGCCACCCGGTAACGGTCGTCAACAGGTAGCGGTGACTGCCGCGGCGGGAGACCGGCCCGGCTCGCCCGGGCAACGCCTCTCGCACCTCGACGAGTCGGGCGCCGCGCACATGGTCGACGTCACCGGCAAAGACGTCACCAAGCGCACCGCGGTGGCGGCGGGCACCCTGCACACCACCGCCGCGGTGGTCTCGATGATCACCGACGGCGGTCTGCCCAAGGGTGACGCGCTGGCCACCGCGCGGATCGCCGGTATCCAGGCGGCCAAGCGCACCAGCGAGCTGATCCCGCTCTGTCACCAGCTGGCGCTGACCGGGGTGGACGTCGAGTTCGCCGCCGACGCGGACGCGGGCGCGGTGGAGGTCACCGCGACTGTGCGCAGCACCGACCGCACCGGGGTGGAGATGGAGGCGCTGACCGCCGTCAGCGTCGCCGCGTTGACCCTCTACGACATGATCAAGGCCGTCGATCCGGCCGCCCGCATCGACAACATCCGGGTGTTGCGCAAGGAGGGCGGCAAGACCGGAATCTGGACACGATGACCCGCCGCGGCCGTGTCGTCATCGCCTCCACCCGCGCCGCGGCGGGTGTCTACGAGGACCGCTGCGGACCCATCATCGTCGGCTGGCTGGCCGAACGCGGCATCGAGACCCCTGATCCGGTCGTGGTGCCCGACGGCGAGGACGTCGGCGCCGCGCTGCGTGACGCGCTGGCCGACGGGGTCGACGTGGTGCTCACCTCCGGCGGAACGGGTATCTCTCCGACGGACGTGACGCCGCAGGTCACGGCGGCCCTGCTGGACTACGAGATTCCCGGCCTGGCCGAGGCGATCCGCCGCGCCGGACTGCCGAAAGTTCCCACGTCGGTGCTGTCGCGAGGGGTGTGCGGGGTGGCAGGACGCACGCTGATCGTGAACCTGCCCGGTTCCCCCGGCGGGGTGCGTGACGGCCTCGGTGTGCTGGCCGACGTGCTCGACCACGCCCTGGATCAGCTCGGCGGAAAGGACCACAGCCGATGAGCCCCGAGCCCACGACGGCGCAGGTGCTGCGCGCCGAGGTCACCGAGCGGCCGATCGCGCTGCCCGAACACGAGGAACTGGTCGCGCACCGCGCCGCGGGCGCGGTGGTGGGCTTCGCGGGCGTGGTGCGCGACCACGACGGCGGCCGGACGGTGATCCGGTTGGAGTACACCGCACACCCGACCGCCGCGCAGACGCTGGCCCAGGTGGCCGCCGAGGTGGCCGCCGAAAGTGACGGGGTGCGGGCGATCGCGGTCAGCCACCGCATCGGCACCCTGCACATCGGGGACGCCGCGCTGGTGGCGGCGGTGGCAGCCGATCACCGGCAGGCCGCGTTCCGCACCTGCGCCCGGCTGGTGGACGCGGTCAAGGAGCGGTTACCGGTCTGGAAGCATCAGTTCTTCGCCGACGGCACCGACGAGTGGGTGGGGTCGGCCTGAGACCGACCCCACCGGTCAGGCCGGCGGGGCCGGAGCGGCGCCCGGGTCGCCGGGCAGCGCCGGCGGCGGGCCGCCCGGGGTGTCCGGCGTGGTCAGCGGCCGCTGCGTGAGTGCCAGCAGCGCATCCTTGCCGGAGATCTCCTGCGTCTGGATCGCGTGCCAGAGCTCCTTGAGGTACGCGATGTTGGGGTTGTCGGTCCCCACCACTGCGCGGTCGACGGTGGTGCCGGGCGGCAGGTTGTCCGGGCTGGGCAGATGCGGAACGCCCTCGGGGACGGGAAGG
>Ga0310826_101680_pt1 | contig 9822 bp, 8 predicted proteins | sample WT_ome_FD_201306 | JGI IMG/M metagenome (GOLD analysis project Ga0310826, IMG submission 201306) | Sorghum-adapted microbial communities enriched on wild type (WT) sorghum from Joint BioEnergy Institute, Emeryville, California, United... ... | reverse complement strand
TCCCGATACAGCCGCACCGCGCGGGCGCGCAACTCGTCCGGATACTTCCTCGGTGCAGGCATCAACGCCCTCCTCCCATGGCCATCAGACCATGATCGAAAGGCTCCGCGGAACCGGGGGTAGCTCAGCGGAACAGGGCTGACGCAGACGATCGTGCCAATGCCGCGCAGTTGCTCGGGTCGCTGGCGGGCGGGCAAGCGCTCACGCTCTCCCTACTGCAGTGTTGCGAGTGGGACGATCAAGATCGAACCCTTCTGGTCGACTTCATCCTGGAGCTGGCCCGGGATGGAGGATGGTCGGTTGGACCAGATGCGTGGACGACGCTCGGGCTGTGGCTCCTCGGTGTGGCGCGTCGATACCCCGCACAGCTCGCCACCGGCTGCGACGGGGCGATCGACGCCCTGAGGCGGGCGATCGACCTGACCGGTTCCGACACCCCCGAACTGGCCGCCCGCCTGACCGCGTTGGCGGACGCCCACCTCCAGCGAATCAATACTGGTCGCGAGCGCGACGACGACCTCGACCGACTCCTGGCCATCCAGGAGCAGCTCACCCACCACCCCGACACCGCCACCAACCCCACAACCTGGGCGATCTACGGCCACTGGCTGCGGCGCCGGTGGCAACGCGACCCAGCCAACCACAGCGACGACCTCGACCAAGCCATCCACGCCCTACACCGCGCCGTCGACCTGACCACACCTGACCACCCCGTCCGGACGGATCACCTGGCCGCATTGGCGAACGCGTACATCGACCGGCTCGACACCACCCGAGAGCAGCCCGGCGACCTCGACCAGCTCCTGACCATCCAGGAGCAACTCACCCACCACCCCGACACCGCCACCAACCCCACAACCTGGGCGATCTACGGCCACGGGCTGCGGCGCCGGTGGCAACGCGACCCAGCCAACCACAGCGACGACCTCGACCAAGCCATCCACGCCCTACACCGCGCCGTCGACCTGACCGCCCCCGACGACCCCAACCAAACCAGGCACATGATCGCGTTAGCCAACGCCTACGCCGACCGGACTGGCACCGACCGGGAGGGGGACGAGGATCTTGACAATCTGGTGAAGCTGCGCCGCGACGTCGCGCATCGGTCCGATGCCGCCGACAGGGCCAGAGCGTGGGCCGCGCTGGGTGAAGCGCTGAACCTGCGGTGGCAGCGACACCGATGGAGCTTTGACCTGGATGATCACATTCAGGCACTGGACCAGGCCTATCGGCTCTCAAATCCCGACGACGACCAGTACACCTCTCGCCTCATGCGGCTCGTTTCAGCGCTCGCGGAACGCCTCGAGTCGGACACAGGATTCCCGGCTCGATCACTGGAACAGGTGGATGACCTCGACCGACTTATCGCCTTGCTGAACGAGGCGGTGACGCGACCCGACGTGGAGGACTTGTCGGCCCTGGAGGCCTTCCGAGCCGAGTGTCATCTGCGTCGTTGGCACCGGGCCGGTGGCGGTTACCAGACCCCCGAAGAGAACGCCGACCTAGTTGCCGCGCTGAATGCGGCAAGGGCAGCTCTGGCCGCGAGTCAACCGGACGAGGAGCAGGACCGTTGCGTGCTGGCCGCGAACATGACATTACTGGCGTACATCAACAACGTCGGCGACGTACTGTTGCAGGAGGCGATTAGCCTGGCCAAACGAGCCCAGAAACCAGGAAACCCGCCCGCCGCTGAACTCGCACCGCCCCTGCGCCGGGCGGTCCGATCGGGGATACAGGGATGAGAAAGAGTAAGCGCATCGCCCGCGGGCTGATCGCAGGTGCGTCGATCGCACTCGGCGCCAGCGTGGCAGTGCTCATCAGTCTGTGGACCAGCAGTGGCTCGATCCCGATCGTCGTTGGCTTGGTGGTGGCCCTCATCGCCTGGGTCGGGCTCGAGGTCTGGCGTGCGGTCCGCGAGGACGACGCCGCCGAAGGGCTGACCGTCGTTCAGCGTGTGCGGAGGGTACGGGGCAGATTGACGGGCGCGCGCGGCCCAGTCCCCCAGCCAACCCAGGTCGACATGCACATCGACACCATCGAGGAAGGCGGCCAGGTCATCGGATACGACTCGGGCGGACCGAGAACATCGTCCAACTCATGAAATCCGCCCCAATGATCGCCCCAGGCCGGTGAGCAGCCGAAGACATCTTCGACACGGCATTCCACCTCGGGTCCGGAAATGGCGCGGTCAACCACTACAGTTGCGTTCATGAGTGTGCCCGCACGACCTGAGAACGGTGCCGCCGGGCTCGACCGCGAAGCGATCGAGGACCTGCTCGATGTCCTGAACGATGTGCCGCAGTGGACGTTGGCTCCGAATCGCTGGGAGCGGGTCGCCCACATTCTCGAGACGATCGTCGCGGCGGTCGCGGCGGCTGACCTGGCGGCGCTGCTCAACGCGATCACCGAGCTGGAACTGGCCGGGCCGGTGCGGGTTGGGCCTCGGATCGGCGCGAGGGAGGTCGTCTCCGTCCCCGAACCGATCAAGGACCGGGTGAACCACCTCGTGCACGCCCTGCGCGCTGGCAACGACCGGCCGCGGAATGGCCAACCCGACCCGTCCAACGCTCCCGGGGAAACCCGCGATGCTCGCTGACCAGCAGCTTGTCATCCACGCGTTCGCCCCGGCCGACGGCCCGGCGGCGCAGAGGGCGTACGGTCAGATTCAGGCGATCTGGTTCCGATGCCGCGACCTGCTCGGCATCACCGTGCCAATCTCCGACCTGCCAACCACGTTGCCGTCGCGGGTCGAGGACACGGCGGAACTGCCGGTTGTTGCGGCGCTCGAGGACCCGACCGCGGCCCGGCAGATGATCGTCCGACGTATCCGCGATGTCGTCAATTTCTCGATCGATTTCACCGCCCCACCACCGGTCCCCGACCGCCGCCGCCGCATAGGGTCGGCGTCACCGCCCGGTTGGGTCGAGTTCGACCGATGGTGGGATGAACTGGCCTCGACGGGCACCGACGCGTTGCTGGGCCTAATTCGCCTGTACCTGGCCGAGTACCACGGCGACGGCCCGCCGCTCGCGGCGGCCGCCGGCGTCCGAGCCGAGCTGCCGCGCACCGAGGAGGCCCCGCTGTGGTGGGAGCGCGGTGAGACCCGACTCGACCATTTCGCCGTGTGGGACCTGACCCCGGAACAGATGACGGCTGAGCGACGCATCGGCATCGTCGCGCCTGCCGGTCACGACGCAGACTTGTGCATCTGGACCTGGAGCAACGGGGGACCCGACCTCCCGCCGTTTGCCCGCTACCTCCTCCACGCCACGAAGATCCGGTACGAGGCGCGCGTGTGGGACGGTGGGCGCCCGATCGAGCAACTACGCCGCCGCGTCAACCTCGCCGTCGACCAGCTGCGACAGACACTCGGTGGCCCAGATCAGCCGGCGGCCTCGTACCGGCTCATGGTCGAGGAGACGCACCTAGCGACGGCGATGCAGGACGTGCGGGACATGCGGCGCACGGTCGAGATCGCGACGCACAACATGAAGCAGGCTCTCGCCGATCCGTTGTCGGCGGATCTCGCGCTGGCGCATTGGCTCGACCAGGTCCTCGGCGACGCGATGGAATACCTGGCCTCCTGTCAGGACACGGCGGCCCAGGTCCAGACGATTGCACAGCGCACCGGGCCGACCCGTTCGACGGACCCGAGCGACCAGCCGATCGTCACCCGCCGACCGGACGTGGGCAAGGTAGAACTCCGGCTCGGCTTCGGCGTCGATATCGTCGGCTACGGCGCGCGCCCGGCCCCGGCCAAGGATGAGGCGCAGCGGCGCCTGGCCGGCATGCTGCGCGAGGTCCTCGCCGACATGCGCATCGGTCTCGAGGAGACCGACCGCCAAGACGCCGGCGACGCGACCAAGGTCTTCCTCCCCCATGACGTCGAGATCCATCGAGCGTTGGCCGCCCTGTTGTCGGGCTGGCGCACGTACCTCGCGCGGGACAACCAGCGGTACCGCGACCAAATCCGGCTGCGGTTCGCCGCTGACCTCGGGCCGGTCGGACTGGCCGCGCTCGGGTTCGGCGGCGAGACGATCGTGAAGATCAGCCGCCTGCTCGATTCCGCCGCGCTGCGGGCAGCGGCCGCCGAGCACCCGCACGCGATGCTCGTCGCGCTTCTCTCCGACGACCTCTACCGTATGGTGGTGGCCCCTGGGTACGACGGATTCGAAGGGTTCCAATTCCAGAAGGTGGAGGTGACTACGAAGGACTTCTCGGCGCCCGCCTGGCTCTGGATCGCCAAATGACCGAGGACATCGCCACATGACCGACGTCGATGAGGTACTGGCCCGGGTCGAGCGCCTGATCGAGGTCCAGGCGCCGTCCCGCCCGGTATGGGGGCCGGGCTCACCATCATCGGCGACGGCCACACCGCCCTCGGTCAACCTGCCGGCGTCGGGCCCTGACTCCCGAATGGCGTCATCGCCGGATAGCGATGCATCAACCGCCAGGGAAGCGCCGCGACGTAACCGGCCACCGCGCACGCCGTGAGGCCCATTCCAGCGATGGCCGAAAGCGGTCCCAGAACCCACCCGGACCGAATCCGCATACGGATGAGAATCGGCAACGCCGCTAACGATGTGGCTACCGCGACACACAGCAGCGGCGAGAAATGCATCGCTACGATCAGCAGACCTGCACGCGGATTCGGCGTACATCCGAAGCCGGGACCATCACACGAATTGTCCCACGCCGGCTTCTGGTCAGGGGTCGCGAGCACCACCACACCGAACAGAAACGCCGCGACCACCTACGACACCACCAAGCCGGCGAACCCCCGCCAGAACACCGGCACACCGGATGGGTCAGCGGGTGGTGTGGGCTCGGCCACGACGCCATCGTACGTCCGGGGGATCGGCGCCGCCACCATGCTGCTCCCTGGGGACGCGCGGGTCCCGGCGAGGCTAGGCCGCAGCTGGCTCGGTGGCTGGCGCGTCCTGAGACTCCGGCCCCGTCGCGACCGGCAGCGTGAGGACCACCTGGAAGCCACCTTCGGGACGCGGACCGGCGACGAGAGTGCCGCCGTAGAGCCGGGCTCGTTCCCGCATACCGGCCAGACCGTGACCGTGCCGACCGTCGGGCTTCTCGGCTCCAACCACCAGAGCCTTCTGGCCATCGTCGGTCATCCGGCCGGCGTCGGTGATGCGCACGGTGATCTCGTCGGCGCCGTGGGAGATGACGACGTTCGCGATCGTTGGTGCGGCGTGGACGAGGACGTTGGTGAGGCTCTCCTGGACGACCCGGTAGACGCACAGCGCCACCCCGGGCGGCAGCGGCCGTAATTCACCCTCGACGTCCATCGTCACCGGCAGCCCGGCCGCCCGCACCCGCTCGATCAGGGCGTCCAGCCCGTCCAAGCCCGGGGCGGGGTCGTACGGCGGGTCGGCCGCAACGTCACCGGTCTGCTCGGCCTCGTCGAGGTCGTCGGGACCGACGCGGAGCAGCCCCAGCAACCGTCGCATCTCCCCCAGGGCCTCGCGACTGGTCTCGGAGATGGTGGTGAGGGCCGCGTTGGCGGTCGCCGGGTCCGATGCCATCACGTAGCGAGCCAGGCCGGCCTGGACGGATATCAGCGACATGTGGTGGGCGATGATGTCGTGCAGTTCGCGGGCGATGCGGACCCGCTCCTCCATGACAGCCCGCCGAGCCAACTCCTCCTGCTGCGCCTGCAGCTTGGCCGTGAGGTCGGCCAGCAGCGCGTTCTGCTGGCTCAGGCGACGCGTGGTGGTGCCGACGCCGACCGCGACCGCGGGAACGAGGACCGCCTGCGCGATGGCGACCAGGTTCGGCAGAGGGCTCAGGAAGCCGCTGCAGAAAATCACCGCCGCCGTGACGACCGTCGCCCCCACGACCGGCCACAGTGGCCGGCTGGCCGCCACGAGGAACAACGCGATGACGGGACCCCAGAAGTTCAGCGACGGCTGGTAACCCAGGCCGAAGTAGGCCGCGTAGGCCGCGTTGCTCGCGAACATGACGGCCATGGGGTACCGGCGCCAGACGGCGAGCGGGAGAGTGACCAGACACGTTACGACATATGCGCGTGGGTCGAATGATGGCCAACCCGGCGGGTGATAGACCCACCCGACGAGGCACCCGGCGCCGGCAAGCGTCAGCGCCAGCACCACGTCCACCATCCGCGGTCGCCCCGAGGCCAACCATCGGCTCGGCCGATACGTCACGGGACGTGAGGGTACAAGACCGTCGGTCAGGGCACAGTTGGGACAGCTTGGGACGAGACGCCGGCCCGCGTCGTGGACAACGTTTTCCACGAGGTCGAAGGCGTCCAAAATCGACACATGATGTCACTGCCGGACCACCGAGGGCACACGTTATGGTGACGGAACGGGAAGCACCGGTGGGAGGCCAGCGATGACGAGTGTGCTGATTGTCGATGACCAGGTGCTGGTTCGGGCCGGCCTCGCGGCGTTGATCAGCGCAGCACCCGGTTTCGAGGTGGTCGGGCAGGCCGCCGACGGGCATGAGGCCGTCGCGCTGGCCTCGGCGCTGCGCCCCGACGTGGTCCTGATGGACATCCGCATGCCGGGCCTGGACGGGGTCAAGGCGACCGAACGCATCCTCGCCGGCCCGGCCGACTCCCCGCGCCCGGCCGTACTCATCCTCACCACGTTCGACCTCGACGAGTACGTCTACGCCGCCCTGCGAGCCGGAGCGAGCGGCTTCCTGCTCAAGGAGACGCCGCCCGAGCGCCTGCTCGCCGCGATCGAGGCGGTCGCGGCCGGCGACATGCTCACCGCGCCCACGATCACGCGCCGGTTGGTCGAGGCGTACGTCCAGCGCGTCGAGTCACGCGTCGAAATCCCCTGGGACCTGCGGGTCCTGACCAGCCGGGAGACGGACGTGCTGCGACTGGTCGCCCAGGGCCTGACCAACCGGGATATCGCCGAACGCCTGACGGTGAGCGAGGCGACGGTGAAGACCCACCTCAACCGGGCCATGGCCAAGCTCAAGCTCTCCAGCCGAGCCCAGGCCGTCGTGGCCGCCTACGAGACCGGCCTGGTCACTCCCCAGCGCATGCGGACGGCTGGCGGCGACCGGCCCGCGCCAGCGGATATGCCCGGGCTGGTCGCCTGACGACGGTGATCGCCTCCAACGGCGCCCGTCGTGCCACAATCAGCGCATGGGCAAGGTCACCTGCGTCGAGTGTGGACACACAGAGCACGGCGACAGTGCGTACTGTCTGAACCCGAACTGCGGGGCCCTGCTCCCGACCGCGACCCGCCCCGCGCCACCCCCGTCGCCCTGGGCGCCCGGTGGCCAGCCCGACGCCGACCAACCCCCAACCCAACGTCCCGACGCGGAGACCACGCCCACACCCCCATCCACCGGCACGGCACCGAGCACCGTCACCGAGCGTGTCGCCGAGCGCCCGGTCGCCGGGTGGTCGGCGGGCCGGCGATGGCTGCTCGGGGGCCTGGTGATCGTGACCGCGCTGGCGCTGATCGTTGCGTTCAGCCGGGGAGCGCCCGAGCCCGTGCCCGAACCTACCCCACCCGACGCGCTTCCCCAGCCCACGACTGCGGCGCAGCTCGCGCCGGAGGTGACGGGCATAGCCGACGACCGGGTCTCCGTGACCATCTCCTTTGTGGACAACAGCAACGGCCGGGCGGCGTTCTACGTCGTCGGTGGACCGGTGGGGCGGCCCGCGAGCACGCTCGCCGAGGCACCCCGCGGCTCCACATCGGCTGAGGTCAACGCGATCGACCCCGAGGTCGATTACTGTTTCGTCGTGGTCGCTGTGCTGTCCGTTGACGAGGTTGCCCCCTCCGCCCAAGTTTGTACCTCCCGATTCGGAACGGCGACGTCATGACGAAGACGCTGCACGTCTCGCCCGAGCAGGCGGGCACGTACCCGCGCATCAGCGACGCGCTGGCGGTCGCGAGCCCCGGTGACCAGGTGCTGGTCGGACCGGGCACCTATTACGAGAACCTGGTCGTGCCGGCGTTCCCCGTGACGATCGCCGGTACCGAGAGCGGCACGGTGACCCTGGTCGCCGCGGAGGGCCACCGCCCCGCGGTGGAGTGCCGGCAGGGCGCACTGAGTTTGCGCCACCTGAACATTCGAGGTCTTGAGGCGCCCGCGGTGAGTGTGCGTGGGGCCCGGCTGACCATGGTCGGCTGTGTGCTCTCCGCCGCATCGGCGGCCGGCCTGCATCTGGGCGAGCGCACCGAGTTCGAACTGGACAGCTGCCAGATCGTCGACTCCCAGTTGGGCGTTCAGTTGGACGAGTGCGCCGGCAGCATGGCCAACTGCACGATCAGCCGGATCGTCTCGGACGGGGTCCTGATCCGGTCGGCCGACCCCGTGCTGCGCAACTGCCTGGTCAGCGAGGCCGGCTATCGCGGCGTCTACGTGTACGACTACGCCCGTCCGACCTTGGAGAACTGCACGGTCTCCCGCACGGGCGACATCGGCATCGCCGTGGTCGGCGCCAGCACCGTGACGCTGCGCCGCTGTCGGGTCTCCGAGGCGGGCGGCGTCGGCATCAGCGTCGCCGCCGACTGCAGTGGACAGATCGACGGCTGCAGCACGGACCAGACCGCCCCGCCCGGGATTCTGGTGGCGCCCGGCAGCCGCGCCGAGGTCCTGGCGGCGACGCGGCCGGTGTCGAAGGTCGAGCCGGTCGCCATGCGGGCCCAGGACTTCGCCCGCTCCGAAGAGCTGCTGGCCGAGCTCGACGCGCTGGTGGGGCTGCCCGGCGTGAAGGCCGAGGTACGCAGCATCGTCGATGAGCTGCAGGTGAACGAGTGGCGCCGGCGCAACGGCTTGTCGGTGGCGCCGTCCACCCATCACCTGATCTTCGCCGGGTCGCCGGGGACCGGGAAGACCACGGTGGCCCGCATCTACGGGAAACTGCTCGCCGCGCTCGGCATCCTGCCCGGTGGCGGCTTCGTCGAGGTGAGCCGGCGGGACCTCGTGGGCCAGTACCTGGGCCACACCGCGGAGAAGACCTCGGCCGCCTTCGAGTCCGCGTTGGGCGGCGTACTGTTCATCGACGAGGCGTACACGCTGTCCCGGTCGTTCGGCTCCGGCGGCGACTTCGGCCAGGAGGCGATCGACACCCTCGTCAAGCTCATGGAGGACCACCGGCACGAGGTGGCGGTCATCGCGGCCGGCTACACCACCGAAATGCAGGAGTTCCTCGATGCCAACCCTGGTCTGGCGTCACGCTTCAGCAAGACCATCGTCTTCGAGGACTACACGCCGGCCGAGCTGGTCCAGATCCTCGCCACCATGGCCGAGGCCCACGAGTACGTCATCTCCGACGACCTGCGCGACGCGCTCGCCGGCTACTTCGCCGTCCTCGTCCGCGACCAGAACTTCGGCAACGCCCGGGAGGCGCGCAAGCTCTTCGACGGGATTCGCAAGGCCCAGGCGCAGCGGCTGCGCCAGCTGCGGCGGGTGCCCACCGCCGAGGAGTTGCAGTTGCTCGTGCCGGACGACCTCGCGGCGGCGATCGCCTGATCGCCGCCCCAGTCGTCATCCGGCCCAGCCTCACGTCATCGGGCCAGCCGTACGACGTCGGCCCCGTGCCGTTGCATCGACCGGGCCCAGTAAGACGCGATGGCGTAGCGTGACGCGATCGGACTAGGGCCTGTCTGCTGAATCATGTGACCGGGTCGCGGAGCCAGATCCGGATGGAGGCGACGTCGACGGTGCCGGCGAACATGTATTCGCGTTTGTCGTAGCGGCTGGCGACAGCTCGGAAGGCCTTGAGCTTGTTGACGCAGCGTTCGACGACGTTGCGTTCCTTGTAGCGCACCGGGTCGAACGTCGGCGGGCGCCCGCCGCGGGGGCCGC
>Ga0310826_101673_pt1 | contig 9856 bp, 7 predicted proteins | sample WT_ome_FD_201306 | JGI IMG/M metagenome (GOLD analysis project Ga0310826, IMG submission 201306) | Sorghum-adapted microbial communities enriched on wild type (WT) sorghum from Joint BioEnergy Institute, Emeryville, California, United... ... | reverse complement strand
TCACGCTCCACCGCCGGATTCTGAACGAGCCCTCCGGCGAGACGCTCGGCGTCCTCTCGCTCGACATCCGGACCGACCGGATCAACGAGATCAGCGGCATGCTGTTCACCCCGGGCAGCGAGGAGCTGTACATCCTCGACAGCGGAGGCCGCATGATCTTCGCCTCCGACGCGGCGGCGCGGGACGGCGGCGAATGGGTGCGGAGCGTGCTGGAGCGGACGGACGGGCGGGGCCATTTTCACTACAGGGACGAGCGGTTCGACGGCATCCACATCTACGAGAAGCTGTCGTCGCCGTGGGCGGACTGGCTCATCGTCAAGCGGATTCCGTACGAGACGCTGTACCGGGATCCGCGGCGGCTGACGCTGATCAACAGCCTGGCCGTGTCGGCGTTCCTGGTCGTCGCCGCGGCCGCGGCCGTGTACATCTCCTACCGGTTCACGAGCCCGATCAAGCAGCTCATGCGCTACATCAACAAGCTCGAGAGCGGCAATCTGGACGCCGGGCTGACGATCGACAGAAGCGACGAGATCGGCATCCTGTCCCGGCGTTTCCACCAGCTCATGCAGCGGATCAACCAGCTCATCATGCGCGAATACCGGCTCGAGCTCGCCAGCAAGTCGAACCAGCTCAAGGCGCTGCAGGCGCAGATCAATCCGCACTTCATGAACAACGCGCTGCAGTCGATCGGCACGCTGGCGCTGCAGCACGGGGACCGCCAGGTGTACGCGCTCATCTCCTCCCTCGGGAAAATGATGCGCTACCACATGCGCGCGGACAGCACGAGCGTCCCGCTGGCCGCGGAGCTCGACTACGTGCAGTCGTACCTGACCCTGCAGCGGCAGCGGTACGACGGGAATCTGGCGTACCGGATCGAGGCGGACGATGAGGCCCGCGCCGTCCAGGTGCCCCGGATGATCCTGCAGCCGATCGTGGAAAATGTGTTCAAGCACGGCATCCAGCCGGCGCTCGAACCGTGCGAGATCGCCGTCACTTGCCGGATGGCGGAACCTTCCGTGCTCGAGATCCGGGTCGCGGACAACGGCGCCGGCATGGAGGAAGGCGCGCGGGAGAAGCTTCAGGCCGTCCTCGACCGGCCGGCGAACGCGTTCGAGCCGGTGAGCGGGGCGGGCGGCATCGGGCTCGTCAACATTCTGTCCCGGCTCCGGCTGTTCTACAGCGGCGAGGTGCGGATGAGACTGGAAAACCGGACGCCGCGCGGGTTCGTGGTCACGGTGACGATTCCGCTCGGCGGCGAGGGGGGCAGGTCCGATGAAGGCACTGATCGTGGATGACGAGAAGCATGTGCGGGACGCGATCCGCCTGCTGGTCGAGTGGGAGCGGTACGGAATCGACGAGGTGTTCGAGGCGCCGGAGGGGGAGTCGGCCGCCCGCATCATCGAGGCGGAGCGGCCGGAGATCATTTTCACCGACATGCGCATGCCCGTGATGGACGGGGTCGAACTGCTGGAGTGGATTCACCGCCACCGGCCCGAGGCGAAGACGATCGTCATCAGCGGCCACGACGACTTCGACTATGTCCGCCATACGGTGAAATACGGGGGCGTCGACTACATCCTGAAGCCGATCGACGAGGGCGAGCTGAACGAGGCGCTGGCGAAGGCGGTGCAGAGCTGGCGGAAGGAGAACGAAGCCCGCCTCCAGAGCCGGATTCGAACGATCGAGCTCAACCGGATCAAGCCGGCCTACTGGGACAAGCTGTTCTCGGGCCTGATCGAGGAAGCCGGGACGTACGAATCATTCGCGGAGCAGTTCGAGCGGGAATTCGGCATTCGGGGCAAGCCGGAGACGGGGCGGATCGCGGTGATGAGCGTCGATACGCTGCCGCGCTTCGTCCGCGGCAAGTTCGGTTCGAACCTCGACCTCCTGTTCTTCTCGCTGACGAACATCGCGAACGAGGTGCTGCAGCGGGACCGGTCGGGCTACGCGTTCCGCCATTGGAACAGCCCGCACGAGGTCGTCGTCGTCTGCTGGCGGATGCCGGAGGCGCTGGAGGACCGCATCCGCGGCATCAACGCGGGCATCCGGTTCGTGCTGGGCGGCGGCCTGGACGCCGGAATCGGCACGGTGCGGCCTTTTCCCGGCGGGCTGAAGGCGTCGTACCGCGAGGCGATCGCCGCCCTGCGGCAGCGGAACCTGCTGCGGACGCCCGGGCGCATGCTGCACTTCGAAGCGGGCCGGACGAACCGCTTCGCGCCGCTGCCGTTCGACCGGTTCGAGAGCGATTTCCGCTCCGCCCTGCTCAGCGCTCGGGAAGACCAGATCCTGGCGGCCGTCGACCGGTGGATCGCCGCCATCGAACCGCTCGACTCCGTGACGGCCGAGCAGATGGAGCTGTGGAACCACGAATACACCGTGTTCAAGACGCGGTGCGTCGGCGAGTTTTTGCCGGAGGGGGAGACGGAAGCGCCGTCGCGGCTGGTGCCGCCGGAATCGGACAACCCGATCTTTCCGCTCGACGACGGCGGCCGGCTGTCGCTCCGGCTGCTCCGGGACGAAGTGGCGCGGGACCTCGTGCGCCTCTCCGGCATGCTCGCGAAGCTGGCGCAGCGGGACCGGAACATCATCCGCGACATCGCGGACTACATCGAGCGGCATTACCACGAGGAGATCTCGCTGCGGCACATCTCGGACCGGTTCTTCCTGAGCCGGGAATATATCTCGCGCAGGTTCAAGCAGGAATTCGGCGAGAACATCTCCGACTACATCGCGCGCACCCGCATCGGGAAGGCGAAGCAACTCCTCCTGAGCCCGAATCTGCGCATCGCGCAGATCGCGGAGATCATCGGGTACCAGGACGAGAAATATTTCAGCAAGGTGTTCAAGAAGATGGTCGGCATGTCGCCGAACGAGTACCGGAAGAAGCACGGGCACGGCGGGGAGTGAGGCGGACCGGCGGAATCGGCGCGGCGGGACGCGGCGCAGTGCGGCGCGGCATGGCACGGCGCGGCGGGACGCGGCGCTTTGCGGCGAGGCCCGGTGGCGTTTTTGGGCCGCGGATGCGAATAAGTGCAAAGATGCACCAAATTCGCCGGATCCTTTTCCTTTCCGCCTCATTTGGAGCAAATATGCACTTTTTTCGGCTCGCGATCGCCTGACCCCCCTAATTTGGTGCAAATCTGCACCTGGTTCGCCAAAACCGCTCGCCGACCGCCCAAACAAGCGCACAAATGCACTTGTTGGCGACAGAGGCCAAACAAAAGATCGGGCATCGCCGGTCTCGGGATCGTCCGGTCTTGTTTCTTCGACGGCTTGTGCTCCAAACGCTTATCGTATGCGGCCAGAGTTCGGAATGTCCCCGGAGCGGAAACAGACCAGTTGCGCGACCGTTTCCATCTCCCGGTCGTTATCGCCGATTTTCGTGGCGTTCGCGATTCCATTGCCCAGAAAGACCCTTTTCACCAGTGTCCGGTATCGGGCTTCGCCCAGCTCCATCACGATCTTCTTCATCGGGCCTGTCCACTCCCGAAATGCCTTCCGTCGCCTGCTTCTCGTACAGGTTGGCGCTCCAGCCGTCGGCGTCCATTCGTCCGACATGGGTATATCCCGCATCGAGGTAGTATCGGTTGAGCCGCTCGTTGTCGGCCATGCAGTCCAACCGGACGAGCCGCTTGCCTCGCCGGGCGATCTCCCGCTCGGCATGCCGCAGCAGCTTCAGCCCGAGCCCCATGCCCTTGCAGTCCCTCCTCACCGCAAGCCTGTGGATGTACCCGGATTCGGCGTTGTCCCGTTCCCCCCATATCACGGGGTCCGACCATGCGATCAGAAACGTCCCGACGGCTTCATGGCCCGATTCGGCAAGGTATACCTCCGAATCGCGGATCGCCGCGACGGCGCCCTCCAGCGAAAACCGCGACGGATGCCACTGGTCGATGCCCTTCTCCTGCAGCCATTCGGCGGCGTCCAGCCAAATCGCCAGCACGGCCCGCGCGTCTTCCGGATGCGCGCGCCTGATCCGGAACAACCGTTCAGCCTGTTCGTGCTTCATCCACCCTTCCCCCGCTTCGGACACGGCAAGGCCGCCCCGGAAAGGACGCCCGCCGACGTTTTTCCCGTTTCCGCCATCATACCACGAACTTCCGCCGACTTCCTCGATTTCCGGCGAAAAAGATTTCAGGCCATTATTCGACAAAAATTCTTCCCGAAGAACCATCCACTCCTTCCGTAGACCCGCCAATGTTCGGCGTTTGTTCAGCGACCCGGGATATAATGGGCAGACGGAACATCATCCGCGAGCTTCGTTGCCATCCGACCGATCCGCATGCATCCCCGTCCACCCGGCAATGGCGCGGAAACCATGAACCCTGATGCAATGTCCCATGAGAACAGGGTCAAAGGTGGACAACCCATGAATCATCGCCGGATTGTCTTCGTCGTGCTCGCGGCGGCCGCGTTGCGGATCGCGGCGGCGCTGAAGCGCCGATCGCCGGCCAATCCGCGGGCGACGAGCTGGAACGCTACGCGGCGAAGCGCGTCGTCCGGGCGCTGGGCGAGAAGGACAAGACGAGCTGAAGCGCATCCAAATGGCCGGGCCCCCGGAGCCTTCGCGGCTTCCGGGGGCCTCGCCTGTCGCGCCGGCTGCCGGTCATTCCTCCGGCGGCACGAAGCGCACCACATCGGGTCCGTTCAGCGGTTCCTCGAACACGATATTCCCGTTCGCATCCAGACCTTCGATCACGTATCTGCCGCGCGGCTGCTCCGGCGTATGCGCGTACCAGATCCTCACGCCTTCGGTTTCGTGGAACAGCTTCGCTTCGTACACCTCGTTCCGGTGGTCCCTGACGCGCATGCTGACGATTTCCGGATCGAGCAGGAAGCCCATGAAGATGTCGATGCTCTTGTCTTGCGGACCGATGCCGAACCATCCGGTGATCACGCGGGCGTCGGTGTCCATCAAATTATCGCCCGGTACGTGCGACACCGACGCCCAGTTCCTCCAGCCGCCCACTCCCCATTCGACTTCGTCCACCCTCACATCGCCGAACAGCGCTCCGCCTGCCGACCTCAATTGCCGGGACAAAATGAGCCGCCGCTTCTTGTCGGCCCCGACCGCCTCCACATCGAGCACGACGGACTCTCGACCCGGCTTCAGGGCGTCGATCAGGAGCTGCCATTCTTCCAGACTCGGCTCGGAGACCTTCAAGATCGGGGTCTTGCCATGATCTGTATATTGAATGCGTCCGTCTGTCTGATCGGATGCGACAGCGTCGGCGGACGAACCGGATTCGTCAGCGCCCGTCCCGCCTTCGGTGCCGGCGTCTTCGGCGGACTCGCCGTTTTCGCCGGTTTCGGTGTGTACGGCGGTTCTTCCTTCCGGCTCCGTGCCGCCGCCGTCCGCCTCGGCCGGCTTCCGCGGCGGTCCGTCCGCCGCATCGTGCCCTCCGCCGGAGGCGGTCACCGGATGGCCTTGCCCGGGCGAGGAGTAGCCGAAGTCTTCGCTGATCGATCCCGGAAGCGTCAGCCGATCCTGATGGACCGCGATCAGCAAGAAGGCCGCAAGACAAGCCGCCAAGCTTCCGAACCACAGCAGGCGGCGGTGCGATCCGGCCTGTTCCCGCGCGCCGCGGACGGCCTCCTCCCGAATCCGGGCGGCGAGCTCGGGCGTGAACATCCGCCTCCGAAGCGGCCCGTCCTTCAGGGCCGCGTACCAGTCGGGGTCAGGTAGCCTCATGGATCATCTCCTCCTTGCTCAACATGGCGGACAGACGTCTGCGGGCCGCGTGCAGGCGCGATTTGACGGTTCCGACCGGGATGTCGAGAATGTCCGCGATTTCGGCGACGCCCAGCTCGTACTTCGCCTGCAGCACCAGCACCTCGCGGTATTTGGCCGGCAAGCGGAACACCTGCCGCCACACCTCGTTCGCCGCTTCGCGCTCGATGAACTCCTGCTCCGCCGACATGCCGTTCCCGCCGCCGCGCACCCGGCCGACGAGCAGCGCCCGCCGGAAGAACGCGGATCGCAGATAGTTCATGCTGACGTTGCGCGTGATTCGGAGCAGCCACGTCTTGATCGACGCCTCGCCCCGGAATTCCCCGAACCGGCGATAGACATTGAGGAACACGTCCTGGGTGATGTCGTCGGCCGTGGCGCGATGCTTCACGAGCAGGAAGGCGTAGTTCCACACCGTCTGCCCGTATTCGGCCATGAGCTGGTCGAGGGTATGCGGGTCCAGGCCCGCGAGATGCCGCCAATGTTCGGACAATGGTCTCACCTCGTCCTATTAGACAACGCGGGAGGGCGTTCGGTTCGATGTCCGGGCAAAAAAAGCTTCTCCATCCGCGGCGGCGGACGGGAGAAGCTTTGGTTTGCGCGCAACTATTTCTTCAGGAACATGGAAAAGACGATTGCCTGATCTCCGTGAAGCAGTTCAAAAGCGTCTTTCCCGGACATTTCCTCCAACCGTTCGATTTCGCCGGTGTCCGGATTCCGGACCGCCCGAAGATAAACGGGAGACGACCAGCCTTCCACGTCCGCGTCCTCCACCTGGAGAAAATAAAGGACGGGCTTTTGTCCCGGCGGCTCGTCATAGAGGGAGCGGACCCAGCGGCCGTCCCATTCATACGGGACGGTTTCATGGCCGGTCTTCGTCAGAAACGGGGCGTACGGCGCCATGGAGTAGACGGGTTGATCGGCCGGGGCCTTCCCGTTCGCTCCCGCGGCGGTTTCTCCGTTTACCGTCGGCATCCGGTGGTCAAAAGCCATCCCCGCCAGAATGACGGCGAGCAGCACAACGATCAGGACGGCGATGCCGGGTCGTTTTTTGGTGGTGTCCAGAATCGATTGAAAGCGGATTTTCAACCTTCTCTTCCCTCCCGTGAAATGTGTTGACCAGGATGTCAAGGGCCTGTTCCCGCTCCGGATGCCGCGCAGGATGGTTTCGCAATATTGCTTGCGCTGCCCGAAGCTTGCGCCTTGCAGCACCCGTTCATCGCAGGAAATTTCGCACAGCCCGGCAATCGCTTTGGCCATGAGATATACGGCCGGGTTGAACCAATGGACGGCGGTCGCCAGCAGCACCAATCCCCGGTACCACAAGTCGTGCCGCTTCAAATGTACCAGCTCATGTTTCAATATCCGGGCGATCTCGCCGGAGGAGAACTGCGGGGTCCGGAACGCGGGCGGCAGCAAAACAACGGGCCTTATCGCACCGACCAGCATGGGAGTGGATACACCGTGGCAAATCCGCAACGCCGCCGGCCGCCTGATCCCCAGTTCTTCCTTGATGCCATGGAAGATGCGGAGCGTGTCCCCGTCCGCGATGTCCTCGCTCCATCGTCTCGCCGTTCTCGTGAAGCGAAGGTGCCTGAACATGTGGAACATCACGACGGCGGCGGCGCCTGCCGCCCACAGGAAGACCGCCGGCATATGCCATGGCCACGCCGGCGAATCCTGTCCATCCGGCGCAGGCTCCGATACGGATTGATCCGTGAGGCCAAGATCCGGCGTTTGCATCGCCGGCGGAGTGAATGGCACATCCACACGCACCAGGGCCGTTTCCAGCGGCGGCCTGAACGGAATCACGAGCCCCAGCACGATGATCAGCCACGCATAGTAAAGCCAACTGGCCGCGTACCTTTTCGCAAGCAGCGGGGTAACGGAAACATACAGGATGATCAGCGCCGACATGGCGACGGAACGTCCGACCAAAGTTTCGAACAGATGCTGCATGTCATTTCCCCTTCTCTTTCAGCCAATCCATCAATTCCTGCAAGTCGCCGTCGCTGAGCTGTTTCCCCGCGTAAAGCGTGTTGACGAGGCTGAGAAACGAGTTCTCGTGATATTGCTTGATGAAATTTCCCGTCTCGAATTTCAGATACTCCTCCTTCGTGACGAGCGGGAAATAGATGCGTTCCTTGCCGATCTTGTCCGTCCGCAAGAAACCGCGTTCCACCAGCCGCGACATGAGCGAAATGACGGTCGGCGCTTTCCACTTCTTTCTCCTCCCGAGCTGTTCCATGACCATGTGGGTCGTAATCGGCGGTTCATTCGCCCATGCCACCTTCATGATGTCAAACTCCGCATCCGGCAGTCGCTGCATTCTTTCACCTCGCAGATCTTTTTTTACAGTTGTCTAAAATATATTTTACATTTGTCTAAAACGATGTCAATACGCTCGCTCATCCGGCCTTCTCTGATATCGGCTGCAATGACGGTGAAAAAAATGCCGCCGTCCCCCGGTTTTTTTTGCGCTTCCGGAGGCCGACGACCATTTAGCGCCCCGATCGGGCGAATATCCGCAATTCCCGCACCGTCAGCCAAATGTCAAATACAACACAAACACACATTGGGCTTCATCGTATGCCATCTCGTAACTTTTCAATCCGTTGGTCCATGTCACATACGTCCGGATATCCTCGAGAACTTCGCGGTAGTCGTCCGTATAGGTGGCCTTGAACATGACGCCGGACCCGTCACGCGAAGCGATCGCGGAAGCGATCCGTTCCTTCAGTTCTTCCCGGCTGTGGACGGCAAGCCCGTTGTACTCGAAATACTCGTATTCCTTGGCCGTGGCGGCCGGCCATTTCGGGCGGTCCCACTCGTGATCCCGCGCCAGTTCCTCATCCGTGATGTTGAAATAGCTGTACATCACCCGCCCCGGCTCGTCCGGCACCGGATCGTCCCACGTGACATCCAGGTTGTAGTACTCGCCGCCGATTTTCACCTTGTTCCACGCATGGTCCACGCCGTCCGCGGTGCCGATCACGATCCGGGATTCAATTCCCGCAAGCCACAGCAGCAAATGAGCCGCCTGCGCATACCCCTGGCAAACCGCGGTTCCCTTGAAGAACACTCCGTAGGCGCTGTAGGAATCGTCGGGAACGGTACCGTTGAGATAGTTGTCATAGTCATAGCGGGTGTTCAGCACGATGTAGTCATGGATCGCCCGTTCCCGCTCGAATTCGCTCATGCCGGGCCTGATGATCTCGTCCACGATCTTGACCGCGCGATCGTAGATTTGCCGGGTCCGCGCGTCCCGGATGATCAGCGTTCTGTCCGGCCGGCTGACGGCCTCCAACAAATCGTACTCGCTGCTGACGATGAACGGAGCGTACCGGTCCGCAACGCGGTAGGCCAGGACGAAAATCTGCTCCCGCGAGGCCGCCGCCTTCGGTTGAAAAAGCAGCCCCTCCCGGGTCTCCGCCCCCTGCAGAATGGAAGCGGCGGAGAGCTTCCGGACGGCGGTTTTGGCATAGCCCGCGATTCGGTCCTCGTCCGCGAAATCAGGAGCCCCGTCGTTCGGCAGCCTGTCGCCGAAGCCCGCCTTCTCGAGCGTATTCGCCAGCATGACGGCGATCTGCTCGCGCGTGATCGGCGCGTCGGGCGAGAAGGTGTCGGAGCTTGTCCCGTTGACGATGCCGAGCGCGTAGGCCTTCAGCACGCTCTCATCCTTCGTATCCTTGAACGGCTTGGAAGCCGGCTTCGCCGCCGTCTGTCCGGTCAGCTTCTCGTACAATAGGACGATCACGCGACTCATTTCGGCTCTCGTAATGGGCTTCTGGTAATCGCTCATGAGCGAGGACGGAACGAGGCCCTCCACGTACGCTTTCCGGACCGCTTCCTTCGCCCATGCGCTCGGTTCATTTTTGCTTGCCGCCGAGGCCGCATGTATGCTGACAATGCCGCAGTCAGCAGCAGGCCCGCCATGAACGCCATCAGGCCGCGAAAAAGCAAGCCCGACCGGCGCGTCGCATCCGCCATTGGCACTCATCCCCTTCAAGCTCTGTTCAATCCGGCAACCCGAGTTCGACAGTTACTAGGTAAATGAAATACCCGCTATCCCTTGCGCTGTCTGGGTTGACGGGCATTTTTCTTAAGAAATTCGTGTATCTATGC
>Ga0310826_101671_pt1 | contig 9876 bp, 7 predicted proteins | sample WT_ome_FD_201306 | JGI IMG/M metagenome (GOLD analysis project Ga0310826, IMG submission 201306) | Sorghum-adapted microbial communities enriched on wild type (WT) sorghum from Joint BioEnergy Institute, Emeryville, California, United... ... | reverse complement strand
TTTCAGCTCTTCCGGATCCCCTTTAAAGCGAAAAGTCGACGAAAAATATTTTTTCCATTTTTCAAAATGACTTCGTCGGGGATTGAGACTTCCCATTTCTCCCCTTCTCCCTGAAAAACCATCGCTTCAGAGTGGTTGTTTTCGGATGTATGCGAACATCCGATCAAGAGACTGATGACGACCCCTGCAACAAATACAGGGGTTTTGAAAAGTGTGATGCGTTTTTGTTGAAACGACATGCGCATCAAAAAGCGCCTTCTCCGCTTCCCTTGTCTGAGCAGAACCTTACCATATTCCCCAACAAGAAAAGGTTTCGGCGGCCAGCCATTCATTTCACTAACAACGATTACGTTACTTGTGATACGGTTCTCCCTAACTCACTATCTGGTAAAGCAAATTTCGAAAAGGAATCGTCTTCTGAGAACCAGAAGACGATATTTTTAATACTCTTGCGGTCGCTTTCCATGTGGATTTCCTTTATTAGCGCCCGCAGGAGCGCTCGCTTTTCTTCATTCGTTGCTCCGTTAAACAACTCCTCGAAATTCTGCAGTGCTTCAATAATGGTTTCCTTGTTGAGATTAACCTTTACTTGCAACTTGTCAATTTCGCGCTCAAGATATGCTATCGCTTGCTGGGCTTTTTCAATCTCCTCTTCATTCTTGGTAGATAACCGGTTAAACTGCGCCGCGTTAATTTCACAGCAAAAAAATTTATTATCCAGTTCTTCCTGCCAGTCCAGCAACTTCTTCAGATTGGTCTGTTGGATGTCCAAGTCCTTTTTAAGCACGGCGACCCCATGGGATTCTTCTCGGCGAAAACGGTTCATGATATCCTCGACGATCTGTTCGTCGGCAAGCATGGTTCGAATCCACTGGATGACTTGTTCCTCCACAACCTCTTTCCGGATCAAATTCGCACTGCACTCCGTCTTGCCCTTGGCGTGAAAGGTTTGGCACATATAATACAAATGGTACCCCGAGCCGTCTCTTTTCTTCGACTTGCTCATCACTGTCCCCGCACCACACTGAGGGCAACGTAACAAACCGGTTAAGATGAATTCACCTTTCAGATTATTACTCCGGTTGCTGTACTGCTCCTTATTCAGTTTATTGACTTCCTGTACTTTATTCCACAGCTCCATATCAATAATAGCGTCATGCGTCTGTTGAACGATTGTTGGCTCTGACTTACCTTTCCTTCTTTTGCTACTCCAGTCTCGCACTTTTCCCCAACACATGCAACCCGTGTACTTCTCGTTTTCGAGAATCGTTTTCACCGCATTGATACTGAAACTCGATCCCGGCTTGCCATTTGACCCCTTCGTTCTCTTGCCCTTCCTGTTTAAAATCGTGGCGATGGTTTTATAACCTTTTCCTTCAGCCCGAAGCGTGAAAATTTCCCTAACGATTTCGGCTTCTTCTTCGTTGATTATCAATTTTCCGTCAACCGAATCGTAACCTAACATGCGACCTCCATTCGTCAAGCCATCACTTGCCCGTTTCTCCATGCCCTTCTTGACTCGAGCTACAATCAGTCTGCGTTCATACTCCGCAAACGTACCCAACAATGATATAAACATTTTTCCCGTCTCCGTCGAACTGTCGATGTCACAGGTACTAATGATCAGCTTTTGACTTCGCGGATGAAGTTCGCGGTCAACAAAAGTCAGCACGTCGAGATTGTTGCGGGATATTCGATCCACAGCGACGGCCAACACAATATCGAATTTATAGCTCCGGGAATCTCGCAACAACCGTTGGATTTCCGGCCGATTGAAGTCTTTCCCCGAGTAACCGCCATCAACATAAATGTCATAGATTTCATACCCGCGTGATTTACAGTACGCTTTTAAGGTCTCCTCCTGCGCCCCGAGGGAGAACCCTTCTTTTTTCTGCTCTTCCGTCGATACACGCAAATACAATGCCGCTTTCAGCGTCTTTTCCAATACTCCCACAGTCATTTCCTCCGTTCATGAAATGTTGTTCCGGGATTCCTGTTCATCACAGGAACCCCGCGTTTCGTTCAACGTCGCTTATAGTTGCCTTGCTGATGCTTCTTCAACGCATAATTTCGAATCATGCTCGCAAGTGTTGCGATTAACTCTTCCTTCTTCGCTTCCATTTCCGTCAACAGCAGAAGCTGATGTTGATCTATACCTTGCTTTTCACAGGAATCGATTTGATTCGTAATCATGATTTCGATCACTCCTTAGCTTTACCACCTCCTCCGTGAAACCTCTAATGTTGCTTGTAATAGCATGGGTTCAACCGAGGAGTCAATATTGGATTAGGAACATATGTTTGCTTTGATAATTTCCGATTTATGGTTTTCCTTATCGCCGGTCACAGCCCTGAGTTCCTCCAGCCCTCGAGGTAAATGCCTACCAGAAGCCCCCAGTACCGAGCGGCTGAGAGAAATATAAAACGCCTGTCTGTAGCCGACAACACTGCCTCCAACGAAAAAGAAAAAATGTCCAAAAAAAATTTTCTTCCACTCATGCAAAAACACTGTAGTCCTTCAAAAATGCATGTAGTCGGAAATACCCCCTTATCCCAACCGTAACCGGGCAGAAACAATGTGGAAAAAGCAGATTTACACACTAGCGGTAAATCCATAGTCCCCGCCGAAAACGGAGCAAGCAGTTAAGCGAATGTCGGGATTGGAGGAAAGAAAAACAACCGTACCTATCAACAAGCCTGTAAGCACTCGGAAACCTGGCTCAACACTCCGAAAATTTGCGCGCATTGGATGACCCCTATTCCAAACTTTGACGATAAAAAAGGAACGTCATAACGTTCCAAGCAAGTTGTAAGCAAAATATTATCTTTAAACGAAAAAGAAACTTCAGCAAAATGAGGGAGAACTTCAACCGTTATGTCGAGCCTCCAGAAACAAGGCCACAGGTGGAGTTTCGCCGCTACAGATTCAAAAAAATGAAATGACGCATTCCGATATTTCTGTAATTACGATTCGTCGGCAGACATTTCGGATTGTGCTCGACGGACTTTCAACTCGCGATAAAGCACGGACGGGGATACCCCGCAAAGCTCACAGATCTCCTTCACGGAGTGCGACTTAGCGGCGTACAGTCGAACCGCCTTCTCCAGCTTCCGCTTGTCAGTTCGCGGGCGACCGCATTTGCGTCCCCGAGCGCGGGCGCTGGCTACCCCTTCCCGGACGCGTTCGCGAAGATTTTCGCGTTCAAACTCTGCAAGGGCGGCTAAAATGTGCACGACTAGGCGCCCCGTTACGCTCTGGAGATCGATGTTCTCTTTATAACTCACCAAATTTATCCCTTTCTTGTCCCAATCCTCCAACAACTCCAGCAGTTCTTTCAAGGAGCGAGAAAGACGGGAGAGCGATTCGATGTACACCGTGTCGCCTGATCGAAGCACCAGTTGGAGTCTTTGAAATTGTTCCCGAAGTTTGGTCGATCCGTGCGCACCTGTCATCTTATCAACAAAAATGTCTTCCTCGTTGATGCCGTAATGCCCTTTCAAGATGTCCAACTGCCGGTCTTCCTTCTGCGAAGTCAAACTAACCCGCGCGTAACCGAAACGCTTGCCTTGATTCATCTTGCATACCCCCTCGAATAAGATGACCAATATGGATGTGCCTCGAGGGAGCGGGAGCGCGGTTCCAAAATTCGGAGAAAGTTCATGCCAATAACAACCTTTTTGAGAAAGAAAGCCGTAAAGAATATTGGGAATAATTTTGGCAGTCTTGCAAGACGCGAATCCAGTTGAGGATGGAGGTTGTGAAGGCAGGGACGGGGCTATGCCAAAATCAGTAGTTTTTGAGAGTCCGATTGTTTAGGATCGTCTGGAAGAATAGGACATGAACATTCCCAAAAAGTTCGACAAAGTATGTCCCGAAAACGTCGCCGCGCCAGCGGAGCGTCGGAACATTAACATTCCGCGATTTTCGCTCCTTGCGGAGCGCGAGAGCGGCGGCCCAAGCGCCGAAATGCGGCAAATAATGAAGATACAATCCTAGTTGTAAGGAAAAATTAACAATAGAAAATTAACAAAATGGATTAACACCTTACCCAGCGTTCCGGGACAATTCCACTCCCGAAATGTCAATGAGCGGAGGTTTACCCGTGAGCAAAAAAGAGGATACCCAGTCCACTGAAGGTATCCTTATCGCCAGATATGGTTACATTCTCGGAGCACTGATGTGAACGATTCGATGAAGCGGAACCGGCTGAAATTTTCCCTTCTCCAGATTCGGAAGACTGAGGTAACCAAGTTTGGCGCGGCCTCGATGCCAGTCGCGCGGGTAGAACTGTTCCGCGCCATTCGGATCGAAACCGAACTGCGAGACGAGATGCTTCGGGCGTAGACTGGTCAAGATCTTCTCAATACTCTTGCCTTGCTTGTACGAGATCTCGACTTTCTCAGCGCGAAGGTATTGGATGAGTTTCGCCCGAAACGTGTGAAGGATGAAGTAAGGCAGTAATTTCGCTTCGACCGGTATCATTGTCCGCTCAAGGCAGTAGCCCTCTTCAGTTATCACAATGCGTAGGACAACGAAACGCCCCTCCACAATCTCGGAGTAGCTTGGCATAGCTTCCGCCAGCAGGCGTGTAATGCCCTTGTACTGTTGATCTGATACCAGATCTGGAAACACCGTGCGTAAAGCCACCGGACTCTTGGTGACCCAACTCAGATCGCCGTTCGAGTTGGTGACAACCATAATGGTTGAACAAAGCAAGTACTGGTTGAGTAAAGTGGTCACATGAAAACGACCGCAGTTCTCCGGCACACGTTCGCCCATATCGCGCAAAATGTCGATTTGCTTGCGAGCGGCTTCAAACAATGGAACAAAATGCAACGGTGTATGCAAGTCGATGTTCCCCAGAAGTTGCAGATTGACGATGTTTGTGAGAACAGCCGAGGAAAATGGTGTCTCGACACGCCCTTGGCTTGTGACTTTCTCAATCCCTCGATAATCGAACGGGTCGCGCTGAAGATTCATGGTTAACCTGACCTCCTTCAAATTTCTCAAGACTCACACTCACGGCTCGTTGCGCGGCGAGTTACCCCCAAGCGGGGAGAAAACCGCGCGGAACAGGGGGAGCGCCGAATACCAGTCGACGTCCCGCCCCTTGTGTCTGAAAATAGCTGCTGATTCAGGCCGGGTGGTTCGGCTCATCGTCCTCGAACCGGATGCAGGGGCCATCGTCTTGGGAGACGGGCGTGACGTACTGGCCGGACAGCAGATCGTCGATGGCGGTGCCAATCTGTGCCCGCGCTGCCTTGTCGCGAGGATCATCGGATTGGAGGATGGCCAGCAAGTGCTCCACTTTCGCGCGGTTCGGTTCCGTGTCGTGATGAATGCGCAAAATGGAGAGCGAAGCCAGAAACCGGAGTTCCAACTCGCAGTCTTCGAAGTGGAACTCGCCGCGTCTAGGCTTAAAATGCTGGAATACTTCAAGCGGGAGTAAACGGGAGTCCGAGTACCCCAGTTCGCCAAGGGTCTGAAGGGCTAGCGTGTATTCACAAGCGAAGTAGTACGCGAGAGCAACCGAGAATCTGCCGAGCAACTGCTGGTTTGCGCGATGGAGCATCTCTTCAACTGTGGCAAGCTCCAATCCTAGAAGTTTGGCTGTCTCCTCCGATGTCATGCCCATTAATGCGGCTTTCACGACCGGGAGCGAAACACCGTGATTTCGCCAGTCGATGCCGAGAACGTAAGCCTCGAGTCTCGCAAGCGTGTCGAGCTTCAACCCCTCGCGTATCCCGCCTTGATTCATGGAGTGCAAGGAGTAAGCCAGCATTTCAAGAGCATTGGGCTTTTTCATTTCAGGATCACCTCCCGATATGGAATGGCTAACTGATGAAATACATGCGAATATATTTGCTAGTCGGCGGTTGACGGGAACAAATCGGAAAAAGGAATGGCGAATGGCGTCGAAATGTACGGATAGTAGGCAAGTCGGACATACATTGAAGGGAAAGGCTGTGTTGCGGAGTGTTAGCGTTAGTCCCCCAAATACAACTGGTGGAATGACAACTCGGATTGACGTCAAGGATTTCAATGGCAGGCAGGTGAAGTACCAGAGGAATGCGGTTAGTACCGCACATTGAACGGATGGTTGGCTATTCGGGGACTTTGGAGCGTTTCCGAGGTAGAGGTGACCTAGTCGCGGAAGGACGCACTTAATACCCCCAAAGCGACCAATAGACAGCAACACGGAGACGGAAGGGAACTCCTTGGCTGTGAGGGCAAGGTCACAGAAGAATGCGATTAGTACCGGCAAAGATGCAGATGCTATTTTTGCTCTCGCTCGGCGGAAAAAATTCCGGCGCGGGAAAGGCCAGGTCGCGCCGAAAGGCGGTTAGTGCCGCACACACGGGAAGGAAAGTCGCGGAGTGCGGGCATTAGTACCCCCGAAACAACGAGCGGGAAAATGAAAAAACCGTAGCGCATGAGACTACGGTTTCTAAACGAACTTGAGGTCGGAAATTTGCTCGATGAGAGCGGAGGGAACGTCGAAGTTAAACCAGATGTACTCGTCCTGAAAGCGGCCAATCGTCGAGCTGGAAACATGGACACGCTTGAGAAAGAGCTTGTTCCAACCGTGGGCGGTCAAAGGAGCGTAAAGCGCATTGTCGTAACCGCTAAGTACCACCTTGGCGCTCTTTAAGCCAAGCAAGGCAGCCACTAAGCGCTCGTGCTCGGTGTCCGACCAATTTACGCTGTAATGCTCGGTGGTCGGCATAGTCGCCGCCACATAAGGCGGATCGATGTACCACAAGGTGTTTGCGCTATCCGGCTCTGCGGTAAGTAAGGTGAAAATGTCTTCTGCCCGAACCTCTACCCCCTTAAGTGTCGGGAAAAACTGCGGCAGAGCATTCACTTTTCTCCGGTACGCCTCCTTATCGCAAGTCCGGTTGTAGGTGGTCATTTTCGCCGCGCGGCTCAGCCTACAAACGATATACGTGTCAGCCGCCGCGTCCAAGATGTCGTACCCCTCTGACCCCGGTTCATTATGTTCCCGGCGAGACAAGGCTTCGAGAAAGACCTCTTCGCTTACCCCCAACCGATCCAAGCGGTCGATAAGGCGGTATAGCAGATCAGGTTCGGAAAAGCAGTAAAAAAGGGATGCCATCCTCTTGTCAATGTCATTGTATACTCGGCGCTGTAAGCGCGAATAGGGCAAGTTTAGGAGCATTTTCGCGCTTCCGCCGCACGGCTCGATGTAGTCCGTAATGGCGAAATGCTGGATCCCGTACTCCAGAAGCGGCACGATCCGCGAGACTAACTGCGCCTTGCCGCCAACATATGGGATAATGCTCGGGAGATGCCCCTTCTCGGGGAACGGGTTCAAATGCTTTTTAAGCGCCCGCATTAGAGCCGCCCTCTTCGCACGCCCTGGCCAGCAAGCCAGGAATGCGGAGCAAGTAGAGCCGTTTCACGGCTTTGTCATTCGCATTCGGGCGGATCTGCTCCTGCAGGCGATTCTGACCGGAACGCTTCACCAAGTACCCCAACCGGGCGAATGAGCGAAGGATCTCTTGGAGCCGCTTGGCGTTCTGATGATTGTTCTCCAGACCCAGAATGTCCAGAAGCGTATCGGACGTTACCCCCACCACATCAGCGCCGTACTTCTGGCGATAGTTCTCGGTGTCCAAGATGACTCCCGGACTGGCACTGGTGAATGAGTCCGAGGACGCCAACGGATACAAGTCAAGTTCGGAAAGGATATTGGTTGCGATCAATTCGAACAGCTCATGGCTCTCGTCGCCAGCCTCGGTCTCTAACTCGTCTTCCAGATTCGCCACTTCACGGAATACCCCGTGAATTTTAAGCTCCGTAATGTAATCGATGGCCTTGAGCAAGTCGGCGCGTTCCATGACCCCGAACACGTTTAATTCGCGAAGGATTTCCTCGAAACGCTCACGAAGCTCGATGACCAGATAAGTGGCGGATGCGCCGCCCACCAGCTTGGTCGTGAACTTAGCCGCATATGTCAATTGTGAATAAGCTGAGTGTTTGCCGTAAAGCAACTCGATCGTCCAGAGCCGCTCAAGGCTCGGTGGAGCCTTTGGAACCTGATTGAGCGGAACTACCTCGAGCCGCAGAAATTCCTTCTTCACCAAAACACTCATTTCGAACACCCTCTCACGCATGGTAGTTTTCGCAAGAAAAGCATATCAAAAAATTGTGGGAGCGTGAAGAAGTCAGAACTCCGAATGAACGTCTCCTTGTTCCTTGGAAGTCGACTAGTCGTCTCTCTACTCCGTTCGTTCTTGAGATTCCATCGTACTCTCCGCGTTCGACTTCTTGAGCGATTCCTCGCTTATTATGGATCAACTCAAGTTGAAAGTCGCAAAGTGAACGAAAAGTCTGCGAATGAGTAAAAATTTTTTCGGCGACCGGAAGGTTGCGCGTCCCGTTCTTATTCGCTCCAGCACAGTGACGACTAACGACTCCATTTGATCGCTTGGCCAAGTACATGCTTGTTATGAAATACCTCTAGAATAAAGTCTAAAAAAGAAACAACAAGTCTACGAAAAAAATAAAATAATTGAGGATAAAGGGAACTGGATTCAGTGGCTATTACTGGCTATCGGCGGCTAATCCCATAAATCAGTGGCTAATCGAGCCACTCCACTGGCTATCTAACCACTGATAAATAGGAAACTTAATCGCAAACCTAAACCCGAAAGAGGAACATATGAGGGGGCGATATTCCTTCTAATGTCAAAACCAAAGTCTCCGACGGGGTTGTCGGAGACTTGAGATGATGGGATTACGGTGCGTCGCGGTAGCTAAACCAGTCGATTGATTCGGGAGGGGTGTACCAGCTAAGTTTATACTCTTTGAAGTAAGAAGGAAGATCGAGAACTTCATTTCCACGTACCCATTGACCATCCATCTTAATTACAATATAGGCATGGAAACCTTCACGGACAATTCCGGTTTCGAAGCCAGCCAAGTCGTAGAGAAGGGCGGCAGTGTTGGCGTAGGAGTCGCAGTCGACTTGACCTTCGACGAGGGCGTCGTAGGCGCTGGATGCACTTGGTGGAACCCTTAAGTTATCAAACGGATTCGTCTTTGTTAACTCACTAACTATTTTCGCAACCTTGCCCGCCTTCACAATAGTGTCGGGGGAGATTCCAGCATCGAGCAAAGGTTTATAAGCATTCTCAGCCGCTCTCAACTCAACTTCATAAAAAGTGGTGGCCCGCTTATTAGCAGGAGGAGGAGTCTTACCATGATAGAGGTAGTCGATCGTGCCTTGAGAAACTGGGATGGAGTCGAGGTCGGCAAGGGCTTCCTTGGCGATCTTGAGTACGGCGTCGTATTCCTTCTGGTTCTCGGTTCCGTACAGGCGACCCCTGGTCTCGGTGGCGTCGATCTCTCCCATAAGGCTAATGTACCGCAGACCCGACGGATTGGTTTGATCCTTAGAGGGGTCTTGAGTGATATTGGCGGTCTTGGTCATGGCGTCCCACTCGACCTTCGCGCCGAGGGCTTCTGCGACGAAGCGGAGCGGAACCATTGTCGAACCGTTGACGATGATGGATTCTACCCCCATGTCAATAATATTACCGTTGATTGAAACCTTGGAGTCGCCTACCGAAAGTCGAACGACAGTTAAACCTTTTATCGCCTTTACCGTTTGGAACCTACCGGACCAATAGAGTTCCGCGCCCAATGCCTCGAATACCCCGCGCATGGGAACCATCGTGCTTCCCTTGTAGAGGATCGCGGATTGGGGGAAGTGTTGGAGGACGCCGTCAATCGTGACATTGACTTCTTCGAATTGGGCTTGTTGGACGGATGCTGCCGAAGCATTTTCCGCTGCGAGAGCGGGTACTCCTGAACATATGCTTCCCGCGATCACTGCGCTGAGAACTGCTC
>Ga0310826_101670_pt1 | contig 9877 bp, 6 predicted proteins | sample WT_ome_FD_201306 | JGI IMG/M metagenome (GOLD analysis project Ga0310826, IMG submission 201306) | Sorghum-adapted microbial communities enriched on wild type (WT) sorghum from Joint BioEnergy Institute, Emeryville, California, United... ... | reverse complement strand
CCCGGCATGTGGTCGAGCCGTACCGGGTGCATGCCGTCCTGGACCGGGTGCCGTCACATGGCGAGTGTTGGCGCCGCTTCCACCGAGTACTGCCCCGCGCCGGTGGACATGGGGCCAACCTCGACGCCCTATTCGCCGACGCCGCTGCGGGGGCCGCCGACGATGATCTGCTGATCGCGTTGGACTCGGATGCGTGGCCGGTCGCCGACCCAATCCCGCACGTCCGCGCCGCCCTCGCCGCCGGCAACGCCCTGGTCGCGGTACGCCGGGACGAGAACCTGGGCGAACGGCAGCCGCATCCGCTGTTCGCCGCCATCACGGTGGGCATGTGGCGGACACTGGGCGGCTCCTGGTGCAAGGGCCACGAGTGGACAGACAGCCTCGGCCGGGCACGCACCGACACCGGCGCCGGCATGCTCGCAGCCCTCGGCGACAGGCCCTGGGCGGCGTGGCTGCGACTCAACGTCCACAACCCGCATCCGGTGTTCCACGGCCTGTACGGGCCGGCCGGGGTGCCGCTGGTGTACCACCACGGCGCCGGCTCGAGGCAGGCGCTGTGCCGCCGCGACCGGGCCGACCTGAAGCGGGAACTGTACGGCGACCCGCTGGCCAAGGGCCCCGGCTACGAGCAGGCCCTAGCCGTGCGGGAGCGGAAGAACCGCCGCCGCTCCGAACGCATCTACCGGCGGCTGGCCGTAGACCCCGACTACTGGCGCACCTTCATGCGGGAGGCGTAGATGCATGCGTCCGCCTACGACTGGGTGCGGCAACATGCTTCGGCCGAACCGTTGGTCGCCCTCGACATCGGTGGCCGGGACATCAACTCGACCAAACTCGGACTGGACCCACGTGCCCTGTTCCCGGGCGCCGTTTGGACCGGGCTGGACATCCACTCGGGTCCCGGTGTGGATGTGGTGGCCGACGCAGCAACATGGGCCCCGGACCGTGTCTACGACCTGGTGCTGTGCACTGAGATGTTGGAGCACACCCCAGCGTGGCGGGACGTGCTGGGGACCTGCCGGCGAGCCCTGCGGGAAGGTGGGCTTTTGCTGCTGACCACGGCCGGGCGTATGCGCCTACCCCATTCGGCCTGGGGTGGCCGTCGGCTGCAGCCGGGCGAGCACTACGCCAACCTGGACCCCGACAGCCTGTACAACGCCCTGTGCGGTAACGGCTTCACCAGGATCGTGCTGGACGAGGCGAGGCGGGGTAAAGACCTGCGGGCGTCGGCGGTGGCGGCATGACGCGGGCGCTGATCCTCTGCGCGGGCGACGCCACCCGCTGGAACGGGTATCTCGGCGTCCGCAAGCAGCTGGTCACGGTCGACGGCGAGCCGCTGCTGCACCGCACCGTCCGCCTGCTCCGCGAACGCGGCATCGGCGACATCCGCATCGTGGTGAAGCCGGGCGACCAGCGCCGGTTTGCCGTCGACGGCGCCATCGTCGAGTTGGCCAAGCTGAACCCGTCCAGGTTCCAGGCAGACCGGTTCTTCTCCTCCCGGCATCTGTGGTCGGACACCGGCCGCACGCTGATCCTGTACGGCGACGTGTGGTTCTCCGAAGCGGCCATGGACACCATCGCCAAAGATGGCCGACCCGGCTGGCAGGTGTACGGCAGGCCCCGCAGATCTAAACTGACCGGCTGCCGGCACGGCGAACTGTTCGCCCTGTCATGGTGGCCGGAACAGCACGCCGAGGTCGACGCCAAACTCGCCGAGATCGTCCGCCTGCAGGCGGCCGGAATCATCAACCGGTCGCTGGGCTGGGAACTGTTCCGCGCCCTGTGCGGCCGCACCGGGCCCGATGTTCGCCGCTCCCGCGACACCCCGTTCGAGCGGATGACCATCGTGGACGACTTTACGGAGGACTTCGACAAGCCCGCCGACTACGAGCAGTGGCTGGCGCGTCGCGGCCGCAGCGTGTCCGTGCTTGTCCCCTGGCGCGGCGGTGACCCGGACCGGGAGGCGGCCTGGGAGTGGGTGCGCGCCAAGTGGCGGGCGACGTTTCCCGGCTGGGAGATCCTGGTGGGGGAGTGTCCGCCCGGGCCGTGGCGGAAGGCCGCCGCGCTCGCCGATGCTGCGAAGCGTGCCACCACCGATGTGGTGATCATGGCCGATGCGGACGTGTGGTGCGACGGTGTGGCAGAGGCTGTGGACGCCGTGTTCAGCGGCGGTGTCCGCTGGGCGATCCCCCACTACCACGTGCATCGGCTGACCAAGGAGGCGACCACCGCCGTACTGGCGGGCGGCGAGTTGCACGGGGAAACCATCCGCCGGCCGTACCCGGGCTATCCGGGTGGCGGCATGGTGGTGCTGCAGCGCCGCACCCTCTGCAAGGTGCCCATGGACCCCCGGTTTACCGGATGGGGTCAGGACGACCAGGCATGGTCCACCGCTCTGCGTTGCCTTGCGGGTCCGGCCTATCGGGGCACCGCGCCGCTTTGGCATCTGTGGCATGAGCCGGCGCCGCGTATGACGAGCGCGGTCGGGTCGCCCGAGTCGCTTGCCCTGTGGAAGCGGTATCGGCGGGCTGCCCATTCGCAGCGGGCCATGCGGAACCTGATCGCCGAGTTCGCCTCCTAACCCACCCCCTGTACCTGGCCGGCACGCCAACGTGTGCCGGCCTTTCCGCATATTCCCCCGAGGAGGATGCGTGGCTTGGCGTCGTTGGATCTGGTGCGAGGACACCTGCACCGGACATCGCTTCGACGTGGACGAGCGGTCGCTGCCGCGGCTGCTCGCCGAAGGCGCGGTGAGGGTCGTCCCTGGCTATCCGGTCAACGAGGGCCCGAACGCTCAGCCGCGGCGGGCGAAGCCGCGTCTCGACGTGGCCGACCTTGCCCCGGCCGCACCGCCTTCGGCGCCAGCAGCGCCAGCAGCGCCAGCAGCGCCAGCAGCGCCAGCAGCGCCAGCAGCGCCAGCGGCGAGGCGGCGACCACGCAAGGCAACCCCGGCTCCGGCTGTGCAGCCAGCCGACGAAACCACCACTACCAGCGCAGAAGGAGCTGAGCAGCAGTGACCCAGCCAGTCGCGGTGCCGGCAGACGGCAATCTCCGCGTCGCTTTCGTCGCCTCCATCGCCGACCCCAACTTCCCCGCTTTGGCCGAACTCACCGCAGTTACTACGAAAGACCTGTCCTGCTACATCACCAGCGACGGTTTCCAAACCACCCTGGACGAGCAGACCATCACCGACAACCGGCTCTGCTCCCGCGCCACCTATGAGCGGCCGGGCCGCTGGCAGAAGCAGATGACCCTGTCCTACGTGCACAACCCGGACACGCCGGCCGAGAACATCGCCTACCTGACGTTGGCCTACCTGACCACCGGGTTCATCGTGGCCCGCTGGGGTGTGCCGTTCGACCAGCCCTGGGTCGACGGGGACATCGTGGACGTGTACCCGGTGCAGGCCGGTAAGCCGATGAAGAACCCGCCGGCGGAGAACACGGTGTTGACGGTGACCCAGAAGATGTTCATCACCGGCGAATCCATTGACGACGCTGTGGTTGGCGGATCGTGACCAAACGCGCCCCACAAAAGCAGGAGGTGGAGGTGCCGCCCGTCGAGGCGGCACCCGAACCGGAGAAGCCGAAGCTGTCCACCAAGGAGAAGCTCAAAAGGGCTAAGCTGCCCACGCGGGATGTGGAGATCTGCCTCTCCACTGACCTGCAGAAGCAGTACGAGGCCCTGCACGAGCAGCTCGCCGACGCGTACACCCGGGAGAAGGGCGACAAGCGGCTCGGCCAGGTCAGCGAATCGAAGCGGATCGCCCGCCAGATCGAGGATTTGCAGGCGGAGATGCGCGAGTACACCATCGTCTTCCGCATCCGGTCGCTGGGCCGCCGCTGGCAGGAGTTGGTCGACCAGCATCCGCCGCGGGAGGGTGTTGCCGAGGACGTGTACCTGGGCTTCAACCCGGACACGTTCTTCGACGCCGCCATCCGGGCTTGTACGGTCGAGCCGGACGATCTGGACGACGAGGACTGGGCGGACCTGCTCGGCACGGACAAGACCGATGGCAAGCTGACCGCGGCCCAGTACCGCGAGTTGCAGGACGCCGTCATGGCGATGAACGTCAGGCGGATCGATGTCCCAAACTCGTTGGCCGCCTCGCGGATTCTCCGCTCTTCCGACGCCGAGTAGAGACCGCGCGGCGGCTCGGCATCAGCCTGAAACGGTTCGACGGGTGGACACCCACCCGCGAAACGGTGTTCGAGTACGACGAGCAGGGCCGGCTCGTTCGTGCCGTGGAGCGTGAGGACTCCGAGTGGGATGAGCACCAGCGGGGCCTCATGTTGGCCCTGGCCGAATGGGAGGCCACCCGCTGCCCGATTTGCGGCGGCGACCCGAAGGAATGCCAGGACCCGGCCGCAGACCGCAACAACCCGTACGGCAAGTGGGTGTGGTGGCCCAAGCCGCCCCGCGAATGCCACGTCGGTACGGCGATGCGGCTGTGGGAGCAGAAGCCGGACGACAAGCGGGCCCTGATCCCGCAGGTGGTCAAGCAGCGGCGCGGTGAACCAGCGCCACGGTGGAAGTGACGTGGAAGGCGGTGACCGTTGGCCCGTCGCCGCGTCGAGGTCGTCTTCGTCGCCGAAATGTCCAGGCATCACCGTGGCATGGTGTCCGGTGCCGAGGACACGCGGCGGCTGCGGGACGAAACCAGGGACGCCCAGCGTGAGGTGGCCCGGCTTGGCTCCGAGTCGCAGCGGGCTGCCGAACAGGTTTCCCGGTCGGCGCGGCGGGCTGCGGTGGGCATGCAGTCGGCGCGTGGCGACTTCGCCCGGGCCGGGGCGCAGTCTGGCCGCGCATTCGGTGACGGTTTCGTCCGCGACGCCCAGGGTCGGCTGCGTGGCGCCGACAGCCGGTTCTCCGCCGAAGGTGAGCGGCTGGGTGATGCGGTCAACCGGGGCATGCGCCGCGCCGCCAGCCGCGGCGGTATCGGTGGCATCGGCAATCGGGAGATGCTGCTGCTGGCCGCCGGTGCCGCAGCCGCCACGGGTGCGTTGCAGGGCATTCCGCCGGTCCTGGCGGCCATCGGCGGCAGCCTGGCCGCTATTCCCTCACTGGCCGCCGGGGCAACAGCGTCCATCGCCTCGCTTGGGCTTGGCCTGCACGGCGTCGGCGCCGCGATCAAGGAGGTGTTCAACCCCAAGGCCGGCGGGGGCGGTGGCGGCGGCGGGGGTGGTGGCTTCGACGACACCGCCGCCCGGTTGCGCCGGGTCGAGGCGGCCGAACGGAACCTGGCCAGGGCGCAGCGGGACGCCCGCTTGGCGCAGCAGGAGGTTTCTGCGGCGCGGCGGCGGGCCACCCGGGACCTGCGGGACATGGCGATCGCCCTGGGCCGTGTCGCCCTCGACGAGCGGGCCGCCCAGTTGGCGTTGGAGGAGGCGGAGCGGGACCTGGCCGAGGTGCAGGCGAAGGCCCACTTCGGGTCTCCCGGTGTGGTGGACCCGCTGGAGATGCGCCGCGCACAACTCGCCGTGGATCAGGCCAAGCAGTCGCTGATCGAAACGCGGGTGGCTGCCCAGGATCTGCGGGAGGATCAGGCCGCCGCGGCGAAGGCCGGCGTTGAGGGGTCCGAACTGGTGCAGGCGGCCCTGCGGCGGCAGCAGGACGCCGAAGAAAGTGTTCTCGACGCCACGAACTCGCTCAAGGATGCGCAGGAGGCGTTGGCCCGGTCCGCCGCCGGTGGCGGGGGCGGTGGCGGTGGTGCTTCTGTTGCCACCGCCTACTCGAAGCTGTCCCCGGCTGCGAAGCGGTTCGTAGACCAGATCCGCGACCTCAAGGACGAACTAACCGGCATCCAGCGGCTGGCCCAGGAGCACCTTTTCGCAGGCCTGGACCGGGAGTTGGAGCAGACCGCCCGGGTGGCGCTGCCGTTCGCCCGCCAGCAGGTGATCCGCTTCGGGGACACGTGGAACGAAACGTTCACCCAGCTGTTCCGGCTGGGCCGTGACCGGCAGTTCCTCGCCGGCCTCGACGCCGCATTCGCCTCGTCCGACCGGTTCTTCGACAAGGTCAACGCCCGCATCCCCGTCATGGGGCGGACCCTGGCGAACCTGTTCACCGGCGCTGTCCCGTTCGTCGACAAGTTCGGCGACAGCCTCCTGTCCTACATTGACGATTTCGACGCGTTCATCGACCGGGCAGCCCGGGACGGCCGCCTTGACGTGTTCTTCCGGGATGCGGCCGAGCAGGCTGATGCCCTGCTGGACATTGGCAAAGAGCTGTTCCGACTCATCGCCAACCTTGGCGCCATGCGGCAGGGCAGCACCCTGCTGCGGGACATGGCCGACGCCCTGAAGCGGTTCAACGACACGGCACACGACACCCGCAACGTTGAGGCGATCATCGACGCCGGTAACGAGGCGATCCGCGGTGTCATCGACGTGCTGCGCGTCCTGGGCGACACCCTGGGCGACACCCTGGCTGACCCGTCGACGCGGGAGGCGATCCGGGCCTTCTTCGACGTGCTCGGCGTCGGCGCCCAGGTCGTTGACATTCTGGTGCGGGCCTTCAACGACCTGCCTGGCCCGGTCAAGGAGGTGCTGCTGGTCGGCGGCGCCCTCTACCTGCTGTACGGGCGGATCCAGCGGGTAGCCGGCCCGCTGGCCACCATGCTGGGCCGAATCAACAACGTCATCGGCCGACAAGGTCCCCTTGGGGCGCAGGCCGCCGTCGGCATGGAACGGTTCGCCGCCGGTGCCCGCCGGGCCGGCCTGGCCCTGGTCGCCGTGCAGACCGCGTCGGCTGTCCTCGGCTCCCAGGTCAACCCGCAGGTGGACGCCCTCGCCAAGCACTTGGACGAGTTCGGCCGCACCGGCCGCGCCTCCGGTGAAGCGACCCGCCTCTTCGGCGACGACCTCGGCAAACTCGACACCGCGCTGAAAGACGTTGCCGACTCCGGCGCCTGGTCGTCGTTCGCCCGCGGCACAGCGGGCACGATCGAGGCCCTCACCGGCCTCGGCAACGTATTCGACGATTCTCTGACCAAGTCCAAGGAGCGGCTGGAAGCTCTCGACCAGGCCCTCACCCACATGGTGCGGTCCGGCAACGCCGAGGGGGCGGCGGCCGCTTTCAACCGGATCGCGGCCGCCGCAGCCGAGCAGGGTGTGTCCGTTAGGGAACTGGAGCGGGTGCTGCCCGGATACACCGCCGCTGTGGAGGTTGCCGGCGACTCGTCGGCCACCGCGGCCGGCGAGGTTGGTGAGGTTGGGGACGAGGCCGAGGATGCGAAGCGGAAGGTCGATGACCTCAAGGCCGCCTTTGATCGGCTGTTCGGCGCCCAAATGGACATTGACAGGGCCACGCTTGCCTACAAGCAAGGGCTGAAGGATCTGCGTGCCGAACTGGTCAACGGCAAACGAACCCTGGACGACAGTACGCAGGCCGGACGGGACAACGTCTCTGCAGTGCTGGATCAGATCCAGCGGATCAGGGACTTGCGTCAGGCCAACATCGACAACGGCATGTCGGTGAGCGAGGCGAACCGCATCTACGACGGCCACCTCAACCAGCTCCGCAAGACCCTGCTGCAACTGGGGTACAACGAGTCCGAGGTCGACGCGCTGATCCGCAAGTACCGGGAGATCCCCCGCCAGGTCGCCACCGCCGTCAACCTGAACATCTCGGCGGCCGAACGCGCTTACAAGACCGTCAAGTCGCAGATCAAGGATCTCAACGGCCGCGTCGTCACAGTCACCGTCCGGTACAACCAGCAAGGCGTCGCTGTCGCAGGCGGGGAGCGGGCCCGCGGCGGTACGAAGGTGGCGTTCCGCTGGGGTGGTGTGGTCGAACACGCCCAGACGGGTCTGCTGCGGGAGGCGACCATCTTCCCACCGGCTGCGGGTCCGGCCCGGTACGCGTTCGCGGAACCGGGCACCGGCGGCGAGGCGTTCATTCCCCGCTTCGGCGACCCGGCGCGGTCCGTGTCGATCGGGCGGCGGGCGATGGAGTGGTACGGCTACACGGTCGTACCCAAGTCGATGCTGGCCGCCAAGTGGGGTCAGGCGGCCACCACCAGAACTCTGCCCATGCAGCCGATGGCACCAGTCGTCAACGTCACCGTCACACCGGTCGCGCCGAACGGTGACCGGCTCATGGCCGAGATCCTCAAGGGCGTCCGCTACGTGGTGCGAACCGACGGCGGTGGCGACGTGCAGAAGGCGCTCGGAAACTGATGGCACCCAAGGTCGAGTTGAAACTGGGCGACGAATGGGTCGACATCTCTGACCCCACGCTGCCCGATGTGCAGGCCCCGGTCAGGATCACCCGCGGCCGCGGCGACGAACAGTCGCGGGTGACCTACGGCCGCTGCTTGCTGTCGCTGAAGTCGAAGGATGCCAAGTACTCGCTGCGCAACCCCAACTCGGCCAACTACGGTCTGATCGGCCGGAACACGCCGATCCGGGTGGGCATCGGCGCCATGTTCGACAACTTCAACCGAACCGTGTCCGGCGGATTGGGAACATCATCGTCAGGGCACGAGTGGACCGTCGGGTTTGGTTCAGCGAGTCGGCTGAACGTCAACGGGTCCGAAGCGACCATCACCGCGGGACAGTTCGACGGCCCGGTGATCGCGCTGTTGCCGGGCTCCTACGGGACCGTTGACGTGGCCGTCAAGTTCAAGGTGGACAACGTCACCAGCGGCAGCATATTTGCCGTAGTAACGAACTGGCAGGACACCGACAACTACTACACATTCCAGATCCAGCCCTTGCCGTCCTCGGCCATCATCAGCAGATCATCTGGCACCGGCACCGAGGCGCTGGCAGCCGAGACGTTTAGCGTCTCGGCGGACACGTACTACTGGATTCGGGTCCACACGGGTCCCCTTCTGCGTATGAAGATCTGGGAGGCCACGGACACGGAGCCGGCCACCTGGAACGTGACTGCGCTGGCATCCACACCACCGGGCGCCGACGGCCTCACACTCTTGCCGCACCTTGGCCAGGTCGGCCTGTATTTCAGCGGATCCTTCGTCGATGAGTCGACGGTGACAGCCAGCGTCGACGCCCTGACTGTGGACTCGTGGCGGTTCCACGGCGAGGTCTCCGAATGGCCACCCAAACCGGATCAGGGTGTTGAGGACGTCGTCGCCATCCCTATCGTCGCCGCCGGCCCACTGCGGCGCCTCGCCCGCTCCCGCACCGCCGTCAAGTCACCCATGTTTCGCGAGGCAACCAAACCCAGCACTCTGCAGTACGTCGCCGCCTACTGGCCCATGGAAGACGGCGAGCACGCCACCCAATTCGCCTCCGGCCTCTCGGGCGGCTCACCAATGACCATCACAGGCCCATGGACCCTGGCCTCATCCGACGTCTTCCCCGGATCGAGGCCACTGCCAGTCCTCGGCGAGGGAGCGAACTGGCGTGGGCCTATCCCCAACAGATCCGCCCTGACGGGCAGCATCTTCTACCGGGTCCTGTTGACGTTTCCCGAGTCGGGCCTCACCAACGGCGTCACCCTCATCAACATCTACGTCACCGGCGGCAACACTGCCCGGTTCGGCCTCGTCTACGGCACCGGCGGGAACCTGACCCTACAGGCCGTCGACTATGACGGCGACGTCATCGACCAGTCCGTAGGAGCCTTCAGCCTCGACGGCAAGGCATTTCAACTCGCCATCGAACTGGAGCAGGACGGCTCCAATGCAGACATCATCGTCGCAGCGAACGTTCTGAACGACGACAAGACCAGCATCAACTCGCTCATCAACATCGACACCCTGTCCGGGGTCACCATCGGCCGTCCCTACCTGCAATCAGGTGGCGGCTCCGGCACCATGGAAGGCTGCGCCGTCGGCCACCTCGGCGTCGGCAGCAACCAGCAGTTTCTTTTCGGCCCGATCGACGCCATGCTGGGAAACCTGGGCGAG
>Ga0310826_101658_pt1 | contig 9980 bp, 8 predicted proteins | sample WT_ome_FD_201306 | JGI IMG/M metagenome (GOLD analysis project Ga0310826, IMG submission 201306) | Sorghum-adapted microbial communities enriched on wild type (WT) sorghum from Joint BioEnergy Institute, Emeryville, California, United... ... | reverse complement strand
ACCGCCCTTTCTTTTCCTTTGCATGGCTTCCCATCCTACCCACTTTTTTTGAAAACATAGTCTATTTATGGAACAAAATGGGTTTCAGACATTCGTCTGAAACCCATTTTGTCAACAGTCTGAAACCCACTCATTACGAGTGGGTTTTGTTTCACCTATGTAAGGCCGTGCACCTTCTGTCGATTAGCTGCCCCGAGCGTTGCTCAAGTAGTTAGCTCAGCCCAGGCACCCCCGCGGCACATGGGAGCATCCGCTTACTGCTGCTTCCTTCCGGACCTGACAGGGTTCACGGAATCCCATTGCGCGGGACCCAGACGTCAACACCACTTGCTTGAGACAGACCTCACAACAGACTAACCTCGAGAAGGGATTCAGCCTCGCTAGAGCGGATTGCGAGTACAGGGCACCGCTACCTCCCCGCTTAGCACGGCACTATCAGTATATCTCGTTTGTGGAAAAAATGCAATGTAAATAGGCGGATTTTTAGTTGGAACTTCCACCAACATTTTTCTTTCGTTCACGCAATCGGCGAAAAAAATCGCTTAGCAACGATCCACACTCGCTAGCCAACACTCCGCTAGTGACGTCGGCTTGATGGTTAAAACGGCTCTCTTGCAACAAATTCATCAACGTCCCGGCGCATCCCCCTTTTGGGTCACTGGCACCAAACACAACCCGCTCAATGCGAGAAAGGACGATGGCCCCCGCGCACATGGCGCATGGTTCAAGCGTCACATACAACGTCGCTCGTTCGAGCCGCCATGAACCAGTTGCCTGGCACGCTTCATCAATCGCTAAAATTTCCGCATGGGCAATGGCACGCTGCTCCGTTTCCCGCAAATTATGGGCGCGGGCGATGACGCGTCCGTCTTGAACGATGACGGCACCAATCGGCACTTCACCGATTTGCTCGGCTTTCTTTGCTTCTTCAATCGCTAACCTCATGTAATACTCATCGTTGTTCATCATATACCCCTTCGTGCAAACGGTCATTTCTCTTCTCTTTCCATCATAAAATATGGAGAATAAAGACGCAACTAGGAGGTCAAGTATGCAAATCCATGTCATACAGAGCGGACAAACGTTGAGCGGGATCGCTGAGGCATACGGAACGACCGTTGAGGAAATTGTCCGGGCCAACAAACTTCCAAATCCTGATGAACTTGTTGTCGGCCAGACGCTCGTGATCCCGATCGTCGGCCGTTTTTATTGGGTGCAACGCGGCGACAGTTTATGGTCGATTGCACGCCGATTTTCACTTCCGATGCAACGTCTCGCAGAGGTGAACCACCTCTCCTTAAACGCCCCCCTGCGGGTCGGCCAGCGGCTTTACATCCCGCCCGGCGCTAAGCGGAGGGCAGAGTTTAACGCATATATCGAACCGCGTGGAACGACCGTCAGCCCGGCACTGGAAGCAAGCGCCCGTGAGGCCGCTCCGTATTTGACCTATTTAAGCCCCTTTTATTTTTCCATCCGGCGCGACGCGACACTGCAAGGACCGCCGCTTGATGATTTTCCTGCCATCGCCCGCGCCAACCGCGTCACGCTTGTCATGGTTGTCGCCAACATTGAAAACGGACAGTTCAGCGATGAGCTCGGTGCGCTCATTTTAACCAATGAAACGCTGCAAAACCGCTTGCTTGACAACATTGTCGCGACCGCGAGGCAATACGGTTTCCGCGACATTCATTTCGATTTTGAATATTTGCGCCCGGAAGACCGCGAGGCATACAACGCCTTTTTACGCAAGGCGAAACGCCGATTTGAACGAGAAGGATGGTTGATATCGACCGCTTTGGCGCCGAAAACGAGTGCAACTCAGCGCGGGCGTTGGTACGAGGCGCACGACTACCGCGCCCACGGTCAAATTGTCGATTTTGTCGTCATTATGACGTACGAATGGGGCTACAGCGGTGGACCGCCGATGCCTGTTTCTCCGATCGGACCGGTTCGACGCGTTCTCGAGTACGCCCTTTCGGAAATGCCGGCAGGAAAAATTTTAATGGGACAAAACTTGTATGGCTATGACTGGACGTTGCCGTATGTACCGGGTGGCCCGTACGCACGAGCCATTAGCCCGCAACAAGCCATCGCTCTCGCCGCAAAGTATAACGTTGCTATCGAATACGATGTCGAGGCGCAGGCGCCGCATTTCCGCTACCGCGATGAGAATGGCCGTGAACATGAAGTATGGTTTGAAGATGCCCGTTCCATCCAAGCGAAATTTAATTTAGTTAAGGAACTTGGTTTGCGTGGAGTAAGTTACTGGAAGCTTGGCCTTGACTTCCCGCAAAATTGGCTGCTGATCAACGATCAATTCACGGTGGTGAAAAAATAAAAACACCAAGGCCAAAAACAATAAAAAAACCCGCCTTCGATCGGCGGGTTTTTTTATGGCTGGAAACGGCACCCTTGGTCAGCCGTTTCGGCTAGCAATCTCCTCTTATGCGCGTCAGTATTGTTCGTTATCGCCGTGGCTGAGAACAAGAAATTGGCATCCGCCATCCCTTTATCCTCGTTGCCAACGTCATTCAATATAACATGGTTACCGGGAAAAGTCAACCAACGATTTATCTAGGAAAACGTGCCTTTTGTTTAGCGAATGACATCCCGATTCCCCATATATGGACGGAGCGCTTCCGGGATGACGACCGATCCGTCTTCTTGTTGGTAGTTTTCCAAAATGGCAGCAACCGTGCGGCCGATGGCTAGCCCCGAACCGTTTAGCGTATGCACATATTCTGGCTTTGCTTTCGGCTCGCGACGGAAGCGGATATTAGCTCGGCGCGCCTGGAACGCCTCAAAGTTGCTGCACGACGAAATTTCCCGATACGTTCCATAGCTTGGCAGCCACACCTCAATATCATACGTCTTCGCCGCTGAAAATCCCAGATCTCCTGTACACAAGGCTACGACGCGATACGGAAGCCCGAGCCGTTGCAGGATCGTTTCGGCTTGGTGCGTCAATTTTTCCAACTCGTCATATGAATCCTCCGGCTTGACGAACTTGACGAGCTCCACTTTATTGAATTGGTGCTGGCGGATGAGCCCCCGCGTGTCACGGCCAGCCGAGCCAGCTTCGGCGCGGAAGCACGCGCTGTAAGCCGCATAGTAAAGCGGCAAGTCATCAGCCGTTAAAATTTCATCGCGATGCAAATTCGTCACAGGCACTTCCGCTGTTGGAATGAGAAAATAGTCTTCATTGTCCAAGTGGAACGCGTCTTCCGCAAATTTTGGCAATTGCCCTGTTCCGATCATGCTCGCCCGGTTCACTAAGTATGGCGGCAACACCTCTTGATAGCCAAATTCATCGAGATGGATGTCGAGCATAAAGTTGATTAATGCCCGCTCAAGACGAGCCCCTAGTCCTTTGTAAAACACAAACCGACTTCCTGCCACTTTGGCGGCCCGCTCAAAATCGAGCAAACCGAGTTGGTCAGCAATGTCCCAATGTGGCTTCGGTTCGAACGAGAACGAACGCGGTTCCCCCCATCTTCGCACTTCGACATTATCTTCTTCCGACTGGCCGACTGGCACTGACTCATGCGGTACATTCGGAATCGATAACAGAAGGCTGTCGAGCTCTTCTTCAAGTTGGCGAATTTGCTCGTCCATTTGTTTAATGCGGTCGCCGACTTCGCGCATTTCGGCGATCAACGACTCGGCGTCCTTTTTTTCACGCTTTAAGACAGCAATTTGTTGCGACACCTCATTGCGCTTGCTTTTTAACTCCTCCACCTGAGCGATCAAACGACGACGCTCTTTATCAAGCTGCTCAAACCGGTCGATGTTGGCCAAGTCGTCGCCGCGCTGCAGCAGTTTTTCTTTCACCTCTTGAAATTGGGTGCGTAGTAATTTCACATCCAGCATTCGCTTTACCTCCTTATCCACCATTTATTATACATAAAAATGCTCCCGTCCCAAAAAGGGACGGGAGCGTTCCCGCGGTGCCACCCTTATTGAAGGCCACCATGCCTTCCACTTTTATGCCGGTAACGGCGGCTGCCGAAAACGCCTACTGGCCGCTTGAGCGTTCAGCGCTTTGCTCGAGGATGGATTCACAGGCTCCTCCTACCGGTTCACACCACCCACCGGCTCTCTGAAAGGACGGACGCCTGCTACTAGTTCCTCTCATCGCTTTCCCATTGATTAAATGCTTGATACCGTTTTTGCTTCCTTCACCATATTTAAGAAATATCGCATTAACCGATGGTCATCAGTCAACTCAGGGTGGAACGAGCAACCAAGAAACTGGCCTTGTCGAGCCGCGACAATGCGGTCATTGTATGTCGCGAGGACTTCGACCTCGTCCCCGACCTCAACGATGTGCGGTGCGCGGATAAAAACGCCGACAAACCCATCGCCGACCCCTTTGATCGACAGCTCAGCTTCAAAGCTTTCCCGTTGCCGGCCGAACGAGTTTCGTTCAACCGTAATGTCCATCAAACCTAGATGGGGCTCATCGTAGCCGACGATTCGTTTCGCCAGCAAAATGAGCCCGGCGCACGTACCGAACATCGGTTTGCCGTCAGCAGCAAATTGCTTCAGCGGTTCCATAAGTCCATACCGATCGATGAGACGACGCATCGTTGTGCTTTCGCCGCCCGGCAACACGAGTCCGTCGAGTCCAGTGAGCTGCTCTGTCTTTTTCACGACAACCGCCTCGGCGCCGCACGCCTCAATGGCGCGGACATGTTCTTGCACGGCTCCTTGCAGTCCGAGTACACCTATTTTCATCGTTCCTTTGCTCCTTTGCCTAGCTTACCAGCCACGTTCTTGCATGCGGTGCTCTGGCAACAATGTCGCGACATCGATGCCGCGCATCGCACCACCCAGCCCTTTGGACAAGTGGGCGATCAGCTCATAGTCTTCGTAATGAGTTGTCGCTTCAACAATCGCACGCGCATATTTTTCTGGGTTTTCCGATTTGAAAATGCCCGACCCGACAAAGACACCGTCTGCGCCTAAGTGCATCATGAGAGCAGCGTCAGCCGGTGTCGCGACACCGCCAGCAGCGAAGTTGACGACCGGGAGGCGACCAATTCGTTTAATTTCGCGCAACACTTCGACCGGAGCCCCAAGCTGTTTCGCCTCAGCGACAAGTTCGTCTTCGCTCATGCTAACAACTTTACGGATTTGCGCGTTGACCTTGCGCATATGGCGCACCGCTTCAACAATGTTGCCTGTCCCCGGCTCCCCTTTTGTCCGTAGCATTGATGCCCCTTCAGCAATGCGGCGGGCAGCCTCCCCCAAATCGCGACAACCGCATACAAACGGAACCGTAAACTGCCGTTTATCGATATGGAATTCCTCATCAGCCGGCGTCAATACTTCACTTTCATCGATATAGTCAACGCCAAGCGCCTCAAGGACGCGCGCTTCCACATAATGACCGATGCGCACTTTCGCCATGACCGGGATCGACACAGCGTTCATCACTTCTTCGACCACCGTCGGGTCTGCCATGCGCGCGACACCGCCAGCAGCACGAATGTCTGCCGGGACACGCTCGAGCGCCATAACCGCGACAGCTCCTGCCGCCTCCGCAATTTTTGCTTGTTCCGCATTTACGACGTCCATAATTACGCCGCCTTTTTGCATTTCCGCCATCCCTCGTTTGACGCGATCCGTACCTGTCAATGCCACCGTTGATTCCCCCTATTCCTATCGTTATGCTTTGCCATATGCGCAAAAGGATGATTTATACTGTTTTATTTTAACTCAATTTTTACAAAAATCACAATGGAAAAAAGCTCCCCTGGCAGGGGAGTCATTTTACAGCCAACCTTTCACCGCTTTGACCGCGCTCGTCCATAAGTCGGCAAACAGCCCACCGATCGCACGCATTGAGAGCACAAACCAGTTTGCTTTTTCTACCTCGACTGTCGTAACAAGCGGCACCCGGATGTTTTTTTGCATGTCCGGGCTTAAAAAGGCGAGAGAGTCGTCTCCTTTATATTCGAGCGTCATATACCCGACTGTCTCTCCCTTTTTCAACGGCGCAGTCAGCTTTCCTTCATTTGTCATTTTTTTCTTGTCCAATACATATACCGGCTTGTACTGTTTTTCCTCGCCGTTTCTGACTAACAGCGACAGTTTTTTACCTGTCTTGACACGAACCTCTTTTTCTTTCCCTTTCGCGACTGGAAGCTTCTCTTTTCCTTTCAGCTGATATCCCTTCGGATAAAGCGTTTGGAGCGAGTATTGATTGAATCCATAGTTAAATAGCTTTTTCGTCTCCTCGAAGCGCGCCTCTTTCGTCGTTTTTCCGCTCGCATTTTTCGCGTTCATAACGACAGAAATAAGGCGGACACCGTTTCGTTTCGCCGTTCCAGTGAAGCAATTGCCGGCAAATTCAGTATAGCCAGTTTTTAATCCGTCTACCCCTTCATATTCGTACACAAGCCCTGGCAACATCCAGTTCCAGTTGTCCATTCGAATTTCATCATCCGTTCCTTCGCGGAACAGTTTCTTTGGAATGCTCGCTGTTTCCAGCACTTCTGGGTGATCTTTCAGCAGCCGGTAGGCAAGGGTCGCCATCGCCCGTGCGGACATGACGTTTTCCTCGTCTTGGCTTGTTCCTTGTGGATGGAATCCCTTTAAGTCACTGTTGCTTAACCCGGTTGAATTGACAAATTTATAGTCTTTGAGCCCAAGCTCTTTCCCCTTTTCATTCATCATTCGCACAAAATTTTTCTCTGATCCGGCAATGATTTCGGCAATCGCGACCGTTGCTGCATTCGCTGAATAAATGGCCATCGCCTCGTACAGCTCACGAACCGTATATTGCCCGTCCTTGCGCAGAGGGACGTTCGACAGCGACCGGTCTTGCGACAGCCGGTACACGTAATCGCTTGGCGTATACGTTTGATCCCATTTGACGCGCTTCGCTTTAATAGCGTCAAGGAGCAAGTATTCAGTCATCATTTTCGTCATACTGGCAATGCCAAGCACCGCATCAATATTTTTTTCGTACAAAATTCTTCCTGTTTGCGCGTCCACTAAAATAGCGGCATCGGCCCGAATATCAAGCGGCACGCTCTCCGCTTTCACCGTTGCTTGGAACGGCCATAGCGTCAAACAAAGACAAATTGATAGTAGCCAAACAAACCAGTTTCGTTTCTTTGTCTCCACGTCGCACCCTCCTTACACAACCGTTATTGTAACATATGGACAGCCAAAAAAATAGACGGAGAACATGTCTCCGTCAAAGTTAGGTCGATTGGCGCAACCTCGCTTAAAACGCAGAGTAGTTTGGCGCCTCTTTCGTAATTTGTACATCGTGCGGATGGCTTTCACGGAGTCCTGCGCCCGTCATGCGGATAAATTGTGTTTTCTCCCGCAACTCGTCCAAGTTCCGCGTTCCGCAGTAGCCCATACCAGCACGCAGTCCGCCGACGAGCTGGTAAATCGTATCGGCGAGCGGTCCTTTGTATGGCACGCGTCCCTCGATGCCTTCCGGGACAAACTTTTTCGCTTCCTCTTGGAAATAGCGATCCTTGCTGCCTCGCTCCATTGACGCGACCGATCCCATACCCCGGTACACTTTAAAGCGACGTCCTTGATAAATTTCCGTCTCACCTGGGCTTTCTGAGACGCCGGCGAGCAAACTACCAAGCATAACAGCATGCGCTCCAGCCGCCATCGCCTTCACGATGTCGCCGGAATATTTGATCCCGCCGTCAGCGATAATCGGAACGCCATGTTTGCGCGCCTCCGTCGCACAATCGTAAATGGCTGTAATTTGCGGCACTCCAACCCCGGCGACAACCCGTGTCGTGCAAATAGATCCCGGACCGATCCCGACTTTAATAATGTTTGCTCCCGCTTCAATTAAGTCGCGCGTCGCCTCAGCTGTCGCGACATTCCCAGCGATAATGTTCAAATCTGGGTACTGGCGACGGATATTGGCCACTGTCTCGAGGACACCTTTGGAGTGGCCGTGCGCCGTGTCGACGACAATGACGTCAACCCCTGCCTCAACGAGTTTTTTAACACGGATCATCGTGTCCGCTGTCACTCCAACAGCCGCCCCGACGACAAGTCGTCCTTTCGCGTCCTTCGCCGAGTTCGGGAACTCAATCACCTTCTCAATGTCCTTGATGGTAATTAACCCTTTTAGTATCCCGTTTTCATCAACAAGCGGCAATTTTTCGACTTTATGTTGTTGCAAAATTTTCTCCGCTTCCTCTAACGTTGTTCCAACCGGAGCTGTGATCAAATTTTCTTTCGTCATTACCTCGGAAATTTTAATCGAGTAGTCTTGAATAAAACGCAAATCGCGGTTTGTAATAATCCCAACAAGCTTTTGTTCCTCAGCGTTGTTCACGATCGGCACACCTGAGATACGGTATTTGCCCATTAAATGCTCCGCATCGTACACTTGATGATCAGGCGTTAAGAAAAACGGATCAGTAATAACCCCTCGCTCCGACCGTTTTACTTTATCGACTTGCTCAGCTTGCTGCTCAATGGACATGTTTTTGTGGATGATACCAAGACCACCTTGACGCGCCATCGCAATCGCCATTTCGGCCTCGGTGACGGTATCCATGCCAGCGCTAATAATCGGGATGTTCAACTGCAGTGTGTCACTTAACCTCGTCGTGACATCAACATCGCGCGGCAGCACGTCAGATTTTGCCGGGATGAGAAGAACATCGTCAAACGTCAATCCTTCCTTCGCGAATTTCGCTTCCCACATGTTTTCTCCCCCTTGTCCGGAAATATTATTAGTAGCTTAACAACTGGTTAAACTACTGTCAAGGAATCAAAAAAATGTCCTACTTTTCAGTTATTTCCCTACAATTCAGCAACAAGGAGGGCAAAAATGTTCGGAAATACCAAAAGTGCATTCAACCTTTCCGTTTTCCGTTCCGCGGATACCGCGCAACACTTTTTGCAGCAATGCTACAAGCAACAGCAACGCGATGACGCAGTCCAACGCAGTTATACAAATTGTTATCCGTTTTTGTACTATTTGGAGCACGGACAAAACTTTTACGCCGCTGCCCAGCAGGCCCCGTTGTCGATCAAGCCAGTTCTTTTATTTTACGGAATGGTTCAGCTTTTAAAAGCCTGCTTGCTTACCGTTGATCCCAACTACCCGGAGTCAACATCTGTCTTAGCCCACGGGGTGTCAACGAGAAAGCGAAAAAAACAAGGCTATGAATTTTTAGATGACGAAGTAAAAGTACAAAAAAATGGTTTGTTCACTCACTTTTCTGAAAAAATGTTTCATGTGAAACAGGAAGCTGGGGAAAAGTTTCGCATGGGCACACTGTTGCAACGGATTTGTGAACTACATGAAACGTTTTTTTTCCTAGGCGGACGAAAAAAGCCATTATCTTTGCCGATTGTACATAACGTTTCACCACCGATACTGGCCATCCCAAAAACAATTTTAGATCACTATCACATGTCGTTATCCCGATTTGTCCAATACATTGGAGAGGAGGGGCAAGGAAGGAAGCTTGTCTTCATCAAAGAGGAAGGAGAATTTCTTTATTTTGAGACAGCAACGCCGCTATCTTCCGTGGGAGAAGGCCCATTTTTATTTCATCTTAACGGGACATACCATATCCCGACCAAGAAAGAAAAAATTTTTACACTCCCAGAGATTCACGCCCATTACTTGTTGCTCTATAACTTAAGCATGATCTCCCGTTACGAGACCGAATGGTGGAGCGAACTCCTTCACTCCTACTCCAGCAAGGCGTATATTTTTATTCTTCAATTTCTTTCCGTGTCGGCGGAAAAAGTCCCGTTATTGTTGAACGAATATTTGATGCAAAAGCTTTTGGCTAAACCAAATTAAAAACCCCTGCTGTTTGAAACAGCAGGGGTTTCTTTCGCCTAGCAGCGACCTACTCTTGCAGGGGCGCTGGCCCCAACTACCATCGGCGCTGGAGAGCTTAACTTCCGTGTTCGGGATGGGAACGGGTGTTTCCTCTCCGCTATCACCACTAGGCAATATGAAG
>Ga0310826_101643_pt1 | contig 10089 bp, 7 predicted proteins | sample WT_ome_FD_201306 | JGI IMG/M metagenome (GOLD analysis project Ga0310826, IMG submission 201306) | Sorghum-adapted microbial communities enriched on wild type (WT) sorghum from Joint BioEnergy Institute, Emeryville, California, United... ... | reverse complement strand
AAGCCGAGCACCAACTGCAGACCGACGCCGGCGCAGACATAGATGGCAGACCGCAGCAGCGAACGGTGGAACGTGGTGTCACTGAGCACCTCCAGAATATGTTTGAAGCCGATGAAGGGGGGATCTTGCATCGTGAACAGGGTCCAATCGTGGACGCTCAAATAGACCGTATACAGGATCGGATACAGAAATACGAGCAACATGACGAGAAAAGCCGGTGCCAACAGCAGGATGCGGATTCGCTCATCCAGCCAGGAGAGCAGGCTTCCCTTCCGATTCAAACCATCCTTCGTCGGTGTCCATGGTTGCGATTGCATGCAGACCACCCCTCCATTTGATCAAAATTCAAGCCCGGCGCATCATGCATCACACGACCCTTCCCTTGCGCTTCTCCTGGGCCATTGACGCTTTCGCATTTCGTCTGCACTTCCCTTTGCCGCATGGCCGATATCGTGTTGCCATTTTGACAGCGTTAACGTAAAGCGCTTCCATTATTGACGCTTTGTACGGGAACATACTCCTTTTCACTCGTATTTTTTATGGAATCGGTTCCATAGATTTGGAAAGAAAATGTCCCGTACAAAACAGGACCCGCAATCGGATGGTCATCGCCTGCCTGAATTGGATAACTGCGCGTTTTCGATCCCTAACCCTTCTTTGGCGTCGAATTTCTGGCAATAAGCCGCGCCGGCAATTGGATGGTCTGCGCCGGTTCCTTGGAACCTTCGATCCGTTTCAGCACAAGTTCCATCGCCTGTACGCCGATCTGATAAGTCGGCTGCGCAATCGTTGTAATGCCGGATACGACGAGTTGTGCCCACTCGGGATCGTCGAAACTGATAATCGACAAATCTTCCGGGACGCGTACCCCTTTATGTTGCAACGCGGTGGTCACTTTCAACAGCATGACCGCGTTCCCCGTAAAAATGGCCCGAAAACGTCCCTTCGAACTTTCCAGAAACTCCTCCAGCTTCTGCTCCAATTGTCCGGGAACTTGCAGATCGACCTCGTATAAGTCGTTTACACTTGGATGGCCATGGCGTTCGGTAATCTCGACGAATTTTCTCGCCCGCTCCAGCCGTGTGCTCGTATGTCCCAACGGTTCGCTGAAATAGGCGATCCGTTCATACCCGAGGTCGAACAGAAAACGCATCGCATCTTCCATCGCCTGCACATTATCCGTACCGATCATATCAAAGCCGAGTTCGGGCACCCTGCGGTCCACGAGCACGACGGAAGTGTAATCTTTGGACAGCTCGCTCAAAATCTCGTTATTGTAGCCCGTTGTGTTGATCAAAAGCCCGTCAATCCGGTGCGCCTGCAACAAATCGATATAATACCTTTCCTGCTCCGGATCGTTATCGGTATTGCATACAAGCAGATTGTAACCGTGCTTTCGGCATATATCTTCAGCTCCGCGCATAATGGCGGTAAAATATGGATTCATGATATCTGCCATAACGAACCCGATTAAGTAACTGCGATCGCGCTTCAACCCCCGGGCCATTCGATTGGGCCGGTAATTGAGGGCCTCTATCGCCTTTTTGATCTGCTCACGCGTTGGCTCGGCGATGGAATCGAATTGACCGCTCAGATACCGCGAGATTGTCGTCTTTGAGACGCCGGCTGCGCGGGCCACATCGTCGATCGTCGGTTTTTTGGACTTCGATGGCATATGCCCTCACCTTGACATCATATGATGAAACCGGTTTACGGAACCGGTTTATGAAATCGGTTTATGAAACCGGTTCCACTAGTATTATATAAGAAAGCCCAAATTAATGTCAACCTGTTATATCATGAACTTTACAGAAAAAAAGAAAAGCAGCCGGAGAACTCCGCGGGGAGTTCCGGCTGCATTCTTCCATTTTCCCTATCCCAGCTCCGCCTTGACGACGGCCGCGATCCGTTCGACATGGGCGGCCACCTGCGCCTCGTCCGGCCCCTCCGCCATGACGCGGATGAGCGATTCCGTCCCCGACGGCCGGACGAGCACCCGTCCGCTGTCGCCGAGCTCCGACTCGGCCGCCGCCACCGCCCGCGCGATCGCCTCGTTGCCGTTGAACCGTCTCTTGTCCGCGACCCGCACGTTGACGAGCACCTGGGGATATTTGCGCATGATCGTCTTCAGTTCGCTCAGCTTTTTGCCCGAGGCGACGAGCGTGTCGACGAGCTGCAGCGAGGTGAGGATGCCGTCCCCCGTCGTGTTGTAATCGAGGAAAATGACATGCCCGGACTGCTCCCCGCCCAGGTTGAACCCGCCGCGGCGCATCTCCTCCATCACATAACGGTCGCCGACCGCCGTGCGGGCCGTCTTCAGGCCGAGCGCATCGGCCGCCTTGAAGAACCCGATGTTCGCCATCACGGTCGTGACGATCGTGTCGTGGTTGAGTTTGCCGGCCTTCCGCATCGCCTCGCCGCAGATGAGCAGGATGTAGTCGCCGTCCACCTCGGCGCCGGTCTCGTCGACCGCGATCAGCCGGTCCGCGTCGCCGTCGTAGGAAAGCCCGAGATCCGCGCCGTGCGCCTTCACCTGGGCGATCAGATGCTCCGGGTGCGTCGAGCCGACGCCGTCGTTGATGTTCAGCCCGTCGGGCGAGGCGCCGACCGTGATCACGTCCGCGCCCAGCTCGCGGAACACGCGCGGCGCCAGCTCGTAGGCCGCGCCATGCGCGCAGTCCATGACGATGCGTAAGCCCTTGAACGCGTGCTTCACCGTCGTCTTCAAATATTCGAGGTAGCGGTACTTCGCCGATTCGTCCGTCGTCACCGTGCCGATGCCGCCGCCTTCCGGGCGGGGCAGCTCATCCCGCCCGGCGTCGAGCAGCCGCTCGATCTCGAGCTCCGTCTCGTCGGACAGCTTGTAGCCGTCCGCGCCGAAGAACTTGATCCCGTTGTCCTCGACCGGATTGTGCGACGCCGAGATCATGACGCCCGCGTCGGCGCCGAGAAGCCGCGTCAAGAATGCCACGGCCGGCGTCGTCACGACGCCCAGCCGGATGACGTCCGCGCCGATCGACAGGAGGCCCGCCGTCAGCGCGGCCTCGAGCATTGGCCCCGAAATGCGCGTGTCCATCCCGATCACGACCTTCGGCCTCACCGCCTTGCCCGCCAGCACATAGCCGCCGCAGCGGCCGATCTTGTACGCGAGTTCGGGCGTCAGCTCGCGGTTCGCGACGCCGCGCACGCCGTCCGTACCGAAATATTTCCCCATGGATTCGTCCCCGTCTCCTTCTCCCTATCATGCTTTCGCCATGCTTGCGCCCCGGGCCGCCGACCGGCCGGCCGCGGATCGCGTTGCGCCGGCGCCGGCCCCGCCCGATCGGGCGGTCCGGACGCGCGAATCCCGAGTGGCGGCCGGAATCATTCGGACGCCTCTTCCTCCGTGCCGTCGGTGATCTGCACGGTCGCCGTCAGCCGCTGCGGGAACGACTGCGCGACGAACTGCGGCAGATGGACGTCGAGCACGACCATGTGCGTACCCGTCGGCAGGCCGTTCAGATCGGCGATCACCTGCACGTCCTTCGCCGTCAGATCGGCCAGCACGCTGGGCGCCCCCGTCACGTTCAGATCGACGGTGCCGCTCTCCGGCACGACGAACCGCGCCTCCATCCCTTCGGCGAGGCCGGCCGTCGTGACGGGGATCTGCGGCAGCGTGATCGTCTCCGACGGTTCGAGCTCGATCTCGATGTCGATCTGCTTCGGCTCGATCTGCGCCAGTCCGCCGGTCGGATCGAGATTCAGCGTGACCGTGCCCGACCGCTGCACCGTCGACAGATTCAGCGTCACGTCGTCGTAGAACTCCATCCGGTCCAGCACATCCTGCGGGCCGTACACGGTGACCGTGTCCGTCGACGGCTTGAACGAGGCGATGCTCATGCCGATCGGCAGCCGTCCCGTGAACTGGATCTCGAGCGGCAGCTTCTTGTACGGCTTCGTGATCGGCACCTCCACCTCGACCACGTTCGGGCTCAGCACGGCCCCTTCGATCTCGTTGCCGTTCATATCGTATGCGGCAAGCCGCACTTTCTGTTCAACCACGTTCGATTCGACGCCTTCGACGTCAATGACCGCGCCGACATAGGCGACGGTGTCGAGCTGATCCTTCGGCATCCGCACGAACACCCGGTTGTTCGGCTTTACGATCGGTTCGGCGACCTTGTAGCCGTTCGCGGGCGTCCCCTCCGTCCGGATGACCGCCTCGAATTCCTTCGTCTGCACCGGCACGATGTCCACCTTGACCCGCGTCGGCGTCATGCTGCGCAACTGGACGCGCCCCGGAATGTCGTACCGGACGACCAGATCGTGCACGCCCTCGCCCAGTCCCGTCACATCGACCCACACGTCGGGCACCGTCGACACGAGGTCGGCGAGCCGGCCTTCGACGAGCAGCTGCACGGTGCTCGGCTCGATCGAGCGCAGGTATTGCGACTCCGGATCAAGCCCGCGCGTGCTGACCTTCACCGCCGTGAATTCGCGCGTGTCGATCGTGGACGCCACCTGGTTCGGCGTCGATTCCGGATCGAAATGGACGATAGCGAACAGCAGAATGCCGATCAAGACCGAGATAATCTTGAGCGATGTCGGGTGGCTGAGCCATTTATCCATTCGAGGAATCCTCCTTCCGGTTCCAGAAGGCGAACTTCGAACGGCGCTTCTCCACCGTCTGGCGCGGCGTCAGTTCCTGGAACAACTTGGAGATCAGCGATTCCTCGTTGATGTCGCGGACGATCATCCCTCCGACCGACAGGGAGACCTGCCCCGTCTCCTCGGAGACGATGATCGCCAGGGCGTCGGTCACCTCCGTCACGCCGATCGCGGCGCGGTGCCGGGTGCCGAGCTCCTTGCTGATGAACGGGTTTTCCGACAGGGGGAGATAGCAGCCGGCCGCCGCCACCTGTCCGCCCCGGATGATGACGGCGCCGTCGTGCAGCGGCGTGTTGGGCGTGAACAGGTTGATGAGCAGCTCCGAGCTGATCCGCGCCTCCAGCATCGTGCCGGACTCGATGTACTCGATCAACCCCGTCTCGCGCTCGAAAACGATTAACGCCCCGATCTTTCGACGTGCCAAATGATTAACGGCCTTAATCACTTCGCCGATCTGATCCGTCACATCGCGGCTCAGCAGCGCCGACCGCTGGAAGATCTTGCCCCGGCCGAGCTGCTCGAGCGCCCGGCGCAGCTCCGGCTGGAAAATGATCATCACGGAGATGATCCCGAACGTGAAAATCTGGTTCATGAGCCATTTCAGCGTGTAGAGGTTGAACCAGGTGCTGACCGCCCATGTCGCAACGAGGACGAGAATGCCTTTCAGCAGCTGGACGGCCCGCGTGCCGCGTACGATCATGATGAGCTGGTAGATGATGAAGCTGACGATGGCCACGTCGATGATATCCTTGATCCAATCGTTCCATGTCATGTCCTGAAAATAACTCACGGATCCGCCCCCTACGACCGTACACAGCCCGCTCCGATCGAATCCCTCAACTTATAGGATTTCTAGATAACGTAACGGAATTCCTCCAAAATGTCAAAAAAAAGTGCCCTCCGGCGAGGAGGGCGATCCCTTCGTTCACGATGCAAGATCGATAACCGCGCTTCTCAGCTTGTACCAGATCCAGTCGAGCGCCTGGTTGATCTCCCGCGCTTCGCCGATCACCTTCGCCGTCGAAGCCATGTTGACCGATCCGTCGATAACCGTCAAGTTTCCGCGAATTTCGCCGCTTACGACCGCCTCGCCGTTCTCGATGACCAGGTCCCCGTCAATCCGCGCGCCCTCCGGCACGACTACCCGGTTCCCCTCGATGACGATCTCCGACAGGTCGCTGCCGCGAACAACCAGCTCCTTGTCCTGTTCCCACGAGACGATGAAGCTGGCCAGCAAGACGATGCCGAGCATGGCCGCCACCGTGGCGCCCGGATATTGCCGCAGCCAGCGCGAAATCCGTTTTCTCCGCCGGCCGGGGATGCTTCCCATGATGCGCGCCGTCAGGGCCGCCTTGTCCGATGCGTCGCGGCCGGCCGGAGCGGCCAGCGCCATATGCAGAAAGGCTTCCGTGCGCTCATAACCGATGAATCGTTCCCGACATTCCGGACAGCCGCCGAGATGCGCCTTCAGCTTGGCCGCATCCTCATGCGCCAGATCGCCATCGAAATACTCGTGCATGAGTCTGGAGGCTTGTGCGCAATTCATGGCCAGTCCCTTCCTTCTGAGTCACCGCATGTTTGCCGATTGTTCTATACCATACGTTTCGTGCGGGGCAAGGTTTCAAAAATCGTTCCGGCGGAGCGCATCCGCCGCCGTCTACAGCTTGCGCTCCAGCTTCTTCCGCAGAAACTCCCTTCCCCGGTGGACCCGCGTCTTCACCGTCGTCACCGGCATGTCGAGCACTTCGCCGATTTCCTGCAGCGACAGGTCGTGCAAATAGCGGAGCACCATGACGGATTTGTACTTCGCCGGCAGCGTGTCGATCGCCTCCCGGACGATCCGCTGCGTCTCCGTGAGCAGCGTCTCGCTCTCCGGCGTGCGGTTGTCGCTCGGAATGAGCGCGTAGCCGTCAAGCCCCTCGTGCTCGTTGGACTCGGCGTCGAGCGAGTAGATCGCCTTGCGCTTCCGCAGCCGGTCGATGCACAGGTTCGTCGCGATCCGGTAGATCCAGGTCGAGAACTTCATGCTTTCATCGTACCGGTCCAGGTTGCGGTAGACGCGCAGGAACGCCTCCTGCGTCACATCCTCCGCCTCCTGGCGGCTGCCCAGCATCCGGAAGGCCATATGATACAGCTTGTCCTGATAGAGTGCGACGATCTCGGCGAACGCCTGCTGATCGCCCTTCAGCGCCCGGCGCGCCAGGCGCGCTTCGATCGGTATCACGTTTTCCTGTTCCCCGCCTTCCAGCCGGCATTCCCGCGGCTGCCGCGCTTATGATGCGGCATCAGCCCGTGTTGCGGAGACCGGCCGCAATGCCGTTGATCGTCAGCAGCACCTCGCGCAGCAGATCGGCGTCGTCCTCTCCGCGGGCGCGGAGCGCGCGCAACTCGGTAAGCAGCTGCACCTGCAGGTAGCTGAGCGGATCGACGTACGGATTGCGCAGCCGGATCGATTCCTGGATGATCGGCACGTTGTCCAGAATGTCCTTCTGGCCGGTCACCCGCAGAATCATCTCGGTCGTCAACTCGTATTCCCGTTCGATCATGCCGAAGATGCGGTCCCGGATGACCGGATCTTTGATCATGCCGGCATATTCTTTCGCGATATGCATGTCGGCCTTCGCGAGCGCCATCTGGAGATTGTCGATCAGCGTGCGGAAGAACGGAAACTCCGCATAGGCGCGGCGCAGCTTTTCCAGCTTCGCCTCGTCGCCGCCGACATACTCCGCCATCGCCGTGCCCGCCGCGTACCACGCCGGCAGCAGGAACCGGCTCTGCGTCCAGGCGAACACCCACGGGATGGCGCGCAGATCCTCGAACCGGTCGCTGTTCTTCCGCTTCGACGGCCGCGATCCGATGTTCAGCTCGCCGATCTCGTTCAGCGGCGTCGACTCCTTGAAGAACGTCAGGAAGTCCGGATCGCGGAAAATGAGATCCTGGTACTTCTGCAGCGCCCGTTCCGACAATTCCTTCGCGATCGCCTCATACTCCGGATTCCTGCCGCTGTCCTGCTCGGGATACTTCGCCAGCCGCGCCGCCGTGATCAGCGCGCTCGTCGCCTGCTCGAGGCTGCGGTAGGCGATGCCCTGCATCGCGTAGCGGGACGATAGCACCTCGCCCTGCTCGGTGATCTTGATGCCGCCGCCGATCGTGTGCGGAGGCTGCGCGAGAATGCTGTAGTTGAGCGGCATGCCCCCTCGGCCGAGCGCGCCGCCGCGGCCGTGGAAGAACTTCAGCTTCACGCCGAAGCGGCTCGCCGTCTCCGTGATCTCGTTCAGCGCGACGCGCAGCTCCCAGTTCGCCGTCACGACGCCGCCGTCCTTGTTGCTGTCCGAATAGCCGAGCATGATCTCCTGCAGCTCGCCCATCGCCCCGACGGACGCGCGGTAGATCGGCAGTTCGAACACGCGCCGCATGATGCCCGGCGCGGCGTGCAGGTCGTCGATCGTCTCGAACAGCGGCACCGGCTGCAGCGTGCAGATGACCTTGCCGTCCTCGTCCCGGCGGAACAGGCCGACTTCCTTCGCGAACAGCAGCACCTCGAGCATGTCGCTCGCGCCCTGCGTCATGCTGATCAGATAGCTGCGCACGCAGTCCGTGCCGAATTCATTCTGCGCGCGGTAGATCGTGTGGAACACGTCGAGGCATTCCCGGGTCGCGTCCGAATACTCGATGTGCGGCGACGTCAGCGGACGCGGGTCGTTCAGGAGCTGATCCAGCAGCCGGATCTTCTCCTCTTCGTCCAGCGCCGCGTAGTCCGGCGTGATGTTCATCTTCGCCAGAATCTCCGCGATCGCGTTCTCGTGTTCCTTGCTGTGCTGGCGGATGTCGAGCGTTGTCAGATGGAAGCCGAACAGCTCCACCTGGCGGATCAGCTTGCGGATATAGGTATCGGCGACATAATCGGCGAAATGATACCGCAGGCTCCGGTCGATGATCTTCAGATCCTGCTTCAGTTCCTCGGCGCTGTTGTACCGGGCCGGCGTGCCCTCCAGATCGTCGCGCTTCATGTTCGCCAGCTTCTGCAGCATGTAGCCGATCTTGATCCGGTACGGTTCCCGGTCGTTGCGCCACCGGTCCATGTTCGCCAGATCCCCGATCGCCTCGCAGTCGCGGCGGATCGACTCGATCAGTTCATCCGACACCTTCACGATCGTCGTGCTGAAGCTGAGGAGCGACATCAGCTTGCGCAGCTCGGCGCGGTACTTCGACACCGCAAGCTGGCGATGCAGGTTGAACGTCTCCCACGTCACATCCGCCGTGCAGGACGGGTTGCCGTCACGGTCGCCGCCGATCCACGAGCCGAAGCGGAGGTACGTGGGCACATGCCAGCGTTCACCCGGATAGTATTTGTCCAGACAGCGCTCCAGCTCCTCGTACACGTCGGGCAGCGCGTCGAACAGCGTCTGGTCGAAGTAGAACAGCCCGTTCTGCACTTCGTCGAGCACGGTCGGTTTGCGGCTGCGCAGCTCGTCCGTCTGCCAGAGCGTCAGCACCTCGTTCAGCAGTTTGTCCCGCAGACGCTCGCGCTCGCGGTGCGTCAGCGTCGGATTGTCCAGCTCCAGCACGTCGCCGGAAATCCGCTGGTGAATGTCGAGCACGGCGCGCCGGGTCGCTTCCGTCGGATGCGCGGTCATGACGAGCTCCAGCGAAATGCTGCCAATGATCTCCCGTACCGTCTCGACCGGTACGCCGCGCTCCTGCAGATCCTTCACCGCGCTCTCGATGGACCCCGGCTGCACGGCCGCGCCCGCCGAACGCTCGTAATCCCGCTTGCGCCGGATGCGGTGAACCTGCTCCGCGATGTTGACGAGCTGAAAATAAATCGCGAACGCCCGGATCACCTGATGCCGAATCTCCGGACCGAGCGATTCCACGAGCTTCTTGAACTCCTCGTGCAGCTTCGGGTCAAACGACGCGCGCAGCGTCTTGCTCATCTCGCGGATGCGTTCGACCACCTCGAGCAGCTGCTGTCCGCCCTGGTGCACGAGCACTTCACCCAGTATGTTGCCCAGGTAGCGGACATCCCGCCGGAGCAGACTGCTGACCTGGGGACGGCTGCTCGCAGCCGTTTGGGTTGCGGCTTGATCGGACATACCTTTCCTCCTGACTTTCCAACGCGCTGCGCCTCGTGCGCAGCAACCGAATAAAACTCACTCTCTCCATCATACAACAAAACGCGCTCCCGATGAAGTCCGGAAGCGGAAAAAGCGCGAACGCAACGAAAAATCCCTTGCGATCGCGATGCAAGGGATTTGAATGTCGCGTATGGAGCGGGTGATGGGAATCGAACCCACGCCGCCAGCTTGGAAGGCTGGAGTTCTACCATTGAACTACACCCGCGGAAAAATGGCGTGCCCAGAGAGATTCGAACTCCCGACCTTTTGATTCGTAGTCAAACGCTCTATCCGGCTGAGCTATGGGCACAAGAAAAAAATGGAG
>Ga0310826_101633_pt1 | contig 10190 bp, 12 predicted proteins | sample WT_ome_FD_201306 | JGI IMG/M metagenome (GOLD analysis project Ga0310826, IMG submission 201306) | Sorghum-adapted microbial communities enriched on wild type (WT) sorghum from Joint BioEnergy Institute, Emeryville, California, United... ... | reverse complement strand
GTCGTTCGGACGGGTGGACGGCATCCTGATCAATCCCGGCGCGTTGACGCACTACAGCTACGCGCTGCGCGACGCGCTCAGCGCCGTCGCGCTGCCGGTGGTCGAAGTGCATCTGTCGAACATCCACAAGCGCGAGCCGTTCCGGCACGTGTCGGTCATCGCCCCGGTCGCCGCCGGCCAGATCGCCGGCTTCGGCGCCCTCGGCTACGAGCTGGGGCTCATGGCGCTCGTCCGGGAGATCGAAGCGCGGGCCGCATCGGGCGGCGGGGGAGCGTGACGAGGATGAACACAGGCAAACGGATCGCCGCGTTTCGCGAGGCGCTCGAGGCGGCCGGCCTCGAGGCGATGCTCGTGGCTTCAGCCGTCAACCGCCGCTACCTGAGCGGCTTCACGGGAACGGCCGGCGCGCTGCTGTTCACGCCGCGCGGCCAGTATCTGCTGACCGATTTCCGCTACATGACGCAGGCGCCGGCGCAAGCGCCCGATTACCGGGTTGTGGAGCACGCGCCGGACATGATGGACACCGTGAAGGGGCTGCTCGCCGAAGCGGGCGTGAAGAAGCTCGGATTCGAGGAGCGGCAGGTGTCGTACGCCGACTGGTCCTCATGGTCGAAGGCGCTCGCGCCGGTGGAACTGGTGCCCGTCGACGGGCTCGCCGAGAAGCTCCGGGTCAGGAAGGACGAGGACGAGATCGCCGTGATCCGGGAAGCGGCGAAGCTCGCGGACGCGGCCTACGCGCACATCCTCCATTTCGTCCGCCCGGGCGTGACGGAGCTGGACCTCGCCGCCGAGCTGGAGTCGTTCATGCGCAAGAACGGCGCCTCCGGCCCGTCGTTCGACACGATCGTCGCCTCCGGCGAGCGCTCGGCGATGCCGCACGGCGTCGCGGGAAGCCGCAAGCTGCAGCCGGGCGAGTTCGTGACGTTCGATTTCGGCGCGCTCTATCAGGGATATTGCTCCGACCTGACGCGCACGATCGTCGTCGGCGAGCCGACCGACCGCCACAGGGAAATCTACGCGATCGTGCTCGAGGCGCAGGAGCACGCGCTCGCGAACATCAAGCCCGGCATGACGGGACGCGAGGCGGACGCCTTGACGCGGGATGTGATCACAAGGTATGGTTATGGTGAGTTTTTCGGACACGGCACGGGCCACGGCATCGGCCTGGAGATCCACGAAGCGCCCAGACTGTCGCAGCGCAGCGACACGGTGCTCGAGCCCGGCATGGTCGTGACCGTCGAGCCCGGCATCTACATTCCGGGATTCGGCGGCGTGCGGATCGAGGACGACGTCGTCGTCACGGAGTCCGGAATCAGCGTGTTAACCTCGTCCCCGAAGGCGTTCTTCGCCACGGGGCAGGCATAAGGCAAGGCGGGCCGGAGGGCCCGCGCAAATTTGCAGGGAGGAAGAGAACAGTGATTTCAGTCAACGATTTCAGAACCGGTCTTACGATCGAGGTGGACGGGGAAATCTACTCCGTCATCGAATTCCAGCACGTGAAACCGGGCAAAGGCGCGGCGTTCGTCCGTTCGAAGCTGAAAAACCTGCGCAACGGCAACCTCGTGGAAAAAACGTTCCGCGCGGGCGAAAACGTGAACCGGGCGCAGATCGAGAACCGCGAGGTCCAGTACCTCTACAACTCCGGCAACGAGTACGTGTTCATGGACAACGAGACGTTCGACCAGTTCACGCTGGACCGGAAGCAGCTCGAATGGGAGATCAACTTCCTGAAGGAGAACATGAACGTCCACATCCAGTTCTATCAGGGCGAGATCATCGGCATCAACCTGCCGAACAGCGTCGAGCTCAAGGTCGTCGAGACGGAGCCCGGCATCCGCGGCAACACGGCGACGGGCGCGACGAAGAACGCGAAGCTCGAGACCGGGCTGAACGTGCAGGTGCCGCTTTTCATCAACGAAGGCGACGTGCTCCTGATCGACACCCGCGAAGGCAAATACATTTCCCGCGCCTGACAAGCGCGTAGGAAGGCCGTCCGGAACCGCCGGACGGCTTTTTCGTGCCGGTCCGCGGGACAAGTCCCGCGCCGAGTGAGAAAGGTCTATGCCGGACACGGGCATTGATGCTATAATATTGACCTGTATGTGCATGCGACTGATTCGGATAGGAGTGAAACGGCATTGTCGTTGATCGTAATGAAATTCGGCGGCAGCTCGGTCGGCACGCCCGAGCGGATGCGGCACGTCGCCGGACGCATCCTGGCGAGGCGGCGGGAAGGGCATGACATCGTCGTCGTCGTGTCGGCCATGGGGGATACGACGGACGACCTGATCGACCTGTCGAAGCAGCTCAACCCGAACCCGCCGGCGCGCGAGATGGATATGCTGCTTTCGACCGGGGAGCAGGTGTCGATCGCCCTGCTCGCGATGACGATCCAGGCGTTGGGAGGCGACGCGATGTCGCTGACCGGCTGGCAGGCCGGCATCACGACGGAGCCGGTCCACGGCCGGGCGAAGATCTCGGGCATCGCGCCGGACCGGATCCGCGAGGGGCTCAAGGCGGGCCGCATCGTCATCGTGGCCGGCTTCCAGGGCGTGACGGAAGCGGGCGAGATCACGACGCTCGGCCGCGGCGGCTCGGACACGACGGCCGTCGCGCTGGCGGCCGCCCTGAAGGCCGATTTGTGCGAGATCTACACGGACGTCGACGGCGTGTACTCGACCGATCCGCGGGTTGTCCGCAACGCCCGCAAGCTGGACGCCATCACTTACGACGAAATGCTGGAGCTCGCCCATCTCGGCGCCGCGGTGCTCCATCCGCGCGCCGTCGAATACGCGAAGCAGTACAACGTGACGCTCGTCGTCCGATCGAGCTTCACGGACCGCGAAGGTACGCAAGTGAAGGAGGAAGCAGCGATGGAACAGGGCATTGTCGTCCGCGGCATCGCCTATGACAAAAACGTGGCCCGCATCAGCATCGCGGGTGTGGAGGACGTGCCGGGCGTGCTGGCGAAGGTGTTCGGCGCCCTCGCCGATGCCGGCATCGATGTCGACATTATCGTGCAGAGCGGCGTGCAGGACGGCAAGGCCGATTTCTCGTTCACCGTCTCCGGCGATATCGTGGACACGGCCATGCAGGTCATCGAACAGGTCCGCAGCGCGGTTCCTTACCGCGAAGCGACGAGCGAGAGCGGCCTCGTGAAGGTGTCGATCGTCGGCGCGGGCATGGTCTCGAACCCCGGCGTCGCCGCGCAGATGTTCCGGACGATCAGCAGCCTCGGCGTCAACATCAAGATGGTGAGCACGTCCGAGATCAAGGTGTCCTGCGTCATCGGCGCGGAGAAGCTCGAAGAGGTGGTCCGGGCGCTGCACACCGCCTACGGCCTCGACACGAACGAGCAGGCGTTCGTCGGCGGCCCGCAGGTGCGCCGCTGATCGAACCCCGCAAGAAAAAACGAACCGTCCGCTGCGTGCAGCGGGCGGTTTTTTCATGCCGATCCTTAAGTCACCCGGTCCGCGATGAACGTGAGCAGCTTGTACAGGACGACGGTGATGCCGGCCGCCATGAGCGGGCCGACCGGGATGCCCCGCAGGAAGACGATGCCGAGGATCGATCCGATGATCATGCCGACGATGAGCTGCGGATCGAACCGGAGCATCTCCAGCCCCTTGCCGTTCAGCCAAGTGGCGATGGCGCCGCCGAGCAGCGCGAGCCATCCCGGCCAGGACGAGAAGGCGGCGAGAATCTCCTTCCACTGGATGCGCCCCGTCGCGAACGGCACGAGCACGCTGAACGTCAGGCACAGCAGGCCGAGCTCGAGCCCGCGCCGCTCGAGCATCGGCAGGAACCGGTCGAGATGGACGAGCTTGATGATGAGCAGCATGCAGGCGGCCGTCGAGATGATCGGGCTTCGGCCGGCGATGCCGACGATGATCAGGGCGACGAGAATGATTTCTCCGGTCACGGACGCTCTCTCCCGAAGCCGCGGGGTATCCGGTTTACCGAAGACGGACGCGCCGTTCCACATGGAAAGGCCCGCCCGTCCCGGCTTTCGTGCGGCGGCTTCGCTCCATTGTATGTCCAAGCCCGCCCCGGCATGCCGTCAGATCACGTAATCGCAGGTGAGCGGCTCCCGCTGCATCATGAACGTGTCGTTCCGGAGGCCCCTCCGCATCGCCTCCAGCGCCAGCACGTCCCCGGGCGCGATGTTGCCGAGATGGACGTTCGGCCCGGCCGCGCGCAGGAGGAACACCTGCTGCTCCTTCCGCGGCGCTTCCCACATGATCCGGTCCGGTTCCGGCATCAGCCGGACGATCCGCTCGTAGAGCGCCGGATCCGGCCGGCCGTCAGCGCCGAACAGGCCGACCGTGCCGGACTCCCGCGCCTCGATCGTGACGAGCGCGGCGCCCGCCTCCCAGTCCGCTTCGGCCGTCGCCAGAAGCGCGTGCGGATCGATCGCCGCCCCCGCCTCCTTCTTTCCGTATTCCGCAAGAACGGTCAGCCCGCGCGCCCTGCCTTCCCGGATGAGCGCCGTCCGCTCCCTTCGCCCGAGGTCAATCGTGCCGTCCGACACCTCGACGCCGTCGAAGCCGAGGGCGCATACCGCGTCGAAGAACGCGGACGCGGCGCCCTGCCGGACCGCCGTCTCGAGCAGCGTGCCGCCGGGTATGACGGTAATGCCGTGGCGCCGGGCGAACGCGATTTTCCGGAGCAGCAGGTCGGTCGGGTAGAGCACGGAGGTGCCGAACGCCAGCTTGATGACGTCGATGTAGGCGCCGGCCGTCTCGATCAGGTCGCACCAGGCGTTCCAGCCGACGCCCCGGTCGATCACCATCGTCTTGCCGCCCGCGCGTCCGGAGCCAGCGGCCGCCCGTCCGCCGGCGCCAACGACGTCTCCGGGCAGTTCGCGTTCGCCGGACGGGTCGCGCAGCAGGGGGATCCACGCCCCTCGTGGGGTGACGCTCATATCCGATTCTCCTTGCTTCATGGGGTCTCGCGAGCAATATATGCGCCGGCATGCGGGCAGGTGCCCGTCATGCGGCGGGACGAGCCCGCATACAGTGTACCGAGCGGCGCCCACGGGCGCGGCCTTTGGCGGAGGTGAACCGCATGATCAACAAAATCGTGCTCGCGATGGCGACGCTCCGGCTCATGTCGGGCGGCATCGAGATGCTCGCGGCGCTCGTCATGCTCCGGCTCAACCAGGTCGACAAGGCGCTCGTCGTCAACTCGTCGCTGGCGCTGGTCGGACCGTTCGTCCTGCTCACGACGACGGCGGTCGGGCTCGCCGGCCTGGCGGACAGGCTGTCGCCTTCGAAGCTCGCATGGGTTGCGGCCGGCGTCACCTGTCTTCTGATCGGCATTCTCAAAAAATAGCACCCTCGTCCGCCTCCCGCGGACTTGCCTGGCATAATCCGCAAATCCGGAGGCATATAGATGAGACAAGTACCGCGGCGGCAGCGGCCCGGAAGGAGGGGAGAACGATGCTCGACGGTTTGCTCGCGCTTCTGCCCGCGGAGCTTGCATCGCTCATCCGCGCGCTGCCCGCTTCCGTCCTGGACGGGCTCGAGGAAATCCGCGTCCGGCAGGGCAGGCCGCTCGAGATCGGCCATGCCGGAGGCTTCGCCTTCGTGACGCCGGCCGGAACGGTCTCCGCCGATCCGGCGGCCGGCTGGCGGCCGGACGCGCGGCTGTGCGCCCGCCTGCTCGAACGCATCACGAATCACTCGCTCTACGCGATGGAGGAGGAGCTGCGCCGCGGCTACGTGACGGTGCCCGGCGGCCACCGGATCGGCCTCGCGGGCAGGACGGTGCTCGAGGGCGGCGCCGTTCGGGGCCTGCGCGACATCGCCGCGTTCAACATCCGGATCGCGCGCGAGTCCCGGGGCGCGGCCGCGCGCCTGCTGCCGCACATCGCCGACCGCGCGCGCCGCAGCGTGCTGTCGACGCTGATCGTCGCGCCGCCGCAGCAGGGGAAGACGACGATGCTGCGCGACATCATCCGGGCCGTCAGCTACGGCGACTGGCCGATGCCGGAGGCCCGGAGCTGGCCGGCGCGGAAAGTCGGCGTCGTCGACGAGCGGTCCGAGATCGCCGCGTGCGTCCGGGGGGTGCCGGTGTTCGACGTCGGTCCGCGCACCGACGTGCTGGACGCCTGTCCGAAGGCGGAAGGCATGATGATGCTGCTCCGCTCGATGTCGCCCGAGGTGCTGGCCGCCGACGAGATCGGCCGTCCGGAGGACGCGGAGGCGGTTCGCGAGGCGGCGCACGCGGGCGTGCCGGTCATCGCGACGGCGCACGCGAACGACCTGGAGGACGCGCGGGGCCGGACGGCGATCCGCCGGCTCCTCGACGAAGGCGCCTTCGCGGCCGTCGTCGAGCTCAGGCGCCGCGGCGCGGACATCGCGTTCCGCGTCGCGCGGCCGATCCCGGCGGCGCGCGCGCCGACGCCGCGGGCGGGGGGCGCGGGAGCATGCTGAAGCTGGCCGGCGCCATACTCGTGCTTGTGTCCGGCACGCTGATCGGCTTCCGCCAGGCCGCCCGGTACGCGGACCGCACGGCGCAGATCCGGCAGCTCATGCACGTGCTGCAGCGGCTCGAGACCGAGATCGGCTTCGGCCACACACCGCTGCCCGCAGCGCTCGAGCGGGCCGCCGAGGGTGCGTCGGAGCCGGTCGCCGCGATCTTCTTCCGCACGGCGGCGCGGCTGCGCGAAGGCGGCGCGGCCGTCCGGGACGCCCTGCGCGCGGCGGTCGACGAAGGCTGGTCCCGAACCGCGATGCGCGAGCCGGAGCGTTCGGCGGTCATCCGGCTGGGCGACGCGCTCGGCATCAGCGACCGGGAGGACCAGATCCGGCATCTGCGGCTGGCGGCCGCGCTTCTGCAGGCGGAAGAAGCCGGGGCGCGGGACGAGCAGGCCCGCTACGGCAAGATGTGGAGGAGCCTTGGCTTCATGGCTGCGCTGCTTGTCGTCATTCTCATGTTGTAGCGGGAGGCCGGGCAATGAGTATCGACGTCAGCGCCATTTTCCAGATCGCGGGCATCGGCATCATCATCGCGATGATCCATACGGTGCTCAAGCAGATGGGCAAGGAAGACATGGCGCATTGGGTTACGCTGATCGGTTTCGTGGTCGTGCTGTTCATGGTCGTCCGGCTGCTGAACGATCTGTTCCGGGAGATCAAGGCGATCTTCCTTTTCCAGTAGTTCCGGCGGCCGGCAATGACGCATAAGCGGGTGAACGCGCGTGGACATCATCCAACTCGTCGGACTCGGACTGGTCGCGGCGGTGCTCATTCTCGTCATCCGGGAGCAGAAACCGCTGTTCGCATTCCTCCTCGCGGCGTTCACCGGACTGTACGTATTCCTCGCGCTGGCGGGCAAGATCGAAGAGGTCATCGCGATGCTGCGGCGGCTGGCCGACCGTTCGGGCATTCCGGGCGTCTACCTCGAGACGGTGCTGAAGATCATCGGCATCGCCTACATTGCCGAATTCGGCGCGCAGATCGTGCGGGACGCGGGCCAGGAGAGCGTGGCGTCGAAAATCGAGGCCGCGGGACGGGTGTTCATCCTCGTCATGGCGATCCCGATCATCGGCGTCATCATCGAGACGGTCATCGGGATGCTTCCCGAAGGGAGGTAAGGCTCGTGCGCCTGCTGCTGCTTGCGATGCCGGTCCTCTGGCTGCTGCTTGCGGCCGGCGCGGAGCCGGCGGAGGCCGCGGCCCGTTCCGTCAATATCGGCCTTCCGGCCTCCGGCCTGCCGGCGGAAGCGGACGAAGCGGACGCGGACCAGGCGGACGGGGGACTTTCGCGGCGACTGACGGAGGAGCAGCTCGAAGCGATCGACACCGCCGCGATCGAGGCGTACTGGACCGGGTTGACGCGCGAATACGGCGGATTTTTTCCGGACCGGAAAGCGCCAGGCTTCACGGACCTCGTCATGCCGGGCGGCGAAAAGCTCGACATTCGCGACGCGCTGACCGGCATCGTCCGCTATCTGCTGCACGAGGTGATCTACAGCGGGCGGCTGATCGGCACAATCGTGCTGCTGACCGTCTTCTGCATGATTCTCGAGACCGTCCAGTCCGCGTTCGAGCGCGGCACGGTCAGCAAGGCCGCCTACGCCGTCGCCTGCATGGTGCTGCTCGTGCTGGCGGCGAACAGTTTCAGCGCCGCGTTCGGCTACGCGAGGGACGCGATCGGCGGCATGGTCCAGTTCATGATGGCGATGGTGCCGCTCCTGCTGACGCTGCTCGCTTCGATGGGCAACGTCGTCACCGTGACGGTGATGCATCCGCTCATCGTGTTCATGATCTACGCGGTCGGCACCCTGATCCACGCGGTCGTGTTCCCGCTCCTGTTCTTCTCGGCGGTGCTGCACATCGCGAGCTCGCTGTCCGACCGGTTCAAGGCGACGCAGCTCGCGGATCTGCTCCGCTCGATCGCCGCCGGCGCGCTGGGCGTGCTGCTCACCGTCTTTCTCGGCGTCATCACGGTGCAGGGCGCGACCGGCTCGGTCACGGACGGCGTGGCGCTCCGCACCGCCAAATTCGTGACCGGCAACTTCGTGCCGGTCGTCGGCCGGATGTTCTCCGACGCGGCCGACACCGTGCTCAGCGCGTCGGTGATCGTCAAGAACGCGATCGGCATCGCGGGCGTCGTGATCCTGCTGTTCCTGTGCCTGTTCCCGGCGGTGAAGATCGTCGCGCTGGCCGTCATTTACCGGTTGTCGGCGGCCGTGCTCCAGCCGCTCGGCTCGAGTCCGATCACGGCGTGCCTCGAGACGATCGGCAAGACGATGGTATACGTCTTCGCCGCCGTGGCGGCGGTCGGCATGATGTTCTTCCTCGCCGTCACCGTCATCCTGGCCGCCGGCAACGCGGCGCTCATGATCCGCTGATCTAGGGTGGGAGGCATGCCGCATGATGGCCTGGCTGAGCGACTGGCTGAAGCAGATTCTCGCCGTCCTCCTGCTTGCCGCGGTCGTCGACCTGCTCGTCCCCGGCAAGGCGTACGAGCGGTACACGCGGCTCGCGCTCGGCCTCATCATCCTGACGGCGATGCTCGGCCCGCTGCTGAAGCTGTTCCAGGAAGATCCCGAGCGGCTGCTTGGCCGGGTGTTCGCCGGCATGGACGAATCTTCGGCGGGCGCGCGGATGCCGCGGATGCCCGGGCTGGACGACATCCGGCGGGAGGCCGGCGAGTTGCGCGAGCGGCAGGAGCGGCAGGCGGGCGAGCTTGCGGCGCGCGCGCTGGAGACGTCGATCCGGGAGGCGGTGAACCGGCTGGACGGACCGAAGGCGCGGGTGGTCCGGGTCGGGATCGAAAGCGGGCGCGAAGGCGCCGAAATCGCATCGGTCATGGTCGTGCTGGAGGCGGAGCGGGAGCCGGAAGGCGAGCCGTCCGCCGGAGCGGTTCCGGCGGACGGAGAAAACGGGGAGCGGATCCGGATCGGGCCGATCGAGCCGGTGGCGCCGGTGGACGCCGTGCGCGTCCGGCTCGGGCCGGAAGGCGCGGTCCCCGCATCCGGGCCGGACGAAGGGGAACCGGACGGACGGACGCCGGACGGGCTCGAGGCCGCGCCCGACGGAATCGCCGCCGTCATCAAGGCGGTCGTTCACCAAGGTTGGGGGGTGGAGCCGGAACGGATCACGGTGTGGATGCCGGCCTGAGGCGGCCGGCAGCAAGTTACGCGGGAGGGATTCCGGGTGGCGAAATGGCTGGAGGGGCTGGAACGGATCGCCGGCGGCGGACCGGACGGGGAGAAGCGCGTCCGATCGTTGCGCTGGCTGCTCATCATCGGCGGTCTGGGAGCGGCGCTTCTGCTTGTCAACTCGTTCGTTTCGCTGCGCGGCGTCGAGCCGGGTGAAGGCGCGTCCGGCCCGCCCCCGGAGGGCGAAGAGGTATTCGCGAGCCGCGAGCCGGCGCACGTGTCGCCGTTCGAGGCGATCGAGCAGCCGCTCGAGGCGAGGCTCAAGGACATGCTGGAGAAGATCGTGGGCGTCGGGACGGTCGACGTGCTCGTCACCGTCGATTCGACGGAGGAGATCGTCTATGAGAAGAACGGCCGGCTGACGCGGCAGCAGACCGACGAGACGGACGGCCAGGGCGGCACCCGGCACATCACGCAGATCACGCAGGACGGCTCGGTCGTCCTCTACGAGGTGTCGGGCGGGCAGACGCCGGTCGTCGTCAAGCGGATCCAGCCGAAGATCCGCGGCATCCTCGTCG
>Ga0310826_101623_pt1 | contig 10243 bp, 11 predicted proteins | sample WT_ome_FD_201306 | JGI IMG/M metagenome (GOLD analysis project Ga0310826, IMG submission 201306) | Sorghum-adapted microbial communities enriched on wild type (WT) sorghum from Joint BioEnergy Institute, Emeryville, California, United... ... | reverse complement strand
GGTCGCGGTCGGTCTGCTGGCGTTCATCGTGCCCGGGGTCTGGCTCGCCGTGGTGTTCAGTCTGGCTGCGCCTGCCCTGGTGCTGGAACGCACGACGATCACCACGGCACTGCGGCGTTCCCGCCAGCTGGTGTTCGGCAGCTGGCTGCCGGTGTTCGGCATCCTCGCCGTGGCGTTCGTGATCATCCTCGGGGTGAACGCGTTCGCCGCGTGGCTCACCGGGCCGCTCACCCCGGCGCACGGGGTGTTCAGCTTGCCCATGCTGGGCTCGATCCTTGCCGGGTCACTGACCGCGCCGTTCTTCGCCGCGGTGACCGCACTGATCTACGTCGACCGTCGATTCCGCACCGACGACCTGGCGCTGGAGCTGGCCCGAGCCGCCGGGCTGCGCTGACCGACCGCGCGCGAGACCACCTGCTGGTAGCCGGATCCCAGCACCCGCGGCAGCAGATCGATGCCGTAGGCGTCCGGCCCGATGAGGATACGAGCCTCGTTGCGGCGGATGCCCCGCACGATGCGCCGGGCGGCAGCGCGCGGAGTCGTCATGGCGATCTTGTCGAACCCCTCGGCCAGCGCCTTCTGGTCGAGGCCTGCCGCGGCGCGGGCGTTGCGCGCGATGTTGGTCTTGATCCCGCCCGGGTGCACACAGCTCACGCCGACCGGGTGTCCGGCCAGTTTCATCTCCTGCCGCAACGCCTCGGTGAACCCGCGCACCGCGAACTTGGTGGCGTTGTACGCGCTCTGGTTCGGCACCCCGATCAGGCCGAACACGCTCGACAGATTCACCACGTGACCGTCGCCGGACGCGATCAGCTGCGGCAGGAACGCCTTCGTCCCGTGCACCACGCCCCAGAAGTTGATCCCGACGATCCACTCCAGGTCGTCCCAGCTCATCTCCGCCACGGACGCGGACAACGCGACGCCCGCGTTGTTCACCACGAGGTTGGCGCCGCCGAGTTCGGCCTCGACCTGCTCGGCATGCCGATACACCGCTGCCCTGTCCGACACGTCGAGCTCTGTCCGGAGGACCTGCGCACCCGCGCGCTCACAACGCCTGACCGTTTCGGCAAGCCCCTCGGTGTCGATGTCGGACAACGCGAGGATCGCGCGGTGCGCGGCCAGCTCCTCGGCGAGGGCGCGCCCGATTCCTGATGCCGCCCCGGTGATCACGGCGACCTTACCGGCGAAGGACTTCATGCCGGGAGCGTAACTGACCGACGGTAAGTTCGGCCGGTGATCACTTCGGGTCGCTCGGGCCCGGGACTCCCTCGCCTTCGCCGTCGGCCACCGCACTGGCGCCCACCTCGCCGATCGACCGCTCGCCGCGCGGCTTGCCGGTCAATCCGACATGGCCCTCGATGTGCATTCGCTCGGTCATGTGCGGGTAGTGCAGCTCGAACGCGGGCCGCTCGGAGCGGATCCTGGGCAGCTCGGTGAAGTTGTGCCGCGGCGGCGGGCACGAGGTGGCCCACTCCAGCGAGTTGCCGTAACCCCACGGGTCGTCCACGGTGACCCGCTCGCCGAACCGGTAGGACTTGAACACGTTCCACAGGAACGGCAGCGTCGAGGCACCCAGGATGTAGGCACCGATCGTCGAGATGGAGTTCAGCGTGGTGAACCCGTCCGACTCCAGGTAGTCCACGTACCGGCGCGGCATGCCCTCGTTACCCAGCCAGTGCTGCACCAGGAACGTGGTGTGGAAGCCGAAGAACGTCAGCCAGAAGTGCCACTTGGCCAGCGACTCGTCCAGCATCCGGCCGGTGAACTTCGGGAACCAGAAGTAGATGCCGGCGAACGTGGCGAACACGATCGTGCCGTAGAGCACGTAGTGGAAGTGCGCCACCACGAAGTAGGTGTCCGACACGTGGAAGTTCAGCACCGGGGCGGCCAGCAGGATGCCGGTGAGACCACCGAGCAGGAACGTCGCCAGGAAGCCGATGGAGAACAGCATCGGCGACTCGAAGGTGATCTTGCCCTTCCACATGGTGCCGATCCAGTTGAAGAACTTCACACCGGTCGGCACCGCGATGAGGAACGTCATGAAGCTGAAGAACGGCAGCAGCACCGCGCCGGTGGCGTACATGTGGTGCGCCCACACCGCCACCGACAACGCCGCGATGGCGATGGTGGCCAGCACCAGGCCCTTGTAACCGAACACCGGCTTGCGGCTGAACACCGGGAAGATCTCGCTGACGATGCCGAAGAACGGCAGCGCGATGATGTAGACCTCCGGGTGGCCGAAGAACCAGAACAAGTGCTGGTAGAGGATCACGCCACCGTTGGCCGGGTCGAACACGTGCCCCCCCAGGTGCCGGTCGACCAGCAGGCCGAACAGGGCCGCGGTCAGGATCGGGAACGCGATCAGCACCAGCAGGCTGGTGACGACGATGTTCCACGTGAAGACCGGCATCCGCCACATGGTCATACCGGGCGCGCGCATGCACACCACGGTGGTGATCATGTTGACCGCACCGAGGATGGTGCCGAGACCCGAGACGATCAGACCGCTGATCCACAGGTCGGCCCCGACGCCCGGGGAGTGGATCGCGTTGGACAGCGGGGCGTAGGCGAACCAGCCGAAGTCCGCCGCGCCGCCCGGCGTGAGGAAGCCGGAGACGGTGACCAGACCACCGAACAGGAACAGCCAGAACGAGAACGCGTTCAACCGCGGGAACGCCACGTCCGGCGCACCGATCTGCAGCGGCAGCACCAGGTTGGCGAAGCCGAACACGCTCGGCGTCGCGTACAGCAGCAGCATGATCGTGCCGTGCATGGTGAACAGCTGGTTGTACTGCTCCGACGACAAGAACTGCTGCCCTGGCACGGCCAGCTCGCTGCGGATCAGCATCGCCATCGCGCCGCCGACCATGAAGAAGGCGAACGACGCGACCAGATACATGATGCCCAGCTGCTTCGGGTCGGTGGTCCGGAACATGCTGAGCATGTACGAACCCTTGACGCGCGGGCTCGCCGGATGGGGACGCGTCGCGATCGGCTGGGGCGCTACGGCCGTCACTGCCTGCCTCCTGCAGTCACTCGGGGACCTTCGGACACCGGGAATGGCACAAACCCCGGGAACGAAGCTGCCGTGATCCTATCCGGGCCGTCGATGTGATCCAGCACTACCTGGCTCCACATCACAGTTGTCCTGGTCACTCCATCAATTCCGCAGGTCAACGCCACAGGCTCGCGATCACGTCGGCGACCGCCCTCGGCGCTTCCAGCGGGGACAGGTGCCCGGCCTCGGCGATGACTTCCAGCCGGGCGTCCGGCAACGTCTCGGCCATGGTGCGGGCCTGGTCGACCCGGGTCAGTTCGTCTTCCTCGCCGACCACGACCAGGGCGGGCACGTCGGCCGAGCGCAGCGTCTCGAGCGAGTCCGGACGGGCGGCCATCGCCCGCTGGGCCCACGCGACGCCGGCGGGCGGCTGATCGGTGATCAGGTCCCGCACCGTCCGGACGATCTCCGGCCGCTGCTCGCGGGTGGTGCGGCCGAGCAGGTTGGTCATCATCGCCTCGGGCAGGAACTCCACGCCCTCTTTCTCGACGCGGTCGGCCATCGCCAGCCGGTTCGCCTTGGCGTCCTCGGCGTCGGCGGCGGCCTTGGTGTCGATCAGGACCAGGCCACCGACCCGCTCCGGCGCGATGCGCAGCAAGGCCATCGTGACGTAGCCGCCCATCGAGCAGCCGCCGACGACGGCACGGTCGATGCCGAGCTTGTCCAGCAGGACGATCACGTCCCTGGCCGCGTCGTCCAGCGACGGGGCACGGTCGGTCAGCGGCATCGGCGAGCGACCGAGCCCGCGCTGATCGGGCGTGATCACCCGGGTGTGCGCGGCGAGCGGGTCACGCACTCCGTCCCACATCCGCGCGTCGACCGGGAAAGCGTGCAGCAAAACCAGCGGCAAATCCCTCACACGGGCCGTCATGGGCCCCATTGTGTCCGAAGTGCGCCTACCGTCGTTCGAGTGAGCCCTGTTCTGCCCGAGATCCGTACCGAACGCCTGCTGCTACGGCGGCTGTGGCCGACCGACGAGGACAAGGTCGTCGCGTTGTATCGCGACGAAGAAGCCAATCAGTGGGATCCGATGGCGTTCCAGCCCGAGCAGGTGCGGGAACGGTTCACCGGCTGGGTGGCGGACTGGGACGACTACGGGCTGTCGTACTGGCTTGCCGAAGCCACGGACAACGGTGCCGTCGTCGGCATGGGCGGCGTTCGGCACCACGTCGAGGGCGGCGAACGAGTGCTGAACCTGGCCTATCGCCTGCACCGCAACTATTGGGGTCAGGGATACGCGACGGAGATCGCCCGCCCTGCGGTGGAGTGGGCGGAGCAGGAGATGCCGGACGTGCCGGTGTCGATCGTCACCACCCCGCAGCACGCCGCGTCGCTGCGGGTCGCCGAGAAGCTGGGTTTCACCGTGTGGCGGGAGCGCAGCCAGCACGGCTTCGACGAAGTGCTGCTGCGGCGTCAGCGGTGAGCCAGCACCAACGGGACCAGTTGCTCGGCGGTGGACAGTGACCCGTGGTGGCCGATCAGCATGGACTCCATCGGCTCGTGTGACCGGCGGATGATGGCCGTCCCACCCCGGGCCGCGGCGATCACGTCGCCGATGCGGTCGACGACGTAATCCTCGACCAGGTCGCCGAACCACCCGGCCTCGACGGCCTCGTCCTTGCTGACCACCCAGGCCCGCTCGCCGAGCGTCTCCTGCCAGGTGGCGAGCACGTCCTCCTCCGCTCCGTGCTCGACGTACACGTGACGGGCCCGGGCTTCGCCACCGATCGCCCGCACCCCGCTGGTCAGCAGGTCGTCCTCGTCGATGTCGACGAGGTCGTCGACGGTCACCATGCCGTGATCGGCGACGACGGCCAGCAGCCCGCCGGGCGGCAGGCTCTCCACGATCGACTCGACCAGCTGGTCGACCTGGCGCAGCTGCATCCGCCACGGCAGCGAGCCCGGCCCGTGCAGGTGTCCGAGCATGTCGAGCTGGCCGTGGTAGCCGTAGCAGAATCCGCCGCCGAGAATGGTCGTCCGGACCTCGGCGGCCAGGTCACCCAGCGCATGCACCCCGATGTACTGGCCGCCACGCAGCACCGCACGGGTCAACCCGGAACCGGTGAACTCCGCGCCGGAGATCACGTTGACCGTCACGCCTGCGGACTCCGCTTGCTGGAACGTGGTCGGCTTGGGCTGCATCCGCTCCGGTGGGTAGTCCGCGCGCAGGTCCTCGTCGGCGCCGGACACCGGGTGCGGCCGCCAGCGCAGTGCGTTGATCACGCCTACGCCCGGGAGGTGGAACGTGTAGCCGACCATGCCGTGTTCACCGGACCGGCAGCCGGTGCCGATGGCGGCCAGCCCGGCCGCCGTCGTGGCCGGGAAACCGACGTGCAGATCCCGTCGGTCGTGCCCGCGAAGCTCGCTGAGCACCGGGGCGTCCTCGGCGTGCGCGTCCAGCAGCTCGGCGCCGAGTCCGTCGATGAGCAGCACACACGCTCCTGCTCGGTCACCGGGCAGTTCGAGGTAGGAGTCGAAGCCGCGTGCGCCCATGGCGGCCAGCACCGAGGGCACGACGTCGGCCAGGTGCGGGACGGTGTCATCCGGTCGTGGTAGCACGCTGCGAGCGTGCCACAGCGCGAGCCTGTCAGCGAGCGCGTCGCGGGCGCGATAATGACGGCATGCCGACCTACGCCTACCGCTGCCGGGAATGCACCGAGACGTTCGAGCTCAACCGGCCGATGAGTGAGTCCGGCGACCCCGCGGTGTGCCCGGAGGGACACACCGACACCGTCAAGCTCCTCACCACCGTTGCGTTGACCGGCACCGCCTCCGGGGCGTCCGACTCGCGGATGCCTGCGCCGTCCGGTGGTGGCTGTTGTGGTGGTGGCTGCTGCTGCGGCGGCTAGCGGGACGCAGATCACTCCGTCGCTACGCCGAACAGCCGTAACGATCGCGCCCCCGAAGCGACCAGTTGATGTCAGGCCGGCGAGGTCCGGCCGCTGGGGAACAGTTTCGCGAGGGGAAGATGACCATGCGCATGCGCGTCGCAGTTGCGGTTCTCGGCTTGGCCGCGGTGATCACGAGCGGTTGCTCTCAGCTGAGCGGCGACGAACCGATCGGCCGGGAGCCCGCTGCCGCCATGGAGGTGGACGAGGCTCCGTCGGCTCCGGAGCTCAGCGCGGAGCCGGAGCAGGCTGAGGCTTCCTCGGCTCCGGAGATCAGCGCGGAGCCGGAGCAGTCCGAGGCCGAGACACTCACGATGCCGTCGGTGATCGGCACCAATCTTCAGGTCAGCTACGACGAGTTGACCGACAGGGGATTCACCGACGTCGTGCCGCTCCCGGTGGACGGGCACGCATTCGCCGCCAATTACCGCAACTGGATCGTCGTCGGCCAGGATCCCGCTGCCGGGGCGAAGGTGAAGTCGGACAGGGCGATCACGCTCGAGGTGGAGAAGACCGACGCCGCCGAGTCCCGGTCCTGCCTCGACCTCGACTGCTGATCACCGCGCGGGCCCTGGATCGGTCAGGGCCCGCGCGGTGGCTCGTCAGTTGTATTCCCAGAAGCCCTTGCCGGTCTTGCGGCCGAGTCGGCCTGCGGTGACCAGGTGCTCCAGCAGCGGCGCGGGAGCGAACCCGGCCTCGCGGAACTCGTAGTACAGCGTCCGCTGGATGGCCAGCGCCACGTCCAGGCCGACCACGTCCAGCAGCTCGAACGGGCCCATCGGCAGGCTGCAGCCGACCTTCATCGCGGTGTCGATGTCGCCTGCCTCGGCGTAGTGCGCCTGCAGCATCTTCACCGCGTCGTTCAAGTACGGGAACAGCAGCGCGTTGACGATGAAGCCCGCGCGGTCGGCGCAGTTCACCGCGACCTTGCCGATGTCGCGGCACACCGCGTTGACCGTGGCCACCACGTCGGACGCGGTGCTGATGGTGCTGACCACCTCGACCAGCTTCATCACCGGCGCCGGGTTGAAGAAGTGCATGCCGACCACGTCGGCAGGGCGCTTGGTGGCCGCCGCGCACTCCACCACCGGCAGCGAGGACGTGGTCGTGGCGAGCACCGCGCCGTCCTTCACCACCGCGTCCAGCTCGGCGAACACCTGCCGCTTGATCTCCAGGTCCTCGGCGATCGCCTCGACCACCAGATCCACGTCGGCGAGGTCGGCGAACTCCACCACCGGCGTGATCCGCTCGGCCGCCGCGGTCGCCTCGTCCTCGGCCAGCTTGCCCTTGCTGACCGCGCGGTCCAGCGACTTGCGGATCTTGCCGACAGCCGCCTCCGCCTTCTCCTTGCTCCGCGCCCGCAACACCACGTCGTAACCGGACTTGGCGAAAACCTCGGCGATCCCGGTCGCCATCGTCCCGGTGCCGACCACGCCGACCTTGCGCACCTGGCGGGTCGGCGCCTGCTCGTCCGGCGTAGCACTCGGTGTCAGGTCGTCGGCGACGACGTTCGGGGAATCCGGCCGGTCATAGGTGTAGAAGCCGCGGCCGACCTTCCTGCCCAGCAGGCCGGCGGAAACCATCTGCTTCAGCAGCGGGGCGGGCGCGTGCAGGCGGTCACGTGACTGCCGGTACATCGAGTCGAGGATCTCGTAGGCGGTGTCCAGGCCGATCAGGTCCAGCAGCTGGAGCGGACCCATCGGGTAGCCGCAGCCGAACCGCATCGCCGCGTCCAGGTCCTCGCGCGTGGCGTACTTCGACTCGAACATCCGCACCGCGTGGTTGAGGTAACCGAACAGCAGCGCGTTGGCGATGAACCCGGCACGGTCACCGATCACCACCGGTGTCTTGCCGATCCGCTTGGCCAGCGCCACCACGTCGTCGATCACGTCCTGCTCGGTGACCACCGTGCGGACGACCTCGACCAGCTTGAGCACCGGAGCCGGGTTGAAGAAGTGCATCCCGACGACCTTGCCGGGGCGCTGGGTGTGCACGCCGATCTCGGTGATGGACAGCGACGAAGTGTTCGACGCCAGGATCACGTCCGGCCTGGTGACCTTGTCCAGCGTGGCGAACAGCTCGGCCTTGGCGTCCAGGTGCTCCGGGATCGCCTCCACCACCAGGTCGACCTCGGCCAGGTCGTCCAGCTGCGTGGTGTAGCGGATCCGGCCGAGGATCTCCTCCCTGGTCGCCTCGTCGATCTTGCCCCTGGCCAGCGCGCGGCCGGTGGAGTGCTCCATGTGCTCGCGGGCGCGCGCCACGCCGTTGTCATCGGCCTCCACACCGATGACCGACAGCCCGCTGCGCGCGAACACCTCCGCGATGCCGGCACCCATGGTGCCCAGCCCGACTACTCCGACCGATGCGAACTCACGCGCCACTGCATGCCTCCACTGCTCGGGTTACTCCTGCGTATCGTCGCGGCGCGGGTGAGGCGACGCAACAGCTCAGAGGCCCTCGTCACCTCCCGGGAAGTTCACCGAGCACGGCCTTGGCCGCCTGCTTCGCCTTCCGGCACGCGTCCAGCGCGTCGCCTTTCCCACCGAGGTTGGAGAACTCGACCTTGACCGTTTCACCGTCCCGCGCGGTCGGTCCGGAGAACTTCTTGTGCTCCCACTCGATCTCGCAGCTTTCCACGTTCGGGGTGTAGTAACGCTGGATCGCCCGCACCGAACCGGTCAGCTTCACGCGCTTGGACTCGCCGCTCTCCAGCGGTGGATACGAGAACCCGAACCCGACCTCGATCTGCCCCTTGTCCAGGTCCTGGCTGCGTGCCGTGCAGTTGTACAGCAGCGTGGCGTCGGTCTTGTAGCCCTGACCGAGCATGCTGGTGGCCAGCTTCCTGGGCACCACCGAGCACGGGTCGGTGGCCCGCAACGATCCGTCCGGCACCTGAACGTGCGGCGGGTCGGACTTCGACCGCTGGATGATCTTGGCCAGTGCTTTGCGCGCGGCGCCGCACGGCTCGCCGTCGGCATAGGTCACCAGCAGCGAGATGCCGATCTTGGCGCTCTCGTCGGTCAGCACGGTCTCGTTGCAGGCGTCTTCCTGCCGCGTTTCCCACAGCGGCAGCCCGTCGAGCCCGCCGGTCGCCCGATCGCGGCTGTCGTAGACGCGCTCCCCGATGCGCACGGACACATGCAGTTCCTTGCCTGCCGGGTCGCTCACGGTCACCGAACAGTTCTCCGGACGCGAACCACGCGGCTCCTCCGGCGTGCCCAGCTGGGTGACCGCCTCACCCTTCAGCAGCTCGCACGTGTCGATCGTGCGCAGCTTCTCCACCGCCAGCTCGGGCACGTCGACCTGGCCCTCCGGCACCGGACCGGTACCGCCACTGCCGGGCTGCGGGGGCACCGTGGTGCGGTCGTAGGTGACTTTCGCCAGATCGACCCCGCCGCACGCGGACAAGACCGCAGGCGCGGCCAGCGCCACCAGCAGGGCGGCGACGCGGCGAGCCATGGTCATTGATCGCAACTGAGGCACGCATGCACGTTAGCGCCCCCACCGGGCGGATGTGACCACAACCCGGCAACGTGTGCCGTGCGGTGATCAGAACAGCCGCAAGTCGTCGCTGTCCGCGCCCCGCAGCGCGTCGTAGTCCAGCGTGACGCAGCGGATGCCGCGATCCTCGGCCAACGTGCGGGCCTGCGGTTTGATCTGCTGGGCGGCGAACACACCGGTGACCGGGGCCAGCAGCGGGTCACGGTTGAGCAGTTCGAGGTAGCGGGTCAGCTGCTCGACACCGTCCAGTTCGCCGCGCCGCTTGACCTCCACCGCCACCGTGGCGCCCTCGGCGTCCCGGCACAGGATGTCCACCGGGCCGATCGCCGTCGGGTATTCGCGGCGCACCAGTGTGTAGCCCTCGCCCAGCGTGGTGATGTGCTCGGCGAGCAGCTCCTGCAGGTGGGCCTCCACGCCGTCCTTGACCAGACCCGGTTCCGCGCCCAGCTCGTGCGCCGAGTCGTGCAGCACTTCGTCAGGTGTCGCCGTCCTCGGTGAGCCAACACGGCGGGCTCATCCAGTTCAACGGCTTGTAGGCGCGGTCGTCGGAGTGAATGGACACCGAACCGTCGGCCTTGATCAGCACCAGCCGGGTAGCCATCGGCAGGTGCGCGGTCAGCCGTCCGTTGTAGTCGACCTGGCAGCGGGCGATGACAAGACGCACCGTGCGAGGCTAACCGCATGCAGACACTTGGCTCACGGGAGGTCTACGCGAACAGCTGGATGACCGTCCGGGAGGACGCGATCCGGCGACCGGACGGCTCGCGTGGCATCTACGGCGTCGTGGACAAGCCTG
>Ga0310826_101609_pt1 | contig 10316 bp, 7 predicted proteins | sample WT_ome_FD_201306 | JGI IMG/M metagenome (GOLD analysis project Ga0310826, IMG submission 201306) | Sorghum-adapted microbial communities enriched on wild type (WT) sorghum from Joint BioEnergy Institute, Emeryville, California, United... ... | reverse complement strand
CCCAGGATCCGATCGGAGTCGCGGACCGACGAAACCTCGGGGTTGGTCACGACGATGGCGTGGTCGGCGTAGTAGAGGGCCATCGTGGCGCCGTGCTCGATGCCGGCGGGGGAGTCGCAGATGACGTAGTCGAAGGTCGTCGCCAGCTCCTCCAGGACCTTGCCGACGCCCTCCTTGGTGAGCGCGTCCTTGTCGCGAGTTTGCGAGGCCGGAAGGATGTAAAGACCGTCGACCCGCTTGTCCTTAATCAAGGCCTGATTCAAGGTGGCGTCGCCGTTTATGACGTTTACGAAATCGTAGACGACCCGGCGCTCGCAGCCCATGACCAGGTCGAGGTTGCGCAGGCCGACATCGAAGTCGATGACGGCCGTCTTGTGCCCGCGCAGGGCAAGTCCGGTCGCGAAGGCGGCGCTCGAGGTCGTCTTGCCGACGCCACCCTTACCGGAGGTCATGACGATTATTTCAGCCACCTGTGAGAGCCCTTTTGGAAATACCAGTCGTGAAGTAATGGTCGTGAAGTAATATGGCGATGTATACTTTATTTATGTCCAATTCCGATTTGGCAAATAGAATAGCGTCCCGCGAACGACAATTTTTGCATCTTTCTGGATCGATGCTGTTCAGTGCCCGTCGAAGGCGTCGTCCTATGGCCCAAATCGGAGCGGCGTTGATCGCTCGATAATGGGTGTCTGCCCCGTGCTTGCCGGTCACGCAGACAACCAGGAATTGGATGAGATCGGTCGCCAACGATGCAGGCGGGTTTTGCTGCGAACAGGTGACCGAAGCGAGTTGGATCTGGAAGGGTGTCGGCTTTGGTGCTCGCCGGCCGTTTGGCGGAGGTACCGTTAGGCGAGGTCGGGATCGCCCAGCTCGTCGAGCGCGCTGTCGGGCAGGAGCATGTCGTCATCGAAATCGGCGATGTCTGGCAGGGCGGCGTCGGCATCCCCGCTCGTCGTGGCGTCCGAAGCAAGAGGCCCGAGGCCCGCATTCCTTGCGTCGGCGTCATCCGCGGAGGGATGTTCGTCCTGAGTGTCGCGACGTCTTGGCAGATCAAGGAGCTCGATGCCGTCGGAACGCCGGACGTCGATGAAGGTGACGGGAATGCGTTCGCCGCGGTCGTTGATCACGGTGGTGCTGGTGATCTCGCCCTGGATCTGCAGCCGCATACCCTTCTCGACATACTGGCTGACGCGGTCGACGAGACCGCCGGAAGCGCCGCCACGAACACGGATCCGATGCCAATCGGTCTTCTCTCGCCGCTCGCCCGTGGAGCGGTCGCGCCAGTAGCGGTTCGTGGCCAGAGTGAACTGAGCCACGCGTCCGCCGTTGGCGAACTCGCGAATCTCTGGGTTGCGTCCGACACGACCGATGAGGAATGCGACGTTCATGAGGGCTGTTCCGTTGCGAATCAGAGCTACGGACCAATGTAGTTCCGTTTTCATGATTGGCCCGGTCGGGCCTCGTTCGAGATCAATCCTGATCGGCCGCCCTATCGGGCTCAGGCTTGCCTCCGGTCGTTTCGTACAGACGTCCGCAGACCTTTTCGTTCGGGCATATCGGCAGGCCCGGAAGGCCGCGGCACGCCGCCGTCTGCGGAAAACCATTGCGGCAGGGGCCGCATGTTTCGTTCGACGGGAGATATGAGAGATGCAAACGTCCTTCGCGGAAACCCTTCCGGAGCTCGCCGTGCAAAAGGAATAGAGGGGCGAGCCGGATAGGCTCGCCCCTCTCGGATCGTCAGGGCCCGGACAGTTCGCGCATGCGCTGCGCGATCTTGCTTTCGATGAAGCCGGCAGCGGACGGCTTCAGATACTTGAAGAACGGCCTGGCCACTTCGTCGATGAACTCGACCTCGCCCGTGTCCGTCGCTGCCTTGAGGACTTCGACGAGCTGCTGCCCAAAGCTTACGACGTTGGTCAGCCGCCCCTCCGCGTCGAGGGCGACCTCCAGTCCGGGAAGCAGGATCTCCACGGTCGATCCGCCGGTCGCCGATGCGTCCGCGGAATCCTCCTTCGCGGGTCCCTGTGAGGAACTTTCCTCGGCGCGATCCTCTTGCGCGGAGGAAGGGGCCGCGTCCTGGGCTGGATCCACGGCGGCCTGGCCGGGGACCTTGCTCGCCGGCGTTTCGCTCGGCGCGACGTCGCCGACGGCCGGTTCGGATACGGACGCCGCCTTCGGAGCGGCGATGACCTGATCGCCTTCCGTTTCCCCGAGACCCCCCTCTTTGTCCGCGGCTTCGGCGGCGGCTTTCGCCGCCAGGGCCTCGAGGGTCTTCTTGTTCCTGCTTCCGGGCGGACGGCCGCGCTTGCGCTTGGGTTGGACGTCGCTCGGCGGCACCAGGATTCCGTCCCGCTCGGCCGCGTCCCGGGCCAGAGTTTTCTTGTTCTTGCTTCCGGGCGGGCGGCCGCGACGCCGCTTCGGCGGATTGTCGGCAGCGGCCTCCTGAGACGTCGTCGAGGGCAAGGAGGTTTCAGCGCCCGTCGATGCGGATGCCGTCTCCGCCTCGCCGGCTTTCTCCGCCGGCGCCCCGGTGCCCGCCGCGACCTTTTCGACCGAAGTTTCGGATCCGCTGTTGCCTGGATTTTCGGCCGAGCCCTCCGTGGTGGTTTCCGCCGGAACGTTCGCTTGGCCCTCGGTTTTCGCCTCGGCCTCTTCCGGAACCTCCTTGTCGGCTGCGGGTGCAGGCAGCTCGACCAGCGAGGCTCTCCCGCCGATCAGATCGATGGTCTTGCCTTCGATCAGGCCGCCGACCTTTTCGGACCAGATCTTGGTCTTGGCTCCCTTGCCGCCGTCGAGGCTGGCGATGACGTCCTGGTTGTAGGCGACCAGATCGTCGAGGGCCGCCTTGTTGCGGACGTTCTTGAGCATGCCGCGGAACGCCTCGCAATAGGCGTCGGCGCTGACGAAGGAGGCCACGCAGACGCCGTTGGTGTCGAAGAGCTCGAACATCCGCGGCTGGCGCGCCTGGGGCTTCTTGAGGGCCCGTCCCTTCGAGCCGGGCGCCACGCGGACGCCGCGGGCCGGGATCGGCTGGCTGGCCTTGCTGCGGCTCTCTTCGGATTGCCGGCGGTGCTCCCGACGGGCGGCCTGCTTCTCGACCGCGTCCTGCTTCAGCTTCTGCATCTGCCGGATCCGGTCGATCAGCCCCTCGGTGTCGCGCTCGATCAGGCCGAAGGCCTTGCCGAAGTTGCGCAGAGCGGTACGCTTTCCGTCGGTGACGGCGCCCTTGATCGCGATCCGATAGGCATCCGAGATGTTCAGGTCGTCCCAGGCCGCATCGTAGGACGATGTGCCGATGGCGGTGTGATAGACCTGCCGTCCGCCGCGGCCGGTCACCGTCACGCGCACCTTCGCCTTGGCCACCACGCGATAGACAGTGGTCTCGACGGGGCGGTCGTTGCCGTCCCCGTCCTTGAACCTCACCGTGGTCTTGCCTTCGGAGACGATGCTGTCCTCGAGGACGTCCGTCGACCACTGGTCTCCGAAGATGATGTCGGCGAGATAGTCGATGACGAAAGCCTGGACGTAGCGGTACTGCTCGCCGTTCCGCTCCCGGGTGATGTAGGCCTCGTCCGGGATTCTCATGTTGAGGAGGCGGCGCTGCCGCTTGGTGAAGACGAAGCGCTCGTCGTCGTCATCCTCATCGGAGGCGTCTTCGACGCCGAAGGCCTGGTCGACCGCTTCGATGGCCTTCTGGGCCTCGTCCAACTCCTGATCGGAGATGGGGGCGGCCGTAGTTGTGGTGGCGTTCTCGGCCATGGATGGCTCCGATTGGGTGGTTTCTGTCATGTATGACGGCGCGGCTTCCGTCTTGTCCTTTGCTGCGTCGACCGTCATGGCATCAGGCCACGGCCTTGGTCACCGGAAGCCCGGCGTGCTTCTTCTTCGGCTTCGAGACCGTGATCTTCCGGTAGGGCTCGCGGTAGTAGGAGATCTGTGCGCCTTCGACGATCGTGCTGGTGATGATCGCGTCGCCGAGATAGGCGTGCGACGCGGAACCGAGTCGCATGGTCAGCTCCTGGCGAAGCCGGTCGGCCTCTTTCTTATGGAAATTGGCCTGGGAGCTGTGATGCTTCATGTTGGCGACCAGCTCGCGAACGTCGGCGTCGTTCGAGAGATCGATCACGTTCTGCGGATCGACCATGGCGTAGAGCCGCTTGATCACCCAGCCGTCGCGGCTGAGATTGGCCTCCGGCGCCTTGTCGTTGTCCACGTGCCACCAGAAGTCCTTGACCGCCGCCTCGATTTCCTTGATCAGCGCGTCGTCGCGCTCGATCTCGAAGACCCGGTCCTCGTTGCCGCCGAAGAGAACGCCGATGTAGCAGCGCTCGAGGCCCGTGACGGCCAGCTGGTGCTGCGCCTGGATCTGGATATGGCCCGGGACGACCCACTCGCCGACGGCGTTGCGCCACTTCCAGCGCTCGTCGACCGCGACGTTCTTGATCTCGAACGGGTACCAGCGTCCGGAACCGTCGACCTCGACCTCGAAGTCGAGGCTCGCCCCCATGCGCGGGATCCGCGGATGGACGTAGTAGCCGAGCGGCTTGCGCAGGGACCAGCCGGACTTTGCCGCGATGTATTCGGCGATCACCGGCTCGAGCTGGATGCCCCATTCGATGCGGGTGTTGTTGCTCGCGGGCTTCGCCTTGATGCGGCCGGACTTCAGGGCCCAGAGGCCAAGCGGGCTCATATAGGGAGAGATCGGCTCTCCCTCCTCTTCGTATTCGACGCCGTCTTCCTTGGTGGCCTCGGCGCTGACGTCGAACTCGTTCGCGACCGTCTCGAAGAGGGCCGCGGATTCGGAAGCGCCGACGGTTCCGGTGCGGATTTCCTCCCAGTGGGCGCGATCGCGCACTTCGATGACCTTGGGGGTGTGCTTGCGTCTTTTCATAATCGAAATACCGTTTTCTTCGAATATCGCGCCGAACGGTTGGGCTGATTCCCTGAGGTTCCAGCGCGCGGACACTGAAAAACCGCGCGCTGAACCGGGATGGCCCTCGAAGCCCGGAAAATTCGCCCAAAAAATATTCCGTGAAAAATAATCAGGAATATTCTCAGGAATCAAATTCCTCGATCAGAATTTGGACCAGGTGGAAGAAAAGGCAAAGAAAAAGGCCCCGATGATAGGGGCCCAAAACGCTAAAAATAACTTTGACGGCCAGAGCCGCTCAGGGATCCGCCGGTATCACGCGGACGGCCCGCTCGGTGATTTCATGACCATGATGAACGGTGAACTCGATCCGGTAATCGCCGGCTTCTACGGTGCGGGAGACTTCGCCGGTGAATGCGTCGAGCAGCAGAGCTTTATGGGCCGGCGCATAGAGCGTGCCCAACGCAGCCAGCGCGCGGAAGGCGAGATTCGCATCGGCATGAAGACCGAAGCCGCCATTCTTCGTCCAGTCGTTCCAAATCAGGACGACATCGGATGGTCGTCCAGTCTGTGCCGCCTCGTTTACGAATAACTTGACCGTCTGGGCGTTGCCCGGAACGCAGCTATAGACCCGTCCAAGCCCGTCAGCGGGCGGCGCAACCGTACCGTGCGTGCATCCGACCGCGTCCGCGAGGCGTTTCGTCTCTTGCTCGAACGGCAACGGAAATGTCGTCGGGACCGGATTCTCGGAGGGCGCGCTACTCAACAGTCCTTGCGCCTTGGCCGCCGCCACGACGTGGGCAGTCGGGATCCACATCCCAAGCCTGTAATCCGGCAAGCGAGAATGCCAAGCGCTGGCGAAGATAAGGCCGTCGCGCTCGAGGATGATCCGGGCACGATGTCGAGTGAGATCTCGGCATGTCGCCATAACCTGCAGGCCACTGACCAACCTCCTGTCTCCGGCCCGGAACGCCGCCTCCAAGAGGCGGGCGTCATGCGGATCTTCGCAGCCAATGCTTCCTTCGAGAAGCGCGAGCTCGATCCGATTCTCTCCGGCCGCGTCGGCATAGCCACAGATCATTGCGGCAACCGTCGCCGCAAGCCATACGATACGCAAGTGGTCCCCCCTCTCCTCCGTGCGGCCGCATTGGTCCGCTTGTCGCGGATTCGCTCAAGTGTGGCCGCCGGTCTGGCTGCCGGCGAAGATATCGCGGGCTCATGACTCGCGTGAAGAAGCCGCCGGGGAATCCCGCTAAGCTGCCGCCACGAAGGATATGGCCCGGTCTGAACGGTTGTGACCGGAGTTTCGAGGGTTGGTCAGGTGAGCCCGCCTACCGAACTGGGGAGATATGGGCTCTACCAACGGTTCGATCCTATGATCATCGGAGAGACTTCATTCTGCGGCCCTGACCCGATTCGGTGCGGCGACTGCGTCCTCGGCGTGAGAGAGGAGGAGGGCCGTGTTGATCAGCCCGACATGGCTGAAGGCCTGCGGGAAGTTGCCGAGCATGCGTTCAGCTTCCGGATCGTACTCTTCAGCCAGGAGGCCGACGTCGTTCTGGAGCGCCAGCAGACGATTGAACAGCCGCCTTGCCTCGGCGAGGCGTCCCTGGAGGACGTAGCAGTCGGCAAGCCAGAAGCTGCAGGCGAGAAAGGAGCCCTCGCCTGCGGGAAGTCCGTCGACTCCGGAGCCCGTGTCGTAGCGCATCACCAAGCCGTCGCTGTGCACAAGGCGGCGCTCGATCTCGGCGATCGTACCCCGGATGCGCGGATCGGAGGCCGGCAGGAAGCCCACGAGCGGCAGATGAAGGAGGCTCGCGTCGACCTGGTCAGAGCCGTAGAACTGCCCGAAGCTCCCCGTCCGGGGGTTGAAGGCGTTGCGGCAGATCTGCTCGTGGATCTCGTCCGCGGCCGCCCGCCACCGGCGCTCGGCAAGCCCGTCGGCGCGCGCCGCGGCCGTCCGCGCGGCGCGGTCGAATGCCACCCAGGCCATGACCTTGGAGTGCGTGAAGTGCTGACGGGCGCCGCGAATCTCCCAGATCCCTTCGTCGGGCTCGTGCCAGGCGGTCTCGAGATGCTCGAGCAAGGCCGACAGGATCGCGTCGTGGCGGTCGGTGTGGGGCAGGCCGCCCCGGGCCGCCTGGAACATGGCGTCGGCGATCTCGCCATAGACGTCGAGCTGACTCGCGGCCGCATTGCCGATTCGAACCGGCACCGACCCCTCGTAGCCCGGAAGCCAGGCGGCCTCCCACTCGAGCAACCGCCGCTCGCCGCCGATCCCGTACATGATCTGCATTTGCGAGGGGCTGCCGGCGACCGCTCTCAAGAGCCAGTCGCGCCAGGCCCCGGCCTCCTCGTAGAACCCGAGTTGCATCAAGGCGTGCAAGGTGAAGGTCGCGTCGCGCAGCCAGCAGTAACGGTAATCCCAGTTGCGCGATCCACCGATATGCTCGGGCAAGGACGTGGTCGCCGCGGCAACGATGCCGCCGGTCGGCTCGTAGGTCAGCGCCTTCAGCGTGATCAGCGACCGCTTGACCGCCGAGGTCCAGGGGCCGACCGAAGGGCAGCGATCGGACCAGCTCCGCCAGAGGGCCTCGGTCGCGGCGAGAGCGGCAACGGGATCGATCGAATGCGGCGCGGCCTGGTGGGAAGACGTATAGGCAAGAACGAAGGGGATCGTCTCGCCGGCGGAGACGGAGAACTTGCCCACCGTTCTCATGTCGTCGCCAACAAGATGAACGGGCGTGCGCAGGGTCAGGCGGTCCGGGCCGGCCACGGCCTGGATGCCGCCCTGGCTTCCGTTGTCCTCGAGGCGGGCCACCCAGGGAACGCTGGCGCCGTAATCGAACCGAATGACGATCTCGGTCGCGAAATCGACGTGTCCCCGCTCGCCGACGACGAGCCGCACGATGTCGGAGGCGCCGTTGCGGGCCGGCATGAAGTCGATGACCGTCGCCGCGCCTTCGGCCGTCTCGAAGCGTGTCTCAAGAATCAGCGTGCCGTCGCGGTAGCGCCTGGTGACCCTGGCATTCGGATCGATCGGCGCGATCCGCCAGCGCCCGTTGTCGGGCGTGCCGAGAAGGGACGTGAAACAGGCCGGAGAATCGAAGCGGGGCCAGCAGAGCCAGTCTATCGAGCCATCGCGCGCCACCAGCGCCGCCGTTTCGAAATCGCCGATGATCGCGTAGTCCTCGATCCTGGAGCTCATGATCCCCCTCAGCGGCCTCCGGTCCGAAGGCCCTCTCGATCCGCATCCTCGATCGGACCGAAGAGGCGATCGCCGCCTCCCTGGGATGCGTCTCCCGGGAGCGCTACCGGCAGTCCACTATCGCCGATCACTGGTGAAGAGAATTTGAGTCGATCCGGTTTGGTGGCAAATTCCCTGTCGCCGGCTTTTTCGCGCGGGCGTGTCGCGGGGACGGTGGGCGGATCGTCGATCCAATCCGGGGGCGTATGTCCATCGACCGGCCGGAGATGCAAGGCCGCCCGGATTTCCCGATGAAATTCCCGGGCTCGGTGATCTTTATTTCCGCTTAACTTCGGAAAATTACGGTTTTACATAAAACAAATTTTTTGCCTTTTTCGGCAAGATAGCATATCCGGTATATGCCGGTGGTTTCGGCCGGCGACCCGATGAGCCACGATCAGAGGAAGGAAAGGATAGGGGAAAGCAGTCGAAGGCCTACTCAGGAGGGCGCGGTTCGCCGCGTGAGGACAAGGTGTTCGACCTGCAATTTTCGACAGAACTCAGCCATTACACGCTGCTATCGACACATACGGCGGCTCTCGTTCTGAGCCTCTGGGTTCTCGTCCTGGTGAATGGTCTGATCACCGTTCCCAAGGCGAATCAGGTTTTCGTGACTCTGCGGGCCAGGCTGTTCCCGGAGCGCGTGGATGCATGGGCGGATGACGACGTGCTTCACAAGGGCCGGATGCATCTGGCGCGATGCGTCGTCGGTCAGCCGTTGTTCATGGGCGCCTGGCTGAGCCTGCCATTCCTGTGGGATCGCGAGATATTCGTCTGGTACTTCGAGACCGCTCTGTCGCTGTTCCCGAACTACGGTGACCCCGTTCCATGGGCCGTAAATGCGATCCTGGGCATCTGGCTGGTCCGCGCGGCTCGCAGCGCATGGGTCGTGATTCGGGAGCACGGGTTCCTGTTCGGCCCTCTGTTGCTCCTGGTGAGTCTTCCCGTGGCCGTCACGACCTTCGCGGCGGGTTTCTTCGGGTCGGTGTATGTGCTGGTCCCGAGGATCGCGTATCTCGTTCTGGCAAACAGGAACTGAGAACACGAGATCTCCTCCGGGGTTCGTCGCGCTTGGCCCAAAGCCTGTTGGTGGGGGTGAAGCCTATATGAGCTCGTCCCCGCTTCAGGGAAGGGCCGCGGAGTAGATTTTTTTCGCCCGTCAGATCGCGAAAAGCGAAATAAAAGCAGTCCCTTAGTAGATGCTCCAAGAACTTAGCGGGACGCGTTTTTCGATGATCCGGCTGGTCTGGTGAAAACCCGGAACGATAGACTTTCGGCCCACGAATCCAGACCGTGAACCTGAAGCCAGGCACGGCCATCCGGTCCCCGTCAAAGGGGCCTGGTTGCCTCCCGGAATGCCCTCGGCAACCAACAAAAAACCGCCGGGCCTCTCCATCTGAGGCGGCCCGGTGGTCGTCGTTTCTCTATTCGAGGCCAGGGTCGAGCGGCAACGGCTCGATCCCTCGAATGAACAGCCGGCGCTCGCCGTCGCGCTCGCCGACGCCGATCGTGAAGATGTAGGCCTCGCCCTGACGAAGGCTCGTGCGGATGCGCCCGAACTCGTCCGAGAATGCGACGGCTTCCGTCACGCCCGTGTCGTCGGAGATCAGGCAGATTCCCATGGGCTCGTTGCGCCGATTGCTTTTGATTTGGATTTTGTTCAGCAGCCCGCCAAGCTTGACGTCGCCCTGGATCCTGGTGTTGGCGTCGAGCACCTGCGCGATCGTCTTCGCGCGGACATAGGCAAGTCGCTTCTTGGCCGCGGTGATCGGATGGCCGGTGAGATAGAGTCCCAGCGTGTCGAATTCGGCCTGCAGCTTGTCGATCGGAGCCATCTCGGGGCAGCTGGGGAGCTTCGGCTCCGTCGGCATCTCGAGGAAGCCGTCGAACAGGCTGGCCTGGCCGATTTCCCTGCTCTTGGCGTCCGACTGGGCTTCCTTGAGCGCGACCTCGAGGCCGGCCAGCATCTCCGCCCGGTTGGCGTGCAGCGAATCGAGCGCGCCAGCCTTGATCAGGCTCTCGTAGCCGCGGCGGTTCAGCATACCCCCCGTCCGGCGAACCAGGTCGTGAAACGACTTGAAGGGGCCTCCCTTCTTCCGCTCGGCCAGAATTTCGTCCATGGCGGTCGATCCGACACCGCGGATCCCGGCGAGCGCGTATCGGATCGCCTTGCCGTTGCCTTTCTTCTCGACGGTGAAC
>Ga0310826_101604_pt1 | contig 10384 bp, 8 predicted proteins | sample WT_ome_FD_201306 | JGI IMG/M metagenome (GOLD analysis project Ga0310826, IMG submission 201306) | Sorghum-adapted microbial communities enriched on wild type (WT) sorghum from Joint BioEnergy Institute, Emeryville, California, United... ... | reverse complement strand
CTCGACTAACGAGACGCGCGGTCTGACCTTCTCGGCGTATATGGTGATCAATCTCGGGTCCGTGACGGTGGGGCAGATGGTACTCGTCGCGGTCGATCCGAGCGGATTTACCCCCTTTGCCCTTATCTGCATCGCCACGGCGCTCTCGCTCGTACCGGTCTCTCTGACGGCCCATCCGGCGCCAGTGGCACCCGAGATCGTCAAGCCGGATCTGCGCAAGCTCTACCGACTCTCGCCGGTTGCCGCGGTTGGCTGCCTGGCCGTTGGCCTCGTCAATGGAACCTTCTGGGGGCTGGGGCCCGTCTTCGCCCACGAGATTGGCCTTCCCGTTGCCGGCGTAGCAACCTTCATGAGCGCGGCGGTGATCGGCGGCGCCGTCCTCCAGCTGCCCATGGGCCGACTGTCTGACCGGCTGGACCGGCGCGTCGTCATCAAATGGGGCGCCGTCGTGACGACGATCACCGCCGGTGTGCTCGCATTCGCCGATCGGCTACCGGAAGAGGCGATATATCTGCTGGCGATCCCGTTCGGCGGGTTCATGTTGCCGCTCTATTCGCTCTGCGTGGCCCACGCGATGGATTACGCCGAGCCATCGGATATGGTCCAGTCGAGCGGTGGGCTCCTGCTCCTCTACGGCATCGGCGCCGCGATCGGGCCGACGATCGCGACGAGCCTGATGGGCATGGTCGGCTACCAGGCCGTCCCGACTCTCATGATAATCGTCTATGCCTGCTTGGTTCTTTTCATCCTGTATCGGATGCGCGCCCGCGCGGCCATGCCGCCGGAGGAGCGCACGGAGTTCGCCACGGCGGCGACCACGACACCCGAGGCCTTCAATCTAGATCCGCGGACGGAAACCGACGCAACCGGGGAAGCGGGGCAGGGGGCGGGCGAAACCGGCATGCCTCCCGGTTTCGAGGTGACGGGATCGCAGGCTCGGGTCGTCGATGCGCCGTTCGAGGCTCTGTCGACGAGCTCCGCCGACAAATCGCTCGCCACCGACGTCGGACAGACGTCATAAGCTTCCTTCTGGACCGCCTTACCCTGTGAAAGGCCAGATAGGAGATCGCCCCGATGCGGAGTACCGTCATCACGAACCGATCTCGAACCGCTCGGTAAGGCACAGGGAGACAACGGGAGCCGGGAGCTCTTTGAGCCTCGCTCGGGAAGGCCGAGTTTGTACGCCTTGGCGGCTCCGATAAGAAAAAAACGCCGCGATCGCGTCGAGAGAACTTACAGCGATTTGCCGGCCATGGCGGTTTCCAGGCCCCCGGTCGATTGACCCGAATTGCCGATCAATCAGGAGAATGGCGCGTTGGGCGTGCCGTTCGCGAAAGCCACTCTGCGGGCGGAACGCGAGCGGCACCGGCACCGCGCGCGTCGCATTTTCTTACAGATTCCGGTCATTCGTCGATGGTCTACTCGAAGGCTTGTCCGTAAGGGATTGTCCTACAACAATCGGCACGAATATTGCATAGTTCTTTGTGCAGGTAGGAATGAGAATCGCGAAAGCCCAAAGGAAGGGGCCAGGCGATTCCAAGAAGAACAGGGAAAGAGGGAGGCGATGGCCCTAAGTAGGGACCAGTCGCCTTGAACCTTCAAGGGGACCGGAACAATGCTGCACAAGCTTTTGATCGGCGCGGCGGCTTTCGCCGGAATCACCTTCGCGCCAGCGGCGCAGGCATCGTTGATTTTCAATCTGACCGAAGCGTCCGGCGGAACGCCCGCGACCGCGACCATAACGGTCGACCAGGCCGGCGACGACCTTCAGTTCTCGATCCAGGTCACTTCACCCGCGTTCGCGGATATCCTCGCGGTGTGGTTCAACGTCGCCGACGACGGGCTTATCCCCGGACTGAACGCGACGGACGTGAACGGCAAGGTGACGGACACCAACGACGGCGGTCTACATCCAAGCGCGTCGATCGGCAATCCGATGCTCGAGTTCGGTGTCCAGATTGGCAATCCAGGTTCGCCGCCTGGCGACGACTTCTACTCCTACGTGTTTACGCTCAGCCACGTCAGTTTGGCGCTGGATCTCGGCACCTTCTTCGAAACGGGCGACAACATGATCGGTCTGCGCCTGCAGAGCGTGGGAGACAGCGCAAATTCGCGCGAAGGATCGAGCAAGCTGCGGGGCGATTATCCCGACGATCCGCCGACGAAAGTGCCGGAACCGACCGTCCTGTTTCTCGTCGGTGCCGGGCTCGTGGGACTCACCCTCGCGCGCCGTCTACGGATCGCGCGATAGCGACGGTCAAGCGGCAACAAGAATACGTATGATTTGACCCGGGGCGGCTCTCAAGAGCCGCCCCGATTTTTTTGGGGGGTGAGTTAAGAGCGGGCGCCGAATGTTGAAAATCAAGATTCATTCGGCCCGCTCGCGGAAAGAGCGGCGCAAAAATCAGACGGTATCGGCATTGCCGCCAGCGCCACTTCGCCCTGGATCTTCCGGGACTCTTCTTCGAACAAGGCGCGCTCCGCGTCGGTTGGCTGGCGCGCCTCGAGGTGCATGGACTCTACGCTTGTCGCCAACTCGGGCGCGTCGACGCGCGCAAGACTGGACGCGATCTGGATCGCATCGCGTTCGTTCTCTGTCGCGATGATCCAGCATGGCTCACCATCACGAACGACGGTGAACAGCCTGCGCGTTAGAGACCCCATAAATCATGCTTTTCATGGCGGTAAACGTTCATGTCAAGCTCGCCAAGCGCATCCAGAGGCGCACTCTTGTCAGAAAAGTTTACACGATTGTGGACTCGCGCGGCAGTCGGGCGGAGCGAGTGATTCGTTCAGCGAACCGAGTATTCTCAAAGACATAGGCCGCAACGGGAGGTCAAACCCGCACCGGCTGATCGTAAATGCGATAGCGCGGGCGGCACTTTAACGTGAGCCTTTCCGCCACCTGTCGAAAAATTTTACAAACAGGGGTCAGAATTCTGATCCCGTGGGGCCACAAAAAAGTTAAGAATTGCTAATAAACTTGTACGATATTGATTCTAATTGAGAGTTTTCCGAGCTGACAAAGGCGGCCGAATTTGGCACGGTATTTGCTTGGAACGTCATGCAAGTAGTTAATATGGCAGCAAGTAGTTAATATGGCAGTCACTAGGTGGGGGAACATGAAAATCCTCAAAATTGGAGTCGCGGCTGCCGCGATGATGTTCGTCGTGGGAACCGCCGAAGCAGGGACCATCGTTTATGACGATGCGTCCTATTACAATTATCATCAGGGACTCGCCTTCGATGGCGATGCCATCCCCGGCAACCGCTCCGATCCGAACAACATGTTCGACGGCAATCCGGGCACGTTCTTCAGTCTCGGTCAGGGCGGCTCGATCTCACTGGTCACCGATCCGTCGAGCTACGCGATCGCGAGCGGCACGGTGATCGAGATCACCAATCCGGGCCGCCAGGTGCATAAGGAAGCGCTTGCCGTCTACCTTGGCAACGACGGCGACCTCGGAACCAAGGTGCTGCTGGGCTTCTTCTTCAACGCCGACGTAACCGGCACGGGGCCCAGCATCCAGTACGGCGCAGACAATACGGGCGGCGTGATCGCGGCGCTGGAGGCGCTTGCGACGGACACCGACGGCGGCCTGTTCCGGATCCTCATCGCAGATGGAGGCTCCTACAACTCCATCTGGTTCGAGGAGGCGTCTGACCATCCGGATGTGAGCATTACCATTCCAAGTGATGCCGACGGCTTCGACATCGGCGAACTGCGGGTCGTCGCGGTTCCGGAGCCCGGCGCGCTGGTGCTGATCGGCGCCGGCCTGGCGGGCCTCGGCATCGTCGCGCGCAGGCGCAAAGCGGCCTGAGCGACGATCTCACCTGTCCCTTGGCGGCGGCATCCAAGCGGAGCCGCCGCTTTTTTTTGAGAGATTGGGCCCGATTTCTGAAGGCGACCGACGGCCCCAAGACGGCCTGGATCGACTACGGTCGATCGCACCGATCGGCTATGGCAATGGCCTCACCGATCATCATCCGAGTATAGGACGGGCAACCTGAGAACGAATAGGAAGCCGCAACGAGCGCCACAACGCCGCCCAAAATGGCGAGCGCGACGCCGATGTATTTTACGTTCATAACTCCCCCCAGATCCCGATGCAGTCCGCCGGCTAGGACCGATCGCCTGCAGGGCTTGGCGCGCGTTCCAAAACCGAGCAAGCCGCATCCGCGATCGCATCATGACGAATCGTTGCGCTGCCGTCACGATCAAAAATTTCAAGTTAGATAAAGATCAGGCGAGCACGACCCGATCAGAACGTCTGGCGGTGCCTGGTCGGCCTGATCCGGCATCCGGTTCCTTTACTTCGGTGAGCGAAGAGGCCGGCTTTTTCCCAAGCAGAGTCGGCGGCGAAAAGGGCCCGACAGCCGCTTTGGCGGGAGGCGGTCATCGGAGGCCGCCATGGCGGGCATCGGAAAGTCGGCGACATCGCGCAAAAACCGAGCCGGCCGCTCCAAGACCGACGTCACGCGTCATAACCTGGCGCGCAAACGGCAGCCGGTCGAACCTGTGTCAAGACAACCTGACTAACCGTCTTGGCCGCTTGGCGGATGTCAAATACGACGACACCCCCATTTGGGGATAGCGCTCTCCGACACAGCGTTGCTTCAATCCAATCAAGGTTGCCGAATGCGGCCCAATGTTGCGCATGACGTCCACAGAGCGGGGGAGGGGAGAAAAAGGGAAAAAATGCAACGACCGTCGGTTGGATTTCTCGGCGCATTTGCCGTTGGGATCCTGATGTTTTCCGCTTCGCCCGTCAACGCCGACTGCTGGGACGACATAGAGGCGCGCGACGATGCCTGCTGGGCACGATGCGACATCTATGTGGGAGACCGCTGGGATGCGTGCACAGACCGGTGCAACGAGCGGTACGATCATGACGCCATGATGTGCGAGCAAATGGAGAATATGGGCAAAGGGGCCGCCACCCGGGGAGCGGACCTGCTCGGGACGCGGTAGAGCGGCCAAGACGGCTGCTACTTTGGTGAGTGCCCGGACGATGTTCGAGGCGAACGAGATCGGACCCCGCCACGAGAAGAGACGCGAGATCCCTCCACCGGGCCGGATTATGGGTTCACCAGAATCTGTCAGACACCAGGATTCTGGTGCATCATGAATGTATCGGGACCGGTGGGCATGCCTTGCTATTGCCGGAATCCCTTCGGCTTTCCGCCCACGGTCAACGGCGTGACGGTTCCGCAGTGAGAGCAGGAGGGGCAGATGCCAACTCGACGTGAGGTGCTGTTGGCCGCGGGAATGGCGTTGTCCGGCCAACTGCTGCCAAGGGTCGCGAGATCGCAATCGTATCCCGTTCACGATGCGCTGGGTTGTGTGCTCCAGCGTCCTCTCGAGGAGCTGTCCTCGCACCTTTACGGGATTGCCAGCCTGCGCCAAGGCCTGATCGCGACAACCGGCGATCCAGCCATGGATCGTGCGCTCGGCCGGGCGCTCGTCAGACTCTCTGCGCTATTCGTAGAACAACCGGGCTTCGGATTCATCGACGACGGCGGGGCGCCCAACGCCTTCGCGTCTCCGCAAACTCAGGTCCCGGGGACCTGGGGAACCGTCATGTTCGGGCAGACGATGTTCCGCGATCTGCTTGACCGGTACGCGGATCAAGGCATGGCCGTTCTTGCGGTTTGCGCCCACGAGTTCGGTCACATCGCACAGTTTCGCGCCGGCGTTCGCGATCGCCTGCTGCGCGGACAGAGAACGGTGAAGAGAATGGAGCTGCACGCCGATCTGCTGTCCGGATACTTTCTCGGATACCGCAAACGGATCGACGGCGACATCAGTGTCTGGGCCGCCGGTCACGCCCTGCACTCGATCGGGGACTACGCATTCAACAATCCGAACCACCACGGCACACCGGACGAGCGTGTAGCCGCGGTGGCCGGACCACCAAGATTCACTCCCTGACCGACGCCTTCTGCCGCCCCGTCGCGTTCTCGCCGACGGGCGGCCAAGTGGCCGACCGCGAGGCCGCCGACACCCTGCTGGACCGGATGCCCGCGGCGACGATCCTGCACGGCGACAAGGGCTACGACACCAACGCCGTTCGCCGAAAGATCGAAATCAAGGGCGCGGCCCCGAACATCCCGCCCAAGCTCAACCGACGTGGAAGAACTGCTTCTCGCCCTGGCCCTACCGCGGCCGCAATGCCGTCGAGTGCATGTTCGGGCGCCTCAAGAACTTCCGCCGGATCGCGACCCGCTACGACCGGCTGGCCCAAAACTACTTGGCCACCGTCTGCCTCGCCGCTACCGTCTGCTACTGGTTATGAGTCCCAACCCTAATCGTCCCGAGCATAGTGGCGCGCATGGAGGAGAACCTGCTGATCAACCCGGAGCACCCGGAGTTCCCGCGCGTCGCGCACGGCCTGCATCGACCGGTCCGGTGGGACGTGCGCCTGTTTCAGAGCGGCTGACGCACCGGTAGCGCGCTTCGGCCGCCGCGCCCGGATCTCCCGAGCGACAATCCGAGATGCGGCGGTTCACAATGAATGCGGGTCGCGCGACGCAGGCCTAGCCGTCCGGCGTATCGGTCGACCGTTCGGCCGACGATTGGGCCGAGGGTGCGTCCCGGCGCGCCAGCAGCTGGTCCGTGACCGCGAGAAGCCGGTCCTGCAGTGCTCGGAGGCGCCACTCCAGATCGTCGGCGCGTTCCGCCTCGGCTCGAAGACGCCGCTCGGCGCCATCGGCCCGGGCTCCTTCGGCATCGTACGAAGCCGTGGTCCTTGCGAGGGCTCCGCGTTTGGCGGTGAGCGCCGCTTCGGCCTTTTTGAGCAAAGCGGCCAGGTCGGCGTTCTCTCGCAGGAGAGCCGCGCGGCGCTGTCCCTCCGCGTCGGCGTCGTACTCGGCCTCGGCCGCCCGAGCGGTGAGGGCGACGATCTGGCTGTGGCGCTTGCCGGCTCCTCGACGGTGGCAGCTCAGCGTCTCCGATACGGGATTTAATGTTGGGATTGCGTGTCGCCGCTCGCCTTGCCGCGGAAATAAGTCTTCTCGGGACGGTAGGGGCTCCGGATGCTATCGAACCACTGTCGAATGTGCCGAACGGACCCCAAAACGGGCCGAAGACGCTCTGCAAGGGACTTGCTCATCCCCATCGCTGTGCGATCCCCACTCAAAGATGATTCAGTGTAGCTTGAGCCGTTGCTGCGTTTTGCCGTGGCGCACGGCGACCGCGGATCTCGGATACCGAGAAAGGATTGGACTTCTTACTGCATGGTGGGCATGACGAACTCGGCGCCCTTGCGGATGCCGGTTGGCCAGCGCGAGGTCACCGTCTTGAGCCGGGTGTAGAAGCGCACGCCCTCGGGCCCGTGCATGTGGTGGTCGCCGAACAGCGAGCGCTTCCAGCCGCCGAAGCTGTGGAAGGCCATCGGTACCGGGATCGGCACGTTGATCCCGACCATACCGACCTGGATCCGGCTCGCGAAGTCGCGGGCGGCGTCGCCGTCGCGGGTGAAGATCGCCGTGCCGTTACCGAACTCGTGCTCGTTCGCCAGCCGGACGGCGTCGTCGTAGCTGGCGGCGCGCACCACCGAGAGGACGGGGCCGAAGATCTCCTCCTTGTAGATCCGCATCTCCGGCGTGACGCGGTCGAACAGGCAGCCGCCCATGAAGAAGCCGTTCTCGTAGCCCTGGAGCCGGAGGTCGCGGCCGTCGACCACCAGCGTCGCGCCCTCCTTGACGCCGAGGTCGACATAGCCCTTGACCTTCTCGAGATGCGCCCGCGTGACGAGCGGGCCCATCTCCGCCTCGGGGTCGGTGCCGGGGCCCACCTTGAGGGCGCGGATGCGCGGCGTCAGCCGCTCGACGAGGGCGTCGCCGACCGCGTCGCCGACCGCGACCGCCACCGAGACCGCCATGCAGCGCTCGCCGGCGGAGCCGTAGGCGGCGCCCATCAGCGCGTCGACCGCCTGGTCGAGGTCGGCGTCGGGCATGACCACCATGTGGTTCTTGGCCCCGCCCAGCGCCTGCACGCGCTTATTCTGCGCGGCCCCCGTGTGATAGATGTACTCGGCGATCGGCGTCGAGCCGACGAAGCTCACCGCCGCGATGTCCGGGTGGTGCAGGATCGCGTCCACCGCCTCCTTGTCGCCGTTGACCACGTTGAAGACGCCGTCCGGCAGGCCGGCTTCCTTCAGGAGCTCGGCCATGCGCAGGCTGGCCGAGGGCACCTTCTCCGAGGGCTTGAGCACGAAGGTGTTGCCGCAGGCGAGCGCGATCGGGAACATCCACAGCGGCACCATGGCCGGGAAGTTGAAGGGCGTGATCCCGGCGACCACGCCCAGCGGCTGGCGCACCGACCAGGAATCGACCCCGGTGCCGACGCTCTCGGTGAACTCGCCCTTCAGCAGCTGCGGGATGCCGCAGGCGAACTCGACGACCTCGAGGCCGCGCTGCACGGAGCCCTTGGCGTCGCCCAGAACCTTGCCGTGCTCGGCCGTGACGAGCGCCGCCAGCTCGTCGAGGTGCTGCTCGGCCAGGGCCTTGAAGGCGAAGAGCACGCGCGCCCGGCGCAGCGGCGTCGTCGCCGCCCAGCCGGGGAAGGCGGCGCGGGCCGCCGCCACCGCCTTGTCGACCTCGGCCGTCGAGGCCAGCGGCACGCGCGCCGCGATCTCGCCGGTCGCCGGGTTGAACACGTCGCCGAACCGCCCGCTCGCGCCCTCCGCCCGCGCGCCACCAATGAAATGATGCAATGTCTTCGCCATATCTATTACGATTCTCCCGTGCGCTTTGCGAACACAATCGACTGCGGCGCAATGAGCAGCGGCGTTGGCTCCGGACGGAGGGGCGGGCGGTCTCCACCCGGAGGCCGGCGCCGAACGCTTACACCGCGGCAAAACACCTGTCTAGCGCGTCGGCTACGGTATCTACGTCCTCTTTCTGCAGGCAGAGCGGTGGTACCATGCGCAGTACGCTGCGGTGGGGGCCGGACTTGCTCACGACGAGGCCGTGACGCCGCGTTTCCTCGAAAATCCGTGCCGTCGCCTCGGTGGCCGGCTCCTTCGTACGGCGGTCCTTGACGAGTTCGACCGCGAGCATCAACCCACGTCCGCGAACATCGCCGATCAGGGGATACTTCGCCTGAAGGGCCCTGAGTCGTTCAAGGAGCAGACCGCCCACCGCCCGGGCATTCGCCTGAAGCTGCTCGTCCCTGATGATCCGCAGAACGGCCCGCCCCGCCGCGCAGGCCGCGGGATTGGCGCCATAAGTGTGAAAGAGAAACTTGTCCGCCATCGATTCGGCGACCGCGCGCTTGGCCACGACCGCGGCGAGCGGAAAACCGTTTCCGATTCCCTTGGCCATCACCACGATGTCGGGTACGACGCCGTGCTCTTCGAACGCCCAGAAATGGTCACCCGTGCGCCCAAATCCCGACTGGACCTCGTCGATCACGCAGATGCCGCCCGCCGCGCGCACCCGTTCGAAGGCGCCGGCGATATACCCCTCCGGCATCGGCACGATGCCGCCGTAGCCCTGGATGGGTTCGATGATCATGCCGGCCAGCCGCCCGCTGGTGGCATGGTGGATGGCACGGTCGAGATCATCCAGGTAGGGCTGGACGCCCTCGCCGAATGCGCCGCGATACTGATTCGGCTCCGCGACGAAGGTGACCCCGCCGAGTTGCGGCACGTTGTGGCGAAAGCCGCTAATCCCGGTGACGGATTGCGCCCCGAAGGTCGCACCGTGATAGCTTGAACGCAGCGCGAGGAAGTCGACGTTTCCCGTATGGTTCCTGGCCATCAAGAGAGCGAGATCGATTGCCTCGGCGCCGCTGTTCGTGAAGTGGACAACCCAGTCATGGCCCTTCGGCATCGTGGCCGCGAGTTCCTCGGCGAAGTGAGCCGGCACCGGATGGTAGAACATGGTGGTGCAATGGGGCAGGAGATCCGCTTGCTCCCGCACGGCCCGGTTCACCACCGGATGCGCGTGCCCCACGGATATGCACAGATTCATGGCGAGAAGGTCGATGTATCTATTGCCCTCCTCGTCCCAGAGATACTGGCCGCGGCCGCGCCGAATGATCAGAGGTGTTTGGTAGGGCACGAAGGCGCGTTGCGAGGCGGCGTAGAAGCGCTCCCGCCGCGCCACGATGGCCTCCGCGGACCAATCGGTCTTGAGATCCGCCGTGCCGTCGATCTTACTGTCGTCCATTTCGCTCCTCCCTAGGCAGCTGTGCCGCGGATCTCGCCAAGCCGCCGCTCCACGAATTCGTCGAGAGCATCCCGAATGCCGGGATCCATAGGCGGCGCTTCGTAGTCCTTGAGCATCTGCTTCCACATCCGATTGGCGCGCTCGTGCTGCCAAAGCGCGCCTTCCGCGGCCCACTGCTCGTAGGGAGTGTTGTCGGCCATCACAGACC
>Ga0310826_101598_pt1 | contig 10437 bp, 10 predicted proteins | sample WT_ome_FD_201306 | JGI IMG/M metagenome (GOLD analysis project Ga0310826, IMG submission 201306) | Sorghum-adapted microbial communities enriched on wild type (WT) sorghum from Joint BioEnergy Institute, Emeryville, California, United... ... | reverse complement strand
GGCAAGTTCAACGTCTATCCCGGAGATAATTTCGCGGAACATCTGATTCCCTTTACGGAAGGCGCGTTCAAGCTCGACGGGCCGACCGGGAAGGCTTCGGCGGTCATGCCCTATTACAGCATCTCCTATGGACAGGACAGGAAATACGGCGAGAACGTCGGCAACTCCTACAGCCGTTACATGATCATGGATCTGCTCAGGACAGAGTATGGGTACGACGGGGTCGTATGCACGGACTGGGGGATCACCGCCGACGAAGGTCCCGACGTTACGCGGCTCTTCCCCGGCGGCCGTTGCTGGGGCGTGGAGGAGAATCATACCGTCGCCGAACGCCATCTCAAGATCCTGCTGGCCGGCGTGGATCAATTCGGGGGCAACAACGAGATCGCGCCCATCCTGGAGGCATACCGCATCGGATGCGAGAGGTATGGAGAAGCCCATATGCGCGCCCGGTTCGAGCAATCCGCCATCCGGCTGCTGCTGAACATCTTCCGCCTGGGACTGTTCGAGAATCCTTACCTTGACGAGCAGCGATCCGCCGCCGTCGTTGCCTGCCCGGAATATGTGGCGGCCGGCTATGAGGCGCAGCTGAAGTCGATCGTGATGCTCAAGAACGCAGGTGGCATCCTGCCTCTGCAGAAGGGGAAAAAGGTATACATCCCGAGGCGTTACCGACCGGCCAGCACCGACTGGTTCGGGAACACGATTCCGGAGTACGAGTGTGATCCGGTGCAGCTGGATGTCGTTCGCCGGTATTTCGATGTGACCGATCATCCCGACGAGGCGGACTATGCGCTGGTGTTCATCGAAAGCCCTCATATCACCAAAGGCTACAGCCATGAGGACAAAACCTCGGGAGGCAACGGCTATATGCCGATCAGTCTGCAGTACCGTCCTTATACCGCAGAGCATGCGCGGGAGACGAGCATCGCCGGGGATCCGCGAGAGGTGTTGAACCGCAGCTATCGGGGCAAGACCGTCACCACCCCCAACGCCTCTGACCTGGATGCGGTGCTGGAGACGAGGAAGCGGATGAAGGACAAGCCGGTGATCGTCTCCATCCTGCTGTCCAACCCGGCGGTCATGGCGGAATTCGAGGGGGCAGCCGATGCGATCCTCGCCCACTTCGGCGTCCAGGACTCGGCCCTGCTGAACATAATCACCGGGGCCGCCGAGCCTTCGGCGCTGCTGCCGATGCAGCTCCCCGCCCATATGCGGACGGTGGAAGAACAGTTCGAGGATGTCGCCCATGACATGGAGGTCTATGTGGACTCCGAGGGCAACCGCTATGACTTCGGCTTCGGTCTGAACTGGAGCGGGCGCATACAGGACGAGCGAACGGCCAGATATGTGAGGAGAGCATAAGATGATGAAAGCGGCGAAGGGACGTTCCCTTGCGCCGCTTTTCAATTCCATGTCTTTACTACCGAATGTATACTATGATATATTATCGGTAGTTAAGATTTCCTGATATTGGAGGTAATGGTATGTATCGTTCTGGCGTCAGTATCTGGTACAATGTATCCAACCTGGAGCGCACGCTCGAGTTCTACTCCGGCAAGCTTGGATTCGAAGTGATCTTTCACGATCCGGAGAGCGGCATGGCGATGGTCAACACGAATACCAAGGATTGTGTGATCGGTTTCTCGGAGGCGGAGACGGTGGAACCGGCAACGTCTTCGACGGTGTTCGAGGTCATCAATATCGAGGAAGCGATGAAGCAGCTTGAGGAGAATGGAGTATCTTTTATCGGTGAAGTGGAGCATATCCCCGGCATGGCCAAGCTGGCCACATTCGTGGATCCCGATGGTCATAATCTCATGCTTGCGGAGACGCTGGTGGAATTGTGAACAAGGAACAGCGGGTATTGCGGCTTAGCCGGGAATTGACCGGGCAATGGACCTTGCCGATCTTGCTCGCACTCGAAGAAAGAGGAGGGCGTTTCACTCCCCTCCAGAACAAGTTGAACATTGCCCCCTCCAGGCTCAGCGCCAATCTGAAAAAGATGGTTGAGGATGGGTTATTGATCCATCTCTCGCCTGCGGAGCGGCGTCATCCGCTCTTGCCCGAATATGTGCTGACCGACAAAGGACGGCTCTACCGCGAAGCGGCTCGTGCCGTGCATCTCAGCGAGCAGCGGATCGGACATGGCAGACTGTCCGACAAGGTATGGGGATTGCCCATCCTGCTGACGATCGGCTATGACCATACGAGATTCCAGGAGATTCGGCAGACGCTGGACGGCATCACACCGCGCGTCCTGTCCACGCGATTGCAGGAATATCTGGAGGATAGGCTGATCTTCAGGCAGATCAAGGACGAGCCCCGACCAACCTTCCTCTATCTGCTGGAGAAGCAGGTGCAGCGTCCGATCCGCCAGCTGTCGCTGGATCTGGCCTCATTGGTATAAGGTGTTGATCGCTCATGAAAGCATGCATCTGGGTATCATCCAGGCGATGGCCAAGCTGTTATGAAGCAAAGACGGAGTGCAGTCACACAGGTGACAATGGACTCCGTCTCTTCTTCGTTCGCTCTATCCCTCCACTTGTTCTCTTCTCGCCAACTGGCCGATCCAGAGGGCGAGGACAGAGATGCCGGCGGGCAGCACGATCATGTAGAAGACCGTCGTGGACATGCTCTTGAGCAGCGTGAACAGATTGGAAACCCATACAAGGGACGGCGGCACGGCCGACTTGAAGGAGAGCATGGCGAAGATGAACAGATTCTCCATGTAATCCGAGATCATGACCAGCATGGGGACGAACATGGCGATTCGTACCGTCGTGGCCTTCACCGACAGCTTCGACCGCGGATTCACTCTGGCATGCAAGCGGACGAGCAACACGATCGTGCAGATGCCGGTAAGGCATAGAAGCGCGGGGTACAGGACATCGAGCGGCAACTGGACGTGCCTATACAGATCATACCCCCTCTCCGACAGTCGCAGCAGAAATTGATACGCATAGTCGTACGTATACCCCAGAGGCTGCATATCGAAGATGCGCATGCCGCCAGCCTCCCGGGAGATGCTCGGGATGGAAACCAGCAGCATCACGAAGTAGACGGTCTGGGACAGGACCAGGAAGAGCAGCCAATGCCCTACATGGATTTGTTGCAGACGTTTGATCAGGCTTTTGCTCATGACATGAACCTCCTTGAACTTGCATCGACCTGACGGACCAGGAGGATGCGCATCCTGCCATTCTGTGGCAGGCGTCGATGATATGGACCATTATAGTCGTGATGACCGGCCAGCAGCTATGACGGGTAGTCACGATTTTTGTCATCGCTGTCACCGGTCTGTTGAAAGATCTGTACGGATCTGGAGTGAAATGGTACACTTGACTCGATTTCATCCGATATTCCTATTTTTGGGCAAAAGGAGATGGCGGCACCTATGATAACCGTCATGATCGCAGATGATCAGCGACTGCTCAGGGAAGGCATGCAGACGATCCTTCAGTCGGAGCAGGGACTGGAGGTGGTCGCCCTGTGCGGGAACGGACTGGAAGCGGTTCAGAAGGCGGAGGAGCTTCGGCCGGATGTGATCCTGATGGATATCAAGATGCCGCTGATGGATGGCATCGAGGCGATGAAGCGGATCAAAGGCATCCTTCCCGATACGATCGTGCTGATGCTGACCACCTTTATGGAGGACAGGTTTATCGTGGAGGCGCTGGCGCGGAAGGTTTCCTGCTGAAGGACATGCCGTCGAAGGTGATCGTCCAGACGATCCGCGATGCGGTGAACGGGGAAGTGATCCTGCCGGCGCGCATCGCCTCCAGGCTGGCGGGACGGCTGTCCGCGATGTACGACGAAGGTTCGCCGATGTTTGATGATCGGAAGCTGAGAGAGCAGGGACTCCACTTCACGGAACGCGAGAAGAAGATCATCCTGCTGATGATCGAAGGCTACAACAACCGGAGGATCGCGTCGACCCTGTTCATGAGCGAGGGAACGGTGCGCAATTATATCAGCGGCATCTACAACAAGCTGGGGACGAATGATCGTCAGGAGGCGGGCGCCATGTTGAGGAGCTTCCTGCTGGAGGATCCGTACTAAGCCGATGGGGAAGCGTACATGGTCGTTGCTGTTGTGGTGTCTGATCTGCCTTGCGGTTATCTGCACCTTCCTCCCGGCGCTGATGGTGGACCGTAACAGTCCGTTCTTCGGCAACCGCGAGGAAATCTTGATGCTGACGAGGGACTGGAGGATCGGGTTCAGCGCGCATCCCCCGGCAGAGCGAGACTGGCTGCCACTGGATACGGAGTTGAAGGAGTCGCTGAGCGGATACGAGGGCACAGTCTGGCTGGAGCGCGAGCTGCCGGCCATCCCTTTCCGCAGCCCTTATCTGTTCGTCTCCCGATTCAACCGCTTCGAGGTGTACCTGGACGGCCAGCCGATCTACGCGTTCAACGCGGGAAGCGAGCCGCGCTGGTACATCCATGCGATGAATCTGATCCATCCGATCGAGATCGGCCCGCAGGATGAGGGCAAGACTTTAACCGTGCGCACGGAATGGGAAGGCCAGTCCTGGTTCGCGGACGATCAGTTCATCATCAGCGAGATGGATCAACTGATGAATGTATTGCTTCAGCTGGAGCTGGCTTCACTGATCTATTCGCTGGTCTGTCTGATCGCCGGCATCGTCGGGCTGGCGATGCTCGCAAGGAGCAGGGACCCGCTCTACGGCTGGTTCTCCCTGTTCGGCGTGGCCATGTCCCTCGCCATGCTGTTTAATTGCCGATCCTTGCAGTGGATGGTCGATTTCAAGGAGATGTATTATTGGAACCAATTGATGACGCCCGTGGTCGTGTTCGCCTGCGTCGGGTTTTACCGCCGCGCCCTGGGCGGCTGGCGGTGGCGCATGCTCGGCTGGACGCAGTTGGTCATGGCGCTCTATGTGCTCCTGGCTGCGGTGGTGGCCGTCGCCTCTCCTTATCTTTTCAAGAAATACTTGATCTTCGAGGGCCATGCGCTGATGGCGTTTGCCGCTTTCGCCGCGGTGTCCTTCGCCATGGTGGGCAGCTCGCGATGGACGGCGAAGCTCGGCGCCCGCGAGGAGCACAGGTGGCTCGTCCGCAGCTATTGGACGTTCACGCTCAGCGCCGTGACCGCGCTTGGCCTGTATGCGTGGCCATCCCTGCTGAATCGGCTCATGGTGGAAAGTTATTATCTGTACCGGGTTATCGAAGGGCTGTTGCTGTTCATGATCAGCATGGTGATGGTGACGGTCAGCCGCATCAGCAGGGTGTATCGGGAAGCGGAGCAGCATGCGCGGGATCTGGAGGCCAAGCATGCGGAGCTGGAGCAGTTCCACCGCAATCTTGAGGCCATCGTCGAGAAGCGGACGGCGGAACTGGAGCAGGCCAACCGGACGCTGGCGGTGACGATGCAGGAGAAGGCGGAGACGCTCGCGGAGATGTCCGTCATGCAGGAGCGAAGCCGGATCGCCAGCGAGATCCACGACGTGGTTGGACATACCCTGACCGCCGCCATCGTGCAGCTGGAGGCGACGAAGCGGGTGACCGGGCAGGGGCAGGTGCCGCTGGACAAGCTGGAGCTGATCGGCTCTCTCGTGCGCAAGGGGCTGGACGATATTCGCAGGGCGGTCCGGATGATGCAGGCGGATGAGGTCCAGACGCTGTCCTTCGAGGAATCGCTGCGCGATCTGATCCTGTACACCGAGGACTCGATGGAGGTTGTCATCGATTGGGATGTGGACTTGCCACCGGATGTGCCCATAGGCAAATCGGTGGAAACGGTCATCTACCACGCGCTCCAGGAGGGGCTGACGAACGGCATCCGGCATGGTCAGAGCAAGTATTTCCGTTTCGCGCTTCGCTGTCAGGATGGCACCCTGCACTTTCTGCTGGAGAATGACGGATTGCCTTATGAGCAAACCACCCCCGGATTCGGCCTGTCCTCCATGATGGGCAAGGTGCGCCAACTGGGCGGGGAGGTGTCGATCAGCGCTTCCGCTGCGCCAGACGGCCATCCTGCAGGCTGCGTGCTTGCCCTTCATGTGCCGATTCAGGCAACGGATTGAGAGTCTGATCTCGAAGGTGGGCATGACAGGCGACCTGACGCTGATAGGCTGATATGAGGCGTCCGGGCGTCAGGCGGCTGCTTGTGGCGAATGCGGCGGTGACCGGGACGGGTGTATGACGATGGGTTGCATACCCTGTACGCCGACTACAGCTGGGCGGACGTCGATTGGAGTTATGCGGGAGACGCTCGCAGCGGGAACGTCTCCGCTCGCCTGGAACCTGATGGCGGCAGGGCGATGTATCTCTACCGGGACAGGGTGCTCAGCACAAATGTCTATGACCGCTTGTTCACACCGGCGCCTACGCGATCCGGATGGAGCCGGACCACGGCGGAGCCATCTATCTCTACTCCGGCATCCCGATCGTCGGCAAAGATTACGTCTCCTATGAAATGTGGTTGCATGGCGGCGAGAGCGGCGGTCAGCAGCTGAAGTTGGCTTTCCTGAGCGGCGGAGCTCCAGTCGCCGAAGTGCACGTGTCCGAACTGCTGCCGGAGGGCATCGCTCCCGGTGAGTGGGTGAAGGTTGAAGCGTCCCTTGAAACGCTTGACCTGGCTGATACGGTGTTTGATGTCATCGTCATCGCTGACGCAAGCGGGGTCAGACCAGGGAGTCCTCTATCTGGATGATCTCGTGATACGTGCGAAGGAGGTCATTCCCCCGGCCACGGCAGAGTTGTATGATAAATCGTACAAAACAGTGCGATTATAAGCAGACGGAGCAGATTTTGTATGAAAAATCATACAAATAAATCAAAATTTAGTCATTATAGACTGTTTTTGTATGAAATATCGTACAAAATGATCCAGATACAAGCATTAGAGACAGATTTTATATGAAAAATCGTACAAAAAGATTCCGCATAAAGCATTCGAGAAACCTTTTGTATGATATATCGAACAAAAGACTGCGGTGTATTTTGCAATACGCATGCGGGAATGGAGTGCAGAAGATGACACATGTCACCCGGAAATGCTGACAATGCACCATGTTGCCGGAGCCCGAGCCCATGGTATGATCCAGACATAAGATCAATCAACCAAATCTGATAGAGGTGAACGAACATGAAAGAGATCAAATGGGGAAGTCCGGTTAGTCTGGCGTGCCTTGGAGTATTTCTGGGCGGTTTGGGAGTATTCTTCGATGCCATCTGGACGCATTTCCTGAGCAAATGATCGATCCGGGTACGATCCGGGAACGACCTGCCTGCGAACTGGAGGCCGCCTTGCTGAGGCGGCCTTCCAACTTCTGAACATACAGCCGCACCATCGACCCGCCAGGCGAATACACTGCTAGGGACGAATATCCAGATGGGAGCGATGGTGTGTGAATGTTCATTATCCATACGGGTACTATGGTTATCAATATGGGAGCTGGCCGCCCGTCTACGGCTATCCGTATCGTGCGACTCCACCGGTCGTGGTCAACAGAGCTTACGGCGATGTCACCGGGGACAGGGTGCCGGATCACGTCTATTTGACGGCGGTCCCATCCGATGATCCCGCCAGCGCTTACGTGACGCAGATCACCCTGCAGATCCAGGATGGCGCCACGGGCAAAGTTTACAACATCCCCCTGAATGGGCAGGGCAACGCCGGGTACAATCCCACCCTGTTCCTGGGGGATTTCACCGGAGACGGGGTGCAGGATATCCTGATCACGATCGATTCCGGCGGCTCGGGGGCATTCACCTATGATTATATCTACTCATTTGTGAACCATCAGGCCAGGCTGCTGTTTGACTATAACCAATATAATGAGCACAACACGTACACCGTCACCTACCAGGATCAATACAAGGTCAAGGTGGAAAGCCCTGCCACGGGCCAGACGTATCTGATCGACATCAGCGGCCGGGGCAGCGAGTATCTGTCGCAGATCTATAACGCCGACGGCACGCTGAAAGAGCCCATTCAAGGCTGGGCGGATGGCGTCAGCGGCTTCTATCCGGTGGATATCGACCGCAACGGGGTGTATGAGGTCCGGGCCTATCAACAGCTGAGCGGGCTGTATCACGCGGACTCCCTGGGGTACGTGGTCAACACCCTCCAATGGAATGGAAGCAAGTTCGGCATCCTGCAGCAATGGGTGGCGATCTTTGGCACGGGCGAGTAACCCTGGCGTATGACCTCCAGTCAAGGCCGCTTGGGCAAAAGGGTAAACGGGGCATGACATGGGCACCTGCGGTGAACCACAGACATGCGGCAATCTTTGTCGAAAGCGACGTGCGCGATGCAGGACGACCCGTGCGACCACAACACCATCAATCTGCTATTGAGATGTTTCCGTGAGGGCGGGCATATCGGCAGGTTGATGGTGTTTTTTCTGTGACATCAGGATCAAATTTTTCCTGTTTTTCATCATTTCTAAGAGGAAGTTTCAAAAAATTGTCGAATTGTCCAATAACCAATTTTTTCATGGGGGATAGATAGATGGTTTTCAATTCAAATCCTGATGGGAGATCCAAACGATTCATCAGAGGCATGAAGGCGGCTGTCGGAGATCGATGGTACGCTTCTGAATCATTGGGTGAGAGGATGAAATTTAGATGAAGCAATCTATACGCAAATGTCTGTTGTGCACGCTGCTATTGTTGACCGTTCTGGTTGCTTGTTTTCAGTCTGAGCCAGCCAGAGCGGCCGACGAAGTGAAATTGATCAGTCAAAACACTTCCAATAATGAAGCTCAGAATCCATATGAGAATTATCCAGTGGCTCAGTCATTCACGCTGTCCCAAAGCGCCACAATAACAAAGGTGAAAGTGGGGTTGTTTGCACCAAATGGTCCAACTACTGTCAGAGCTTCGCTCATCTCCAGTGCTCCAGGAAAAAGTGGCTATGAATTGAAATACGCTAATGTTTATGTAACCGCTACAACCAAGACCATGGTTGAATTTAAATTCAGTACTCCTGTACAGCTTTCTTCAGGCGAATATTCAATATATCTGTATCAATTGGGAAGCGATCCATTTAAGTTTTCTTTGTCAGATAATAATCCCTATAGTGGGGGATCATTATACGAATATGATGGTCAATGGCATAATTTCGAAAACAAAGATTTGGAGTTCGAGATCTGGGGAGAATGGTTGCCAGGTGAGCCCCCGCAAGCAGAGGATGACAGCTACAGCGTAAACGAGGATGGTACGCTCACGGTGTCAAAGGTTGAGGGCCTGCTGGCCAACGATACGGACCCGGATAATGACCCCCTGAAGGCGATCCTGGTGTCTCCACCTTCCAACGGGAGCCTGACTCTGGCTAACGATGGGTCCTTCACCTATAAGCCTAAAGAGAACTTCTACGGGAGTGACAGCTTCACGTACAAGGCTAATGACGGCAACTATGATTCGAACGTGGCGAAGGTCAGCATCACGGTCAAAGCGGTCAACGACCCGCCTTCCTTTACGAAGGGGGCGAATCAGGAGGTGCTGGAGGACAGCGATGTGACAGAGGTCACAGGCTGGGCGACGAACATAAGCGCCGGGCCGCTAGAGTCTAGCCAGTCAGTCTCCTTCATCGTGACCACCAACAACGAGAGCTTATTTGAACAGGAACCGTCGATTGATGCGACGGGCAAACTGATCTTCAAGCCGGCAGCCGATGCGAACGGCATAGCGACAGTAACGGTGATCGCCCAGGATGACGGAGGGACAGAAAACAGAGGGAAGGACACCTCGGACCCGCAGACATTCACCATCAAGGTGATCGCGGTGAATGACCCGCCTTCGTTCACGAAGGGCGATGACGAGAACGTGGAAGAGGATTCCGGAAAGCATACGGTTACAGGCTGGGCGACAGACATCTCGGCTGGTCCAGAGGACGAGGCGAATCAGACGCTGAACTTCAACGTAACCACCGACAACGACTCTCTGTTTGCGGTGAAGCCTGCGATCGACGCCACAACCGGGACGCTTACCTATACCCTGGCTGACAATGCCTTCGGCAAGGCCACGGTGACGGTGAAGCTGCAAGACAACGGGGGAACAGCAAACGGCGGCAAAGATACGTTTGTTCAGACCTTTACGATCACCGTGACGAACGTCAATGATGAACCGGTCATCACCTCGAACGGCGGTGGAGATGAGGCCAGCGTGAAGGTGAAGGAGAACACCACGGCTGTTACCACCGTAACCGCGGAAGATGTGGATGAAGATGATCTGGAGTATTCGATCGCGGGTGGAGATGACGCGGCCCTGTTCGCCATCAATCCGGCGACAGGCGTGTTGACGTTCAAGACCGCGCCGAACTATGAGGAACCGTCCGACAAGAACGGGGACGGCGACTATGAGGTCATCGTTCAGGTCAGCGACGGAGAGCTGACGGACAGCCAGAAGATCACCGTGACGGTGACCGATGTCAACGATGCGCCGGTGATCACCTCGAACGGCGGCG
>Ga0310826_101596_pt1 | contig 10439 bp, 10 predicted proteins | sample WT_ome_FD_201306 | JGI IMG/M metagenome (GOLD analysis project Ga0310826, IMG submission 201306) | Sorghum-adapted microbial communities enriched on wild type (WT) sorghum from Joint BioEnergy Institute, Emeryville, California, United... ... | reverse complement strand
TCCCAGTGTGGCCGGTCACCCTCTCAGGTCGGCTACGCATCGTCGCCTAGGTAGGCCGTTACCCCACCTACTAGCTAATGCGCCGCAGGCCCATCCGGAAGCGGCAGGTTGCCCCGCCTTTCCCGAACCCTTCATGCGAAAGATTCGCCTATCCGGTATTAGCATCCGTTTCCGGATGTTATCCCGGTCTTCCGGGCAGGTTGCCCACGTGTTACTCACCCGTCCGCCGCTAAGTTTCCGCAGCGTCCACCCGAAGGCTTCCGCCCGCGGAAACTCCGCTCGACTTGCATGTATTAGGCACGCCGCCAGCGTTCGTCCTGAGCCAGGATCAAACTCTCCAATAAAGTGAAGAGCGATTCAGCTCCAAATCGCACGTCCGCGCTTTGTTTTCGTTCCTCAAAAGAAGAACGGGCAACTCAAGCTCGTTGTTCAGTTTTCAAGGAGCCATCTCCATCGCCGCCGCTCAAGCAGCGACTTTTATAATATATCACATCCAGCCGCGCGAATGCAAGTGTTTTTTCGAGGAAACAAATACCACCTGCATCCCCGGACGCATCCGTCGTCCGGATGACCGAAGCCATTTCAGCGGCGGAAAATAATTTATCACAGGTCCTTCGCCGACGTCAAGGCCGTGTCGAACGCCATTTTCGCCAAAAAACCGGGCTGTCCGCCGGCAGCTCCATGCTGCTCCGGGGACCTCCCGCATGCACCGCTTTTCGGCCGGATCCGGTCGCCATCCGATTCAATCCGCGACCGGCGTGAAATCATAATGATCGCCGCCGGTCATCAAGTACCGGCCGTCACCGCAAACAAAAAAACCGCCCCGCAAGGCGGCAACATGCGATCGCGTCACTCTTGTCCGACGGCCGCGTACTGCAGCTCCAGCGCGTCCGGATCGCCCGACACCGGCAGCACCGCCACTTCGCGGATCAGCCCGCGGGTCACCAGCTTGCGCAGCAGGAGCGACAGGTCGAGCCGGAGCGACTTCAGTTCCGGCCGGGCCATCAGTTCGTTCACGCCCCACGGCTCCTCGCGGCTTTCGATGATGTCGAGCAGCAGGCGGCAGCACGATTTCATTTTGCTCATGACATGGAACTCGCAGGCGAGCAGCACGAGCTGCACCCGCTTCTCGAGCGATTCCATGCTCGTCGTGAGCTCTTCGTACAATTTGTAAATGCCCGGATTGTACCGCTTCATCTGGGCCCAGACCGTCAGCTCCGGATGCACGCCGCCTTCGATCAGCGAGATGTGCGCCCAATGGTGCAGCGCGGCAAGCACGTTGTTGTGGGCATCGAGAACATTGCCGTCCTGCAGATCCTGCTTGGCGTGCAGGAACGTCCGAAGGAACGCGGAAAATTCCGCCGCCAGCTTCTGCCTGCGCAGCTCCTCCGGAAAATCGACCACCCGCTGTTTGACCCTCTCCAGATAGCCGTCACGGTCCATCAGAATTTCCCCCCGCACGATCCATGGAATGATGCTGCGGTTCTCGACTCCGGCGATCCATTCGTCCAATACGGCAGCCGCGACCGTGCGGATCTGCACCCGCTCCTCTTCCGTGCGGATGTGCCGGACGCTCCGTACCTGTTCATCTCCCCGCTCCACAACCGCGAGCAGCAGCAAATCCAATCCGTCGATCAGCGGATTGTATCGATACGGGTTGTCGATCAACAGGACGCCGATCAGCCCCGGGGTGTCCTGAATCCATCGCAGACATCGCGCCGTCTCCATCGGTGAACCGGATCCTCCATCATTTCTGGCATGATCGCATGACATCGGATATAATGAAATTCTGTGATATTGTAGTGTTCGACAGACATCCGGCATTTCCTGCTGCATGGCATCAAGTCAACCGTCAACCGGCAATGGATGGGAGCGAGGCCGATGTTTTTCAAGACCGCGAAAATCAACGAATTCCGCACCTGGGGCCTGCTGCTTACGATGATCGGCATGGGGCTGATGGTCGCGGGTACGGCGGGAATCGTTTTCTGGGGCGTGCAGACGGGCAAAATCATCGCCGGCATTTTCCTCGTGCTGGGGATGATCGCGCTCATGCTCAGCATGGGCGTCTACTTCTGGGCCGGCATGCTGTCGACGAGCGCCGTCATGCTGATCTGCCCGGAATGCGGACGCCAGACGAAAATGCTCGGGCAGACCGACCGCTGCATGTTCTGCCGGACGATCCTCACGCAGGACCCGGAGCAGGCGACGGTGTTCCCCGAAGCGGAAGAGGAAGAAGCGGACAACAGCCCGAAATGAAGCGTAAAAACCCGCGGATGCGCCGGACCCTGTCCGATGCATCACGCGGGTATTTTGCTTTCGCCCGGCTTGCGGGATTACGGACGCGCCTCCAGCGCGTCGTGCAGCACCTGCCAGATCTCCGGCTTCTGGAAGCCGCGCTGCCAGGTGGCGACGCCGGCGAGTCCGTATTTCCTCGCCAGTTCGGCGCGCGCCTTGATTGACGTCTCGTCCTCGATCCAGATCCGGTGCCGCCCTTCCGACGTCTCGTACTCCACGTAGTTCTGCCCGGTGCGCTCGTCGAACACCGGCTTCAGCTTGCGGTCCCGGATCAGCTTCTCGACCGCCTCCATGCCGAGCGCCCGCGAGCTGACCTCGACCGAGCCGTCCTTCTGCTTCTTCTCCGTCCAGACCCGGGTGTACAGCGGAATGCCCAGAATGAGCTTCGACGGCGGCACGCCGTCTTCCTCGAGGATCCGCTTGACCGACCGCTCGACCCACGGCAGCGACGCGACCGAGCCGGCGACCGGGCTCGACGCCCAATGCTCGTCGTACGTCATGACGATCATGTAGTCGACGACCTTGCCGAGCGCCTTCCGGTCCAGAAAGGCCGACCACATCTCGCTGTTCGACTTCGGCGTCACGTCGATCGAGACGACGAGCCCCTGTTCGTGCGCCAGCGGCACGAACTCGCGGACGAACTGGACGAGGTTCTCCTTGTCCTTCGTATACACGTTCTCGAAGTCGATGTTGATGCCCTGCAGGTTGTACGTCTCCGCATAGACGAGCAGCTGACGGATCATGTTGAGACGCGTCTCGTAGGTGGACAAGGCTTCGGTCGTCAGATCCGGATCGAAGCTGTTGCTCCACAGCGCCCACACCTGGTAGCCCCGCTTGTGCGCCCAGGCCACGTAGGCCGGATCGGCCTTCGACCGGATCGCGCCCTTGCCGTCCTTCAGCTCGAACCAGGTCGGGCTGACGACGTTGACGCCCGGCATCGGCCCGATCTTGGACGGATCGGCGGGCACCTGGTAGACCGCTTCCCAGGTCAGGTTGATTTTCCGTCCGTCCGCCGGCCACGGCAGAAACGGATCTTCCCGCTCGGGCTCGGGGACGAGCTCGACGTTCGCGAGCGTGAAATCCGACTCGCGGGCGTAGCCGGCATGGCCGGAGCCGGTCTGCACGCGGTACCAGCCGTTCTCCTCGCCCCAGACGCGCACTTCGCCGCCGGCCGCGACCGTCTCGATGACCGGCGCCTTGATCGTCGGCTCCGATCGGACCGCCGCGCCTTCCTCCGCCGTCGCCGCGGCCCGGCGCACGGCCTGCCCCGGTCGGAGCAGCGTCACGATCCCGGTATCCTCCGCCACTTCGGCGATGAGGCCGTAAAGCGTGGTGACCAGCGCGAGCGGCAGGTAGACGTCATCCCCGTCGGTCTCGACGGCGACGGTCAGATCGAACGGCTCGCCGTTCATCTCCGCCGTCAGCGCCTCCGTCCGGAGCCGCACCACCTTGTCCGCCGTCGTCAGGATGACGGATTCGCTGTCCGCCTCGTACCGGATCGGCACGTCTTCGCCGAGCACGGCCCGGATCATGTCCAGCGGCAGCAGCACGTTCGCGTCCCGGACGCGCGCTTCGCCGTCGAGCCGCTCCCCCGCGTAGAACACGGGATGCGCCGCCCCGTAATCCGGCACGATCGTGTCGCGGTTCGGCTGCATCCGCTCCCACCAGGCGTACGCGGCGCCGGCCGCAGCCGAAAGCAGAATGAGCAGCGCCAACAACGTCATGACCGGCGCGGCCCGGCCGGTTCTCCGCCGCCTGGACTCGCGCATTCTCGACAGTTCCACTTCCGGCTTCCCCTCTCTCCCGCATCAGCCGATGTTTTTTTCTCTCCCGCAAAAAAGAAATACGTACAGCGGGCCGAAACGCTCAGGCTCCGGTCCCTGTACGTATTGACGCGGACGCCCGCCCAAAAGTTGAGCAAGCGCCGACATTTTTCGTTGATCACTTCTTCTCGTGCCCGGCCTTGCCGGACTTTGCGCACTCCGGGCAAATTCCATAAATTTCCATCCTATGCCCTTCGACGATGAAGCCCGTCTCCTTCGCGGCCGCCTTCTCGACTTCCAGAAGCGGCGGATACTCGAAATCGGTGATCCGGCCGCACGATTTGCAGATGCAATGATAGTGATCCGACAGGTCGGCGTCGAACCGGCTCGAGTCGTCGCCGTACGTCAGTTCGCGAACGAGGCCGGCGTCGACGAACAACCGGAGATTGTTGTATATCGTCGCAACGCTCATGCTCGGAAACTCCGGCGACAACGCGCGGTAAATCTCGTCAGCCGTCGGATGGCTCATCGTATTCATCAGGTAGGACAAAATCGCGTGGCGCTGCGGCGTCATGCGTACTCCGGTACTTTTCAGTTGTTCCAGCGCATCGCTGACGCTCGTTGCCATTGATTTTTCACGCCTTTCCCTCATGCTACATTCATTGTAAGGTTTCAATTTTCAATTTGTCAATTCCGGCGGGCCGGTCAATCCTTGCCAGATGCGCCCGTTCGAAGCTATTCCAGCGAGGCGGCGTGCACGCCGTCCAACCCGCGAAGCTCGTCGAGCAGTTCCGCTTCGTTGCTTTTCTTCAAGCGGACATGGAGGTAGACGGCCAGCTGGTTCGGCCCGAGCTTCCCGGACTCGTCCTCGTCGTCCTCGTCCCGGAACCGCAGCCTGCGCAGTTCGCCGCCGCCGCGCTCGACCGTATCCTCGAGCCGCCGCAGGACTCCCGGACGGTCGTCGACATGGAGCACGATGAGCCGATCGGACTTGCGCCGGAACATTTTCTTCTCGAGCTTGTTCAGCGCCCACAGCACGAACAGGACGAGCAGGGTCGAGACCGCCGCGGCAAAATAGAATCCCGCCCCGACGCCGAGTCCGATCGCCGCCGTCACCCAGATCGACGCGGCCGTTGTGAGTCCGGTCACGCTGCGGCCCGTGTGCAGAATCGTGCCCGCCCCGAGAAAGCCGACGCCCGTGATGACCGCCGCCGCGAGACGCGCCGGGTCGACGCGGACGTTCAGCTCGTAGACGAACGCGGCGAAGCCGTAAATGGACAGCAGCATCATCAGGCATGAACCGAGGCATACCATGATATGCGTGCGCAGGCCGGCCGCGTGCCGCGACTGTTCCCGCTCCAATCCGACGAGACCGCCGAGCACGGCGGCCGACAGCAGGCGGGTGAGAATCTGCAGCTCGTCGATGTGCCACGGATTGCCGGTGACCGCGGTGAACATCTCCATGCCAACCCTCTCCCTGTGTCCGCCCTACGGCAAACCGCCCCGATCCGCAAAATTCCGCACGGAAGGGGCGGCTTGACGGCTTGACGGGTTATTGCGCCTTCAACACTTCCACCAGAAGCTGGTTCACCAGCGTCGGATTCGCCTTGCCCTTCGTTTCCCGCATGACCTGGCCGACGAGGAAGCCGAGCGCCTTCTCCTTGCCGGCGCGGTAATCCGCGACGGACTGCGGGTTGGCGGCGATGACCTTCTCCACGATCGCGCGGATCGCGCCCTCGTCGCTGATCTGCACCAGCCCCTGCTCCTCGACGATCTGCTGCGGGCCCTTGCCGGTCTCGAGCATCGCCTTGAACACCGTCTTGGCGATCTTGCCGCTGATCGTCCCTTTCTCGATCAGGCCGATCATTTCGCCCAGACCCTGTCCCGTCAGCTTCACGTCGTCCAGTTCGAGGTTGTTCGCGTTCAGATAGCCGAGCAGATCGCCCATGATCCAGTTCGCGGCCGACTTCGCGTCCTTCGTGTAGCGAAGGCTCTCCTCGAACAGGTCGGCCAGCTTCTTCGACGCCGTGATGACGCCGGCATCGTAGGCCGGGAGACCGTACTCGGACATATAGCGGGCCTTGCGGGCGTCGGGCAGCTCCGGAATCGAGGCGCGGACGCGCGCCTTCCACTCGTCGTCGATGACGATCCGGACGAGGTCCGGGTCGGGGAAGTAGCGGTAGTCATGCGCTTCTTCCTTGCCCCGCATCGACACCGTCTTGCCCTGCGCCTCGTCCCAGCGCCGCGTCTCCTGCACGACCTCTCCGCCGCTGTCGAGAATGTCGGCCTGGCGCCACTCCTCGTATTCGAGGCCGCGCTGCACGCTGCGGAACGAGTTCATGTTCTTCAGTTCGGCGCGCACGCCGAATGCCTTCTGCCCCCATGGGCGCAGCGAAATGTTCGCGTCGCAGCGGAGGGAGCCTTCCTCCATCTTCACGTCGGACACTTCGCAGTACAGCATGATCGCCCGGAGCTTCTCCAGGTAGGCGCGCGCCTCCTCGGGCGAGCGGATGTCCGGCTCGGAGACGATCTCGATGAGCGGCGTGCCGACGCGGTTCAGGTCGACCAGCGAGGCGTACCCGCCCTCGACGTGGGTCAGCTTGCCGGCGTCCTCCTCGAGATGGACGCGCGTGATGCCGATCCGCTTCGTCTCGCCGTTCACTTCGATGTCGATCCAGCCGTTTCGGCCGATCGGCTGGTCATATTGCGAGATCTGGTACGCCTTCGGCAGATCGGGGTAGAAATAGTTCTTCCGGTCGAACTTCGTCACGTCCGCGATCTCGCAACCCAGCGCCATCGCCGCCTTCATCGCGTATTCGACCGCCTGCCGGTTCACGACCGGCAGCACGCCCGGATGGCCGAGGCAGATCGGGCATGTGTGCGTGTTCGGCGGGTCGCCGAAGGAGGTGGAGCAGCCGCAGAAAATTTTCGTCTTCGTATGGAGCTCCACATGCACTTCCAGGCCGATGACCGTCTCGTAGTTTTTCGTCGCCGTCACGCTTGCGCACCTCCCGCGGCCGTCGGACGCAGCTTGTGGTGCTCCGTCGCCTGTTCATAGGCGTATGCCGCGCGCAGCACCGTCGTCTCGTCGAACACCCGGCCGATGATCTGCATGCCGACCGGCAGGCCGTCCGCCAGGCCGCACGGCACGCTGATCGCCGGCAGGCCGGCCAGGTTGACCGGAATCGTGCAGATGTCGTTCAGATACATGGTGAGCGGATCGTCGATCTGCTCGCCGATCCGGAACGCCGTCGTCGGCGCCGTCGGGCCGATGATGACGTCGAATGTCTCGAACGCCTTGTCGAAGTCCTGCTTGATCAGCGTGCGGACCTTCTGCGCCTTCAGGTAGTAAGCGTCATAGTAGCCGGAGCTGAGCGCGTACGTGCCTAGCATGATGCGGCGCTTCACTTCCGCGCCGAATCCCTGGCTGCGCGACTTCCGGTACAGATCGATGAGGTTGTCCGGGTTTTCGGCGCGCACGCCGTACCGGACGCCGTCGAAGCGGGCCAGGTTGGACGACGCCTCCGACGAGGCGAGCAGATAATAGGCCGCGACCGCGTACTCCGTATGCGGCAGCGACACTTCCTCCCACACCGCGCCGAGGGATTCGAACACCTTCAGCGCCGCCAGCACCGTCTCCTTCACCTTCGGATCGATGCCTTCGCCGAAGTATTCCTTCGCCACGCCGATCTTGAGGCCCCGGACGTCGCCGGAGAGCGCCGCGGTGTAGTCCGGCACCTTGACGTCCGCCGACGTCGAGTCCATCGGATCATGGCCGGCGATCGCCTGCAGCACGTAGACCGCGTCCTCGACGTTCTTCGTGATCGGGCCGATCTGGTCCAGCGAGGACGCGAACGCGACGAGGCCGAAACGCGAGACGCGCCCGTACGTCGGCTTCAGGCCGACGACGCCGCAGTAGGCGGCCGGCTGCCGGATCGAGCCGCCCGTGTCGGAGCCGAGCGCGAAGTAGACCTGCCGCGCCGCCACGGCCGCCGCCGAGCCGCCGCTCGAGCCGCCGGGCACCCGCTCCGGATCCCACGGGTTGCGCGTCACCTTGAACGCCGAGTTCTCGTTCGAACCGCCCATCGCGAATTCGTCCATGTTCAGCTTGCCGATCGTGACGGACTGCGCCGAGCGGAGCTTGTCCATCACGGTGGCGTTGTAGATCGGAATATAGTTGCTCAAGAAGCGGCTGGCGCATGTCGTGAGCAGCCCATCCGTCACGATGTTGTCCTTGATGCCGGCCGGCAGGCCGAACAGGAGGCCGCGCTCGCCGCCTTCCTTCAGCCGCCGGTCCAGTTCGGCTGCCTGCGCCCTCGCGCCTTCTTCGTCCAGCGTAATGAACGCCTGCACGACGGGCTCGGTCTCCCTGATCCGGCTGAGCGAAGCCTCGACCAGATCGGTGACCGCAAGCTCCCCGCCGGCCAGGCGGTCTTGCAGTTCCCGCAATCGCAGATCCAATACGGACAACGGTCGTTCCTCCTCTTCCTATTCCAATACCGCCGGTACGCGGAATTGTCCGTCCTCTTCGTCCGGCGCGTTCAGCATCACGTTCTCAATGGGCGAAGACGGCCGCGGCTCGTCCTCCCGCATCACGTTCGCGAGCGGCAGGACGTGGCTGGTCGGCGGCACGTTCTCCGTATCCAGCTCGTTGAGCTTCTGCGCGTAGTCCAAAATCGCGCCGAGCTGCCGCGCGTATTTCGCCTTCTCCTCTTCCGTCAGTTCGAGCCGAGCCAGATTCGCCACGTGCTCGACATCCCGGATCGAAATGCTCATCGCTGTACCGAGGCCTCCTTCTCGTCCGATCAATTCCTTCCATTATATCGCACGGCTTGTTCCCGCTCAATTCTCGCGCGCATTACACGCCCCGCCATTGCCCGCCGTCGACGACGATCGCCTGGCCCGTCATGTAGCTGTTCGCCGGCGAGGCGAGAAAAGCGGCGTAGCGCGCGAACTCCTCCGGATCGCCCGAGCGGCCGAGCGGAATCGACGACTCCGAGCGCCGGCGCACTTCCTCCACCGGGATGCCCTCCCGTTCGGCGGTCGCGCGGTCCAGACCCACAATGCGATCCGTCTCGAAACGGCCCGGACAGAGCGTGTTGACGAGGATGCCCGCCGGCGCGAGCTCGTTCGCGAGCGTCTTCACGAGACCGTGCAGTCCGGCGCGCAGCGTGTTGCTGAGCACGAGCCCGGGGATCGGCTGCTTGATCGCCACCGACGAGATGTTCACGATCCGCCCGCCGCCCGCGCGCCGCATGTGCGGCACCGTCTCGCGGATGAGCCGGATGACGCTCATCAGATTGAGCTGCACCGCCGCTTCCCAATGCTCATCCGTCATGTCCAGAAAAGAGCCCGACGGCGGCCCGCCCGCGTTGCAGATCAGCGCGTCGATCCGTCCGAAGCGCCGCGCGGCCGCGTCCACCAGCGCCCGGATGTCGCCGGCCTGCGACACGTCCGCCCGCATCGCGAGCACCTCGCGTCCCGACGCCTTGCGAATCTCCTCCGCCGTCCGCATGAGCGCCGCCTCGTCGCGGGCGCAGATCGCGACATCCGCGCCTTCCAGCGCCAGCCGCATCGCGCACGCCCGGCCGAGCCCGCGGCTCGCCGCGGTCACGATCGCCGCCCGGCCCGCAAGTCCCAGATCCATTCGATCGGCAGCCTCCATCCATCCGCAGAAGTTGTCCTTGGAAATTATACCTTACCACCATTCGCGAATGAAAGCCCGGGACCAAGAAGAAGACGCCGGCGTCTGCCGGCGTCCGTTGCGCTGCGCGTCAGATCCAGGCCTTCAAATTCACCTGGCGGATGAAGTCTTCCCGGCTCTGCACTTCCTTGCCGGTGCCCTCGCGGGTTTCCGTCTCGCCGCCGTTCATGATCCGGCGGAACAGTTCCTCGTTGTGCGTCGCGAGCGCGTAGTCGATGAGCGCCTCGCGCTCCACCCGCTCGGCTTCCCGTCTCAGTATCACTTCTTCCGCCTCGATGTCGCCCGCCGGAACGAACACGTTCTTGTTCACCTTGGGCAGGCGGACGACGTAATCGAACGCGTTGTCCGCATTCCGGTCATACGCGATGATATATCCATACTCGCCGATCGGCAGATTTTGCTCGAAATGATCCGCAACGACGATGACCTTCTGACCAAGCTTGTACATCGTTCACCGCCCCTCTCGCTGCGCAATGCGGCATGCAAGCCGCCACCGCAAACTTCCGGCTTGCCGCTCCCTATAAATCTATCCTACTCAAAAACAGACCGGTATGCAAATCCCGGGAAAAAGAAGTCTGAGTCAAGCCAGTGTGGGCACTTTTTTTGGGGATGATGGATCACGCGAAAAAGAGCCAATCCCTTGTTAGCGGTTACATTTTTTCTTCCTTCGGCAACCG
>Ga0310826_101590_pt1 | contig 10504 bp, 9 predicted proteins | sample WT_ome_FD_201306 | JGI IMG/M metagenome (GOLD analysis project Ga0310826, IMG submission 201306) | Sorghum-adapted microbial communities enriched on wild type (WT) sorghum from Joint BioEnergy Institute, Emeryville, California, United... ... | reverse complement strand
GGTGCTTCGCCTGGTTCTCCGGATTCGCCCATACGGTGCCGCCGTTGCTGAACCGGATCGGCGTATAGATATCGTTGCCCTGTCCGCCTCCGTGGAAGAACACGACAAGCGGCAGCGGCCCTTCGGCTTCTTCGCTCAGGAAATAGCTGTAGTCCAGTCCGTCATGGTTCGCGTACTTGAACTTATCCAGCACCGGGCTGACGACAGCCGTCTGGGTGAAACCGTCCGGCACGAGGGTCGTTCCGTCCGTGAACGTGATGCCGGAACCTTTGTACGTGATGGTGTACTGCGAATCGAAGGTATAGCCGCCGTCATTCGTGGACCCGCCGTCGCCCCAGCCGACATCCGGGAAGTCGATGACGATGTACCGTCCGGTGTCGGAGCGGGAACCGACATCGTTCACCTGGCTTACGTACACATCGATAATCTCGCGCGGGCCGTCATACGCGACGTAATCCGGGTCGACGATCCGGGTTTGCCGCACGTGCGCTTCGAAATCGTCCTTCGACAGCGAGGAGCCGTCGACTTCCTTGCCGGCGTCGATGATGACGGCATCCGTGCGTTCGTGGAAGGCGAAGTTCTCGTTCCTCAGAATGAACGGGAGATATACGGCTTCCGTTACCGTTACAGTTGCCGGCTCCAACTCCGTTTCCGGCACAATTTCCGGCACGGCTTCCGGCCCTTCTTCCAGAACGGTATCCGAAGCCGTCTCCGGCGGGTCTTCCGCCGCGATAACGGCAGGGAGGTGGAGCGTCAACATGAGGAAAGCCATCAATGTCGCGATCAGCTTTTTCTTCACCATGACAATTTCGCCACTCCTTTCGTTTATAACGTTTTAGCAAAACGCCGGAGTTGAACGAAATATCCCCCTTTTACCACCCCCGTCCAAGATAATACGTTTTAGCATCGATCAGTCTAGCAAAAGCCATTGGGCATATACTGTCGTATCCTGGGGGTCGGCCAAACTTTTTTTATGCGCGGTCTCGACAAAACGAAAAAGCCCCTGCCTCGGCAAGGAGCCTCAATTTTCCGCTTTACGGAGATCCATGGACCTATATAGGGAAGCTAGCCGGTTTCCTCGGGTTCACCCTAGTCGGCTCGATCGAACCAAGCATCCCGATTCTCATGTTCTGCATCGTGTGTGGCCTGTCGATGGACTATAAAGTGTTCATTCTCTCGGAATCAAGGAGGAGTCGACCGGTCGGGGAATCTGGAAGAAGCGGTCGCCGGCAGGCTGCAAAAAAAAAGGTTCGCTGGTCACGACGGCAGCGGGCATTCTCGCCTTCACGTTCGCCGCGTACGCGTTCGGGGATATCGTTTTCCTGAAATTGCTGGGGGTTGGCATGACGCTGGCCATTCTCGTTTACGCCACGCTGATCCGGGCCGTGCTGGTGCCCACCTTCATGAAGCTGACCGTGTGCGCGAATTGGTGCTGCCGTCGTGTACAACCGGTTCGGCATTTCGGAGTCTGGTTTGGGTGTATGATACGGAATAAAAAGGGGCATCCGAGTGATGCCCCTTTTACGACAAAGATTCAGTGATTTCCACTGACAGGTCTCGTACTAAGTAATGATTATCAGCGCGTCCCTTTTGCAAAATATAATTTTTAATTTCTTTGTTAGTTTCCAAATTCCGAATTCCTTTTAAAATCTTAAACTTAATTTCACTTATTGTATCATTAAACATGTAAGCAAGTCTTTCCCATACTGTTGCAGCATACAATCTGGTGTTTGAAAGAACTAATAAACAATCAATTGCATAAATTTGTGCATCTCTGTACTTCTCTTTTCCAATTGATAAAACAAAATTCGCTACAATGCCAAGAACTCTTTCATCAATCGTCGTAATATCAATAACCTTTAAAAAGGAAGAGAGATTTCGAATTGAAACTATGAAATCGGAGTCATTGAACCCCATAAGTGTAGCGAAACCTAAAGCTGCTTCTTCAAATGAATAAAGATTAAAAACTATTTTCATTAGTAAATAATTAAATTTCAATGTATTGTGGCTTTCTATAGCCAAAATGGGGCTGGAATTGGCGCTTAATATATCATCGCTTTTCTCGGAAACTGTTTTTTTGAATTCATCCCATACAGTTATTTGGGGATATTGGCAGTACAAATAAATCGCCAATCGAATTGCTGAGCATTTCTGATCAACTTGCTGATTGTTATTTAACAGTGTTCTTTCTATAGCACTAACTAATTTTATAACATTATCTTCAAGTAATCTAATACCACTAAATTCTACTATATTTTTTATCACATCACACGGATTATATGCATAGCCAATATACCTTGATCCTTGAGCTTGTTGATTTCTTTCATCAATCTCTTTTGTAAAATAGTCAATGTGCCAATTTAAGTTGGTCTTATTAATCTCAAGGTCGTAATCTTTTGAATAGAACTCAGGAAGATAATTATTTACAGCATTATCAAGATACTCAGTATTAATGCTGGCGGTCTTTCTAATTGCTATGATTGCATCTTTCAATATATTTTTATAAAAAGAACTTTGGTTACTCATAAGAGTGATGCAATGTTCAATGATTTTCATTTGGGCTTTTTCGTTTACTTGCTTTAAATTCAAACGAGATAATACCCTTAAAACATCATTATAGAAACGCCTTAAATTGTGGTCAAAAAAACATATTAGTAACTCTGCTACTCTTTGATGATCTATTCTTCCTAAATTCTTACTAACAGTATTAAGAATGCGAGTACCAAAGCTAAGATTCCTCTTCTCATTTCCACACCATTGCAAAGCAAACTTGAATAAGAAATCTGTCTCCGACTCGAATTGATTCTCATTGAAATAATATCCGAAGTGTTCCAATACCATTAAGTGAGCTGAGATTTTATGGCTCTCAATTGGTATTGCTTGAATACAATTAATTAAAGCATCAACTTCTGTTTCCGTAAATGAAGATACATTTTTCTTAAACGCATCAACAATATTTTTAAGCTTCTCTACTTGGTTTGTTACTAAAAGATTTTTAATTAGTTTAAAAAACAATCTAAAATCTCCGGTGTTGTAAAAATTAACAAATAGTGTTTCCCCATATCTCTTTGGAGTTTCAAGAATGTGAGTAAGTGAGCCAAACCTCACAGCTATATTAAAGCAAGAAGCAATATACTTAAAAGCATTATCAATCGATTCAAAGCGATAGGAATATGGTGATTGAGTTAGCTTCTCAAAGTACTTTTTAAGTAAATCAGACCTATGACTACTATCGAATCTATCGAGCAAAGGAAAATAAACGATTTCCGGACTGTCATCCAATAGAGTTTGCGCATCAGAACTTAGAGAAACCCTATTATTTAAATTATCAATAGCCATGTTGATATTTCTCATATCTAATACAATGTCATTCAATAACCATGTTGGGATTCTTGGTTCCTTTTTTGCTTCTTCATATGCGTTTTTTATATTCTGATAACAATTATTTAAATTATTACTAAAATAATCAATTACTGCGTTAAGCCGCGTTTCAATAATCCTTTTTAGATAATCTTCGTGCATAGAAATAATAGTGTTTTTTAGTTGTAAAAATTTGTATGATTTAAACGAGCTTCGTCCAATGACTACAGATAAAAAGTCAGCACATAAGTCGTCATATATGTTGCTTAGATTAGAATCTTCACTTGATTGCTCGAGATTATATGGATTCAGTATCCGTGTGAGTTTGCTTTCAGTAGTATATTGCTTGTAAACATCTTTAGTTAGTACAAATGTATTAAGTTGCATATTATCCATTTTAGATTCATTGGATACATCGCTTACCGAGATTCTAGTTCTACGATAAATATCTATAATATCTTGTAGCACACTTTTGTATGCTTTTTTGGGAAAATCAGAAAAATCATGAATGCTATCGTCATACTTTACTTCACCTGTATTCATTAATTCTTTTTGCAACTCAGTCGGAGTCTTTTTTCTCTCATTACAAAAGAAATAAAGACGATGGATACCATCACGCCTTGCTCTCTCATGCTCAGCGTATACTGCATCCGGTACCCCATCTGCATTATCAATTAAAAACACACAGATGTCTGATTTGGAAACTTCATCCAAATACGCGCTTTTTACATCGCGGCTGCTGGCACCCTCTTTTTCAAAAGCATAAACACTTGCAACCATTCCAGTTTCAAGTAATAACTCTTTTAAAGCCTTGCGAACAACTTTATATCGCTTATTTATTTTCGAACTAATAAATACGGTTAATTTTCGTTCGATTGTTGCGTAATGCATTTTAAACACTCCTTTGAAATATCATAAAAACTGTTTTAAAGCTTCAACCACATTGTTGACACAGGACCCTAATCTCAACTTACATTACGAATTCCTAGATCATATTTCCATTTAAGTAGGTTCTTTGTACTATAAAAATTTCCTTCAACTTTTTTGGATACCTTTTTATATCCCATAACCTTTTAAGAATTACGGTATCACGGTTGTCAGCTTGAAGAAGGTTGTTATTGCTTTAAAACTGCTCCAAGCAAAAAGCCGTCCGAAACGAACGGCTCACCCGTAATTACAATTACATTTTATTGTATTTAATCCCCTACTGGACAGTGAAAAGTTTTCACATTTAAGAAGCAAGCGAATCCGCATCCGGATGGGCCGATTGCTGCTTGGAACGAATTATTTGGGTTAGCGCCAGATGCGGGTTTTGAGCAAACAAGCGAAAAAGCGATTGGCGCAAGTAAGCGACGACCGTCGCCTCCGACACGATCGACCTGGAAGGCGTGCGCAGATAGCGGAAGAACAGCGCAGGCGTACGACCGGAAAAGCGTAGCGCGAGAAGCTGCACGATGCCTGTCGCGATGACACTGCACATGACGAAGCCTTCGATGGCCCGGAGAGTCAACCGAATCCGTTTCCGAGCCGACTCGTTTGTCACCTGCTCCAGCGGATCCGTCTCTCCTTTGCGGCGGTAGCGGTTCAGCTTCGGCATCGACGCGCTCCAGAAGCGATGACCGAACGCGCCGATCACTTGCTTCATTTCCCGAAACGTGCATTCAATCTTGAAACGGTATCCGTACAGTGTGATGATCTCCGTCGCATCCAGCGCCAGATCGGTGCTGACGAGAATCGAAAGGCGGTCGCCGTATCGAACGAGGACAAAGCGCAGCTCTTGATAGAGGCCCTGCCCCCATAACAAATCCAGACACAGGAAGGAGACGGTTTCTTCCTTGCCATAGATCGTCACGACAGCAGTTTGAAAATCGGCCGCGCGCGTTTGGAACAGCTCGGCGAGCCGCAGCATCTTGCCTTTCTTCGGCGGACGGCCGCGGCCCGGTTTCTTCGGTTCCGGTCTCTCATAGGCGACCGCATTCATTTTCGCTTTGGTGACGAGATGCATGCGTGCATCGCTGGCCCGATTTCCTTCGGTCAACCGCTGCAGCGCAGAGATGGACAGGAAATACCGGTCCAACAGAAGCAGCGCCCCGCCAAAGGTGCGAGCGGCGACGAAGGCCTGTTCGACCATTTGCACGACATGGGAAGCCTGACGCTCCTCGGAGCCGTCCGCCCATCCGAAGATCGCTTTCACGCCATCCTGCAGATTCAGAAATAAGGGCAGGCAGAACCATTTTTGCGGCGCGCCCGCCAGAATGCCGATGGCGCCGAACAAATGACCGAAGATATACTCGCCTTTGGAGACATTTTCGGATTCCTGATGCAGCTTCTTCACGCCCGGCATATGCCGTCCTTCTTTGGCCTGCTTCATCCCGTCGCCGACGAGAACGACACGTCCGCGCACGTACAGGAGCGGAGCGAAGCGATGAACGACCTTCTGCCAGGCGAGCCGCAGCGATCCCGGCGACCAGGCGGAAGAACGAAAGAAATGGATCATCGACTCGTAATGACGCGGATGCAGCGCCAGATCCCGGACGATGGAAGTGACACCGAGATGATCGGAACGAACCATCAAACCGACAACGATGACAACGAACCACTCGAAGGCGGCGACGCGGGAAAAGCAAGCTCGAAATGCACATAGAACTTCATTCATCAATTTCAACATGGACTGGTCGATCGTAACGAAATCGGGTACACTACTCTTGTAACCCTCTCTTGCGATCTGATCTCCTTTCTGGTGTCGGAACCTTAAGGATACTACAGATTCGCTTGATTGGGTTATTTTGCTATGTGACGATTTTTCGACAAGAACTTTTCACTGTCCAGTCCCCTAGACATCGAGCGTTTTCAACTGTTCATCGGTTTATCTGGCCATGTCCCGAAAAGCTTTAGTTGAACGTATGCTGCAGGAATGGAGCGTGACTATCACCTGTGTGAACGGCATCATGTTCCCCCAATAATAACGCAGTCTATTCCTACATACTGATGCGTCATGTTGCTCACCAGCACGAGACTCAAGCAGACAGCCAGTAGCATGAGAGCCCCGCAATCGAATACAGGATGCACAGCATAATGTAGGCGTGAAACTAAAGGTTACTCCGCAGAAAAAGCCGGCGCCGAATAGTTTCAGCATAGACCGATTCTTCCACTTGCGCGGGCGATATTATCCTTCCGAACCGGCGTCGAGCCTCTCTTCGATGCATGCTTTCGAATTCTCCATCGCGCGGATCAACGGTTCAAACTGATTGTATTTCGGGCTTCCTTGCTCATATTTGCGCTGCGCTTTCGTCGTCTTGTGGATGATCGATTGGACGGGCGGGAGCGCATCCCTCAGTTCCCGGCTTGTATAATTGGCCGATGGATCGTTGGTCAGAAGCGCCTTCGAGATTTGGAGCGCCTTGATCCTGTTCTTCAGCAGCGAGTGCCGGGACGATCCTTCCGTGAACTTCTGCTGCATTTTCTCGCATTTGGCGATGGTCGAGGTGAGCAAGGCAACGGTCCGCTCCAATTCTTCTTGGTTGAGTTCCATCAAGCTGCCTCCGAAATACAATCATTTAAAAATAAAGAAACTTTGTGCAGCATTCGAGCGTCTTCCCATATGTAAAATTTCTGATGCGAGGTGTCCCATGAAAAAGTTGTCGTTATGCGCCGCAGTGCTGCTTCTGTGCTTGCCGATGGCCGCATCCGCACAGGAAACAGATTATTCCTATTATACAAAATACGCCGTCAAAGTCATCCTGAATGATGAGGAAATGGATTTCACGCCTCCGGCGATTGCCGTAAATGACAACACCATGGTGCCGTTCAGGCCGCTGTTTGAAGCCCTTGGTGCTGAAGTGATTTGGCAACCGGGCACGAAAACCATTACGGCAACCAAAGATGGTACTACAATCAAAATTACCATTGATAGTCAGACCGCTTATGTCAATGATGAGGAAGTGAAATTGACACAATCTCCTTTCACTTCCAAATACAAAGACGGGAATATGTACACTTTCGTGAACCTCAGATTCATCAGCGAGGCTCTGGGCGCCGTGGTCACATTTACGAAAGAACCCGTGCCGACCGTGTATATTCAGCACTGGGATTGACGCGCGGTTCAAGCATGGAAGATGAGATAGGGGCGCCGTGATGACGGGCGCCCCTTCTTCTTTATGCTTCAGGAAACATTCTTCAACCGTGCCGTCACGACCGTCTGCCCCAGCCGGTTGTTGTCGACTCTCACCTGGATGGCTTTCGTCGTCACATGGCCTTGCCTGTCCGTGATGGTAATGGTGATGGTGTCCTCCTTCAGATGATCCGGATAGTCTTCCAGATTCATATGCCCGATGGACGACCCGTTCTCCGCGGCAAGTTCCCGCTTCTCTTCTTCCGTCAAACTGTCAACATCAATGTCTATCGGATCATACCCGAATCCGTAGAATCGCGAGAAATTGTCCTCGGCGGCCCATTGGTACATGTTCCACGCCGTCCAGCGATACCAGATCTGATCGTAATCGTGGAAATCCTCATCGAAAGTCATCGTCATTTCCTTATCGTAGAGCAGATTGAAATCAGCGACGGATGTTTGGGTTTCTTCGTCGAAGTGCTGGTAATATTCCACGTTCCAATACTTCTCGTGCTGCGTCTTCGTCCAGTCCACCGCGTAGACATATTCATTTTCCGCCTTGATATGGATCGAGGCGATATTTTCTCCTTCAATGTAGAATTCCAGCCCGGGCCTGGAGTCGACATAGCTGACGGTTGTGACATGCTCATCCCGCTTCCCTTCCCGATCCGCCAACTTGAACACGGGGCCGTCTTCCCCGGCCTTCACGCTGATCGCGTATGCGGGTGTCGCCTTTTCGAACGGAAGATTGACCATGACCATCACCGCCAGCAAAAGACCGACCGCGGAGCCCGCAGCCCGTCTCAACCGCCTGCCCGTCACCCGTCCCTGCATCGACCGGCGATTCAACCGTTCCCATATGTGCTGCTTCATTCGAGCTTTCTGCTCTTCATCCGGCGCCATCCCGTCAAATACAGCGCGCAGCCTTTCCTTATTCAATAAAATCATCCCCCAACTCCAGCTTCAGGCGCTTCCGGGCATCCCTCATCCGTGTCTTGACGGTGTTGATGTTCAATTTGAGCATTTTCGCAATCTCGAGCAATTTGTAGCCTTCGTAATAATACAGGTACAAAAGCAATCTGTGGTTGGGAGGGAGTCTGCGCATACCGTCCATCATCTCGTGCTGCGGCAAACGGTCGGCATGCTGCTCATCGGGCATGCCCGTTTCAAACTTGACGACCTTCTTCCTCCACCATCTGCGGTGTTCATCCCGGCAGTGATTGCGGGCGGTGGCGATCAGCCAGGCTTTCTCGTGTTCAACACTTTGGAAGGTCATATTGCTGCGCATGAGCTTGACGAACACGGACTGGGCCGCATCCTCGGCATCCTGTCTGTTGCCCATCATCGCGTAGCAAATGCGGTAGACGGTGTCGATATGGCGTTCATACAGTTCGCTGAATACAGATTCCATGGAATCGTTTGGCTTCATCCGAAAAGCAAATCCCTTCGATCACACGCAGCCAGGGACTTCCCGCCGCTCCCCCCCCTTTCATCTATTACACGAATGAGAGCAGGAGAAGGTTTGCACATCAGGAAAAAAAGAGACCTCCAGCGGTCTCTTCATGCGTACTGTTATTTCACTTGATCAGTCCGAACTTCATCCGGTATCGGAATTACGGCGTTAGGCAGGTAGTCATCAACGTACTTGCCGGGTTGGCTGTTGCCGTGAAGGATTTCACTGTCGCCTTCTCTCCAATAGTGGACGACATCCGACTGAAACCGGTCCAGATTGAAATAAACTTTCGACTCATCCTCCGGGGGACGGACTCCTCTTTCCTGGGCGTAAACGCCTTGCTCGGCTCCCAACACCCCTTCCCACACCAGACGCTTCACATCATGCTTGATTTCGTAATAAGAAAGCAGATTTCCCCATTCATAATAGTATCGAAGCGCCTCTCCTTCCGGAAAAATGAACGTATGGGAATGCATCTCTCCTGTACTGCGAAGCGTGTTGACGTCCTCGGTGGGCAAGGAGATCGCAATTTTTCTGGCCTCCACCAGATCATCACCATGGTAAAGCGCTTCATACATCTCCTTCTTGTCGGCGCTGCGGATCACAACCGAGTTGATCTCCGGAAGCCATTTCACGTCCGCCTGGAACGCTTCGCTGACAAAGCGAACCGGAACATAGACCCGGTCTTTGATCAATCGGGCAGGCACGTCCAGCGTCATCGTCGTGTCGCCCAGCACGGCCGTCTTGCTTCCAACTGTAAGCACCAGCTTACTTTTGGCTCGGGGCGAGGCAATGGTCACCTGTTTCGTCTCATGGTTCCATTGCAAATCCAGATTCAGCTTCTGGAGCGATGCCAGGGCAACCAGCGTGCGTCCGTTCACCAATACGGGCGCCGCGTCCGTGTTCATTTTCTCGCTGTTGATGTACAGATGGACTTCATCAGCGGCCTGCAATGGAAGTGTAAAAGCGAGCAGCGACATGACGACGATCAGGCAGACCACAAGCTTTTTCACAGTTTTCTTTCCTCCTCGCTTTGAAACTTTTGCCTGCCGTATTTTTTGCGATTGATTTCATCCTTCAGGCGATGGCATTGCGCCAGATCAATATCGTACACATTGGCCAAGGCCAGGGTGTAGTAGAGCACATCATAGAGTTCCTCTTCAATGGTGCCCTTGATGCCGCCGCTGTCGGCCAACCGCGCATTTTTGCGGATGACTTCCGCGAGTTCGCCGATCTCCTCGATCAACTTCAGGAAGTACCCCTGTCTGTTGTCCGGGTGAAAGTCTCTCTCCCTGAAGTTCTGCAGTCCGTGGAGCGTCAATAGTCCGTCCATCCCATCATCGCCTTTCGGTGCAAAGTTCATCTTCCAAATATATCACAAAAAAGAAGAAAAAAGCATTTCCGTGTCCGTGCGGAAAAAAGAAAGTGACAAGCCCGGCCTTCTCGTGCTCGACGCTCCGGAATGCCATGTTGCCGAAGTCCGCACCAACCAAGCCATCATTTTTGCGGTTCCCGGTGCGAAATGGAAGAAGCAAAAAAAGGATGGGAAATTCGAACTCCCATCCCGAGGAACTTATAAA
>Ga0310826_101589_pt1 | contig 10519 bp, 7 predicted proteins | sample WT_ome_FD_201306 | JGI IMG/M metagenome (GOLD analysis project Ga0310826, IMG submission 201306) | Sorghum-adapted microbial communities enriched on wild type (WT) sorghum from Joint BioEnergy Institute, Emeryville, California, United... ... | reverse complement strand
ATTAGGGGGAAGGGATAAGGGAAATGGAACGTTGGGAAATGTCCAGGGAAATATTTGGAGGGGATAGGGAGCAGGGGTAAGGAGAAAGGAAAAAGGGATGGGTATATTGGGATAAAACCTGATCCCTCAACCCTTTCCGCCCTATACCCTGTCCCCCTATCAACAGAAAAGCCCAGCATGGACCCAGGCAAAACCCTGGCCACACTAGGCTTCATGGACACTTTTTATTATCTCTGGACAGTTTTTATTTTCCCTAGACGGGATTTATTTGATGTTTACACCGTCCATATCCGGCTTCCAACGTTTACTCCACCGTCACGCTCTTCGCCAGATTCCGCGGCTTATCCACATCGTGCCCGAGCGCGAGCGACGCGTAATACGCGATGAGCTGCAGCGGCACGACCGACAGCGCCGGCGTGAGCAGCGGCAGCGTGTCCGGGATCGCGAACAGCTCGTCAACCGACTTCGCGACCTCCTCCCGGTTGCTCCGGTTCACGAGGCCGAACACCCGGGCGCCGCGCGCCTTCACTTCCTTGATGTTGCTCAGCGTCTTCTCGTACAGGTCGTTCTGCGTCACGAGCGCGATGACCGGCGTTCCTTCCTCGATCAGCGCCAGCGTGCCGTGCTTCAGCTCGCCGGCCGCGTAGGCCTCCGAGTGGATGTACGAGATCTCCTTCAGCTTGAGCGAGCCTTCCTGCGCGACCGCCCAGTCGACGCCGCGGCCGATGAAGAACAGGTTGCCGTGCTTCGCGAGCGACTCCGCGATCCGCTTCAGCACGGCGGAATGCCCGAGGATCTCCTCCACCTGCCCGGGAAGCTCCTTCATGGCGGCGATGACCGACGCGACGAATTCCTCGTCCTTCGTGCCCAGCGTCTGCGCGAGATGCAGGCCGAACAGATAGAACGCGATCAGCTGCGTCGTGTACGCCTTCGTCGACGCGACGGCGATCTCCGGCCCCGCCCAGGTGATGATGACGTCATCCGCCTCGCGGGCGACGGAGCTGCCGACGACGTTCGTGATGGCCAGCACGCGCGCGCCCGCGCGCTTCGCTTCGCGCAGCGCCGCCAGCGTGTCGGCCGTCTCGCCGGACTGGCTGACGACGATGACCAGCGTGTCCGGCGTAATGATCGGATTGCGGTATCGGTATTCGGAAGCGACGTCCGCCTCCACCGGAATGCGCGCCAGGCTCTCGATGACGTGCTTGCCGACGAGTCCGGCGTGCAGCGCCGTGCCGCAGGCGACGATGTGAATCCTCCGGATGTTCCGGATGTCGTCCGCGGAGAGCTTCAGCTCCGGCAGCGCGACCCGCCGGCCGTCCGGCGAAATGCGCGATCCCATCGTGTCGCGGTACGCCTTCGGCTGCTCGTGGATCTCCTTCAGCATGAAGTGCTCGTAGCCGGCCTTCTCCGCCGTCATCAGGTCCCAGTCGACATGGAAAACGCTCTTCGCCACCTTCCGGCCGTCGATCGTCATGACCTCGACGCCTTCCCTCGTCAACACGGCCATCTCGCCGTCCTCGAGGATGTAGACGTCGCGCGTATGCTCGAGAATCGCCGGAATGTCCGATGCGATGAAGCACTCCCCTTCGCCGAGCCCGATGATGAGCGGGCTTGCGTAGCGCACCGCCACGAGCCGGTCCGGCTCGTATTCGGTCAGGACGCCGAGCGCGAACGCGCCGCGCATCCGCTTCACCGCCCGCTGGACCGCCGTCACGATGTCGCCGTCATACTCATCCGCGATCAGGTGGGACACGACCTCCGTATCCGTCTCCGACACGAACGTATGCCCGGCGATGGACAGCTCCTCGCGCAGCTCGAGATAATTTTCGATGATGCCGTTGTGGACGACCGTGAATTTGCGCGAGTTGTCCGTATGCGGGTGGGAGTTGATGTCCGACGGTCTGCCGTGCGTCGCCCAGCGCGTGTGCCCGATGCCGGCCGTGCCCGTCAGCGGCGCGTCCTTCAGCTTCTCCTCCAGCACCGCGAGCCGTCCCTTCGCCTTGCAAATCTCCAGCCGGTCGCCGGTGTGGACCGCGATGCCCGCCGAATCATACCCCCGGTATTCAAGCTTCTTCAAGCCTTCGATCAGGATCTCCTGCGAGTTCCGATTACCGATATAGCCAACAATTCCGCACATTCGTTCGTACCTCCGCTATTTCGGGATCCCCGAAAGCCCGCGAAAGTCCGGAACGCCTGTGCATGCGCGTCAATATTCGGTTGATGTGCCCATGCCGCATGACGAACCGGCAACGGGGCATTCAGGGTGGTGAAATCGGCATGAATGCCTTGTCGTGGTTTGCCTTTCCATCGCTCCGCCGGGCTCTTGTCGGACCGGTCGCCCGGTCGTTTTCCTTCCCGGCTTGACGGCTGGAGCGGAAGCAGCCGGAGGGTCCCCGCCGAAAACTTCGAACACCCCCGCCTCGTCAACTTGCCGGCCTCGCCGTCGCCGCCGTCCGCGCCCGTTCCAACGCGGATGGCCGGACCGCCGCGGCGGCCGCGCGGGCCCGCAAGTTCTGGCGCTTGAACGAATTTGAGACTTTCTGCCCTCCTCTCCGTCTCGAATTATAATCCCTATCATATGCATTTTCATGACAGGTTGCAACGGCTAGAATTGTCGAAGCGCTGCGAACGGTCCCGAATCCGACGGAAATCCATGATGGACGGGGACAGGGCGGCTGGTCCCCCGGCAATGGACGACATTGCCCTCGTCCCCGTTCGGAGCTTTCACCCTTGGGTGTCACCCGTGCCGGGCGTACCACAACACAAGCCCGAATGCGTCGAACGCATCCGGGCCTGCGGGTCATGCGCCTTCAGGCTTCCGGAGGCATGCACAGTACGACCTGCAGATCGCCTTCCGAAGGCGCGGTATTGATCCAGCTGAATTCACACAAACTCGCCGGCAGAAATAGTTCATCCGCTGCGCGGACGTTCATTTCTCGATTCGACCACACCAGTTTTCCGCTTCCGCTCACCACGATGGCGGCCATAAACGCATCTTCCTTGATCTGCGGCCACTCCTTCGTCACGTCAAGCCGGTAGACGCGGAATCGGTCGGTATCCCCATGTCCGATCAGACGCACCAATCTGCCCCCGGACGTTTCATGGATGACCTTGGGTATTTTCTTCCATCTGGCGAGCGTTTCTTCATAGCTGTACGCCTCATAATGAAAACAATCCATCATCCGATCGAAGCCGACACCCTGGTGACATGCAAGGTCCGGAATCGGCCGGCCTCTCGGCGTCGTCAACTCCACGCGCATCGTATAATCCGTCGGCTCTTGCACCTCAATCATAAAACAGCCCGCGCCGATTGCATGCGGCACTCCGCCTTCCACCAGGAACACGTCCCCTTCGTTCACGGGAACTTTGTGCAGAGCGTCGATCATGCCCGCAATGTCCTGTTCTTCAAACAGACGCCGCCAATGCGCTTTCGTAACACCCGGCTTAAACCCCAGCAACACGTACGGCTGCTCCCCGTTCACGGCTCGTCCGCCGAGCACATACCAGGATTCGGTCTTGCCGAACGGAGAGTGAAAGTGTGTCTCCGCATAATCCCGATCCGGATGAACCTGGATGGCAAGCCGCTCACCGGCGTCAAGCAGCTTGATGAGCACCGCCGGGTTCGCACCGAACTTGCGCACATGCCGTGCCCCAAGAAACGACACCGGATCGGACTCGATTGCCTCTTTCAGCGTAACAGTGGAACCATCGTCCAACCGCACCCTGCTCAAGCCTTCAATGATTTGCTCACGGCCGACGTTTCGGGCTGTGACGACGGATGCGATCCATTGCTCCGGATATTCTCCGTCTTCCGCAGGCTCGCGTCCCTGCCATCGGTCGAGAAGCTCCCCGCCCAGATACGTCCGCCAAACGCGGTTATCCGCAAATTTCAAAGGCCTTCTGCACCAATCGAGAAACCGTGAATCGGCCATGCCCTCAAGCTCCCTCCAGCATGCTCCTTCCGTCATGCTCCAAAGCTTCTCTGATTGTTCATCCGCTTGACATACAAGGCAAGCTCCATGGCGTGATAGTCTCCCCACATGCACGCCTCACCGCACGGAATGCGGCTTCCGGCCGGCACATGATCCCATCCGTTCGGCCGGTGGTACACGGAATGCAGCAACAGCCCCTGATGATGGTCCGAATCGGTCCAATACGGAGGCTGGAAGATCGTTCGGGCAACGGTAAGACCTGCCTGGAAGTACGCACGGCCCGGCAAATCGCCGTTTTCTTCCAGATGACGCCCGATTTTCAGCAATGCCTGTGCCGCAATGGCCGCCGCCGAACTGTCCACCGGCTCGTAATCGTTGTACGGATCAGCCGGTCTTGCCCTCCAGTCCCCCAGGTTCACCAACCCCGGCGCGCCGGTATCCCAATAGGGCACCCCGTCAAGTGCGGTATTGTCGATGTAAAAATCAGCCGTCGCCTTCGCCGCTTTCAGCATCTGCCCGTAAATCGCATCGAATCCGCCCCACGGCTCCAACGTTTCACGCGGGATGCGCGAGAAAAACTCGATCAGCTCAGCCACCCCGAGCATCGCCCAGGCGAGCCCGCGCGTCCACGTCGAGAACGGGGAGTAACCCTGCTGGGAATTCGGACACCGGAAGATGCCGTTGTTCATGTTGAAAATCGCCTCATGGGCGACCCGTCCCCGAACATCATACGCGTCGCGGCCCTCGCCATAATAAATATTGTAGCGAACGGTGTTGACGGCATGGTGAACGATCCTCTCCAGCATATTGACCGGCCGGTCGCCTTCCCCCATCAACACGTGGCCGAGTTCATGGGCGATCATCAACGAGCGCAGTGACCGGATCGTATCGATGAAGAGGGAATGGGGGCCGTTGAAGGAGTAGATATACCCCGTTCCGTCAGCCAGCGTAGACCAGCGGCTCGCCTGCACCGCTCCGGATGCTTTGAGCGCCATCTCGTAATAACGCAACTCCCATTCGTTGTGAGGAATGAGCCCTTCCAGCATCATCCGCCGCAAATTGCCGTATGTCGACACATTGTTGAAACCGTGATCGTGCACGCCGGTATGGGTTACGTGGGAAGCCATATGTTGGACAATCCCGTTCCGTCCCATTTCCAGATAGCGTTCGTCGCCGGTCGCTTCGAACTGCAGGAGCGCCCAGCCGAACATGAATCCTTGCGTCCATTCCGTCCAGCTTTGCGATGTATAGCGCCCGCCCGCGGTAAACACCGGGGTGCCGCTTTCCGGTCTCCAGGATGCAAAGATCGAATCCAGTTTTCGTCCCGATATTTCAAAATAGGGAGAAAGCAGATCGTCTATTTCACGCGACGTGATCGTCTCATCAATTTGCAATGCGCTCCCTCCTGTCGATGCGTTATTTCCCCTGGAAATTCGGTTTTCTCTTCTCGAGGAAAGCCGCGACGCCTTCCTTCTTGTCCGCGGACGAGAACAGAAACGCCTGCATCGTGTTTTCCATGAGTTGACCGACTTCCAGCGGCGCTTCCTGACTGCGCTGGATGGCCATTTTCGCAAGGAGAAGGGCAAGCGGTGCTTTCTCGATGATCTTCCGGCCCACTTCGGCGGCCGCCTGTTCCAGTTCATCCGGCGGAACGACGGACGTCACAAATCCGCTTGCAAGCGCCTCCCGGGCATTCATGAAATCACCCAGAAGCACCAGTTCCTTCACTTTCGCCTCTCCCAGAAGGCGCACGAGGCGATGGGTACCGCCCGCCCCCGGCATGACGCCGAGCTTGCATTCGGGCAGTCCGAACCTGGCGTTCTCCGCCGCAATGCGGATGTCGCACGCGGTCGCCAGTTCCATCCCGCCGCCAAGCGTATAGCCGTGAATAGCGGCAATCGTCGGTTTGGGGTAATGATAGATCTTGTCATACAGCGACTGCATGCTCGGAAACAGCGCATCCGCCGGCGTCATTCGCTGCAACTCCGCGATGTCCGCCCCGGAGGCGAAGTTTTTGCCGTTTCCCTTGAAAATGACGACCCGCGTTTCGGCATCGGTCCTGTAAACATCCAGCGCAGACGCAATTTCTGCCATGATCGTCTCGTCGAATGCATTGTATTTATCCGGGCGGTTTAAATATATCCATCCCATCCCGGCGCTCCTCACACACTGAATCGTCTCGTACGGACCCATTCCGAACACCTCCATACACGTTGGGAGGTGTTCCAGGGGTCACACCCCCTGGAACAACCGCGCATCCATCTCCTTCAGATCGGGAGAGATCATGGGGGCGGCATCCATATGGGAAAGGATATCCTTTTCGAGATCGACTCCCGGTGCAATTTCCTCGAGTACAAGCCCGTTTTCCCCCAGGGAGAACACCGCCCTCTCCGTTACGTACATGACGCGTTGACCGGTTTCGCGCGCATACTGGGCGGAAAACGTGATCTGATCCACCCGGCTGACGAACTTTTTATACTTGCCTTCTTCCACAATGGTCAGCTTGCCGTCTTTGACCGAATATTTCAGTCCGCCCGCCGTGAACGTGCCGCAGAACACAATCTGCTTGGCGTTTTGCGCGATATTGATGAAACCGCCGCAGCCGAAAATCCGTTTGCCCAGCTTGCTCACATTGACGTTTCCTTGAATATCCACCTGCGCCATGCCAAGGCAGGCCAGCTCCAGTCCACCGCCGTCGAAGAAGTCAAACTGCGAAGGACTGTCAATGATCGCCGTCGGATTGGATGCCGTTCCGAATTCGATGCCGCCCGCGGGAACTCCGCCGATGACACCTTGCTCAACGACAAATTCGAAGTCGGTTGGAAGTCCCATTTCTTTGGCTGCGATGCCGACCAGACCGGAAATGCCAACCCCCAGATTGACCACCCGCTTTCCGGGAATCTCCATCGCCGCCCGCATGGCGATAATCTTCCTCTCACTGTACGGAAGCGGCGGAATTTCCGCCAACGGAATCCGGATATCGCCGGAATAGGCCGGGTTGTAATCGCTCAACACCGTCTGGGTCTGATGCGGACTGACGATAATCCCGTCCACGAGAATGCCGGGGATGCGAACCGACTTCGGATGCAGCGTGTGGCGCTGCACGAGCCGTTTGACCTGGACGAACACTTTGCCCCCGTTGTTGTGCACCGCCTGGGCGATCGCCAGGTTGTCAAGCAACGCCGCCTCCTCTTCCATCGATATGTTGCCGTCCTCGTCCGCGGATGTTCCGCGAAGAAAGGCATAGTTGCAGTCATAAGACCGGTAGAACAGCTTTTCCTGTCCTTCAAACTCGACCACTTTCACAATATCTTCCCTGGTAATCTCGTTCAGTTTGCCGCCCTCGAGCCTCGGATCCACGAACGTTCTCAGCCCGACATGGGTAATGAGCCCCGGCCGCTTGGCCGCCGTCTCCCGAAACAATTGCGACAGCACGCCCTGGGGCAGATTGTAGGCTTCAATCTTGTTCTCACTGGCCAGCTGCGCCATTTTGGGAATGTAATCGTAGTGACCCCCGATATTGCGTTTCACCAACCCCTCATGGGCAAGATGGCACAGCCCGCCTTCCGCGCGGTCACCAAGTCCGGTAACGTGGATGATCGTAAGGTCTCGTGGGCTTGCGGTTTCCAGAAAACGTTTCTCCAACGCTTTGATCAGATCCGTCGGTTCAGCGATGCCGCCTCCCGATCCACCGATGGCAACCGTACCCCTGTCTTGAATATGCAGTACGGCTTCTTCCGCGGTCATTACTTTCGGGTTTCTCATGTTGCCACCACACTTTATCTCTTGGTTAGTTGTAATAGCCCCTCGATTCAAGCAGATTGACAATGTTCTCGTCAGCTTCTTCCAGCGCGGCTTCCGGCGTCTTCTCGCCGGCGAGCGCTGCGGTAATCGCATCCGTGATGAACTCATGAATGAGCGGCCATTCCGGAAGGTTCGGTTCCGATTGCGCTTTGCCGAGCGTCTCCACAATCTTCGGGAATTCCGGTCGAACCTTGACGACTTCGGGGTCTTCCAACACCGATTTCACCGCCGGAATGCCGCCTGCGAGCGCATAATCTTTCGCCGCCTCATTGGTTACCCATGAAATGAACTGGAATGCGGCATCCTTGTTTTTTGAAGCGGAATTGACGGCCAGCGTCCATGTCTGCATATAGGACTTGCCGCCGGGCACTTCCGCAATGGCGAACTTGTCGTACACTTCCGGCGATTTCTCCGGATCGGCAAACGTCGGATATGCGGAGTTCCATTCGATGGCCATGGCGACTTTGCCGTTCTGGAATGCCGACAGCACTTCCGGGAACTCATACGTCGTGATGTCCGGCGGAACGATCTTGAGTGTGCTGAAGTTGTCAACAACATATTGAAGCGCATCGATTCCCGACTGGCTGTGCAGCTGCGGTTTCAGGTCTGCGTCGAACATCTCGCCGCCCATTGCCCAGAAATATTGATACCATTCCTTGGGCTGCGTCTCCCCGCGTTTGCCTTGGAACGTCGTGCCGAACTCCGTCGGGGAATCCGGGTTAATGCTTTGCGTGAACCGCTTCGCCACTTCCCGGTACTCTTCCCAGGTGGTCGGCGGAGTGTCGATCAGATCCGTCCGGTAGACGAGGAACATCGTGCTCACATCGAGCGGCATGGCGTATACCTGGTCGTTGTATTTGACCGCGTCGGCTGCCACAGGCAAGAAATGATCCATCGACCTGCTGTATTGCTCCATATAGGAATCCAGCGATTCCAGTTGTCCGCCGGCCGCGAACTGACCGATGTAGTTGTTCAGCAACAGGACGACGTCCATGCCGTCCCCCCGGCCGATCAGCTGCGTCGACACTCTCTGCAGGTAACCGTCGCGGCCGACCTCCTGAACGTTCACGCGAATGCCGGTTTCCTGCTCAAACTTGGGCGCGAGCGCGCTGAGCGTGTTGTAGTAGGTTCCGGAACGGGCGACTACGGTGATCGACTGTTCCTTCGAGCCGCCGCCGCTGCTGCCGGTTCCCTGCGTCGCGCCATTATCGCCATTTTGGCTAGCCGAAGGCTTCTGCGAAGAAGCGCAAGCGCTCAACGCCAACATGAGCACCAATACAACTGCCATCCATTTGAACTTCATGTTGCAACCTCTCCTTTTGCAGTTGGTTTATGGTTTATTTCACAGCACCCATCGCCAAGCCGGACACAATATGCTTCTGGATGAGCAGTGTGAAAATAAACATCGGAATCATCAACATCGTCCCCGTCGCCGTAACGGGCCCCCACAGAATCGCTTCCTGCGTGACAAAGTTGGCGGCCATGACGGGAAGCGTCATCGCCTTGACGCTCGTCAAGTTAAGCGCAAACAGAAATTCGTTCCAGCAGTTCATGGCGGTGAAGATGGCGGATACGGCAAGTCCGGGCTTGGCAAGCGGCAGCACAATCCGCCACATCGCTCCGAAGCGCGTTGTCCCGTCGATGATCGCCGCTTCCTCGAGACTGTCCGGAAGTTCTTTCAGGAAGCCCCACATCAGCCAGATGACGAACGGAAGATTGAATGTCGTATACGATACGATCAGCGAAAACAACGAATCGGTGCTGCCGAGTTGCTGGAACAGGACGAAGAACGGTACGACGAGCACGATCGGCGGAAACATTTTGGTGAAAAACACCGAGAACGTGATCACCCGTTGCCCCTTGATGCGAAAACGGGCCAGGCTGTACCCCGCGAGCGTGCCGATCACCAGCGCAAGCAGTGTGGCCACGACGGTCGTAATCAGCGAGTTGATCAAATATTCGCTGAACGGCTGCGTGCGAAACACTTCCCTGTAATTTTCAAGCGAAGGACTGAAGAACCAGACCGGCGGAATTTGGAAAGCCTGCGTCGGCGTCTTGATCGACGTAAACATGACCCAGAAGATGGGGAACAGAAAGATGACAAGCGCACCATACACATAAACGTACAGCAGCGGATGGTTCCTGTTGCTTCTCATGATGGTTGCCCCCTATTTTTCCGAATACAGCGACCGTACGGCGAACCAGCAGATGATGCCGACGATGATCGCGAGAACGATGGCAAGCGCTGACGAGTAGCCGAAGTTGAATTCGGCGAATGCTTTCCGGTGGAGCAGAATGGAGAACGTTTCCGTTGACGTGCCGGGACCGCCGCCCGTAAGCACATAGATCTGGTCGAACACTTTGATCGCTCCCGCGGCCCGCATCACCAGGCAGACGATCATGACCGATTTGAGCAGCGGCAAGGTGATATGCCGCAACTTCTGCCACGCGGAAGCTCCGTCGATATCCGCCGCTTCGAACGGTTCGGCCGGCAGCGATCTCAGGCCGGCCAACAGCACGATGAACATGAACGGCGTCCATTGCCACGTGTCGACGAAGATCAGCGCCGCAAGCGCGGTCGAACTCGTGTTGAGCACGGCCATTTTCTCAAGACCGAACAGCGTCAGCGTGTAGTTGAAGATTCCGAAGTTGTAGTCGAAAATGAATTTCCACATCAAGCCGACCACAACGGGCGTCACCATCATCGGGAAGACAAACAGCGTTGTGAGCAGCCCCTGCCCGCGCCGAATGCGATCCACCGCAAGCGCGAGCGTGAAGCCGAG
>Ga0310826_101586_pt1 | contig 10533 bp, 10 predicted proteins | sample WT_ome_FD_201306 | JGI IMG/M metagenome (GOLD analysis project Ga0310826, IMG submission 201306) | Sorghum-adapted microbial communities enriched on wild type (WT) sorghum from Joint BioEnergy Institute, Emeryville, California, United... ... | reverse complement strand
ATGGCGTGCCCGTGCCGGCTCGGGCCAGTCCGGCGCCCCCAGGGCCTGGGCCCCGGCCAACAGCACCTGCGCCTCATCGGGATGACCCCGGCACCAGCGCACCACGAATAACGCTGCGGCCGAACAGCTCTCGCGCGGGTCCGGCGACGACGTCAGCGCGGCGGTGAACCCGGCCAGAAACCGTTGTTCGGTGCGCAGCCACAGCTGCGCGCACAACTCCGCCCGGCCGGAGAACCGGTGGTAGACCGACCCGCTGGGCGCACCCGCGGCCCGCGCGACCGCGGTCATGGTCACCGCGGCCGGTCCCGACTCGGCCAACAGCCGGGCGGCCGCGTCGAGCAGCTCGTCGACGGTGAATCGCGCGGGCCTGGCCATTGCACTCCCCTGTATTAGAGACTAGCCTCTAATATATGGCGGACACGGTGGCGGTCGCGCAGCGGCTCTACGAGTGTCTGGCGAACGCCGACGGACGCGGGCTGAGCGAACTGCTCGCCGACGACTTCGTCGGCGTGGTCAGCGACGGGATGCCGCACGGGGTCGGCGGTGTGCACCGCGGCCCCGCCGCGATGATCACCGGGGTCTGGGCGCGGATCGCCGAACGCTACAACATCCGCGTCGAACCACAGCAGTACCTGGCCGTCGGCGACGACCGGGTGGTCGTGCTGGGCTGCTACCGCGGCGCCGCGCGGGACGGCACCACCGCCGTCGACGCCGCGTTCGCTCACGTCATCACCGCACGCGACGGGCGCATGACCGCGTTGCGGCAGATCACCGACACCGCTCGGTGGAGCATCCCTGTTAGCTAGCCCGACTACGGTTAGAGTTGGGCGCGATGAGCCGACCCGCACCGCCCACGCTGACCATTCGGTACGACGGATCGACCCGTTCCTTCGCGCCCGGCAACGACGTCGTGGTCGGCCGCGACCTGCGTGCCGACGTCCGGATCGCCCACCCGCTGATCTCGCGAGCGCATCTGGTGGTGCGCTTCGACCAGGGCCGCTGGGTGGCGATCGACAACGGCAGCCTCAACGGCGTTTACCTCAACGGCCGCCGGGTGTCCACCATCGACCTGCACGACGGTCAGCGGGTCAACCTCGGCAACCCCGACGGCCCGCAGGTGACCTTCGAGGTCGGCCGCCATCAGGGCACCGCCGGGCGCACCCCTACCGTCGCGGTGCCGATCGGGCCGCAGCGCCCGACGTATTCCGGCCCGCAGCCGTCGCGCCCGCCGATGCCGCCGACGGCGCCGCGCCCGCAGACCCGCTACCCGACCGGCCAGCCGCCCCGGCCCATGCCCGGGGCGCATCAGACCGCGCCCCCGCGCCCCGGATCGCAGCCGTACCCGCCCACCGGGTCCGCCGGGTCTGCCGGGTCTGCCGGGCACCCGACGACCGCGCCGCCGTCGCTGTCCGGTGCCTCGCCGGATCCGGCGACCCAGCTGGGCCCCAGCGCCGCACCGCGCGCCCCCGAGGGCAACCTGGCGACCAGCATGCTCAAGATCCTGCGGCCGGGCCGCCCGGCCGACGCGGGACCCGGCGCCATCCGGATCGGTCGCGCCACCGACAACGACATCGTGGTGCCGGACGTGCTGGCGTCGCGCTACCACGCCGTGCTGGTGCCCACACCGGCCGGGATGGAGATCCGCGACAACCGCAGCATCAACGGCACCTTCGTCAACGGTCAGCGGGTCGACTCGGCGATCCTGACCGAGGGCGCCACGGTCACCATCGGCAACATCGACCTGGTCTTCACCGGCGGCACCCTGGTCCGGCGCACCGAGACCGCGGCCGCGACCCGTGCCGGCGGCCTCGACGTGCACGGCGTCTCCTGGACGATCGAGGGCAACAAGACGCTGCTGGACAACATCTCGATCTCGGCGCGGCCGGGGACGCTGACCGCGGTGATCGGCCCGTCGGGTGCCGGCAAGTCCACCTTCGCCCGGTTGGTCGCCGGCTACACCCACCCCACCACGGGTGTGGTGACGTTCGAGGGCCACAACATCCACGCCGAGTACGCCTCGCTGCGCTCCCGAATCGGGATGGTGCCGCAGGACGACGTGGTGCACGGCCAGCTCACGGTCAACCAGGCGCTGATGTACGCCGCCGAGCTGCGGCTGCCGCCCGACACCACCAAAGAGGACCGCCAGCAGGTTGTCGCGCAGGTGCTCGAGGAGCTCGAGATGACCCGGCACGCCGACACCCGCGTCGACAAGCTCTCCGGCGGCCAGCGCAAACGCGCGTCGGTGGCGCTGGAGCTGCTGACCGGTCCGTCGCTGCTGATCCTCGACGAGCCCACCTCGGGCCTCGATCCCGCGCTGGACCGGCAGGTGATGACCATGCTGCGCCAGCTCGCCGACGCCGGCCGCGTGGTGCTGGTGGTCACCCACTCGCTGACCTACCTGGACGTGTGCGACCAGGTGTTGCTGCTCGCACCCGGCGGCAAGACCGCGTTCTTCGGCCCGCCGAGCCAGATCGGCCCGGAGATGGGCACCACGAACTGGGCGGACATCTTCAGCACCGTCGCCGCCGATCCGGACGCGGCCAACCAGCGCTACATCGCCCGGCACGGTCCGCCGCCGCCGCAACCGCCGGCGCAGCGGCCGACCGATCTGGGCGAACCGACCAAGACCAGCCTGAGTCGGCAGTTCTCCACGATCTCGCGCCGGCAGGTGCGGCTGATCATCTCCGACCGCGGCTATTTCGTGTTCCTGGCGCTGCTGCCGTTCATCATGGGCGTGCTGTCGCTGTCGGTGCCCGGGGACGTCGGCTTCGGCAGACCGGACCCGATGGGTCCCGCACCCAACGAGCCGGGCCAGATCCTGGTGCTGCTCAACGTCGGCGCGATCTTCATGGGCACCGCGCTGACGATCCGCGATCTGATCGGTGAACGGGCGATCTTCCGCCGCGAACAGGCGGTCGGGTTGTCCACCACGGCCTATCTGCTGGCGAAGGTCTGCGTGTACTCGGTGTTCGCGATCGTGCAGTCGGCGATCGTCACCGCGATCACCATCGCCGGTAAGGGCTGGGACGTGCAGAAGGGCGCGGTGGACCACGGCTCGCTGTTGCCCGACCCGAAGCTGGAGCTGTTCTTCAGCATGGCGACGACGACGGTCGCCGCGGCGATGCTGGGCCTGCTGCTGTCGGCACTGGCGAGGACCAGCGAGCAGATCATGCCGCTGCTGGTGGTGGCGATCATGAGCCAGCTGGTGTTCTCCGGCGGCATGATCCCGGTGACCGACCGGATCCTGCTCGATCAGCTGTCCTGGCTCACCCCGGCACGCTGGGGCTTCGCCGCGTCGGCGTCCACCGCGGACCTGACCGAGCTGGTGCCCGGGCCGCTGACCCCGAAGGACCGGCACTGGAAGCACGCCGGCGGCACCTGGATGTTCGACATGGCGATGCTGGTGGTGCTCAGCGTGCTCTACCTGGTGGCGGTGCGCTGGAAGATCCGACTGCCGCGGGCCTAGTACCTCCCGGTGCCTCCCGGCCCTATCCGCCGTGGATGTGCAGGCCGTGGGCGGCCGCGTAGGCCAGCGCCTGCTCGACGTCGATCTTGGCGCCGCGCACCCCGGCGGTGGTCCACAGCCCGGGATCGACCCGGGCACCGCGCAGGTCGGCGTCGTCGAATCGGGCGGCGCGCACCCGCGCGCCGCGCAGATCCGCACCGCGCAGCACGGCCTCGCGCAGATCGGCCTCCACCAACCCGGCCTCGCGCAGCCGGCACTCCGACAGGTCCACCCCGCGCAGATCGCAGCCGCCGAGCACGGCCAGCGTGAGATCGACCTCGACGAGCACCAGCGGCCGCAGTTGACAGTCGGCGAACACCGAGCCCATCAGGCTGCAGTGCCGGAACACGCTGTGGTGCAACCTCGCCCGGTCGAACCGACAGTTGCGGAACGCCGAGCCGAGGTGCTCGGACTCGGTCAGATCGACGCCGCGGAAGTCGCATTCGTCGAACACCGCCCGTTCGGTGCGCAACCGGCTGAGGTCCTCGTCGCGGAAATCGTGGCCCACCCACCGCTGGTCGACCCAGACCTGGTCGGGCACCGGGTCAGCCGCGCGCGGGGGTGAGGCTCTCGAGCGCGAACTCGGTGACCGCGATGAGCGCGGACTTGCACGATTCACGCACCCGCGCGTCGATGGACAGGATCGGGATGCGATCCGACACCGCCAGCGCCTTGCGCAGCGCACTGACCGAATACCTTGGTGCGCCGTCGAATTCGTTGATCGCCACGATGAACGGCAGGTTGCGGGCCTCGAAGAAGTCGACCGCGGCGAAGCTGTCCTGCAAGCGTCGGACGTCGACCAGGATGATCGCGCCGATCGCACCGCGGATCAGGTCGTCCCACATGAACCAGAACCGGCGCTGCCCGGGGGTGCCGAACAGGTAGAGCACCAGGTCGTCGTCGAGGGTGATGCGGCCGAAGTCCATCGCCACCGTGGTGGTGGTCTTGGCCGGAGTGGCCTCGAGCCCGTCCACCCCCGCCGACGCGTTGGTGACCAGCGCCTCGGTCCGCAACGGCATGATCTCGGAGACGGCGCCGACGAACGTCGTCTTGCCGGCCCCGAATCCGCCGGAGATGACGATCTTCGTCGAGGCGGTTCGCCGCTCAGAGTGCCCTGAGGCCACGCAGTGTCCTTCCTATCAGGTCCCGCCGCTCATCGTCGGTCGACGATTCGCTGAGGGTGCTGTGCACCCGCAGGTAACCCTGCGTCACCAAGTCCCCGATCAGCACCCGCGCCACGCCGAGAGGCAGCGAAATTTTCGCGGCGATCTCGGCCACAGACGGGTTCCCGTCGCTGAGGGTGAGGATCTGGGTCCGCACATCCTTGCTCGGCCACCGGGCCGGCAGGCTGGGGTCGGCCCGGCCGATCGGCGCCTCGAGCGGCAGGTCGACCCGGGGTACGGTTCGACCGCCAGTGAGGGTATACGGCCGCACCAGGCTGGGCCGGGCAGCGACATCACTTTCCCACGGCGATTTCCCGGTCGCGTCGCTCCTGCCTTCCGGATCGCCCATCGGTCACTCACTAGCGCTGCGGGGCGTGCTCGGGTGCCTGCTGGGGCGCCCGGCGCCGCCCGGACTGCACCACGGTGCCCACCCGTTCCACCAGAATCGCCATCTCGTAACCGATCTGGCCGATGTCGCAGTTGCGGGCCGCCAGCGTGGCGAGGATCGAGCCGTCGCCGACGCGCATCAACAGCAGGTAGCCGTTCTCCATCTCGACGACGGACTGCAGCACGTGGCCGCCGTCGAACAGCTGCGCGGCGCCGGTGGACAGGCTCGCCAGCCCCGACGCCACCGCGGCCAGTTGATCGGCGCGTTCCGGCGGCAGGTATTCACTTGCCGCCATCCGCAGCCCGTCGGCCGACACCAGCACCGCATGCGACACGCCGGGCACGTCGTTGGCGAACTTGGAGACCAGCCAGTCGAGCGATTCGCGGTGCGTCGAACGTGGCGGATAGGTCATGGGTGCTCTGTTCCTCGTGCCTGCTCAGCGGCGTCTCGAGCCCGGGCGCGGCCGGCGTGGACACCGCTGAAGTGGCTGCTGATGCTGGCCCGGATGGCCTCGGGGTCCGGACGCGGCACCGGTCCGGAGACCGGCGGCGCCGCGGCACCGTGCTCAGCCGCAGATCGTACCGGGTCGGCGTCGGCGGCGGTGCGGGACGGATCGCCGTTGCGGTGCCGGCCGACGGCTGAGGGGTCGGCCGCGCCGGGCACCAGCCGCGCGCCGGGTTCGCGCTGCGGCAGGCCCTCCTCGGTGTGCCGCAGCACCGGCGCCTCTTCGGCGGCGGCCGCGGCCGACCAGCCGCGGTCCCACACCGACTTCCAGTTCAGGTCCTCGCAGTTGGCCAGTTCGTGCGGATCCACCAACCATTCGGAGAGCATGCGCTGGTAGATGGTGTCCTCGTCGCCGTCCTGGGTGTCCTGGGTGGTGTTCGTCGGGCCCGTCTCCGCGGGGCCCGTGCTCGCGGGGGCAGGAGCGGCCGACTCGGGCCCGGGTGTTGCGGGCCCGGGTGTTGCGGGCCCGGGTGTTGCGGGCCCGGCCTCGGCACGCCAGGGGTAGTCGGCGGCGGCCTGCGCCCGGGCGGCGAAGAACCCGGAGGTGTTGGTCGGACGGACCCGGGGCGGCGCCTCGGGCCGGACCGGGTCGGGCTGGACCGCTGGGGGCTGGGACGCGACCGGCACGGACGGCCCCGGCGCGTGCTCCGGCGTCTGCGCCGGCATCGAGTCCTCCGGCCAGGCCGGCTCGTCCCGCGGTTCGGGCGCGGCGGCGATCACCGATGCCGGGATGTCGGTGATGCCGCTGGCGCCGGGGCTGCGCTGGGGCAACACCGCGACCGGCACCGGGATCTCGCTGCCGGTATCGGCCGCGGGCCGGCGCTCCGGCGACGGATACTCCTCCGGACCGCTGTCGAAATCGGGGGGCTGGGTGTCCTCGCCGTGGCCACCCGCGAAGTACCCGTCGTCGTCCCCACGGCGGGCCGAGACGTGTTGCTCGTCCAGCGCGAGCGCGGTGGCTATGCCCGCGTGGGCGTCGGCCGGCACCGCGTACTCCGGCTCGTCGTACTGGTCGGGATGGTCGGGTCCGGTGAGCAGTCCGGCGGGCACGTACACCCCGGCGGTGGTGCCCGACCCCGGTTCGCCGGCGATCGTGCTGCGCAGCCGGACCACCAGCCCGTGCTGGGCGGCCAGCCGCCCCACCACGAACAGGCCCATGTGACGTGCGGTGTACGGGGTCACCTCGCCGCCGGACTGCAACCGCGCATTGGCCACCCGCAGGTCGGACTCGGTCATCCCGAGGCCGTGGTCGGCGACCTCGATGACCAGCCCGCCGTTGCCGGTGTGCACCGCCGACACCCGCACCTGCGTGGACGGCGGAGAGTACCGCAGCGCGTTGTCGAGCAGTTCGGCCAGCAGATGCACCAGATCGCCGGCCACCGAACCGACGATCTCGCTGTCCGGGACGGAGGCGGTGACCACGCGGGTGTAATCCTCGACCTCCGAAGCGGCGGCGTTGATGACCGCCGAGATCGGCACCGGCTCGGCGTGTTCACGCGGCACCTTCGCGCCCGCCAGCACCAGCAGGTTGGCGCCGTTGCGGCGCATCCGCGCGGCCAGGTGGTCCAGCTTGAACAGGTCCTCGAGCCGGTCCGGATCCTCCTCGTCGCGTTCCAGCCGGTCGATCAACGCCAGCTGTTGATCCACCAGGGACCGGTTGCGCCGCGACAGCGTCTCGAACATGTCGGTGAGCTGCAGCTGCAGCCGCGCCTGCTCACCGGCCAACAGCACCGCCTGTTCGTGCAGCTCGTCGACGGCGTGCGCGACCTGCCCGATCTCCTCGGAGGTGGGCACCGGGATCGGCCGCACCGGCAGCGGCTCGCCGCCGGCCTGGACGTGTTCGATCTCGCGGGCGAGCTCCTCGTGGGCGACCTTGAGCGCGCTGGCCCGCAGCACCCGCAGCGGAACCACCAGCTTGCGCGCGACCAGAACGACGAGCAGCAGGGTCAGCAGCATCGCGGCACCGACGATCGCGGCGTCCCGGATCACCGCCGTGCGTTGCGCCGCGGCCCGGTCCGTCATGGTGGCGAGCACCGAGTCGGTGGCGCGGGCGATGACGTCGGCCGCGATCCGGTCGGTGACCTCCTCGGACGCCAACAACTCCGGGTTGTTCACCAGAATCGCCGCCGGGTCCGAGATGATCGTCAGCCGTTTGACCAATTCGTTCTGCAGTGTGTTGGCATCGGACGAACCGACGGCCACCACGGGGCTCAGGCCGAACAACGTCGACGGCTCGGTGCCGGCCAGCGCGATCATCCGGGTCCGCAGATCCTGCTCGGACAGTTCCCCACCGAAGATCACCAGCAGCCGCTGCATCGTCATCTGGCCGCGCACTCCCACGGCCCGCGACAGCGCCCTGGTCTCGGCGGTGACGCGCTCATCGTCGGCACGGACGGTCGAGGTGATCGTCTCCTCGGCCGTCAGCAGGATCGGCGCGTAGGAGGTGACCCGGTCGTAGATGTTGATGCTGTTGGCGGCGACCTTTTCGACGAGCGCCTGGCCGTTCTCGATCATCGTGGTCAGGCCCTGGCGCACATCGTCGCTCAGATCGGTGGTGTCGAGTCCCCGCTGCAATTCGCGTTTGGCGGTGTCGAATTCGGTGATCGCGGTCGGCGGGTCGGTGCCCGGCACACCCGCCGACACGGCGCGGTCGAGTGCGGTCATGAAGTCGACGATGGCGGGCACCATTTCGGCGCGATCGGACGCCCGCCGCAAATCCACGGCGTCGGTCACACTGTCATGAATTCGTGTGCCGCCGAACACCGCGGCGAGCAGCAGCGGGATCGCGACGATGGCGAGGACCTTCAGCCGCACCGGCCAGTTGGCCAGCGACCAGCGCGACGGCCGTCTCGGCGGTGGAGCAGGTTCGCGCTCGAAATCGACCACCGTGCCGTCCGCCTGCTTGAGCTGCGAAAATACGCTCATCGCTGTCCGCCTGGGCTGTCGAGCGCATGTCGGCATTCGGGTTTCGGAGCGTGGTTCATAGGCTTCCTGCAGATCGGCCGTCGCCCGCGGTGGGGCGCAAGACGCCTGGCAATTGGTCGAGTATGCCAGCGTTGGGCGGGTGAATCCACAATTCTTACTGAACAGACAGAGTTCACACCAGCGCGCCACACCGCGAATGTGGTAAGCGAGCAAAGCATTCGCGTTGAAGTCCAGGCTGGATGTGTGCGATCACCGCCAACGTGCTTGAATCACGGCGATGAGCGACATGATCGGGTACCCGACCGGCCTGCCGGAGCCGCCGCTGGCGGCGATCGGCGACATCACCATCTCACAGAACTGGATCCACACACCGGCCGGGACGCACCCGATCCGCGGCTCGGTGTGGACCGTCACCGATATGACCTACCAGCACGAGTCCATATCCACCACCGGGGTCGTGCTGGCGCTGATCTTCTTCTGGTTCTGCCTGCTGGGTCTGCTGTTTCTGTTGATGAAGGAGCGCCGGGTGGGCGGCTACGTCCAGGTCACCGTGCAGGGTCCGGGCTTTCACCACGCGACGATGATCCCGGCGACCGGCCCGCAGTCGGTGTTCACGGCGCAGCAGATGGTGAACTACGCCCGGTCGCTGGCCGCCGCGGCCTGACCCGCGAACCCCGAGATTCGCCTGCGTAGGCTCGCAACGACTTCCGCACCGAAGGGGATCGCCGGGTGTTCAGGGTGTTGTTCTACTCGCCGCGCATCGCGCCCAATACCGGCAACGCGATCCGCATGGTCGCAGCCACCGGATGTGAGCTGCATCTGGTCGAGCCCCTCGGCTTCGAACTGACCGACTCCAAACTGCGCCGCGCCGGGCTGGACTACCACGACCTGGCGTCGGTCACCGTGCACCGCGATCTGGCCGCGGCGTGGCAGGCGATCGCCCCGGAGCGGGTGTACGCATTCACCTCGCACGCGCGCCGTTCGTTCGCCGACATCGGCTACCGACCCGGCGACGTGCTGATGTTCGGACCCGAGCCCACCGGCCTGGACGAGCCGACGCTGGCCGATCCGCACATCACCGAGCAGGTCCGCATCCCGATGCTGCCCAGCCGGCGGTCGCTGAACCTGTCCAACGCCGCCGCGGTCGCGGTGTACGAGGCCTGGCGCCAGCACGGCTTCCGCGGGGCGGTGTGACCGCTCGAACGCCCGCCTCGCAGCGACTTTGCGGCTGGTGGCTACCAGCGGTCGAAGTGCGCGACCTGATCGGCGGGCAGCCGCTTGGCGGGCCGGAAGTCGGTGCCCTTGGTGTAGGCGATCGGGAACAGCCCACCCTGGCTGTACTGGTCGTACGGGATGCCGAGGATCTCCGCGGCCTGCTTCTCACCGTCGCCGAGCAGGTGCAGGGTGGTGTAGGCCGACCCCAGTCCCCGCGACCGCAGCGCCAACATGAAACTCCAGGTCGCCGGCAGCAGCGAACCCCAGAAGCTGGCGCTGAGGCTGCCCGGGGCGCCGTCGACCCGGCCCTGTAGGCACGGCACCAGCAGCCAGGGCACCTCGTGCATGTGCTCGGCCAGGTACTCCGCCGACGACAGCACCAACGGCCGCCGCTCGCCGCGGACGTCGCCCTCGGCGTACTGGGGTTCGGGCATCTTGCGGTACATCGTCCAGTTGGTCCGGTAGATGTCGGCGAGCGCCTTCTTCTTCTCCGGATCCTGCACGAAGACCCACTGCCAACCCTGCGCGTTGGAGCCGGTGGGCGCCTGCAGCGCCAGATCCAGACACTCCAGCAGCACCTCACGGGGCACCGGGCGCTCCAGGTCCAGCCGCTTGCGCACCGAACGGGTCGTGGTCAGCAGTTCGTCGACAGTCAGGTCGAGGGTCATGCCGCGAGACTACATTCGTCCCCGGCATCGGCCGGAATGCTCAGACGGTCAGGAGCCGGTACAGGCCGATGAGGCCGACGGCGACGATGACCGCGCGCAGGGCGGCCGGCGGCAGCCGCCGGCCGTAGTGCGCCCCCAGATAACCGCCGACCAGCGACCCGGCCG
>Ga0310826_101585_pt1 | contig 10540 bp, 9 predicted proteins | sample WT_ome_FD_201306 | JGI IMG/M metagenome (GOLD analysis project Ga0310826, IMG submission 201306) | Sorghum-adapted microbial communities enriched on wild type (WT) sorghum from Joint BioEnergy Institute, Emeryville, California, United... ... | reverse complement strand
CGGCGGGATCGCCGACATCGATGACGTCGAACTCGGCGGACTGCGTTACGTCCGCTTCACCACGCCCGAGCTCACCGAGCAGCGGCTGGCGCTGCTGTCCAACGCCTCGTCGCTGTACGGCTTGTTCGAGCGCGTGCAGCCGGACTTGCTGCGTCCGGTGAGGATCCGGCCGCTGGACAAGTTCGATTCCGATCTGCTGACCATCCAGAAGTACTCCGGCAAGACGAACGAGCAGTTCACCCGGCTGCTGCTGAACGTGACGTGCCTGGCCATGGCCGAGCCACTGGCCATGTTGCGTCGCCCGCTACACGTGCTGGACCCGCTGTGCGGCCGCGGCACGACACTGAATCAGGCGATGATGTACGGCTTCGACGCCACCGGGGTCGAGCTGCTGGAGCGCGACTTCGAGGCGTACGAGCGGTTCATCAAGACGTGGCTGCGGACCAAACGGTTCAAGCACACCGCGGAATCCGGCCAGTTGCGGCGACAGAAGCACAAGCTGGGCCGTCGGCTCGACATCACGTACGCGCCGACGAAGGAGGAGTTCAAGGCCGGTCGGTCGCGAACGTTGTCGTTCCGAGCGACGGACACGCTCCACGTGGACGAGATCTTCGGGCGCCATGCGTTCGACGTGATCGTCACCGACGCGCCGTACGGCGTGCAGCACGGCAGCAGGCAGAGCGGCGAGTTGCAGCGGAGCCCGCGCGACCTCCTGGCCGCCGCCGTGCCGGTGTGGACCAGGGTGCTCAAGCCCGGCGGCGCACTGGGGATCTCGTGGAACGACCTGGTGCTGCCGCGCGCGGAGCTGCTGGACATCCTCAGCCGCGCCGGGTTGAAGCCCCGTGAAGGAGCGCCCTACGAACAGTTCGCGCACCGCGTGGACCACGCCATCGTGCGTGACCTGGTGGTGGCGACCAAGCCCGCATAGGGCCGAGCGGAGCGCGGCGGGTGGCGGTTGGGGCTGCCCGCAGGAGGCGCGGCAGCCCGGCAAGAGGCGCGGCGGCCCGGCGAGAGGCGCCGCAGCCCGGCGAGAGGCGCGGCGGCCCGGCAAGAGGCGCAGCGGCCCGGCAAGAGTCACCGCGGCCCGGCAAGAGGCGCCGCCGCCGCAGCCGGGCGGCGAGGCCGGTACGGGGTCCGCCGCGGCGGGGTGCCACGCGCGCAAGCGCCACTCACAGCGCCGGACAGCTCTCGGCCGGCGGCCCCGCAGCCCTTCGCGGTGCGCGGGGAGCCGAGCCTCCCGCCGATCTCGCACCCTGCATCAGCGGGGTGCTCCACCCGGGTGAAGCGCCGCCTACCGGGCGTTCTCGTCAGCGTCCTCGTCGACCGGCTTGCGGTACGGGTCCGGGTCTCCGGCAGGCTTCGCCCCGGTCGCCCGCCGCGCCACCTCGGCGTCGGCGGCGCGCGCCTTCGCCAGCAGCTCGTCGATGTGCCGCGCGGACTCCGGCACGTTGTCGGGCACGAACGTCAGCGTCGGGGTGAACCGGACACCGGTCCCGGCACCGACCTTGCTGCGCAGCAGCCCGCGGGCCGACTCCAGCGCGGCCGCGGCGCCTGCCATGTCCGGCTCCGCGTCGACGCTCTCGCCGAGCACCGTGTAGTACACCGTGGCGTCGCGCAGATCCCCGGTCAGCCGGGTGTCGGTGATCGTGACGTAGTTGAGCCGGGGATCCTTGATCTCGTGCTCGATGGTCGAGGCCACGATCTGACCGATCCGCTTGGCCAACCTCCGCGCGCGGGCGTGATCCACCACCGCGCACCCCTCCTTGACTTTTCGTTGTCTAATCGTCCGGGCCGAGCCAGCGCCTGCGTGCCGACACCAGCTCCAGCTCCGGACGGCCCGCTACCTGCCGTTCGCAGGCATCGAGTATCTCGCCGACGTGACCGGCGTCGGCCGACAGCGCGGCTATTCCGATCAACGTGCGGCGATACAGGTCCTGGTGGCCCGCCTCGGCGACCGCCACATCGAACCGTCTGCGCAGTTCGGCGATCACCGGGCGGACCACGGACCGCTTCTGTTTGAGGGAGCGGACGTCGCCGAGAACGACGTCCAGCTCCAGCACTCCGACGTACACCTACCTACGCGCGAGGCTTCTGCCGCTGCTCGTAGGTCTCGATGACGTCGTCCACCTTGATGTCGTTGTACTTGCCCAAGGTCAGACCACATTCGAAGCCCTCGCGGACCTCGACGGCGTCATCCTTGAACCGGCGCAGCGACGCGATCTGCAGGTCTTCCGCGACCACCACGTTGTCCCGCAGCAGGCGCGCCTTGGCGTTGCGGCGGATCTCGCCCGAGGTGACCAGGCAGCCGGCGATGGTGCCGAACTTGGACGACTTGAACACCTCGCGGACCTCTGCCCTGCCGAGCTCGACTTCCTCGTACTCGGGCTTGAGCATGCCCTTGAGGGCGTTCTCGATCTCCTCGATCGCCTGGTAGATCACCGTGTAGTAGCGCACGTCCACGCCTTCGCGGGTGGCGATCTCGGTCGCCTTGCCCTCGGCCCGGACGTTGAAGCCCAGCACGATGACGTTGTCGGCGATGGCGAGGTTGATGTCGCCCTCGGTGATGGCACCGACGCCGCGGTGGATGATCCGCAGCTCGACGTCGTCGCCGACATCCAGCTTCATAAGGGCGTCTTCCAGTGCCTCGACGGTACCGGAGTTGTCGCCCTTGATGATCAGGTTGAGCTGGTTGGTCTCCTTCAGCGCCGAGTCCAGGTCCTCCAGGCTGATGCGCTTGCGCTTCTGCGCGTTCTGCGCGGCCCGAGCCCTGGCCTGACGCCGCTCGGCGATCTGGCGGGCCGTGCGGTCCTCTTCCACCACCAGGAACGTGTCACCCGCACCCGGAACCGACGTGAAGCCGATGACCTGCACCGGCCGGGACGGCAGCGCCTCGGTGACGTCCTCGTTGTGCTCGTCGACCATGCGGCGCACGCGGCCGTAGGCCTCGCCCGCCACGATCGAGTCGCCGACCCGCAGCGTGCCGCGCTGCACCAGCACGGTGGCCACCGGACCACGTCCGCGGTCCAGGTGCGCCTCGATCGCCACACCCTGGGCGGGCATGTCCGGGTTGGCCCGCAGATCCAGCGCCGCGTCCGCGGTCAGCAGGATCGCTTCCAGCAGCTGGTCGATGTTCGTGCCCTGCTTCGCCGAGATGTCGACGAACATCGTGTCGCCGCCGTACTCCTCGGCGACCAGGCCGTACTCGGTCAGCTGCTGCCGGATCTTGGCCGGGTTGGCACCTTCCTTGTCGATCTTGTTGACCGCCACCACGATCGGTGCCTTGGCCGCCTGGGCGTGGTTGATCGCCTCCACCGTCTGCGGCATGACGCCGTCGTCGGCCGCCACCACGATCACCGCGATGTCGGTCGAGCTGGCACCACGGGCACGCATGGCGGTGAACGCCTCGTGACCCGGGGTGTCGATGAAGGTGATCAGCCGCTCCTCGCCGTCCAGCTCGGTGGCCACCTGGTAGGCACCGATGTGCTGGGTGATGCCACCCGCCTCGCGCTCGCCGACCGACGACTTCCGGATGGTGTCCAGCAGCCGGGTCTTACCGTGGTCGACGTGACCCATGACGGTCACCACCGGCGGCCGGTACTCGAGGTCCTCCTCGGTGCCGATGTCCTCGCCGTAGGTGATGTCGAAGGACTCCAGCAGCTCGCGGTCCTCTTCCTCCGGCGAGACGACCTGGACCTTGTAGTTCATCTCCGAGCCGAGCAGCTCGAGGATGTCGTCGGAGACCGACTGGGTCGCGGTCACCATCTCGCCGAGATGGAACAACACTTGCACCAGCGACGCCGGGTTCGCGTCGATCTTCTCCGCGAAGTCGGTCAGCGAAGCACCACGGGGCAGGCGGATGGTCTCACCGTTGCCCTTGGGCAGGCGCACGCCACCGACGGTGGGCGCCTGCATGTTCTCCATGTACTCCTGGCGCTTCTGCCGCTTCGACTTGCGCCCCTTGCGGCTCGGGCCACCGGGACGGCCGAACGCACCCGCGGCACCACCGCGGCCACGGCCACGGAAACCGCCGCCACCACCGGGTGGGCCACCGGGACCGCCGCGGAAACCACCGCCGCCGCCACCGGGACGGAAACCGCCGCCGCCACCGCCACGCGGACCACCGGGTCCGCCACGGCCGCGGCCGCCGCCAGGACCACCACGGCCACCGGGACCACCGGTACCGGCGGGCCGCTGCGGACGCGGCGGCATCATGCCCGGGTTCGGGCGCGGCGGCATGTTGCCGGGGCTCGGACGGCCACTGGCCGCCGGACGCTCGCCGGGACGGCCGGGACGCGGCTGCCGCTCGCCACCGCCCGGACGGGGCGGTGCGGGACGCGGCGCGGAACCGGAACCGACACCGAACGGGTTGTTGCCGACTCGCGGCTGACGCGGACCGGGCTTCGGTCCCGGCTTCGGACCCTGCGGTCGCGGCGGGACGACGCTCGGCGTGGGCGCCGAGCCCGGCTTGGGCCCGGGCTTGATGTCGCCTGGCTTGGGCACAGCCGGCTTGGGCTTGTCCTGCTGCGGCGTCTGCGTAGCCGGCTGCTCCTTCGTGTCCGGCTTCGGCGCCGCAGGCTTGGCCGCGGTGTCGGTCTTGGCTGCCGCCGGCTTCGCCGGTGCGGACGCAGCCTTGTCCGACTTCTTCTCGTCGGCCTTCTTGCCCCCACCGAACGCATCGCGCAACCGTCGGGCCACCGGGGCCTCGACCGTCGACGATGCCGACTTCACAAACTCGCCCTGCTCCTTCAGCTTGGCGAGTACTTCTTTGCTCGTTACCCCGAGCTCTTTCGCGAGCTCGTGTACGCGGGCTCTGCCTGCCACTGCTCTCCTCATCTGCAGAGGCCGGCGGCGCTACCCGCTGACCTCGTCCTTACTGTCGCGCGTTCATGGCTTCAGCTTCACGGCTGACTCATGACGGGTCGACCTGCTTCCTGTTACCTCGGCGTGGCACGGGTCTGCCGTGCCCCTCCTCATGTCGCGTGCCGGTGGCGAGTTCGTTGCCGAAGGTCTCCTCCAGCTCCCCGGTGTCCAGCTGCCCAGAAACCCGTAATGCCCTGGGCAGAGCCTTTCGCCGGATCGCCTGTGCCAAGCACGCCTGATCAGGATGCAACCAAGCACCCCGGCCAGGCAGCCGTCGACGGTGATCGACGACCACGTGCCCGCGCAGTGCGACAACTCGCACCAGCTCGCTGCGCAACCCCCGCTTCCGACACCCGACACACGTGCGGACCGGTGTGTGACCGGATGCTGCGTGCGGGGAAGTCGTCGGCTGGTGTTGCGGCACAGTCGAGTCTATCGCTCTGGTCCAATGCGTACCGAGGGTGGTTACTGCTCCGGCGTGCCGGTGGTGGCCGAACCGGCCCCCGGACCGGCGGGTGCGGGCTCCGGCGCGGCTGCTGCTTCGGCATCGCTGCGGATGTCGATGCGCCACCCGGTCAACCGGGCGGCCAGCCGCGCGTTCTGGCCTTCCTTGCCGATCGCCAGCGACAGCTGGAAGTCCGGCACCACCACGCGTGCGGTCTTGGTGCGTTCGTCGATCACCCGTACCGAGACAACCTTCGCGGGCGAGAGCGCATTCCCGACGAACGTGGCCGGGTCGTCCGAGTGGTCGATGATGTCGATCTTCTCGCCGGCCAGCTCGCTCATCACGTTGCGCACCCGCGCGCCGACCGGGCCGATGCACGCACCCTTGGCGTTGACGCCCGGCACCGTCGACCGGACCGCGATCTTGGTGCGGTGGCCGGCCTCCCGCGCCACCGAGGTGATCTCGACCGTGCCGTCGGCGATCTCCGGCACCTCGAGCGCGAACAGCTTGCGCACCAAATTCGGGTGCGTACGCGACAGCGTGATCTGGGGCCCGCGCACGGTGCGAGACACGCCACAGACGTAGGCCTTCAACCGGGTGCCGTGGTCGTACCGCTCCCCCGGCACCTGCTCGGCCGCCGGGATGACGCCCTCGGTGTCGCCGAAGGCCACCACGACCATGCCGCGTGCGTTGGCCCGCGCGTCACGCTGGACCACGCCGGCGATGATCTCGCCCTCCTTGGCGGAGAACTCACCGTAGGTCTTCTCGTGCTCGGCATCCCGCAGCCGCTGCAGGATGACCTGGCGCGCGGTGGTCGCGGCGATCCGCCCGAAGCCTTCCGGGGTGTCGTCCCACTCCTCGATCGGCTCACCGTGCTCGTCCAGCCGATAGGCGATCACCCGCACGTAGCCGGTCTTGCGGTCGATGTCGATCTTGGCGTGCGGTTGGTGCCCCTCGGTGTGCTTGTACGCGGTCAGCAGGGCCGACTCGATGGCCTCCAACACCGTCTCGAACGGGATGTCCTTGTCCCGCTCGATCGCCCGCAGCGCGGCAATGTCCACGTTCATCGGGCGTCATCCTCCTTGGTCGCCGAGCCCGGGGAGGCAGGCTTGCTGGTGCCTGCTGCTCGCTTTCCAGTGTGCCGCCGACCGGCGCCGGGTGCCGCATCGGCGGCCACGCCCTCGCGCTCGGCCTGTTCCGCCTCGTCCGCCTCGATCATCTTCAGCTCTTCGGTGGGCGGCTGCTTGAACTCCACCTCGACCACCGCGGAGGACACCGACGCGTAGTCGACGTCGACGAACTGCTTGTTCACCAGCACCCGCGCGGACTTCTCACCCGCGTAGCCAACCCGGCCGACGAACGGCTGCCCTTCGGTCGGCGTGACCTTGACCAACCGGAACCGGGCTCGGCGCCAGTGCCTGCGCTGCGTCAGCGGCCTGTTCAGGCCCGGTGAGGTGACCTCGAGGGTGTAGGCGCCCGCAATCAGGTGATCGTGCTCGTCGAGCTTGCGTGACAGCGCGCGGCTGGTGTCGGCGATCTCGTCGAGACCGATCCCGTCATCGGCGTCGACCACGACCTTCACCAGTTTCTTCCGGCCCGCTTGCTGCACTTCGAGTGAGTCCAGATCGAACCCGAGCCCGTCGACCACATCGACCACGATGGGCTCCAACCGCCTGGCGAGATCGTTGGCCATGAGCATCTCCCCTATTCGGCTGGGCTAGCGGTTGTGGGTGTCGGTCCAGCTTAAGGTACGCACCTGGCAGGATGCTGGGTGTGCAGGTGGGGCGTCGCAATGTGCTTCGATGGAGTGGTATAGCGCTGCTGGGGGCGCCGTTGGCGGCGTTGCCCGCGTGTTCGGGCGGCTACGACGACTCCCCGGATCCGCTGTCGGCGATGGCCACCGCGGCCCGTTCGGACGCCGCCGCCGCACGGGCGATCGGCGGCAAGGTGGCGCGGCAGATCGCCGAGCTGCGCACCGCGCAGGCACGTGCGCTGCAACAAGAGGTGGACCGAGCCAACCGTCCGGCTGCGCCCGCCGCGAAACCGTCCCCGGCCAAGAACATGCGGGCGCTCGGCAAGCGGCTGACGTCGGCAGCCGAGAGTGCCGTCGAGCTGATCCCGCAGGCGAGCCGGGCGCGTGCCGGGTTGCTCGCCTCGGTGGCGGCCGGCTGCAACGCCGGGCTCGCACTGGACGGCAAGCTGGGTTCACCACGTACCCAGCGCTTTCCGGCTCCCGAGGTGGAGGAACTGGACGAGGAAACGGTGGATGCGCTGCAGCAGGCGCTGGCCGCCGAGCACGCCTCGCTGTGGGTCCTCGGGCTGGTCACCGCGTTCCTGCCCGCCAGCTATGACAAGGGCCTGCGCGCGGCGGCCGCCGAGCACCGGGAGCGCAGGGATGCCACGCGCGACGCGTTGACCTCGGCCGGGGCCGATCCGGTTCTGGCCGAGACCGCCTATGCCACACCGAAGCCGGTGAAGAACCCGAACTCGGCACGCGCTGCCGTGATCGCGGCCGAAACCGACGCGGTGACCGCCTGGCGTGGCGTCGTCGAACGTTGTGACGAGCCCGAACTGCGGTCACTGGCGGTTGCGGCCATGTGTGCCTCCGGCGCCCGGTTGACGCGCTGGCGGCTGGAGGCGGGCGTGAAACCCGCGGCGCTTCCGCTGCCCGGCGCGCCGGAGTGACATCACCGCCCGCTGATCATCTGTGGCCCGAGCTGGAGCGCCTGCGTGGCGATCTCGTCGAGCAGGGCGTTGTTCTGCGTGTCTGCGAAGAACGCGGCTTCGACGATCGTGACCCGGGGACCGTCGACACTGGAGGCGTATTCGCCGCCCGCCACCTTCGGCACGTCCGGCAGGGAGACGGTCCCGTCGGTGACCAGGTCGGCGATGTTGCCGGTGCCGTCGGTGTCGGTCATGGACTTGAGCTCCTCGGCCTGTTCCGGGCTCGGCATCGTCACCACCACGACCGACACGGCCGCGCGGGCATCGCCGTCACGCACGGAGAACAGCCCGCGGACGACCTCCTGGCACGGTTCCTTGGCCAGCCAAGCACGCACCTTGCCGTACGAGACTTTGTCGCAGCGCTGGTCGGTCTGCAGTGGGGCCAGCCCGTGATAGTTGAAGGCGCCTGCGCGCAGTACCGGCGGACGAGCGGAATCCCCGCCGTTGTCGTCGGCCGTGCGGCTCGGAGACTGCTGGGTGCCGATCTGCGCGGCAGGGCTGTTCGAGCCGGTGCCCCGGATCGACCACCACACGACGCTGGACAGGGCGGCGACGACCACCAAGGCGAGCAGGAACAGCAGCCGCGCGGTGCGCGCTTGCGGATGCCGGGCGGCAGAGCCATTGCCTGCCGCCCGGCTCAACGCCGTCGTGGGGTTAGGCCTCGCGCTCATGACCACGCCACGGTATCCGGTGTCGGCCCGCAGGCGAAGCCGACGACAGCAGCCAGGGGCGGCACCTGACTGCTCAAGTACCGCCCCTGGCTGGTCCTTCGACTAGTGGGAGTCCAACCCTCGGATGGGGTTGTCCTCACCACCTCCGGCACGATCGGCGTTGTCCGCGGGGCTGTCCGTCATCCGCGGCATTTCGTCCTCGCGCCCTTGACTCACCTCGTCGTCACCGAGCGGGCCCGCGCCGCCTGCGTCGAATTGATCCGGCTCACCGGCACCGCCGAACCCCGGCTCACCGGCGCCCGTTTCGCCGGCACCGAACTGATCCGGACCACCGGGTCCCGTTTCACCGGCACCGAACTGATCCGGCTGACCGGTGTCACCGGCGCCGACATCGGGTCTCTCCTGGCGCAACCGCTCGTCCAACGGCTCACCCTCGACCTGCTCGGCCTGGGTCATGCCGTGCCGATCGGCACCCGACCAACCTTCCGGCGGCTCTGCGCCGCCTTCCAGCGGGTCCGCCTGCATGTTGTCCTGATCCAGCTGCTCGCCGGCCGACAACGGGGACTGTTGATCCGATGCTTCCGTCATGTCATCTCACCTCGGCGGCCGGGGACGGCACTCAGAAATAGTGCCGTCTGCCGAGGACAGGCCGGTTGATCGAGCCGAGCAGGAACAACACGGCACCCACGACCAACAGCACGATGCCGATGGTCCACAGCACGCCGACGTCCAGCACCAATCCCAGCACCAGCAGGATCAAGCCCAAGATGATCATCCGTTGCTCCTCAGCATCGCGGTCTGTTTGCGGCCACCCGGTGTGCTTCCTGCTCACTCCCAGGGGCCCCAGCGGGTGCCCCCCGTGGGGGTTAGCGCAAACGCGCCAGGCGGACCGTTGACCTGTTCGGGCCGGACAAGTTGGGCCGAGTGGAGCAACGCAGATACGGGCGCTCGGACCTGCTCGGTCTACGCCACGGCGTTCAACGCAGCGTCGAGGTCGTCCCAGAGGTCCTCGACGTCCTCCAGTCCGACGGACAGCCGGAGCAGGTTCGCGGACACGCCACAATCCCGAAGTTCTTCGCCGTCCACCAGGCGATGCGTCAACGCCGCGGGATGTTCGATCAGGGTGTCGACCGACCCCAGGCTGACCGCGGGTGTGATCAATCGCAGCTTGCTGACCACGGTATGGGGATCAGCAACGGTGCTGAACGCGATCATCGCACCGGGACCACGCTGCTGTACTCCGATCAGCCTGCTTCCGGTCAGCCCCGGATAGCGCACTTCGGCGACCGCGGGGTGCTGCTGCAGCCTGCGCGCCAGTTCGTCCGCCGTAGCCTGCTGCGCCTGTATCCGGATCGGCAACGTGGCCAGCCCCCGATGCAGCAGGTAGCCGGCCAGCGGGTGCAGCACCGCACCGGCCAGCACCCGCAGCTGCCGCACCGGCTTGGCCAAGGCTTCCGCACAGGCGACGACACCACCGAGGACATCGCCGTGCCCCCCGAGGTACTTCGTCGCCGAGTGCACGACGTAGGCGGCACCGAACTTCGCGGGGTTCTGCAGCACCGGGGTGGCGAACGTGTTGTCCACCATCACCGGCACGCCGCGCGCCTGATGCACGACATCGGCGATGTCCACCAGGTCGAGGTTCGGGTTGGCCGGGGACTCGATCACCACCAGCCCGGTGTCGTCCCGCACCGCTGACGACACCTCGTCGGCGGACACATATGTGGTGGTGGTGCCCAGCAGCCCTGTGGTGAGCAGGTGGTCCGTGCCTCCGTAGACGGGTCGCACCGCCACCACGTGCGGTTTGCCCGCCATGACGCACGCGGCCTGCACGACCGCC
>Ga0310826_101573_pt1 | contig 10612 bp, 12 predicted proteins | sample WT_ome_FD_201306 | JGI IMG/M metagenome (GOLD analysis project Ga0310826, IMG submission 201306) | Sorghum-adapted microbial communities enriched on wild type (WT) sorghum from Joint BioEnergy Institute, Emeryville, California, United... ... | reverse complement strand
AAAGACGGTCTGATGCGATCGGTGGAGCAAAGTCTGAAACTGCTGAGAAGGGACCGCATCGATCTCCTGTTGATTCATGAGCCGGACCGGCCGGGGCAGTATGACTGGTGGAGCGATCCGGTGGAAGTATACGGCCCGGTCATGGATGTGCTGGACAGCCTGAAAAAGGATGGGACGATTCGCTTTACCGGGGTCGGAGGCACAACCGCGTACGAGATGGTCCGCATCATCGAAACCGGCAAATTCGATGTGCTGTTGACCGCGTTCAACTACAGCCTGCTGTGGCGGGAAGCGGAAATCGAACTGCTGCCCGCGGCGAAAAAACATAACATGGGCATAATCATCGGCTCGCCATTGCAGCAAGGAGCGCTCGCGCGCCGCTATGACGATGAAGTGAACGGCGGAGCCCATTGGCTCAGTTCGCCGCGCCGTGCGCAATTCAAAGAGCTGTATCGGTTTCTGGATGAAATCGGCATGCCATTGCCGGAACTTGCCCTTCGGTTCATCATCTCCAATCCGGATATTTCGACGGTGCTGACGGGGGCGAGGTCGGTGCGGGAAGTTGAAGCGAATGTCGCCAGTGCCAACAAGGGCCCGCTGCCGGAATCCGTTCTGCGGCGTCTGAACGAGATTGCCGCCAAAGTGCCTTTCCGGCCGTTCGAAGAGCCGTTCGTTCTGCCGTTTGGCCGTGATTACAAAGGCCCCGGCATGGCGTAGTCCGTCATGAAACGATTCGAGTCACACAAGAGGGAAGGGAGAAGCCACGATGAAATTGCATGCGTCCCGTAAAGAACTGCCGTTCCGTCAACTCCATCTGGATTTTCATACGTCTCCGCTCATTCCCGAGGTGGCTGACCGGTTCGATGCGTCCGAATTCATCGAACACCTGAAGATTGGCCGCATCAACTCCGTGAACCTGTACGCCAAATGCCATCACGGCATGTGCTACTATCCGACGGTTGTCGGAACCCGGCATCCGGGCCTGAAATTCGACTTGTTCGGCGAGATGATTCGGGCGTGCCGGTCGGCCGGCATCGGCGTCATGGCCTACTTTACGATCGGTTGGGAGGAAGACGCCGCCCGGCGGCATCCGGAATGGCAGCAAGTGGACCGCAACGGCGTGCTCGGCGGCAAGCATCCCTTTGCGTCGAACCATTACTCCTGGCGCCATCTTTGCCACCGCAATCCCGCGTACAAGGCGTACATCAAGGCCCAGTTGGACGAGATTATGGAACAGTACGACGTGGACGGTTTTTGGTTCGATATCATTTTCCAAATCGGCTGCGTCTGTTCGACCTGTATTCATAGCATGAAAAAGATGGGGCTGGACCCGACGCGGGAAGAAGATGTCGCCAAGCACGATTACATGACGATCAACAGCTTCTGCGAAGACTTGACGGCGTACGTTCACGCCAGAAAGCCCGATTGGCTCATTTACTACAATACCTGTTATCTGCCCGGCATCTCCGACACGGAATTTGACATTCACAAAAAGACGGCTCACAACACCCATATCGAAATCGAATCGCTGCCGGCCGTCTTTTGGGGATACAACCATTTTCCTGCCGCCGTCAACTATCATAACGCGCAACATTATGAGACGGTCGGCATGACGGGCGTCTTCCACAAATGCTGGGGAGACTTCGGGAGTTTGAAAAACCGGGAGGCGCTGGAGTACGAATGTTTTCGCATGCTGGCTTACGGCGCAAAATGCAGCGTCGGGGATCAGATGCATCCGAACGGCGTTCTGGACAAAGTCAAGTATGAACGAATCGGGGAAGTTTACCGCAGTGTGGAAGAGAAGGAGCCATGGTGCGCCAACACATCCAAAGTGGCTGAAATCGGAATCGTCACGACAAGAACGGACTTGAGCGAACGCAACAAGGTGGAAATGTCGGACGAGGGCGCGATGCGGATGCTGCTGGAACTTCATCAGCCCTTCGACTTTGTGACAAGCAGGACGGAACTGGACAAATACAAGCTGCTCATACTGCCCGATTCCGTCAAAATCAATCCCGAATTTGCCTTCAAGCTGTCCAGGTTCATTAAGGAAGGGGGCGCTGTCATCGCTTCCCACCGATCCGGGCTTGACGGCGAGCCTGCCGGATTCGCGCTGTCCGAATTTGGCGTCGTCTATGAGGGTGAAGCCGAGTTTGCGCCGGATTACGTCCGCTTGGGCGAAGCGCTGGGGCGAAATATTCCTCCGATGGACTACGTGTTTTACGGCCGCGGCACGAAGGTTCGGGCTGTAAACGGCACAGAGACGCTGGCGGTGCTTCGCCATCCTTATTTCAACAGAACGCACGAGACGTTCAGTTCCCACTGCCAGACGGCCCCCGATCGGGTGACGTCGCTGCCGGCCATCACCCGGAACGGGCGAGTCATTTATATTTCAAAGCCCGTTTTCAAGGATTATGTCATACACGGCACGAAAGTCTATCGGGATATCATCGAGAACTGCCTGCATCTGCTGCTGCCGGAACCGTTGATTCGCAGCGGTCTGCCCAAGACGGCCGAAATTACGCTGCGCCGGCAAGGCGAACGGTACATTCTTCATCTGCTGCATTACATTCCGCAGCGAAAATCGAGGGAGATGGAAATCGTGGAAGACGTCATTCCGCTTTACAATCAGTCCGTCTCCGTTCGCATGCCCCGGCGGCCCGGCAGGGTATATCTGGCGTTGACCGGCCAAGATGTGGAGTTCACTTATGATGGCGGGTATGTGAACATGATTGTTCCGGAGATCACGGGGCATGCCATGGTGGTTGTCGAATAGCCCTTTTTGATCCGGCTTGCGTCCACAGGACGTGTACTGGAAACGTCGTCGCGATGCGCGGCTCATCCGGTCACGTCCTTTTTCCGGCTGCTCTCGCATGGTGTTTGTGCGGGAAGATTCAATGGGGGGAAGGGTTCTGTTGTGGAACATGAAAAATGGTTACGGGAACTGGATGAATTGAAGAAGGCTCACCGGTCCTTCAAAAAAAGAGTCAGCGTGATTTTGAACTTGTTCATTCCCGGCATCGGATTTTTCATATACGGAAGCGCCCATTTGAAAGGCCTGATTTCATTTGTTCTGTTCGTGACCTACAATTATCTGTTTTTCGAGAAAATCGCACCCAACACAGATCCGGGCGTTGCGGCTGTATACTATATTCCGGCGGTCGTGATCTGGATTGTCAGCGCGGCCATGGTCGCATCCCTGGATGACTGAACGGCGGCCAGGCTCTCAATCCTGTCCGCATAGCCGTCCATTTATACCTCCGGGACACCGGACATGACCGGGTGGCGAGCCGCGCCGGCTTGAACTGGGCAAAGACTGCCAATTCTATGTTTAAGCGGGAAGGGAGAACGGCGCCGATCAACTTGACCCCGCCGTTGGCGGGGCCGTTTCGCGGGTTGTTTACGCGCTTTCGATCAGGGCGATGCGTCTGCGCTGCAGTTCCCGCAGCTTCGATTCCGTCCGGCGGCACAGCGCTTCCAGTTCCGCGACGATGCGGCCGATCTGCGAGCGCTTCTCGTTGATCTGATTCAACGATTGATGGATGCGGCCCTGCACGATCCAGTCGGTGATGAGACCGTCGAAGAAGTAGTCGGCGAACGTAAGCATTCCGCCGATCTCGATCTCAACGTTGACGTCGCGCTGCACGTCCTGCAGCTCGGTCCGGAACCGCCGCAGACGGTTCTGCGCGGCATGAATCGCCGAACGCGCGTCATCGATGCGGCTGTGCTTCACTGCCGTCGCGATCAAGCCGCCGCCCAGCATATCGTACGTGCCCCAATTGCGGGCGGATTCCAGCCGTTCTCTCGCCCGATCCAGGGCGCTGATGACGGAACGGCCGGCCGATGCGGCTTCCTGCAGTTCTTTCAGATTGGCTTGTTCCTCCGCCTCCTGATCGGTCAACAGCTGCAGCTCGGCGGCCAGGGAAGGGCTTGTTTCCTGAATGAGCTTTCTTTTTTCCTCGAGCGCCGCTTCGATCTCGGCGTCAATGAACCGCAGGTCGGCCAACTCCCGCTTCAGTTCCGTGAGCTCCGCTTCCAGATCGTTCACCGTCGCGGCAGCTTCATCATATTTCAGCTTGACTTGAAGCAGTTCGGCCTCTTCCTCGGACAATTTCTCCGCTTTGCGGCCGATCATTGAATAGAACAGCGCGCCGAAACTTATGCCTTTCAGCCGGTCGACATCTTTTTGCTCTTTCCGAAGCCGTTCCGCCCATTGATCGCGCTCGTGCGTCATGCGTGCCAGTTCGTCGGTCAAGTCTTGCACGCGCTTCTCCCCGTTCGCTTTCTGCCTCTGTCTGCCTTTGAGCATGGCCAGCCGCTCGTTGATTTCCCGAAACATCCGATCACCCCATCTTTCCTGCGTTATGTAAAACTACGGGCAAAACGGGGAGAACGTTGCATCAGTCTTGCACGCGGCGGCCGACGCATGATTGACATACCGAAGGGCATTTTCCGGAGCCTTTGCGGGCGGGCATTTGCCAGGGCTCTGGCCGGCCGCGGGCTGCTGTCCATCGGGGATGGTCCTAGTGCCTGCTGTTTGCGCTTTGTTTGCAGGTTGTCCGCCGCGCATACATGCCAGGCATGTCTTTTTAACAAGGTTGCGAACTCTGAGACAGTGGTCATGGCAAATAAGAGCAACCTTGTGACGTTTCACTGCGTTATAAAATTACAGATCAAATCCTAAAGGAAGGGGTCGGAAATCCAGGGAGGTGAGCGGGATGATAAAAACAAAGGATGTTGTCCTACTTTCAGTTGCTTTACTTATAACCATTTTGACGGGCTGTACGAGTGAAAAGACGTATAGCGGCGATTGGAGTTCCCGTTTCATTATTTGGAATGGAAATATATACGTTGTTCAGGAAACCTCACAGGTAGATCAAGGTAAAATGGAAAAAGTTATTGGTACAATAGACAATTTTAGCGATCATGAACATGAACCGATTGACACAAAAACGACTTTCTCAAACATATATCCTGAAGGAACAAAAATCTATAAAATTAAAGATGAATCAACTGATGATAAAATTGCAGTGGGTGTTACAGATCAAAAGTATGTCCTGGCAATTAATACAGGCGTCTATGGGGGGAAATAACCCCCCATATTCTGTTTAGCCCCCTAATCCCTTTGGACACTCCGACCACGGCTCGTCAAACCCGTCCGCATCACCGGTCAATTGGCGCCTTCGGGATGCGGGAGGGATCTGCCGGACCTTTTGCGGGAGGGTTGGCAACCTGCTGGAACATTTTGTGTGTATGTTTCGTTTGGATGGGCAGGGGTGAGCAAAGTGAGCAGGAGACTTTTCATTGGCCTTTTGCTGGTTATCTGGCTACCGGCAGGCTGCACTTCTCCCGAATCAATCAAAGCGACTTCGGCCGAATCAACCGGCAGCGAGATAAGCGATGCCATTGCGGGAACTGCCGAAATTGCGGGAATTGGGGGATCAGCGGGGCCGACGGGTTTTGCAGGCAAAGAAAATCGGGGGGGGGGCGATCCTGTTATGGCATCGCGGGTTGAAAATGGAGCGGAGGAAAATGTCGTTGGGATGTTGCCCGGGAAATTTTCGGGGGAGGGCGAGGACGGTTTTTTGTCCGTTCGCATTTTCGCCGAAATCGAAGCCGATGGTCGACAATATCAAACCACAGTCATATTCCGCAATCAGACCAAAAGATCCTTGAACATCCTGTACGACTGCGGGCTGCCCCTATCCATCGATTTCTTTGAGCCGAAAACCGGCGTTTGCCCGGCCGTGGAATCCATGCCGCTGAAAGGAAGCCGGAAAGAGACGCTGGCGGTGACGTTGCCTGCGGTTTTTTTCCATACGGAGAAGAGGACGATTACCGTCAGATACCGGGAAGACAACCGGATGCACGAACTGTTCATCGAGATGCAGCCTGATGGACAAAAAATGTAACGTCATATCCGACAGCGATGTTCTGTTTGCGCTGGTCAGCGGCGAGGGAGACGAAGACAACGGCCGAAGGCAATGTCTTGAAAACGGCCGCCAAGTTCGACCATGAGAGCGGCAGCACCCTCAAGGTTCGCATCAGCGTCGTCGATTCGGTCCATGGCGCTGAGTATTCGAACGAGAAGTCTTTCGTCATTTCCGTTTTGGATATCGACGAAGCGCCGGCCGCCCTGTCCCTTCTTTAGATAGCGGGAGAACGGCTGGCTGACCAGGGGAACCTTTCGGGGTTCTCCTTTTTTTGCGCAGCTACGAACCATCGTATTATGGTTTTCTTGTTGGCGGGTTTTCCGCTATTCGCCGGAAGCCGCGGGACCTGCCCCGAAAAGCGGAAATCCGCTTCCGTTATCCGGGGAAGAAGCAACATGGATCACGATCTTGCCGCGCGCCCGACGGCTTTCGCTCCGCTCATGCGCTTTCGCCGTCTCCTCCAGCGGAAACTCCGAATCGATCGTCACGCGCAAAACGCCTTCGTCGACCAGCCGGGACAGCTGGTCCAGAACGGCGGAGGAGAAGGGCGGGAACTGCACATCCAGCACCTCGACCCCCGCATCCGCCGATTTGCCGGCCGAATGGCGGCCGAAGGCGATCGGCACGAGCCGGCCGCCCGGCTTCAGCGCGTCAATCAGCCAGTCCCGGTCGCCGCCGGCGGCCGTGTCGAGGACGAGGTCCGCGCTCCGGGCGAGTTCCGCCGGCAATCCGGCCGCGTAGTCGACGAAGGCGTCGACGCCCAGGCTCCGCAGATACGCTTCGTTTCGGGCGGAAGCCGTCCCGATGACGCGCGCCCCCTTCCAGCGGGCGAGCTGCACCGCCAGATGGCCGACGCCGCCGGCGGCGCCGTTGATCAGCACCGTCTGGCCGGGTGCAAGCCGCCCTTGCTCGAACAGCGCTTGCCAGGCAGTGAAGCCGGATTGGGGCAGCGCCGCCGCTTCGGCGAAGGTGGCAGCAGACGGCTTGCGCGCCAGCTGTCCGGCCGGTACGACCGCGTACTCCGCGCAGCCGCCGCTGTTCGCCGTCATCCCGTACACCGCGTCCCCCGGACGGAAGCCGGCCGCCTCGCCGCCCGCGGCGACGATCCCGGCCACGTCCCAGCCGGGAATATAGGGGAGCCCGAAACGGCCGCCGGCAAGACCGGAACGGATCTGCCAGTCGCCCGGATTGACGCCGGCGGCGTGGACGCGGACGAGCACCTCGCCTTCGCCCGGCACCGGCACCGGAACTTCCTCCAGGCGGAGCACTTCGGGTCCGCCGTAGGCGGAGTATCGGATCGCTTTCATTTTTTCGGGCACGTTCACAACCAGGATCGCTCCTTCCCGTCCTTCCAATCCGTGTATTGATTCCATCTTCGGCGTTCATTAAAATTGTAGGAACACGGGAATCGGAGGACAACAGACAATGCGGGCCGCCTGTCGGTTATCCGACATACGGCCGAAATTGTCGGGCAACAAGCGTGAGGGAACGAATCCGGGGGAGCGGTGATTGATGGCAGCGGACGGACAAGAAGAAGACCGCCGAAGCAGAAGGTCGCGGGAGCCGCTCAAGCGGTCGTTCCTGGAGCTGATGCGGGAGAAAGGATTCACCGCTATGACGGTCAAGGATATCACCGACCGGGCGGATGTGCACAGAGGGACGTTTTATGCCCATTTTCCCGACAAATTCGCGCTTCTCGAGCAGACCATCCGCGACAAGTTCCGCTTTCTGCTGGATGAGCGGCTTCCGGCGGACGCCGGATTCAACCCGGAACATTGGCGTCTGCTTGTCCGGACGGTGCTGGAGCATGTGCGGTCTTTGTACGGCCGCTGCAACCCGGTCGACACGGTCGATCCGCTGTTCGAGCGGTCGATCCGCGGCGAGCTGGCCGGACTGCTCGCCGATTGGCTGAAGCGGATTGGAGCGGAGCGGCCGGGCGGCGTCCCGGCCGACACGATGGCGCTCATGATGAGCTGGGCGATCTTCGGGGCTGCGGTCGAATGGAGCAGAGGCAGCGACGCAGCCGACATAGACGAAATGACCGGCCGCGTGACCGCCGTGCTGGCCGAAGGGATGCGCGGCCTGTTGGACGGCGGCTGAGAGATACGGCTGAACCCGTTCGGAAAAATGTACTGACAATTGAAGAAGGATCTGCCCCCAATTTTGTATCCGGCTTGTCCATTTGCGAAGCACATCCATTGTCGATAAATACAGCATTTTGAGCAACGCTTCATCGGATGGAAAGACCGCTTTGCCCTTTGTCACTATTCTCAATTGACGATGGTAACTCTCAATGACATTTGTAGTGTAAATCAGTTTCCGGATTTCCGGCGATCCAAATGACCAGCACATCCTTGTGACCTTCCAAATCAATGCCAATAGCCATATAGGCAGCTTTGTTGGCGATGACGCCGTCCTGTTTCACCTTGAAATGGATCGCATCGAGAAATATCACGGCGTACACCGCTTGAAGAGGACGATTCTGCCATTCCTTGATCAGCGGGACAATCTTGTTCGTGACGTTGGAAATGAGCGTGGGAGAATCCTCAATGCCGTAGAGCGGTTGCAGATGATCCTGAATGTCGCGGGTCGAGATTCCTTTCGCGTACATCGCCATGATTTGATCTTCAATACCAGTGATATTGGATTGGTTTTTCTTGACGATCACGGGGTCAAACTCGCCTTCCCGATCCCGGGGAACTTTCAGTTCAATGTCACCGTACTCAGAGCGAACGGTCTTTTTGCTGTAACCGTTGCGGCTGTTGGTGGTTTGCTTGTTTTTCACGTCGTATTTGGCATACCCTAGGGTGGTTACGAGTTCGGCTTCCAGCATTTCCTGCAAGGTTACAAAAATACACGCACTTATGCATGTATGTATATATTTATAAGTTTACTCATTTTATTGCGTTTACTGCGTTCCGTGTACAGCGAATCAGGAGCCTGTATGCAATTTTACTTGCGGTTACTAACGTTTACTGAAGCGCGGCGGGATCGGACAACAGTGCAATGCCAGTGCCGCCTCCCTTGTCCCGCAGCGTCCCCTCCACTCAACGCCTGTCGGTGCGCCGCCGGGAGCCGTGTCCTGTCCATGCCGCGCACACAGTGCGTACGCCAATCCGGCAGCAGAGAAAGCGCATGTGTATGCCCTGCCGCTGTATGCCGAATCCGCCCCTTGCAACCAGAAATCGCCTCCGGCATGTATGCGCGGCGGACAATCTGCAAACACGTTGCAAACAACAGGCGCCGGAGTCACCCCCTCAAAGCAATGCCCAGAAACCGTGCAGTAGTTGGGAAAATGCCCGCCCTCAAAGGCTTCAGAAGATGCCTTTCGGCACACCAAATGCGCCAATTGACCAGCTATGCGGACGGGGTTGACGAGCCGGAGCATTTGTCGAATGTGGAATGGCCGCGAGCAGTGGCATGTGCACGCCACGAGAACGCTCACGGTGTACACGTCAGGAACTGCGCTAAAGATGCTTTCAACGTCCGCTTTGTCGCGTCCTTACATTGTCCGGCGCGCCCCGCTTACCTTTTGACGAGCACATGATTCCAGTAACATCGGAAAAGGCAAAGCCATTGCACATAAAGCATTTCCTCGGGAGTGACGTCGTTTTGAACGCGCGCCTCCCGAAAAGCTCTGGACAGCTGCTTCTTCGTAGTAAACAATCGGTGAAACCCGTATTTCCAGGCCGTCTCCACAAAATGCATATAAGCTTTTCGATGGCCGAAGGTCAGATCGGGCTGTCGTTTTTCTTTCATGTGGAACAGGACGACATCCACACCCGGTTTCGGATGGAAATCCTCCCGTTGAAAATAATAGGTGATCTCCATGTCAAAAAACGGTTTCAAGAGCAGCGAGCGCAGCGTTTCGGAAGGTTTCCCGAGAAAACGTTTGGCCGCGCCCTTTTCCATCGTCAGCCACGCTTCCGTCGGCGGGTTGTCGCACTCGGTCAGTTTTCGCAAAATGTCCGTGGTGATGTAAAAGGGAATATTGGAAAACACTTTATAATTTCCGGATTTGGGGAGTTGCCACTCCAAAAAATCCTGGTGATACAGTTTGATGTTTTTCGTATCCTTGAATTTGTCCCTCAGCTTTTGATACAGACGTCCATCGATCTCAATGGCCGACACACGGCCGCAGTATTGCACGAGCACGCTGGTGATGTGCCCTTTCCCCGGGCCGATTTCGATCACGTGGTCGTTCTTGTTCAGGGTAGTCGTGCGTACAATTCGGTTAATGGTTTTAGAGCTGGTGAGAAAATTTTGGGATACCCGGACAGGAGGGCGGATTCCGGCTTTTCGGTTTTTTGGCATAAAAAATACACCTCTTTCGATACTTTCGTAGCCGAAAAAAGGTGCACGCGAACAAAGACGCTGCAGGGAGCGCCTGTTTGTCCGGTGCACCTTAATTTCGAATACGAAAGATACCAAACATCGGTGTATTCCATGCCTCCAAGGAAGAATTTTTATCTCAGTCTACCATGAACGCAAAGGTCCTGTCAAATCTTACGCGTACTTGTCAATCCTTTCCGGAAAAGGCGCAGTAACTCTTAGTAAAGTCTCAGTAAAGCCGCAGGGCAGTCTCGGCTTCGGCGGGAGCGAAACGCAGTAGACGTAGTAAACGCAGTAAATCCCGAAATACATATCCCTTTACAAAAATACACGCACATATGCATGTA
>Ga0310826_101572_pt1 | contig 10643 bp, 10 predicted proteins | sample WT_ome_FD_201306 | JGI IMG/M metagenome (GOLD analysis project Ga0310826, IMG submission 201306) | Sorghum-adapted microbial communities enriched on wild type (WT) sorghum from Joint BioEnergy Institute, Emeryville, California, United... ... | reverse complement strand
CCCTCGGGCGCTTTCACCTCGCTCGCGTCCGTCGGCGGGGCGCCGCTGGTCAGCTTCGCCGTGACGCTGTGTGGCTTCGGCATCGCGTGGCTGCTGGTCCGGATCCGTCACCGCGAAGTGCGGGTCGTTCCTGCCGTGGCGTGCGCCGTGGTGCCGCTACTGGCCGGTCTCGCGGTGTGGCCCGCCGTCGGCGTCGAACCAACTCGCGGTGAGGTCACCGTCGCGGTGGTGCAAGGCAACGCGCCCGACATCGGCCTGCGACTGCTGGGCGCGCGGGAGGAGATCCGTGCCAACCACCTCGCCACCAGCGAGCGCCTCGCCGACGACCTCGCTTCCGGGCGCATCGCCCAACCGGACCTCATCATCTGGCCGGAGACGGCGACCGGGCTCGCGGGCCCGGATCCCGAGCTGGACCGCCTGGTGGATCGTTTCGACGCACCCACCCTCATCGGCGCGCTCTACACCCGCCCGGACGGCCTGAGCGAGAACTCGGTGTTCGTGTGGCAGCCGGGTTCGGGACCGGGCGAGCACTACGTCAAGCAGGAGCTGGTGCCGTTCGCCGAGTACGTGCCCTGGCGGCCGATCGCCGCGTGGTTCACGCCGTTCCTCGGCAAGACCAAGGACATGCGCTGGGGCGACGAGCCGGGTGTGCTGACACCCGGAGGCATCAAGGTCGGCATCCAGATCTGCTACGAGGTCGCCTACGACTACGTCGCGCGGCAAACCGTCGACCGCGGCGCCGAACTACTCGTCGTGCCCACGAACAACGCCTGGTACGGGCCAGGGGAGATGACCTACCAACAGCTGGCGATGTCCCGGCTGCGGGCCGTGGAACACGGGCGTGCGGCCGTGGTGGCCGCGACCAGCGGGGTCAGCGCCATCGTCCTCCCGGACGGGAGCGTGGTGCGCGACTCGGAGCTGTTCACCTCCGAAATCCTGGTCGGGACGCTGCCGCTGCGTGACACCACGACCGTCGCGAGCATCGTCGGCCCGTGGCCGGAGCGGGTACTCGTCGCCGGGGGGATAGCCGCTCTGGCGCTTTCGATAGGGTGGCGAATCCGTGACCGGAGGAGGGCCGCATGACTGATCGCCGCGTGCTCGTGGTGATCCCGACCTACAACGAGCGGGAGAACATCGAGCAGCTGCTGCGTCGTTTGCACCAGGCGCTGCCCACGGTGCACGCGCTCGTGGTGGACGACGGCAGCCCGGACGGCACCGGAGAGCTGGCCGATGAACTGGCCGCCGCCGACGAGCGGATCGACGTGCTGCATCGCAGCGAGAAGGCCGGGCTCGGTCCGGCGTACATCGCCGGTTTCCGCTGGGGGCTGGATCGCGGCTACGACGTCCTGGTGGAGATGGACGCCGACGGCTCGCACGCACCGGAGGACCTGCCACGGCTGCTCGCCGCTTCCGAAAGCGCGGACCTGGTGATCGGCTCGCGCTACGTGCCGGGCGGCAAGGTGGTCAACTGGCCCAAGCGCCGGGAATGGCTCTCCCGCATGGCCGGGGTGTACTCACGCACCGCTCTCGGCGTTCCGACCAGGGACATCACGGCGGGCTTCCGTGCCTACCGGCGCACGGTGCTGGAGAAGCTGGAGCTGGACGACGTGGCGTCGCAGGGCTACTGCTTCCAGATCGACCTGACCTGGCGCACCATTCGTGCCGGCTTCTCCGTCGTCGAGGTGCCGATCACGTTCACCGAGCGCGAGCTCGGCAAATCGAAGATGAGCGGCTCGATCGTGCTGGAAGCCATCGTGCAAGTGGGCCGGTGGGGCCTGAAGCACCGCCTGTCGCAGGTGGCCGGGCTGGTCAAGAAGCTGCTTCGCCGCTGAGCGCGACCGCTCCTGCGGAGCGAGTGAGTCCCAGGCGGGGCGACGCCGCAGAGGCGGTGGCCGCACGAGCCGATTGACCGGATACGAGAACAGTCCGGTACCGCAAAGGGCTTGGCCCGCCGGCCCAGGCGGCAGCACGCGCTGCAGGCGAGATCCCGCCCAGGCGCCACAGGCTCACCGCGATCACCCACCTGCACAGCAGAAAGCCCCGCGGACGGGGGAGGCCGTCGCGGGGCTTTCGGACTGGTTACGTCAGCAGCAGGCTGTCACGCCGAGCGCGACGCAGAACGGCGCGCCCGGAGCTCCTCCAGACGCTCGTTGAGCAACTCTTCCAGCTCGCTGATGCTCCGGCGCTCGAGCAGCATGTCCCAGTGCGTACGCGCCGGCTTGGTCTTCTTCTGCTCCTGCTGCACGCCGTCCACGATTTCGGACTCGGTGCCGTGCAGACGGCACTCCCACGTAGCCGGAACCTCGGCGTCGTCCGAGAACGGTACCTCGAACTCGTGGTCCTTCGGGCACGCGTACCGGACGGTACGCCGAGGCGCCAGGTCGTGGTTGCGGTCCGTTTCGTAGCTCACCGCTCCCAGCCTGCTGCCACGGAGAACCCGATCGGCCATGTGCATTCCTCTCTCTGTACGGAAGCCGGTCCCCACTCCCGGGCCCCGAACTTGCTCACACTATGCAACGAACGTGCGGCCCCCAGGATTCCCGGATTCCCCCGTTCGTAATCCTCGTCCCACGTCGCCGTGCTGCTCACTAGCTTGCTCCAGTGGGAGTCAGATGCTGGTGTGACGTGACGGAGATAGCCCCACGACGTGGGGATTCCCCTCGAACGGTGCAACGAGCCCATCGGCAATTCGGCTCAGGGTGTTACACCGACGCGTCCGGGGCGAGCCGGTACGCGATCGGGCATGATGAAGATCACGCTGCGTAACGTGCCTGGACGACTCCGTACGGTTCACAACCGTTGCGGCGGTTGATTCCCCGCCGCGATGATCGCCCGGCGTGCCGGCACCAGCGCGACCAGAGCGATACCGACGACGAAGAACCCGATGAGGGCGAGGATCGCCGGCCGGAACGATCCGGTGGCCGACCCGATGGCGGCGAACAGCACCGGTCCGAGCCACGCCGTGCCGCGCTCGCTGATCTCGTACAACGAGAAGTACTGGGCCTCCTTGCCCGCCGGGATCATCTGGCTGTACAGCGACCGTGCCAGCGCGACGGTGCCGCCGAGGACGAGGCCGATGCCCGCCCCGACCAGGTAGAACGGGACGGGCTCGTCCGGCTCGAGGAAATACGCCGCGATGATGACCCCGATCCACAGCGTCAAGCTGCCCATGATCGTGCGCTTGGCGCCGAGCCGGCGTGCCACGAGACCGTGCAGCCAGCCGCCGATGAACGCGACGAACTGCACCATGAGGATCGTGGCGATGAGCGTGTCCTGGGAGAAGTGCAATTCCTCCCGGCCGTACTGCGCCGACGTGGTGACCACGGTCTGCACACCGTCGTTGAAGACCAGGTAGGCGCCCAGGAAACCCAGCGTCAGCGGGAAGGCCCTGGCCTCCCGAAGCGTGCCTGCCAGTTCGCGGAAACCGGCACGGACGACGCCGACCTCCGGCTCGATGGGGCGGGCCTGTCGCCGGTCGGCGAGCCTGCGCAACGGAATGATGGTGAAGCCCGCCCACCACAGGCCGGACATCAGGAAACACGCGCGCACGGCCTGACCTTCGGTGAGCCCGATCGCCTCGTGGCCCAGATAGATGCCGAGCTGCACGGCCAGCGCGACACCGCCGCCGAGGAAGCCGAATGCCCAGCCGCGAGCGGAGACCTCGTCGCGCTCGTCCGGCTCGGCGATCTCGGCCAGGAAGGCGTAGTAGACGACGATCGAGACGCCGTAGCCGATCTGCGCGATCATGTAGAGCGGGATCGCGAGTTCCCAGTTCGTGCCGGCGACGAACACCAACAGGCAGGTGGCTCCTGCGCCGGTGAAGGCGGCCGCGGCCAGCAGCGGACGTTTCGACTGGCTGCGGTCGGCGATCGCCCCTGCCACGGGCATGATGAAGACCTGGATCACGGTGGCCACGCCGATCAGGTAGCCCCACAGGGCGCCGGCCGGGAATTGCAGCCCGAACAGGGAAATGTCGCAGTTGGTCAGCTTCGCGGTGAGCTCGGGACCGCCGCAGGCGTTCGGCCCGTTGGCCGGATCGGTGCGGGCGTCCTCGGCGGCCACCGAACCGACGTACGCGGCGCCGAAGACGGTGATCACCGAGGTGTAGAACGTCGAGTTCGCCCAGTCGTAGAAGTACCAGCCGCGGCGTTCACGGCGACGGCTCGCGGCATCCGGCGCCGGGGCGGGGCCGATGTGGTCGGTCGTCATGCCACCTCGATCTGCTGTCGTGTCCGTTGCCCGGAAGCCGGGTGAATCGTGGTCGATCCTGCGGAGGCTACTGCGTTTCTCCGCCCGTTCGAGGGCATCGAGATGACGATTTGGCCGCAAACCGCGTGTCGCTACCGCCTAACCCGGCAGGGGCATGTGATTCTGTTGTGTTTGATGGTGCACTTGTGAATAGTGCGCCCGTTGTTTACTGTGCTTTTCATGTGGCTTGAGAGGGTTACGGTACAGCGTCTGATCGCCAGGCTTGCGGTGGTCGCCTGTACCGTGGCCGTCGTTCCAGCAGTCAGCTCGGCCCCTCCGGCGGCGGCGGACCCGTCGCGGCAGGCGTGGGCGAAGCTGCGTATGTGTGAGTCGAGCGGCCGGTACACGATCAACACCGGCAACGGCTATTACGGCGCTTACCAGTTCGATTTGCCCACGTGGCGCAGCGTCGGCGGCAAGGGATACCCGCACCAGGCCAGTCCGCGCGAACAGGATTACCGCGCGTTGTACCTGTACCGCATGCGTGGCTGGCAGCCGTGGGAATGCGCGCGTCCGTATTTCCTGAATCTGCGCGAGGACCGGCACGCGCGCAGCAAGATCAAGCCGACGTGGGCAGAAGCGGCCTACATCGGTGGCTCGGCCGCGAAACCGTCGAAGCCGAAACCGTCGCGGCCGAATACCGGCCCGAAGACGATGCCGAAGTGGCCAGGGGTGGTCTACTTCGTCGGTGACTGCTCACCGCACCTGCGCAAATTCCAGCTGCGGATGAACAAGTTCGGCTATCACTTCCGCGGCACCGGGTGCTACTACAGCAAGACCAAGCGTGCGGTGTTGGACCTGCAGCGGGCCAACGGCATCAACGACTCCGGGCGTCTCGGTCCGAAGACGTGGAAGGCAGCCTGGAAGGGCAAGCCGCCGCGGCGCTGACGGCCGAACCAGGGGAGCGGGGGAGATCCGCTAGTTCGACGCGTGCCACGCGCCGCGCTCGCGGAGCACCTCGCGCAGGACGTCGGGGCGGTCGGTGACGATTCCGTCGACGCCCAGGTCGAGCAGCTGGCGCATCTGGCCGGGTTCGTTGACCGTCCAGACGTGCACTTCGGCTCCGAGCCGGTGGGCCGCTCGCACGAAGCCACGGTCGACCAGGGTGAACCGACCGAAGCGGTGCGGCACCTGTGCCATCAGGCCGCGGATGAGCTTCCGTACCGGCATCGACGGCAGCCTGCCGCTGAACTTCATCGTCGCGATGTGACTCGGACCCATCGCGGTGGCCAAGGTCGCGCCGGCGAGCTTGCGCAGGCGGGCGAGCCTGCGCGAGGAGAACGAGGCGAGTGCCACGCGATGCGCCGCACCGGTGCGCTGGATGGCGCGGACGACCGGCTCGGCGGCCGAATCAGCCTTCACGTCGATGTTGAAGTGCGCGTCCGGAAGTTCCTCGAACACTTCTTCGAGTCGACTGATCGGCTCGACGCCGCCGACTTTGGCGTGCCGCACCTGGGACCACGGCATGGACGCGATGGGGCCGGTCCGGTCCGTGGTTCGGTCGAGGGTTTCGTCGTGATGCGTCACGACGACGCCGTCGGACGTGGCGTGCACGTCGGTTTCGATGTACGTGTAGCCCTCGTCGGCCGCGCGACGGAACGCCGCCATGGAGTTCTCCAAGCCGGCGAGATCACCGACATGCCATCCGCGGTGAGCGAAAGCCCGCGGATTCGGAAACGACAAATACGGATGCACTATCTGGGTGTGCTTGTCTCGATGCACACTTCTTAGTGTGCCTGTTCGGCGCGCCGTTGTGTGACAATCACGCGAAGGAACTAACGTCCCTTCCATGATCGTCAAGACTGGCGGCAATTCGTCACGTGACGAATTGAGGGCTGTACGCCGGGAACCCGAGGTTCGCCACTGCGGGTGGTGTGGGGCGCGATTGGATGACCGAGACCGGGTGGGCAGGCGCAGGAGGTACTGCGGGCACTCGTGTCGGCAGCGTGCCTACGAGCAGCGCATCGCCGTTCAGCGTGGCGGGCTGCCGGAGGACGCCGTGGTGCTGTCGGCCGATGAGATCGCGGCGTTGCAGGACAAGTTGTTCCAGTTGCGGTGTGCCGCCGAGGATGTGGTCACCGCGGTGTCGGACGGAGCGAAACCTGCGGAGCTGCAAGCTCTGGCGAGCGCGCTGGCGAGTGCGGCGAAAGACGTCGAGCAGCTGCGCTGACCAGGTCCACGGGGCGGGAGTTGCTGACCACTCCTCGAACACGAGCATGATCCGATAATGCACATTATGTTAAGTAGATCAATGGAGCTGTGACGGTAGCGCTCCCCTCCGGTCGCTCCTGAGGTCGCCGTGTGAGCCGAGCGGCTCGACTGTGGGGCTCTGCAGCGGATTTGCTCGCGGCCTCACCTGAACGCGCGGTGTGGCACGACTTGTTGTGCTCTCGGAGCTGCCGTGCCGGAAATGCGCCACCGCGCTCGGGTCTTCCCCTGCAAGTTGTCTCGTGACCGATGAGTTTGCCGACCCCGACCGGTCCAACAAGGGACAGCTTCCAGGAAGGGAATGGACACCATGGCAGCAGAGGTTCTCGTCGACTTCATCACGTCGCTCGACGGCTACGCATCAGGTGAGGGCTGGCCCGGCTTCTGGGGCCTGGAAGGGCCGGAGTATCTCGCCTGGCTCGGCGAACAGCCCGAGGTCACCTATCTGATGGGTGCGAACACCTACCGGTTGATGTCCGGCTTCGCCGCTGGCATCGTGCCGGAGGGTCAGGACGAACTCAGGAAGGAAGAAGAGGAAACCGTCGACGAGCTGACCAAGGCTCGCAAGATCGTGTTCTCCTCCACCCTCGAGGAGCCGCTGAAGTGGGCCAACTCCACGTTGGTTCGTGGTGATGCGGTCGAGGCCGTCCGCAAGCTCAAGGAGACGGAGTCCGGCATCCTGAGCACGATCGGCAGTCTCAGCCTGGCACGAGACTTGATCAGAGCAGGCGTGGTCGACCGCTTCCGGGTCGTCATGTTCCCGGTGATCACCGGCGCCACCGGGTCGGAACGTATCTACGACGGCTACCCGGACGTTGCGCTGGACATGACCGAGCACCGCACGTTCGACGGCCGCATCCAGCTGGTCGAGTACAGGCCCGCGTGCTCGAGCACCCACCTCTCGCCTCCCCGTCCTGACAGAAGCCTTCGCCCGGAGCTCGTACAAATGTTCGACTCCGGGCGAACTTCTGCGCTGATGACTGTGGCCCGCGGCCGCGTGTCCCCTCTCCCCTAGCTTGTGGTGCGGGTGAACGTCAGGTGTGTGACCCCACTGGGCGAGGAAATCGCCTCGACGGCGAAGTTCCGTTCAATGCCTTCCAGGCCGTCCCACAGGTTGACGCCGCGACCCAGCACGATCGGCACCACCGCCAGGTGCATGTGGTCGACCAGTCCCGCGGTCAGGAACTGTCGAATGACGGTCGCTCCGCCGCCAAGACGGACGTCGTGACCATCGGCGGCTTCCTTGGCCATCTCCAGCACCTTCTCCGGAGGCGCATCGACGAAGTGGAACGTGGTGCCGCCTTCCATCTTCAACGAGGGCCGAGGGCGACGGGTCATGACGAACACCGGGGTGTGGAACGGCGGGTTGGCGCCCCACGGGCCCTTCCAGTCGGGGTCGTCGTGCCAGCCCGGGTAGCCGAACTTGCCCGCGCCCATGATTTCCGCACCGAAGCCCTGTTGGTACTGAGCGGCGAACGCGTTGTCCACGCCACGGCTGCCTCCCTCCTGCCAGACGGCCGTGTCGATCATCCACTCGTGCAGGCGCTCCCCGGCGTGACCGAAGAACACGCCTTTGGCGCGTCCTTCGCCGGTGCCGTAGCCGTCGAGCGAGATGGCGAAGTTGTGTACCCGTAACTGCTGCATGGTGCTTGCTCCCTAAGTCGCGATTCGTTCGAGCACGAAGTCGAAATCCGTACGCCAGGTGGCGCCGTGGTCGTCGGATGCGTCCGCGCGGCCGACGATCTTGTCCGGCTCCACGGTGGCGATCAGCCGTTGATGCATGTCCGAGTCCGTTCGGAACATGTCCCAGGTCGTCCCGTCGAACGTGGTGGGGAAAACCCGACACACCCCACGTTGATCGTGGTAGAGCGTCGTGAAGGCGCCGCCCACGTCGCTACGGCCGATGACCAACGTCAGCGCGTTCGCGGCCCCACCGGTCTCTCCCGGCATCTCCCAGTGGAAGACGACGAACGACTCGCCTAACCACGACCCGGTCGCTGTGCCGGGCACTTCCGTCCCTTCGGGCAAAAACCACGCGTTCTTCATCGTGGATCGCCATGATCCGACCAGGACGTCGAACCGCTGGATGGCTTCGTTGCGCATGCGGACTCCTCACCCTGACGGATGCCTCACTTGCTCTGACCTTCTTCGCGGGCAGAACTCATCGGTTGTGGGGGCGGAAAATCTGCGGGAGAGGTGGATACGGAGCCGAGCCGTTCACACAGAAGGGAGCGAGTGCTTGCCGACGTGGCCCCTCGGCGCAGCCGCGCGCCAGATGCGGCGCGAGAGAACGGCAGGCCCACCGTGCCCAACCTGCCGCCGGGGCCGGCTGGCCAACCTGCCGCGAGCTTGCCGCGACTCGGCCCGAAAAACAGGACGCCGTGGCTGGCGAGCCACGGCGTCCTGCTTGGTTGTTCGGGTCGATCACTGCGGTGGCGGACCACCCACCGGCGGCCCAGCGGGCGGCGGTGCCTGCGGCGGAGGCGGCGTCTGCCCACCAGGACCGGACGGCGGCGCCGGAGGCGCAGGCGGCGTCGCCGGCGGAGCCGGTGGTGTGGGAGGCGTGCTCTTCGCCGACGGCGGCAGGTTCGACGGGTCACCCTTCAGCGCGGACGACGCTGCCGGCGGCGGGGTCGCCCGACCGGGGGTGCTCAACGGGCCTGCGACCTGCCGGCGAGCGACCTCCTCGGCCTCGCGCACGGCCTCGGCCACCTTCGGGTCCGTCGAGGTGTCGAACCACGACTTGACCTCTTCGTCGTCCAGGGCGGGAGCAGGACCGCTCTCCTCCGGAGGCTCGTAGCGGAACACCCCGTCCTCGCCGGGAGCACCGAGCATCCGGGCGAAGCCTTCCAGCGCCTTGCCGTAGTCGCTGGGCACCAGCCACACCTTGTTGGCGTCGCCCTGCGCCATCTGCGGCAACGTCTGCAGGTATTGGTAAGCCAGCACCTCGGGCGTCGGCCGGGCGGCCTTGATGGCGGCGAACACCTTCTCGATGGCCTTCGCCTGACCCTGTGCCTGCAGGTAGCGGGCGGCGCGCTCACCCTGGGCGCGCAGGATGCGGGACTGCCGCTCGGCTTCCGCCTGCAGGATCGCCGCCTGCTTGGCACCTTCCGCGGCGAGGATCTGCGACTGCTTCTGACCCTCGGCCTTCTTGATGGACGACTCGCGGTCACCCTCGGCGTTGAGGATCATCGCGCGCTTCTCACGGTCGGCGCGCATCTGCTTTTCCATCGAGTCCTGGATGGACGGGGGCGGGTCGATCGACTTCAGCTCGACCCTGGCCACCCGGATGCCCCAGCGGCCGGTCGCCTCGTCCAGCACGCCACGCAGCTGCTGGTTGATCTGGTCACGGGAGGTCAGGGTCTCCTCCAGGCTCATGCCACCGACCAGGTTGCGCAGCGTGGTGATGGTCAGCTGTTCGACACCGACGATGTAGTTCGAGATCTCGTACACCGCGGCGCGGGCGTCGGTCACCTGGAAGTAGACGACCGTGTCGATCGAGACCGTCAGGTTGTCCTCGGTGATGACCGGCTGCGGCGGGAACGACACCACTTGCTCCCGCAGGTCGATCCTGGCGCGCACCTTGTCCAGGAACGGCACCAGGAAGTTCAGACCGGGCGCGGCGACGGACTTGAACTTGCCCAGGCGCTCGATCACCGCGGCTTGCGCCTGCGGCACCACCATGATCGCCTTCACCACCGTGACGACAACGAACAAGATGATGATGGCGATGACAATTAATGCCTCTGTTGCCAAGTCACTCTCCTACTCCAGTAACGGATCGGCGGCCACGATGGCGGTAGCGCCGGAGATCTCCACCACGGTCACCGTCTGACCGGGTTCGATGACGTGACCGGGCACGTTGTTGCGCGCGGTCCACTCCTCGCCTGCCAGCTTCACCAGGCCACCGTTGTCGTCGACCGCGGACAACGCGACCGCCTTGGCGCCGATCAAGGCCTCGGTGTTGGTCTTCATGCCGGTGCCGTGCAGAAAACGACGCTTGAGCGCGGGGCGGGCGAAGATCAGCAGACCGAGCGAGGCGACACTGAACACCGCCACCGCGATCCATTGGTTGTCGGTCAATGCCGATGCGCCCGCGGCCGCGATCGCTCCCCCACCGACGAGAACCAGCCAGAAGTCGCCCGACAGCATTTCCGCGGCCATCAGGGCGATGCCCGCGCCGAGCC
>Ga0310826_101568_pt1 | contig 10703 bp, 10 predicted proteins | sample WT_ome_FD_201306 | JGI IMG/M metagenome (GOLD analysis project Ga0310826, IMG submission 201306) | Sorghum-adapted microbial communities enriched on wild type (WT) sorghum from Joint BioEnergy Institute, Emeryville, California, United... ... | reverse complement strand
CGATCGTCGCCGATTTCCAGCAGAGCCAGTCGGACATCAACTATCTGCTGCAGCTCGTCGTGTCGGTGATCCGCGACACCGTCGCGCAGAAGCTGGACGTCGAGGGCGCGAGCGCGCCGGAGGCGCCCGCGGACTGCAGCGATTGAAAGACGTTGCAAGGAGAAAGCGGCTTCCGCCGGCGGGATGAAGCGTGCCGCGCGGAAGCCGTTTATAAGCTTTATTGATGTAAACGCTTACAGTTACATTTCGGGCATGATCGGGAAGGATCCGGGCGGATATCGGAGCATGCGGCCGCCAGCCTCCCCTCATCGTGGACGAGGCCCGAATAACCCGGAATATGCGGGATCACGCCTTTTGACAGTCAACCTCCCGGTTGCCTACACTTTACGAGTAACCGGTTCGGGCGCATGGGGCAAGCGCTGGACGGGAAGGGACCATTCGCACAACGGAGGGGGATGAACGCCAAATACCGGAAGGAGGATGCCGATGGTCGAATTTGACAACGTCAGCAAGGTCCACAAGAACGGCTTCCAATCCGTGAGGTCGCTCAGTTTCCGGGTTCACCGGGGCGAATTTCTCGTCGTGATCGGCCCGAGCGGATGCGGCAAAACGACGACCCTGAAAATGGTCAACCGCCTCATTCCCCACACGAGCGGCACGATCACGGTGGACGGCCGGGACATCGCCCGGCAGAACGTGGTCGAGCTGAGGCGAAACATCGGATATGTCATCCAGCAGATCGGACTGATTCCCCACTATACGATCGAGGAGAACATCGCGCTCGTCCCCGGCCTCAAGGGATGGGACCGGCGCAAGATCCGCAAGCGCGTGGAGGAACTGCTCCATCTGGTCGGGCTGGATCCGGCGGTGTTCGCGCGCCGCTACCCGAAGGAGCTGTCGGGCGGACAGCAGCAGCGGGTCGGCGTGGCCAGGGCGATGGCCGCGGATCCGGCGCTGATCCTGATGGACGAGCCGTTCGGCGCGCTGGACCCGATCACGCGCGATCAACTGCAGGACGAATTCCTGAGGCTGCAGAAGGAATTCCGCAAGACGGTCATCTTCGTCACCCACGACATGGACGAAGCGATCCGCCTGGGCGATCGCATCGCCGTTCTGAAGGACGGGGAACTGCTGCAGCTGGATACGCCGGAACAGCTGCTCACGAACCCGGTGCACGGATTTGTGGAGCAATTTATCGGAAAAAATCGAATTTTCCAAAATCCGGAACTGCTCCCCGTCACCGAAGTCATGCGAACCGATCCGGCAACCATTGATCCCCTTCGATCCCCCGAACGCGCCATTACCCACATGCGTCAGCGGCGGACGGACACGCTGCTGTGCGTCGACGGGCAGGGCAGGCTGCTCGGCATCGTCAGCGCTTACGATCTGCAGGGTGATGCCGCGCGCATCGCGTCCGTCGGTGAAATCATGCAGCCGGCCGAGCCGGTCCTGCCCCTCGATGCCACCGCCAGGGATGCCCTGGTCAAGATTGCGGAAGCCCGTTTCGGATTGGTCCCGATCGTCGACGAACACGGAAAATTGTCGGGCATCGTCACCAAAGGCTCGCTCCTTTCCTTCCTTGCCGGACGCTGGAAGGACGAGAAAGCCGGGGTGGGTTCATGAACAGGCGACCGCTGTGGGAACAGATCGTGCAGCAGCTCGAGATGAGGCACGAGGAGCTGGGCTTGGCGGTTCTCCAGCATATCAAGCTGGTCGCCGTCTCGATGGGCATCGCCATCGCGATCGGCGTGGCGCTGGGCATCGCCGTCAGCCGGATCAAGGCGCTGGAAGGTCCGGTCATCGGAACGGCCAGCACGCTGCAGACCATTCCCAGCCTGGCGCTGCTCGGCTTCATGATCCCCTTCTTCGGCATCGGCGAGCTGCCGTCGATCATCGCGCTGTTTCTCTATTCGCTGCTGCCGATCATCCGCAACACGCATGCCGGCATCGCGCAAGTGGACAAGTCGGTGATCGAGGCGGCATCCGGAATGGGCATGACGGATGCGCAAATTCTGTTCCGCATCCAGCTGCCGCTCGCGTTCTCGGTGATCATGGCCGGCATCCGGACATCGGCGGTCATCAACGTGGGCACCGCCACCCTGGCCGCGTTCATCGGCGCGGGCGGGCTCGGCGATTTCATTTTTCTGGGCATCTCCCGCAGCATGGACGCGCTTGTGCTGATCGGCGCGGTTCCCGCGGCGCTGCTGGCGCTGCTGCTGGATTTCGTGCTGGGAAGGCTCGGACGGGCGGTTACGCCGAAAGGCCTGAAAATCTGACGTGATCATGGAAAGGAGTCGTGATGAATGAAAGCTGTGAAGGCGCTGGCGGTTCTCGCCGCGACGCTGACCCTTGTGATCGGCGGCTGCGGAGCCGGAGGCGACCGCAACGGCGGAAGCGGAGGAACGGGAAAGCTTGTGGTCGGTTCGAAAAACTTTACGGAAAATATTCTGCTCGCCCACATGATGGCGATTCTGATCGAGGAGAATCTGGACATCCGGGTGGAACGGAAGGTCAATCTCGGCGGCTCCAACGTCGCCTGGCAGGCGCTGCTGAACGACGAAATCCAACTGTATCCCGAATACACCGGCACCATCGTGGCGAATTACTATCGGGAGGAAACCGGAAACGCGGAAGAAACGCTCGCGAGGGCGAAGGAACTGGTGGAACGGGACAACCTGAAGTTCCTCGAGCCCTGGGGCTTCAACAATACGTATACGCTGGCGGTCAAGCAGGAGCTGGCGGAGGAGCTCGGCCTCGGGACGTACAGCGATCTGGCGAAGGTGTCGGACCGGCTGGTGATCGGCTCCGAGTTCGAGTTTCTGGACCGTCCGGACGGGCTGCCGGGACTGAAGGAAATCTACGGCATGACGTTCGCGGACGAGAAGGGCATGGATGCCGGGCTGCGGTATCCGTCCATCGGGGAAGGAAAGGTCGACGTCATCAACGCGTTCGCGACCGACGGCATGCTCGTCGTGCATCAACTGAAGATCCTCGAGGACGACAAGTCGTTCTTCCCGCCGTACCACGGGGCGCCGCTTGTCCGCAAGGAATCGCTCGAGCGGTTCCCCGGGCTCGAAGAGCTGCTCAACCGGCTGGCGGGCAAAATCGACGACGAAACGATGCAGCGCCTGAACGCGAAGGTCGATGCCGAAGGGTTGAAAGAGGAAAACGTGGCGAGGGAGTTTCTCGTCGAACAGGGCTTGATCGAAGGGTGATGCGAATCCCCGGACTTCGGGCCGTCCGATCGCGATCGGACGGCCCGGGGTTCGGTTTTTTTATCACGCGGCCTCAACCGGCGCGGGTTCCGCCGGCGTCCGTGCCGCCGTCCGCGAAGCGGGCCGTCTTCGCCGGATGGAGCAGCGCGCCCGCGCGGGGCAGCAGCGCCGCCGAGGCGACGGCGGCGACGACGGCCTTCACGACGTCGCCTCCGATGAAGGGCGTGAAGCCCGCGGCGAGCGCGCCGGCGAAGGACAGATTGTAGACATGCGCCAGCCACGGCACCCCGGCGGGATAGGAGAGGAGCGAGCCGCAGCCCAGGAAGATGAAGAACAGCGCGAGGGTGAACAGGGCGCGGTTCTTCCGGTGCAGCCCGGTCTTCAGCAGCCGGCCGGCGCACCAGCCGACCGCCGCCGCGCAGAACGGAAACGCGAGCAGAAAGCCGCCGGTCGGGCCGAGGAACAAGGAGAGGCCGCCCTGTCCGTGGAGCAGCGGCAGGCCGAGGGCGGTCAGCGCGATGACGAGGCCGATGCTGAGAAAGCCGCCCCGCGCCCCGAGGAACGCGCCGGCCAGCATGACGGCGAGATTCTGCAGCGTGATCGGAACGGGCGAGAACGGCAGCGGAATTTTGACCATGCTCATGACGATGAACAGGGCGGCGAACAGCGCCGTGAAGACGATGCCGCGAATCGGAACATTCATGATTGCAATTTCGCTCCTCAATTGTTAACCTTATTGTGGATTCGTGGTTAACCATTCGCATTGTAGCATGGATCAAGCTGACGGTACAGGGGTTTGATGAAAAAAATGCAATTTCGGTTGAGCGGGGTAAGCGTGCGGCTGGACGACGGGCGGCCGCTGCTCCGGGTGGATCGGCTCGAGATCGCGCCCGGCGAATGGGTGCACGTCGCCGGGCCGAACGGCAGCGGGAAGAGCACGCTGGCGAAGCTGGTCGCGGGCATTCCGGAGGCGGCGGCCGGCGGCGGAGCGCTTGTCACCGGCACGATCAGCCGAGGGTTCGCGGGGGACAGGCCGCTGCCCTTGGTCACGCAGGATCCGGAGGCGGCGATCGCCGGCTCGACGCCCTGGGAAGATCTCGCGCTCACGCTCGAGGCGCGGGGAATCGGCGGGGAAGCGGCGCTGGCCGAGATCGGACGGCTGCTCCGGCTGTGCCGCCTGTGGGAGCGGCGCGATCTTCCGGTGGAGCGGCTGTCCGGCGGGCAGAAGCAGCTGCTCGCCGCCGCGGGCTGCATCGCGTCGGGCGCGCCGCTCCTCGTGTTTGACGAGGCGGCGTCGATGCTCGACAGCGCCGGCCGGGCGCAGGTTCTCGAAGGCGCGCGCCGCCTGCGCGCGGCGGGGACGGCGGTCGTCTGGATCTCCCACGCGGCGGAGGACATCGCCCGGGGGGACCGGGTCGTCGGGCTGCTGGACGGGAAGATCGTCTTCGACGGTGCTGCCGAGGCGTTCTTCCTGCCGGCGGACGGGGAACCGAGCCCTTGCGAGCGGCTGGGCTGCGAGGCGCCGCACGCCGTCCGGACGGCGCTCGCGCTGAGGAGCCGCGGCGTCCGGCTTGATCCGCTGCCGCTGACGCCGGAGGAGCTGGCGCGCGGGCTGGCGGCGTCCGGCGAAGATTCGCCGGACGGGCCGGAGCGGATGCCGGCGGATCTTGAGGACGGGCTCCTGCGCGATGCCGGCGCATGCGGCGGGGTTGCCGGATCCGGCGGCGCGGACGAATGCGCGGGGAGGATCGCCGAAGACTGGCGGATCGACGGGCTGACCGTCCGCGCCGACGGCGAATCGGCCGTGCTGCGAAACGTCTCGGCCGTCTTCCGCGGCGGGCGGATTACGGCCGTCGTCGGACCGAACGGCGCGGGCAAGACGACGCTGCTCGAGACGATGGCCGGGCTGCGCCGCCCGGACGAAGGCGACCTGGCGCTCGGCGGCGTCCCGGTCTGGCGGGGCCGGCGGCCGCGGCGCGACCGGCTGCTCCGATTCGGCCTCGCGATGCAGCGGTCGGAGTCGGCCTGGTTCGCCGACACGGCGCGCGGCGAGCTGCGTTACGCGATGCGCCCGTACGGCGTGCCCGCGGACGGGCGGGAGGCGCGCGCGGAAGCGGCGCTGGTACGGACCGGGCTGCGCGCGGACATGATGGACCGCGCGCCGTGGATGCTGAGCGGCGGCGAGCAGCGCCGCCTGGCCTGGGCTTGCCTCGCGGCGGCGGGCGCGCCGTGGCTGCTCATGGACGAGCCGACGGCCGGGCTCGACGCCGCCGGCACGGCCGCGCTGCGGGAATGGCTTGCGGCCCACCGCGCGGCGGGCGGCGGCGTTGTTCTGGCGACGCACGATCTGGACGCGCTGTGGCCGGTCATCGACGACGTCGTCGTCATCGCCGGCGGCGAAATCCGCGAAGCGGCGCCGGCGGCGGCCTGGGCGCGGGCCGTGCTGGCGGGCGGCAGCGTCATGCCGCCCGGCGCGCTGCCGCAGGCGCTCCGGACCGCCGCGGCGCTGCGGGCGGCCGGCATCGCGCGGGGCATGGCCGCGGCGGCCGCGTCGGCGGCGCCGGCGGAAGCGTCCGCGGAGCCGCGCGGACCGGCTCCGGCCGGCGATGCGGCCGAACCGGCGCAGGCGCCGGAGCCGCCGGCTTCCGCCGGGCCCGGGAAACCGGCCGCCGTCCCGCTCGAGCGGCGGCTCGCCGAACGCGATCCCCGCGCGCTGTGGGCGGCGTATCTGCTTATGGCGTCGGGCGTCCTCGCAATGGACGGGCCGGCGGACACGGCGATCGGCCTCGCCGCGGCCGCCGCGCTCGTCCTGCCCGTCCGCCGGCTGCTCCGCCCGTACCGAGGCGCGATCGTCGGATATCTCGCGCTCGCCGCGGTACTGGCGGCCTTCGCCGGCGTCCGGTTCGCGCCCGGCTTCGCCTGGGACCCGGGACCTGCGCTCGACACGGCATGGCTGATGCTGCGGCTGCTCGCGGTCATGCTGCTCGGCATGCCGCTGCTCGCGCTGGTTACGCCCTACCGGCTGCAGCAGGCCGTGGAGCGGCCGCTCGCCTTCGTCCGTCTGCCCGGGCGGACGGTCCGTGCCGTCGGGCTGGCGGTGTCGCTGTTGTTCCGCTTCATCCCGCTCATGGCGGCGGAATGGGGCCGGTTCGCGCGGATCGGCGTCGCCCGCGGCAAGCATCCGGTGCCGCCGGGCCGCGTTCCGGTCCGGGCGCTGCCCGCGGTGCTCGTGCCGTTCCTGCACGCCATGCTGCAGACGGCCGACCGCGTCGCCGTCACGCTTACGCTGCGCGGGTTCGGAAGCGGCGGGCGGCCGGCCGTCCGGGCGCTGCCGATCCGGTTCACGCGCCGCGACGCGGCGCTCGTCGCCGGCGCCGCGGCCGTCTTCGCGCTGCTGGGCCTGATCGATCTCGCGATTTGAACGGCCGGGTCCCGACGGGCCCCCGGAAAAGCAAAAGGCCGCGCGGCGGGCAACCCCGTTAAGCGCGGCTTCCGCTTCCGGTCCTTACATCAGAACCAGCCGGAACGCAGCACGATGACCAGCAGGATGTAGAGCACCAGAATGACGCCCGTGCTCGTTTTCAGGAAACCGCCGTAACCTCCCGCGTAGCTCATGAATGCTGTCCCTCCCGTATTGTTGTGTGGTGTGATCCGTGATCACAGTTGCAGTCTATGCCCCGGATGGCCGGGGTTTTTGGACGTTTGACCGGCACCGCGGGGATTTGCGCGCACGCCCATCCGGGCGGACGGCGTCCGGATGAATCCGCCCGCCCGGGCCGGCGGCCGCATAGAATTGTCACACTTTGGATACAATTCGGAAGGGCTGTCCGGTAGCGGAGCCCCGGGCGGATCCGCTATAATTTCGTTTAGAAAAGGGGACCCGCGAAAGCGTCCGCGATGGTCCCGAACCCGGGAGTGTTCGCCTGTGACCGTCACCGACGTATCCAAGATTTCCGCCGACCTGTTCATTCTCGGCGTCGTTTTCATCCTGCTCATCTTCTCGCTGCTCAGCCTCGGCATACTCCGCATGTTCCAGCAGCGGTTCCGCGCGGGCTGGATATCGTTCGGAGGCGCCGTTGTCAGCGCGGTCGTCTTCTTCCTCATTCTGGACCGCTGGTATGTCTGAACGCCGCCGCACGCATGCGGCAAGCCGCCCCCGTCGGTCCGGAGCGCAGGCTCCGGCGGCGGGGGCTTTCCGCTTGAACCGTGTCGGGCGTCCTTTTTTCCCGAACAGCGAAACCAAACCGGCCGAAGCGGCGTCTAATACGTTGTGTCCACGGAATCAGAGAGAACGCACGGATAGCGAAGGAGCGGAAGCCCTCATGAAAACCACGGCATTCAAAACCGCCATTGTCCTGTTCATTGTCGCCCTGTTGGTCGTACCCGTCGCGCCCGCCGCGCCCGCCCGTGCCGCGTCGCCGCCGACCGGCGGCTTCAACGTGCTGCAGCTCACCAAGGACAGCGACGTCATGCTGTTCAACGGCGAGGAGATCCGGGCCGCGCAGCCGGTCACGTACAAGGAAGGCTCGGCCTACATCCCGCTGAAAGGGATCGCCTCGGTGTTCGGCTATGCGCTGGCCTACGACGCGAAGACGAAGGAATCGGTCGCGAAGTCGGGCTCGCTGGAGATGCGTTTCAAGGCCGGCAGCCCGTTCATCAAAGTGAACGGGTCCGTCGTGAAAGGCCCGGGTCCGGCCTACGTCCAGAAAGGCTACATGATGGTGCCGCTCCGGATGTGGGCGAATCTGACGAACAGCCGGGTCGAAGTGTCCGGCAAGAAGATCACCATAACCTGGAGCGTCGCCAAGCCGTCCGCCGAGTTCGAAATCGGGCCGGAGGAGATCCGCGCCGGCCAGACGGTGGTCATCTATACGGACAAGGCGAGCCATCCGGCCGGGCTCGCGATCGTGGACGAAGTCTGGGAAGGGCGGTTCGACGTTTTTCCCGAAGCCGGATTGTACACGGTGACGCGCCGGGTGATGGATGAGGCCGGCAACTGGAGCGAACCGTATTCGGTCACCGTCAGCGTGCTGCCGCCGAACCTTCCGCCGGTCGCGGACTTCGCGACCGACAAGACCGTCTACCGGATCGGCGAGACCGTCCGGTACCTGGATTACAGCACGGACGACGAGAACGCGATCGTGCGCCGCGCCTGGACCGGCAACGAACCGGTCTTCTTCGAGCCGGGCGAGAAACGGGTCGAGCTGGAGGTCGAAGACCGGCACGGGCTCGTGCACCGGGTGTCGAAGACGATCACGGTCACGAACGAAGTGCTGTACACGCGGGAAGAGTACAACAAGCTGTTCACCGAAATCGGGGGCAAATTCGAGGTGTCGCCCGGCGAGGCGCTCACCTACGAGCCGGTGGAATACACGTTTACGCGGGACAACGTGCGGCTCGTGAGGAGCAACAGCCCGGAGACGCTGAAGGCGACCGGCATCGCCTATGACACGATCCAGACCGGCTATACGCGGTTCATGATCCACAACCAGAGCGCGCTGCCGTACAACGTCAACCTGTATCTCGTCGCCACCAACTTCAACGGCGCGTCGGTGGACGTCACGTACGGCGCCTACGGCATCGGCGGACCGACCACGTCGCTGTCGACCGTGAGCAAATTGACGACGGTCCGCTATCTGGAATCGGTCAGCCGCGGCGTCCGGGGCGAGACGGTGCGCCTCCGCCCGAAGCAGTCCGCCGTCCTGCTCGCCGACCAGCTGTCCGCCGTGCCGATCAAGCCGAACCAGGTGTTCTCCGCCTACGCGGACGTCTACTCGACCGGCGATATCCGATACCGCATCGTCGTCGTGCCGCAAGGCGTCGATCCGCTCGAGGCGCTCGAGTCGCTGCCGCTGCTGGAGCGCGACGGCGTGCATGTGCGCGGCTCGTTCGACTACACCGACCGCAGCATCACGATCGAAGAGCAGCTCGGGCGGACGAAGCAGCGGCTTATTTTCGGCGACGGAAAATACGACCCGTACCTGTACGGCATCGACGACGGCACGGGGTGGAACGAGCTCAACCTCGGGAACTACGGCGTGCTCTACCGGATGAGGCTCCATGTCGCGCCGCGCACGCTCATTACGCTCAACGCGCGGGGCGGCCACTATTCGGGGGCGTTCGTCGTGAACGGCCGGGTCGTCGAGGTGACGAAGGGCAGCATTCTGAAGCATCAGGGGGAAGTGTGCGTGCTGTACCGGACCGGCGACTACGCCGAGTCGGTCGAAATCCTGTTCACGCCGGCGAACGGCAGCAATCTGCCGATCACCCTCCTGTTCGAGCCGCTGCCGGAGCATCGGACGTAAGGCGCGGGTTTGACGAGGCGGCCGTTTTCGGGCATGATGGAAGGGAACAAACCTTCCGGAGGTCGGACCATTGGATACGGATGACATCATTCGGATGATGGCGAGCCAGGGACTGCGCATCACGGACCAGCGGCGGACGCTGGCGAGGCTGTTCGCCGACACGCCCGGTTATCTGTCGCCGAAGGACGTCTACGACTACATGGGGCGCTTCTATCCGGGCCTCTCCTTCGACACCGTCTACCGCAATCTGCGGCTGCTCGACGAGCTGGGCGTGCTCGAACAGGTCGTTTTCGAAGACGGCGTGAAGTTCAAGCTGCACTGCCGCGAACACGACCACCATCACCATCTGATCTGTCTGCATTGCGGCAAGACGTACCCGCTGACCCATTGTCCGATGGATGCGACGGTCGTGCCCGACGACTTTGTCATCGTCAAGCACAAGTTCGAAGTGTTCGGCTACTGCGGCGCCTGCGCGAACACCGGGCAGGCGGCGGAAAGCCGCTGACGGCCGGGAGGGTGCGGACGTGCGCGCGCTGCTGAAGGCGGGCATCCGGTTCTACCGCCGCTTCATCTCGCCGCTCAAGCCGCCGACCTGCCGCTTCCATCCGACCTGTTCGCAATACGCGCTCGAGGCGATCGAAGCGCACGGCGCGCTGCGCGGCAGCTGGCTGGCGATCCGGCGCATCCTGCGCTGTCATCCGTTCCATCCGGGCGGCATCGATCCCGTTCCGCCGCCGAAGCGGCCGCCGGCTTGACAAGGGCGGCCGCAATCCGTTAGGATAATGGACAATCCTTGCCATATCCATAAGCCGTTCCGATGAAGGGATGAGTACGGGGATGCCGCCCATTCCAGAGAGCCGGGAACGCTGCGAACCGGCATGGCGCGGGCTCCGGAAGATGGTCCCGGAGGATTCCGCTTCGAACGGCGCACGGCCCCGCGGGCCGGTTCCGCGCCGCGAGGGGCGGACGTGCCCCGCGTTAAGGGAACAGTCTGCGGTTTGCAGGCGCAAGCGAGCTTCCGGTGTTGCCGACGGGCGGGCCGGGAGGAAAATGGGTGGTACCACGTGAGCGTGAGGCTCTCGTCCCATGGCGGGCGGGGGCTTTTTTGCATGCATGAGGAAGTCCATGACAGGAGGGCTACGGAATGTCGAATGCGGACAAAACGTTCTACATCACGACACCC
>Ga0310826_101560_pt1 | contig 10759 bp, 9 predicted proteins | sample WT_ome_FD_201306 | JGI IMG/M metagenome (GOLD analysis project Ga0310826, IMG submission 201306) | Sorghum-adapted microbial communities enriched on wild type (WT) sorghum from Joint BioEnergy Institute, Emeryville, California, United... ... | reverse complement strand
CGTTCCGGCTGGGGCGCGGATTTCAACCATGCGGTCAACTTCGTATACGATTTGCTGCACTCCACTTCCGGAAACAACGATGGACGCTACAAAAACATGCAAGTCGACGATCTGATCAATTCGGCGTTGGCAACCTCCAATGACAAAGAGGCCATCGACAAACTGGCGCAGGCGGAAAGAATCGCGATCGCGGAAGATATGGAAGTGTTGCCGATCTATTACTACACGACGGTCATGATGGTGAAGCCCGGCTTTGTGAATGTCGCCTCGGATTTCGGCGGCCAACTCTCCTGGATCTACGGCGACAAGCAATAAAGCAATAATCGAATCGATTTTGTTCATGATGCAAAAGGGTATATATACCCGCTATATATACCCTTTTGAATTTTTTACTATACCCAAAAGGGTCGTGATGGTACCGATGATTCGATTTATTGTGCAAAAACTCGTCTTTATGATTGTGTCGCTGTACGTACTCGTGACCGCGACTTTCGTGCTCATGAATGCGGTTCCAGGAAGTCCCCTGCAAAGAGAGAAGGCGACCACTCCCCAGATTCAGGCGAATCTGGAGGCCCACTACGGTCTGGACAAACCGCTGATCCAGCAATATGGCATTTATCTCAAAAATCTGCTGAAATTCGACCTCGGCATTTCAATGAAAAAGCGCTTTTATTCCGTCAACAAAATCATCGCCGATTCCTTCGGGTATTCGCTGCGGCTCGGCATCGTTTCGGTCATTACCTCGGTCGTTGCAGGCTGCGTGCTGGGAATTATTGCCGCCCTGCATCACCGGAAGTTTCTGGACCATCTGGCGATGGTGCTGGCGGTGATTGGACTCGCCATTCCCAGTATGGTAATGGCGCCGCTCTTGCAATACCTGTTAGCCGTGAAAATCCGCCTGTTTTCGGTTGCGGGGCTGGATAGTCCGCTGGATTACGTGCTTCCGACGATCGCGCTGTCTTCCGTTTCCATCGCATACATCGCCCGGCTGATTCGCACCACCATGACCGAGGTGCTGCACGCCGATTTCATCCGGACGGCGAAAGCCAAAGGCCTCCCCGGGCATCTGATCGTCTGGCGGCACGCCCTTCGCAATTCGATGCTGCCTGTCGTCACGTATTTGGGCTATTTGATCGCGGGTGTCATTACCGGTTCCGTCGTCATCGAAGTGATCTTCGCGATTCCCGGCATGGGCAAGTTCTTCGTCCAAAGCGTCGTCGATCGGGATTACCCGCTGATCATGGGGATCACGGTGTTCTACGCCGTCTTGCTGATGGTATGCCGATTCCTGGCGGACATCGCATATGCGTTGGTGGACCCGCGGTTGAGAAACTTTAAGAAAAAGGTGGCGTGATCCAAACGTGCGCATCGAAGGCAATACCAACACCGTCACGCAGGCGAACGTCGATCTGTTTGCGCCCATCGGGCGCAATCCGTCCGGAAGCGAACGCATCGAGCGGAAAAGCATGTCCGCCTGGCAGCATATCCGTTATCGCCTGTTCAGCAACAAGCTGGCGATGACCGGCCTTGTCATCATCACCCTGATCGTTTTGATGGCCATTTTTGTTCCTTTGCTCTCGCCCCACAACCATTACACCAACAACCTGGAAAACACGAACCAGCCGCCGAGCTGGGAGCATTGGTTCGGAACCGACGACCTCGGGCGGGACATGTTCGTGCGAACGTGGAAAGGCGCGCAAGTGTCCCTGTTCGTCGGCGTCGCGGCCGCTTTGATCGATCTGGCGATCGGCGTCGTCTACGGCGGCATCATGGGATATTACGGCGGAAAAGTGGACGAAGTGATGAACCGGATTGCGGAAATCTTGTACGCGATACCGTATTTGCTCGTCGTGATCATGCTGCTGGTGGTGATGGAACCAAGCCTGACCACCATCATCGTGGCCATGTCCATTACCGGTTGGATCAACATGGCTTGGATCGTGCGCGGGCAAATCATGCAGCTCAAAAACCAGGAATACGCGCTGGCCCCCCGGTCGCTCGGAGCGAGCAACATGCGCATCCTGTTCCGGCACCTGATCCCGAACGCCATGGGGCCGATTTTTGTGACCCTGACCCTCTCCGTTCCCGGCGCAATCTTCACCGAAGCGTTTCTCAGTTTCCTGGGATTGGGCGTCCAGTCACCCGTCGCTTCCTGGGGGACGATGCTGAATGACGGGATCAACGCGCTCACGGTTTATCCGTGGCGGGAATTGTTTCCGGCTCTGTGTCTGGGCTTGACGATGTTTGCCTTCAATGTATTCGGAGACGGACTGCGGGACGCGTTCGACCCGGTCATGCGGAAATCGTAACGGACAGGAGATGCGGTCATGACAAACACGATTTTGGATGTGCGCGATTTGCGCGTTTCGTTTGAGGTATACGGCGGTGAAGTCGAGGCGGTGCGGGGCGTCAGCTTCCAGGTGAAGGAAGGGGAAGCGATTGCGATCGTCGGCGAATCCGGCTCCGGCAAAAGCGTCACTGCGCAAGCGATCATGCGCCTGATTGCCACGCCGCCGGGAAAATATAAAAGCGGTTCCGTGATCTTCGAGGGAAGAGATTTGCTGACCATCTCCGAGAAAGAGATGCAGGAAGTGCGCGGCAACAAGATCGGCATGATCTTCCAGGACCCGATGACATCGCTGAATCCGACGATGACGATTGGGAATCAGATCATGGAAGGGTTGACCCGGCACCAGCGTCTGGGCAAATCCGCAGCGAAAGCGCGGGCGTTCGAATTGCTCGAGATGGTCGGCATTCCCGATCCGAATACGCGGATGAAGCAATACCCGCATGAAATGTCCGGCGGCATGCGCCAGCGGGTCATCATCGCCATCGCGCTCGCCTGCAACCCGGCACTGCTCATCGCCGACGAGCCGACGACCGCGCTGGATGTGACGATTCAGGCTCAGATTTTGCAGCTCATGAAGGAGCTTCAGCAAAAAACCAAATCATCGATCATTCTGATCACGCACGATCTGGGGATCGTGGTCGATCTGTGCGACCGCGTGATCGTCATGTACGCGGGACAAATTGTGGAAACGGGAACCAAGTGGGAGATTTTCCGAAATCCGCAACATCCGTACACGAAAGGCCTGCTCAAGTCGCTGCCGCGGCTCGACCAGGCGAAAGACGAACCGCTCGTTCCGATTTACGGAACGCCGCCCGACATGATCCAGCCTCCGCAAGGCTGCGGGTTCTGCAGCCGGTGCGAAGCGGCCATGCGCATTTGCGAACAGCAAGACCCGGATTGGACCGCGATCAGCGAAACCCAGAAAGTGCGGTGCTGGCTGCAGTCCGCCGGTGAAAAAGCGCCGGCGGTGATCAGCGGGAAGGAGGCGGGCGCATGAGCCAGCCGTTTATCGAAGTCCAGGGCTTGACCAAATATTTCCACGTGGGAAGGCGCCGGGTGCTCAAAGCGGTGGACGGGATCCATTTCACCGTTCAAAAAGGCGAGACGCTGGGATTGGTCGGCGAATCCGGCTGCGGCAAGACGACCGCCGGCCGCACGGTCATCCGCCTGTACGAACCGACGTCCGGGAGCGTGGTGATCGACGGCACGGATGTCACGAAACTGTCGCGATCCAAGTTGAAAGCCTTCCGCCGCAAGATGCAAATGATTTTCCAGGACCCGTACGCCTCGCTCAATTCGAGGATGACCGTCCTGGACATCATCGGCGAAGCCCTTGATATACACGGTCTGGCGAAAAGCCGGGCCGATCGGAGATACAAAGTGGAACAGCTGCTGGAGCTCGTCGGACTCAGCTCCGAGCACGCTTCACGGTATCCCCACGAATTTTCGGGCGGACAGCGGCAGCGGATCGGCATCACCCGGGCGCTCGCGGTCGAGCCGGAGTTTATCGTATGCGACGAGCCGATCTCCGCGCTCGACGTGTCCATTCAGGCGCAGATCGTGAATTTGCTGATCGACCTGCAGAAAAAGATGGGGCTGACCTACTTGTTCGTCGCCCACGATCTGGCGATGGTCAAGTACGTCAGCGACCGCATCGCCGTCATGTATCTGGGCAAAATCGTGGAATTGGCGCGCAGCGAAGATCTGTATGACCGGCCGCGGCATCCTTACACCCAAGCGCTGCTGTCCGCCATCCCGATTCCGGATCCCGATACCGAAGCGAAGAAGGAACGCATCATCTTGCAGGGGGAGATCCCCAATCCGATGAATCCGCCGAGCGGCTGTCCGTTCCGGACGCGTTGTCCCCACGCGATGGAGCGCTGCGCGGAGGAAGCGCCCGCGTTTCGCGAAGTCCAGCCGGGGCACTGGGCAGCATGCCATTTGCACGACTGATCGGCGAAATCCGATAAGGTCTCACAGCGAAAAACGCCAAACCGTAGTATGCCCGGTTTGGCGTTCCGACTTGCGCCCGAAGCGGCCGTCAGAACAGGACGGGGACCTCGACGAGATCCTGGATGCTGCCGTCCCGCGCGCTGCGCGTGTACACCTGGATCGCGCCCGACGGCGTGCCCGGCGCCGTGTCGAAGGCGAGCGGCGCGCTGAAGGCGCCGAACGCCGGCGCTCCCTCCGCCGCCGTGACCGCCCGCTCGCGCGCGACGATCCGGCCGGCGTCGTCCCGGATCCGGTACAGCACGTTCGCCTCGAACGCGCGGGCGCTGCCCGAGAGCGGCGTGCCCGCGGCGACGCGCGAACCGGGCAGCGGCCGGAAGACGACGATGTTGGTCGACGACGGCAGCGGAATGACGAGCTTGTAGCCGGGATAGAGCACGTTCGGCGAGAAGCCGGGGCGGCCTGCGTTCGTGCGCGTCAGTTCGCTCAACGAAGCGCCGAACCGGCGGCCGATCCGCCAGAGCGTATCGCCCGGCTCGACCTCGTACACGAAGGCGGGGATGTAGACGAGTTGCGCGACCCGGAGAAGGTCCGGTTGCTCCATCCGGTTCAGCGCCGCCAGCATGTCGACGCCGGCGGAATAGCGCTCGGCCAGCCGGAACAGCGTATCCCCCTCCGTCACCTGATGGAACACGGCGCTCTCCTGCGAGGTGCCCGGCACGCGGACGAGCAGTTTCTGTCCCGGATAGATGAGGCCGGGGTCCGTGACCGGCGGGTACAGCGCGTTCGACCGCTCGAGGTCGGCCAGGGACGAGCCGAACCGGTTCGCGATCGAGTAGGGCGAGTCGCCCGGCCGGACGGTATACACCGCATGGGTGCCCGGTGATATCGGCATGATGGGGCCCTCCTGTCGGATGGGTTTTTTCCCATCCTATGCGGGCACCCATGGATAAGTGCCTAGTCCGGGGCGACGGAGAGCCGCGCGGCCGCCGGCGCCCGCTCCGGCGCGGATTCCCGCGGCGGTTCGGCTGCCGCGAGGGCGAGCCGCGTCAGCCGTTCGTAATGTTTGTACAGCGCGTGGAACTTGCCGCTGTACGAGCGGCTCCACGGCTTCTTCTTGCCGCAGAAATGGAGGATGACGGTGCGGTTGATGACATAGTCCATGTCGCACTGGCCGTTCGTCTTCAGCTTGTAGTACAGGTAGAAGCGGGCGTCATAGTTGTAGAGCGTCTCGTCCAGCGGTTTGATTTTTTTCGAATAGAGGGCGTTCAGGATGTCCTGGTCGGGCATAACGAGCCGCGAGCGGTTTTTCTCGACGAACTGATAAATGAGGTCCTCCCGGATTTGCTCCCGGTGCAGCCCGATGTTCATCAGCAGCACGCCCGAGTTGTAGTAGTAGTCGATGTCGTAGGGCATCAGCCGGATGCGGTTGATCTCCTTGACGGAAAATTTGTCGTGGTAGCACGCGGCGTAGAGCCAGCCGTCCAGATCCGTCTCGTAGAGCGGCCGTACGGGATTGAGCACGAGGATGTCCGGATCGAGATACAGGATGCGGTCGACCCCGGCGGGCAGGAAGCGGTGCGCGAGCAGCCGGTAGTACATTTCCTTCGTGTAATGCATGAGCACCGGCGCGTCTTCGAACGCGTCCCCGTCCACGCGGATGATCTCCAGCCGGCTGCCGTGCCGCGCGACATAGGCGCCGAGCCGCTCCAGCGAGGCGTCGTCGATGCTCGAATGCATGAGCCAGATCGTGAACCGTTCGTCCGGATTGTTCAGGAAGAGCGAAGTGAGCATCGTCGTCAGCGGCCCGAGATAGCTGGCGTTGAGCGTGACGAGAATGTTCATGTCGTTCAGTCCCCCAGTCTTTGAACACCGCGGCGCGCGCGTGAAGCAAGCCGATCGGCGGTGATCCACAGCGACACCGCGAGGACAAACTCGAACAGATTGTGCAGGGACGGAATGCCGGCGAGCGGAGCCAGGGCTCCGCCGAACAGCATGGCGAACGTTCCCGCGAGCAAGGCGGACGGCCCGCCGCGCCGGAACACGATCCATCCGGCGATGAGCAGCGCGCACATGACAACGGCGATCATCCAGGCGCCGGCCGGCGATCGCCCGACCGGCTCATAGGTCAGGATGCCGTGCTCGACCGCCGGCTTCAGGGCGAGGCGGGACACCGAAGCCATAAGCTCCAGGACGATCAGGCCGGCCGTCGCGAGCAGCGCGCCCAGCCAGACCGACGGGCGGTTCGCCCACGCCGCGCCGGTCTGCCGCACGAACGCCAGCGAGGCGGGCACGAGGAGCGGGGTGACACAGGCGTGCAGCCAGAACCGGCTGTGATGCGCACGCTCGAATCCTTCGCCCGGTCCGAGCCACGCGCCGGCGGCGAGCACGAGATTGTCCCAGAGCAGCGCGGCGGTGACCGCGAGCAGCATGAGGCCGAGCCCCGGGGAAGCGTCCCGGCGCAGGACGGCGATCCCGTAAGCGAGCAGCGCCGCGTAGGCGGCGGCGAGCAGCGGATGCAGGAATGCGTTCATCGGCCGCACCTTCCATGACGGGATTGTCGTGGGTGTCGTTCTCCTCATCATGGCCCCGCCGGCCCGCGGATATACCGTGAGCCCCGCAAAATATGCGAAAATGCCAAGACCGCGCGCTTCTCCGGCATATCCCGCAACTGCCGGACACGGGAACCCGTGCGGGCGCGAATGCGTTTCCAACCGTATTATACCATACGCCTGCGGAATCACGGTCCGAACGACCCATGCGCCGCGAACATAAAGAAGGCAAACCGCGGCGGTCGTTTCGACCGTCACGGTCTGCCTTCAGGATATGGCGCGCGCGCTCAGCTCGTCGCGGTGGATGCGTACGGGCGCGCGGCGGGATGCGCGACGCGGTCCAGTCCGAGCGTCTTCGCCGTCTCTTCGTGCAGCTCGCGGACGAGGTCCGGATTCCCGGACAGCTTGATCCCGTAGGACGGCACCATCTCGCCGATCTTCTCCCGCCAGCCGTCCAGCTGCTTCGGGAAGCAGCGCCGGATCACTTCCAGCATGATCGCGACGGCGGTGGAAGCGCCCGGGGACGCGCCCAGCAGCGCCGCGACCGAACCGTCGGCCGCGCTGATCACCTCGGTGCCGAACTGCAGCGTGCCCCGGCCGCCGGCTTCCGTATCCTTGATGATCTGCACGCGCTGGCCGGCGACGATCAGATCCCAGTCCTCGCCCCGCGCGTGCGGGACGAACTGCCGCAGCTCCTCGACGCGCTGTTCCTTCGTCAACATGAGCTGCTTGATCAGGTACGCCGTCAGCGACATGTTCTTGACCCCCGCCGCGATCATCGTGACGAGGTTGTGCGGTTTGACGGATTTCAGCAGATCGAGATTCGACCCGTATTTCAGGAACTTCGGCGTGAAGCCCGCGAACGGACCGAAGAGCAGCGACGGCTTGCCGTCGATGAACCGCGTGTCGAGGTGCGGCACCGACATCGGCGGAGCGCCGATCGCCGCCTTGCCGTACACCTTCGCGTAGTGCCGCTCGGCCAGCTCCGGATTCCGGCAGACCATGAACAGGCCGCTGACCGGGAAGCCGCCGATGCCCCGGCCTTCGGCGATGCCGGATTTCTGCAGCAGATGGAGGCTGCCGCCGCCCGCGCCGATGAACACGAACGGAGCCGTGTATCGCTCGGCGGCGCCGGTCTGCGCATTCCGCACCTTCAGTTCCCATGCGCCGCCCGTCCGCTTCATGTCCTCGACATGGCGATGGTACAGCAGTTCCGCGCCCCGTTCCTTCAGATGGCCGAACAGCATGCGCGTCAGCGCGCCGAAGTTGACGTCCGTCCCCGACTCGATCCGGGTCGCCGCGATCGGCCGGTCAATCTTGCGGTTCTCCATCATGAGCGGAATCCATTCCGCCAGCTTGTCCGGGTCGTCGGAAAATGCCATGCCTTCAAACAGCGGATTCTTCGCCATCGCCTCGAACCGCTTCCTCAGGAAGGCGACGTCCTTCTCGCCCTGCACGAAGCTCATGTGGGGCACCGGCATGATGAACTTCTGCGGGTCGCGAATGAGGCCGCGCCGCACGAGGTACGCCCAGAACTGCCGCGAGAGCTGGAACTCCTCGTTGACCTTGATCGCCTTGCTGATGTCGATCGAGCCGTCCGCCTTCTCGGTCGTATAGTTAAGCTCGCACAGCGAGGCGTGGCCCGTGCCCGCGTTGTTCCATTCGTTCGAGCTCTCCTCGCCCGGCTGCGAGCGCCGTTCGAGCACCAGGATGTCCCAGTCCGGCGCGAGTTCCTTGAGGATCGTGCCGAGCGTCGCGCTCATGATGCCCGCGCCGATCAAGATGACATCCGCGCGATTCTGTCTGTCACCCATGGTTGATCGTCTCCAACCTTTCCGATTTTGCGATTTACGGACACACAATTCAGGCGCCGCAGCAAGCCGGGGCGCCGAATATGTCTCGCTTCGTCTCCGAGTCTCGTCGTTCTCCCCTAGTGTAGCATTATTGGTTTCAGATTGAAAGACAAAGAAAAAAGCTGCACATCCAAAGATGAACAGCGGAATGCGGCGGTCCGGCGGCGGTGATTTGGCCGCTCTGCCGCCGTCCACGGCCGGTCGACGTGATGTTGATGGATGTCGGGGATGAGAGCCGTCCCTCCAGCGAAACATCATGCCGTTCGAACAGGATCTACCGCCGGATCAGCGGCTTTCGCGGCTGAAGATGATGCCGCTTTCCTGCCTGAAACCGGGAGGAACCAATAAAGGACATCCCCTCCGCGAACCGCGGATCGGATGTCCTTCCGTTTGCCGCCGGAACCGTCAATGCTGCTCCGCCTTGCGGGCGGCCGGCTTGTTCGCGGGCGAGAACCAGCCGAGCAGCGCGATCGCGACGAGCACGCCGTAGAAGATGACGGTCCACATCGTGCTGTGCGGGAAATCATGGTCCAGCACGCCGATGTCGTGATGGGCCAGGGTGATGACGCCGAGCTTCACGCCGACCCAGGCGACGATGGCATACGCCGTCGTCTCCAACGCGGGGCGTTTCGCGAGCAGCTTGATGAACCAGCCGGCGGCGTATTTGATCAGGATCAGGCCTGCGATGCCGCCCAGCACCACGACGGCGAACTTGGCCGCGTCCATGCCGCCGAAGTCGCCGAACGGCGAATCCGGCAGACCGAGCGCGAGCGCCACCGCGGCGAGGATGGAGTCGATCGCGAAGGCGAGGTCGGCCAGCGCGATCTTGCCGACCGTGCCCCAGAAGCCCTTCGCAGACGGCTCCTTCTCTTCCTTCTTGTGCGCGTCCTTCTTTCCGAAGCGGGCCTGGATCACATGCTTGAGCCCGAGATACAGCAGATACGCGGCGCCGATCGCCTGCACCTGCCACACGTTCGCGATGAACGAGATCGCGAACAGGGCGGCGAACCGGAAGACGAAGGCCATGAGGATACCGTAGTTGATCGCCTTGGTCTTCTGGTTGTCCGGCAGATGCTTCGCGATGACGGCAAGCACGAGCGCGTTGTCGGCCGACAGCAACCCTTCAAGGCCGACCAGGATCAGCAGCGCCCACGCGTATTCCAACCAAATGTCCAACGAAACGTTCCTCCTTCGTCACTCGGCTGCGCAGAACATTTCCGGGCGGCGGCCGTCATGCCGGGTTCCCTGCCGCCATTCTGCGGGAAAACTGACATTCTTTTTATACGGTTTCCTGCCGCGCGCGTTTCTTGCATTTCGGGTCAGGCGCCGCCTTCCCGCCGCCGGAGCAATCGGTTCAGCCGTTCCGTCGCAAGCAGCATGGCCGCCGCCATCAGGACCATGTACAGCGGGAAAAGCCCGATCGTCACGTGCCCGGCCAACCATCCGAACAGCGGCGGCAGCAAGGCGGCACCCGTGTAGGCGGTCGCCATTTGCCAGCCCATGATCCGTCCGGCGTGGGCCTCGCCGAACCGGACGGGCGTCTCGTGCAGCATGCTCGGGAAAATCGGCGCGAGGCCCAATCCGGTAATCAGGAAGCCGGCGAGCGAGAACGCCGGCGGCAACGGCAGCAGCAGGAGCAGCGTGCCGGCCAGCGTGATGATCTCGCCCGCCCGGATCAGCGTCCGGCTGCTGTACTTGAACGTAACGAATCCGTTAATGAGCCTGCCGATCGTGATTCCCCCGAAGTAGATCGAGATCCACATCGCCGCGTCGTCCGCCGAAACGCCTTTTGCATTGACCAGATAGCTGCTGCCCCACAGGCCGGCCGTCACCTCCACGCCGCAGTAGAACAGGAACGTCCCGAGCGCATACTTGACGCCGGCCGCGTTCTTCAGCTTCCCGTCCCCGCCCGCTGACGCGTCCGCCGCCACGGCTTGTCCTTCGCCGGACCGCTGCTTCACCATCCGCTTCCACAGCGGGAGCGACATAAGCAGCAGCGCCGCGATTCCGGACTGGATGATGCCGATCGTCAGGTATCCGTCTCTCCAGGCGCC
>Ga0310826_101555_pt1 | contig 10794 bp, 11 predicted proteins | sample WT_ome_FD_201306 | JGI IMG/M metagenome (GOLD analysis project Ga0310826, IMG submission 201306) | Sorghum-adapted microbial communities enriched on wild type (WT) sorghum from Joint BioEnergy Institute, Emeryville, California, United... ... | reverse complement strand
TGAACATATCCCTGTCAAGTAGACAGTGTGAAAAATACCCACCTTCTTCAGCTGCTTGTTAGGATAGTGGAATGAGGAAACGTTGTCAAGGAAAGCACTTGACAACGTCTCCTTCATTCCACTTCATCGTTGGCAAGCTGAAGAAGGAGACATTCTCAGCCGTTCGTCTGCTAGGCTGCTTAGGCAATTCGGTATTCCACTGGGCTGAGGTAGTCTAGTTTTTTCTGGCACCGTTCATAATTATAAAAATACATGTACTGATCGATCGCCTCGATCATTTCCTCTTCCGTTTCAAAGGTGGGAAGGTCCACCATTTCCGATTTCAAATGCCCGAAAAAATTTTCCATGCAGGCATTGTCTAAACAGTTTCCTCTTCTAGACATACTAGGAATGATATGATGAGCCTTCAGCAGTTGATGGTACTGGCGGGATGTGTACTGGGAGCCTTGATCGCTATGGAGAAGGACTCCTCGCGCATCCCGTTTTTTGATGGCATCCTTGACAGTTTCGATCACCAATTTTAAGTCATTCGAACGACTGATGCGATACGCAATGATTTCATTGTTGTACAGATCTTTAATAGCAGACAGATACAAATAGGTTCCTTGAAATGGCACATAGGTAATATCCGTCACCCATTTTTGGTTGGCTGCAGTGGCCACAAAATCACGGTTTAACACGTTCGACGCTACGATATTCTCCTTTCCCGCTTTATACTTCGGCTTTTTTCGACGGATTTTGGCCTGAACCCCCAACTCTTTCATCAGTCGGTACACTCGCTTATGATTCACGGTCTTCCCATAATTTCGTTTTATCCATGCTTTCACGCGGTAGTATCCATAGATCCCATTGACCTTTTGATGGCATTCGAGGATCATTTGTTTGATTTGTTCATTTTCCTTTTGCTTCTCTGTGACGATTCCCTGCTGGTTCATCCATCGATAGTATCCACTTCTTGACACACCGGCCAGTTGGCATAGCCAGGCAATCGGATAGGTGTTGGATAACTCCTGAATGATCGAGAACCGCTCTTTCGGTTTCACCTCCTTGCCAGCTCTCGTAACTTTTTTAAATAATCATTCTCTGCTTTCAGTCTTCGATTCTCTTCCTCTAAACTGCACTCTTTTTTTCGAGGCCTTCCCTTGAATGGAGACTTGGATGTCCCGCGCCGTTCTTCGAGCCCTTTTAGACCATGTTCATGGTAACGTTTTACCCAAAGTCTGATCGTTTTCGTGCAGGGAATCCCTAACTCTTGGCATATCCGCTTATATCCCCATCCTTCTTCGATGTACATCTGGACAGCCCTCCATTTAAACTCCACGGAATAAGTGGTCTTCCCTTTCGGTGTTTGCTTGGTCTCGAACATAAACAAATCCCTCCAGTGTTTTTACTGACAGTATGGGCATTTTCCCAACTGTCTACACTAGAGGGATAATATCAATTCCTCAGCGGATTTTTTTATAAATATCAATCATTTCCTTCACCAGTTCCGAGATCGTTTCGGCACTCATCAGCTGGTCTTCCGCATGCATGATGATCAGGGAAAAATCCAGCTTCGTTCCGGAAGCTTCCTTTTGAATTAATGTGGTGTGTACCCGGTGGCCTTCAATAAAATATTTCTTGGATTCTTCGAGTTTCTTTTCCGCCAATTGGAAATTTCCTTCTTTGGCGGCATAAAGGGCCTCAAGAACCAGGCTTTTTGCACTCCCCACATTGCTGATGATTTGAAAGGCGATCGATTCAATGCTTTCATTTTCATTCGTCATTCTTGATAATCCTTCCTCTATTTATGGATTCCTTTCGCTTGGGGAATCATCCGATCCAAAGAGATTGGAAACATACTGAACATGAAAAACTGAACTTTAATAAATGAATTTTTTCACAATGAATGAAAGGGGTGGCCGCGGGGTTGAACACGCCAAAGATTTTGTTCAACCCCTCCGAAAGAAGAGGCGACCACAAAATGCCCTCCGGATAAAGAAAACAATTCCAGAACCCTTTTTCATTCCGGGATTCTGCAGTGTTTCCTCGGAAGGACTACTTATTTTTTTCAATCAGTTCCAAGGCTTTTTCCAGAACCTTTTCCCCGTTCATCAATCCATAATCCCGCATATCAATCGAATCAACAGGGATATTTTTGTCCTTCAACTTTGATTCAAATTGGGCCCTCATATATTTCACCTGCGGCCCGAGCAACAGCAAATCAATTTTTTTCTTGGATAGCACTTCATCGACTTCCGAGGCGGAAACCGCGAAGATATCGGTATCTATATTCTTCTTTTCAGCAGCAGCTTTCATTTTCGTAACTAATAAACTCGTACTCATACCTGCCGAGCAAACCAGCATAATGGTGACCATATCCATACCTCCTAAATGTGATCTTTCATTTCCACCTTAGCAAAACCATCCGGTTTTATAAAGAGAGACGGAACGTCGACCAGGGTTTGAGATAATCGACCAGAAAAACCGCTTCCTCCTTCAAATGGCCGACGATATTCCGATCGCCATCGTTTTCCATTTCTTTAAGGGCAATATGCAATTCTCCTTTATATTGGCCGAGTTTGTCATTGCAGATGACGAGATCTCCCTTCTGGATGGTTTCCGTATGATGGGGGTGAATACTTTCCTTTTTATACTTTACCCGCGGCTGGGTCGACCGAACCATGTATTCCGAACGGTCTCCCCTGTATAAATGAATTTCATCCAATACAATTTTTCTCTCAATTTCAGAAATATCCTCAAATAATTCAACCGGGAGAATCGGATGAGGACTGAAATAAGCTGCGGACATCGCTTTCAATTCTTCTTCGCTGGCAAAGGCATTCCCGATGATTAAGTCATCAATCGTCCCCATCAGCCGGTAATGGGTGACCTGCGTTTCAATCGGCAGGAAGCGATGCTGTTCCAGTGTGCAGAGTCCGCTTTGAACGGGCCACGGCCCAAGCTTTCCGGTTTGGGAAGTGACAAAGGCGGCCGTATGAATATGATGTTTATTAAACAATGCGGTTGTTTCTTCAAAATGGGCCTGTGAAAGACCCGTATATTTCTGAGGATAAAAATTATGGGAAGCGTACAGATTCTCTATGTCCGGCTGATAACTTAAGATATTTTCAATATATCTGGTGCCACTGCTCATATTCACTTCAATTTTCAAATCATAGTCATTCTTCGTCATCAGAGCCTCTTCCAGGCCGGAAAAACCGATATCCAGGCGGAGTCCGGAAGCTCCCAGATCCTTAAAAAACTTAAGATCATCATAACTCACCTTCAATTGTTTAAAAAGGCCGGGATTGATGTCCAGAATGGTTGCCATTCCCAGGGAATTGCCATATTCGATGATGGTTTTGAAATAACGGATGACTTCGTCCGCATCCCCTTCGATTTCCAAAAGGCTTGTGAAGATTCTGGTAAACCCATATTTTCTGGCGAGTTCAAGATAACGTTTATTATCTTCCAGCGTACTTTTCATCGGGTAAATCGAAACACCAAGTTTTCCCATGACAATCCTCCTGTTTCTGCTTACTGGCAAATACCCCGGAACGGTCAATTTTCATCTTTTATCCATTCATGAAGGGATCGCGTATCTTCCGGAGTCCGGAAAATGCAAATAGGCACCGACTTTATTCAGACTGTTCTTCTTTCCCATAGGACTGCTCTATCTGCTTCAGCATCTCGAAAAATCTTCTTTTTCGCAATTTCGACCAGATCATTCCGACGAATGCATCATTAATCTTTTGCAAATATCCATAGGATTCCATTGTTTCCTGATACCGCAATTCGCAGCTGTTTTCCGAAAGTGGGTGGAATTCATAGGAAACCAGAAACTCATTTTTGTTGGTCAGAGTCCGGTAACGGTATAATTTATTTTTCTCCAAGTCCTCAATGCGGATGGTTGCCCTCGCATTTTTCGAAAAGGTTTTTATATATTCAAAACCCTTCAGTTGTTTTTCAGATACATTTTTTCCGGTTTGTGAGCGGATCTCCGCCAAAACCGATCTGATGATCGTTTTGTACAAATATTCCGCCGGAACCGCCATTTGCCTTACGATTTCCACGGGAATCACCCACTTTTCTTTTCTCGCTTCTTCATTTTATAAAAATTGACCGCGCCTATGATTATGAATATCAGTGCTACAGCAATCACCGGCAGGTTATATTCCCCGGTCCGGGCATTGGCATTCAGCATGATAAGCAGGCATCCCAAACTGATCAAAAACAAGTTCCAACTCTGCAAAGGAACCCCCCTCTTTTAAAAAAGGATCCAGGGCAAAAGATGATCATCTTTCCATTTCATTTCAGGGGTGATTGCCCTGGATCCGGCAAAATGCGCAAAGCTCATGTAACAGGGTTGACCTGGAAAAACAGCACGGAACCCCATGGCTGTTTCTTAATCGCTTCTTTTGCTATTTTGCATGCCTTTTCGAGATCCTCACTATTGGTTTCAAAGTAGAGATGAATTCCCTTCTTTTCTTTGAAGGAAAATGTCACCCCGTCCTGATTATAATGATTTAATAATTCGATGATCTGATCATGCTGCAGAGCCACATTAATTTCGATCATTGGGCTAACCTCTCAAATTTCAATTATTGCTTGTCTTCTCCTGCTTCTCCGGCGGCAGGATCCAATTTGTTGGCCATCATCACAAACGGGATCCAGATCAGGAAAGCCACTGCCATGCCTACAAGGGTGACGAGCGGCGCCCTCCAGTCTGCGCCCGTTGCCAGGAAAGACAATAGCAGAGGAGGCGTGACCCATGCGACGGATTGTGAAACCGGTGCGACCCATCCCAGAGCAGTGGCAAAATAGCCGATGGAAATCGAAATTACAGGTGCCACCAGGAACGGAATGAACATAATCGGATTTAGCACTATCGGCAAACCGAACAGGATCGGTTCGTTAATATTGAAGATCCCGGGTCCGATGGACAATCGGGCAACCGTCTTGTAATCTTTCCGTTTCGAGAACAACAGCAAGGCGAGAATTAAAACGATTGTCCCACCGGAACCGCCATACCACCCATAGGCATCGAAGGAACCACGGACCCATTTGTACCCTTCTTGAATAACCAGATCGGCACCGCCTTGCTGGAACAGGTTAACATTGGTCACTTGAGCCACACCAAACACCCCTTCCAGAACGGGTGCCAGGACGTTCGGCCCGTGAATCCCGAAGAACCAGAACAGTTGAACAAACAGCGCACAGACAAATACAGCCCAATACCCTTGAGACAATCCCAGAAGAGGTTGCGCAATCGTTTTTTGAATCCATTCCAGGAAAGTCATATCCGGGACGAGTTTGGCAAAAATATAGTAGAAAATGCTCACCACATACAGGGCGGCTGTAGCGGGAATAATCGAAGCAAACGCCTTCGAAACCGCCGGCGGAACCGATTCAGGCAACTTGATCGTTATGTCTTTCAGCATCAATTTTACAAAAATCATCGTGGCAACAAAACCGATAATCATCGCGGTAAAGAACAGGTTCGCGTCCAAATTGTTCAGGGGAATCCAACCCCAGGCATTCGCTGTAATATCTGAAGAAGTGGCCGCCCATCCCGCCTGATTAATAGCGTCCACGGTGGCCGAATCAAGATTCAAACCGGAAATGGTCCCGGAGAAGGAAAACTTTATCCCGGCCAGTGTCGCGGCCGTGGAAACAATGCCTCCGGAAAGTTCATTGACCCCGTAGGCCCTTGCAATATTATAACCCCAGGAAAATACAAAAATCAGACCGGCAATCGCAAGTGTCCCGTTCCAAACATATCCGTTAATCGTAATAATGTCCCGAATGACCGGAATCGAATTTCCGTCATACGAATCAAAAAATTGGGGCGGAAGGTCGCGGATAATTGCATTGATCATAACCGCAACTGACCCGGCCATGGTTGCCGGAATCATTCCGATGAAGGCATCCCGAAGAGCGACCAGGTGTTTTTGTCCGCCAATTTTTGATGCGACCGGAAGGAAATATTTTTCCATCCATTTAATTATTGCATCCATCAATTTACCCTCCTTCAATCCATTTCTTGTTTTGAATGACCAGAAGGAATAAACGAAAGGAAAAATGAAAAAGACAACACAAGGACGGGACCACTTTTCTCCGGCAAAGTCTTCATCCCTCCGAAAAGAAGGAACAAAAGCGAGAAACAAACTGCGTCAGAACGCTTTTTTTACACCCCTCCTTTCAAGGCGATATTTTATGGAACAACCATTCCCCAAAAATGTTGCTGAACAGAATGGCTGCTGACAGAAGCTATTCTGATTCACCCACTCCAATCCATTTTCAACCTTCCTTTTCCGGAAATCCATTTTCCTCTAAATCAAATATATGATGAAAGCGTTGCCATTTCCGCATATTCTTTTTCTGTTGGCAAAGGAAATTCCGCTGGAAGGCCGGTAAGATTTTCTGCCATCCCAAGCTTTCCTTCCCTCTGGAAAGGTACCGCCGGCCCCCCATCAGATTAGCATCCAAAGATTGGGTCTCAAGAAAGGGAAAAGGATCGCTGAAAAATCGGACTAAAAGAACCAAAAGGTCATATCCAAAAAAAAAGCCCTTTGCCGGGCCGGGAACGTGGAAAAATCTGATCACCTTCGGATCCGCTTACGCCTCACGATTCCACTTTTTCAGAATATCTGCAAATTCAGCAAAGCTTTCGCATTGCACCAGCTGCTGGATCAAACCGGTGTTATCCAAAAGCCGGATCAATACTTGATACATCGGCTTCAAATCCTGCTTTCTCCCTTTGCTGATATTCAGGAGAAGGACAAACTGAACCGGATTTTCTCCCCAGGGGATCGGCTTTTTCAAAGTGACGATGGACCAGAAGGTTTCTTCCGTATAAGGTTCCAGCGGATGCGGGATCGCAACGAAATTCCCATAGCTGGTAGGCATCACCCTTTCCCGTTTGAACACGGCCTCAATATATTCTTCCGGAACCAATCCGTCCCTGATTAACTGGCTGCCAAGGAAATGGATGACCTCTTCCATGGTCAGGAAATCTTTCCTCAAAAAGGTATATTTCTCCCGCAAATATCGATCAATATTTACAGATTCTTTCGAAATTGCCTTTTCGATCTTTTTTAAATCCGCTTCCCCAAAAATAGCGTTGACCAAAACAACCGGGACAGGTATATCCTTTTCATAAATGGGGACGGTGCTGATAATAAAATCGATATCGGAAAAGTCCAGGTTCTGCAGATTGTAGTATTCCGAAGTTCCAACAATGTCCAGTTTATCGCCAAATGTATTTTCCAGCTTATAATAAAGCAATTGGGCAGTCCCTTCCCCGGAGGCACAGACGATAATGCAGCGCGGGACTTTTTCCTTCTTTTTCTTTTGCCTTTCCAGGGCAAGCTCAATATGGAGAGCAATATAGCCAATTTCATTTTCATCAATCTGGATTCCGTATTCCGATTTCAACACCTCCGCCCCGGTCAAAGCGGCCTCAAAGGATAGCGTGTATTTGGATTTGATTTCCGAAAGAAGCGGGTTGCGGAGATTCATATGGTAATGATAACGGTTGATTGCCGGTTGCAGATGCAAACAAAGATTGGTTAAAAGCTCTTCATCATTTTTCAATTGAAAATGATATTGTTCGTCAATCCGGGCCACCATTTTTTTTGCCAATGCCAAAATATCAGGTTCAATGAAGGAGCTGATGTTTCCGTTTTCCCATTTCCGATTGACCAGTTTTGTCCCCAACAGATGAATGGCAATGTATCCGATTTCATTGGCGGGAAACTTTACTTCGAGCTGTTTTTCAATATCGGAAACAATATCCCGGGCAACCCGGAATTCCATTTTGTTTTCCAATTCTTCCAGGTTTAAAGATGGATTCATTATGATATTTTCATCGCGAATGCGCTTACAAGCAATCGCGATATGGGTGACAAGATTGTGGACGCTGATGTCGGAAATGCTCATCCGGTTTTTTCGGATCTGTTTTAACAGGGAATTTTTGATGATTTCCAATTCTTCCTTAGGTAAAATCGAGGACCATTCATAGGGTTCCTCCAAAATTTGCCTCTTTTGATTGAATACATATTCCGATATGCAAAAACGGATTCTCATTTCGTCCCCCGCCACTTTTATTCCATAGCCCGGTTTTTGTTCAAGTGTCAGACCATATTGTCTGAGGATTTCCCGAACTTCCTTCAGGTCCCCCTGCAGTGTGGAACGGCTCCAGTTCAATTCATCTGCCAGATCATCGATTTTCATATATTCGGTATTTAAAAGAAGTTTTTCCATAAATCGGCGGATGCGCCCATCCTTTTCCGCGAGATCCGATTCATGGATGGCTTGTTCCTGCTGCCGCAGAAATTCAAGAAACCGATCCCTCTGATCAACCCGGAGAGAATAGCCAATCCCCCGCATCGATTCCACAGAGGCGCCGTGTTGTTTCAGCCTTTGATTGATGGCTTTGATATCATTTTGAATTGTTTTGGTGCTGACCTGAAATTTCGCGGCCAGTTCATTGCTGGTGACCGGTTCCGAAAGGAGGGAGAGATATTGCAATATTTGAATGAGTCGGTTATTCACAAGATCACCTCACTCCAAACCAGTTTCTGTTATCAATATATCATTTTTGCGGGGATAATCGAACGGTTTTGTCTTTTTTATTAAAATATAGCAATATTTCACTCTCTTTCTGAATCCTTTTTTCTGAATTTCCCAATTAAGAATAAGATAGCGGCAGGATTAAATGCTGTGTAAAACCGGCTGTCTATGTCCGGATTTTCAGTCTGTACAAAAAACATGGCAAAGTCGGCCCTTCGCCGACATCCTTCTTTATAAAGATGTTGAACCAAAAGAAGTCAATATGCCGGAAGAAATCGCCTCCCGGGGATTCTACCCTCTAAGGGGGGTGGTTTTATGTATATTCAAGTTTTTAAAAATAATAGGAATGTCATATATTATTTGCTGGGAGCCGGTATTTCCGGCATGGGAAATCATCTGTCGCGAGTTGAGTCCGTATAATTGTGTAAAAATGGAGTCTCTTTAAAAAAATAAGAGAGCCATTTCAAAAACCCTCGGTTAGAATGAAGTTGTCCAGACAACATTCCAGGAGAGGGGATTTTGAAAATGGATCAAGTCCATATTTGTGTGTAAATTCCCCTCGATTAGAGAAATAAATTAGCCAATGCGAGTCACTTTAGACACCGCTTTTGTTCCCTGAGTTTCTCGCCATTCCAAATACTCTGCCATATCGAGATACTTTTTGCCACTTGCCCATTTTTCGTCTATCTCCATTAGTAAAGCTCCGATCAGGCGAATTACCGATTCACGGTTAGGAAAAATGCGAATGACACGTTCTCGTCGGCGAATTTCTTCGTTGAGTCGCTCCATTCCATTTGTTGTCCGAAGTCGTTTACGGTACTTTTCGGGGAGCAGAAGAACGGCTGTGGCATCATCAAAACCATTCTCCAAAACGGAAATTGCCTTTGCAGCTTTGGCCTCGTACGTTTCCACCGTTTGTTGCAACAACAACCGTGCGGTCTCAAGATCAGGAGCATCCAAAATCGCACGAACACGGGGATACAACTCCCCCTGCAGTTGCTTGGGCGTGGCGTCGAGGATATTTCGCATAAAATGAGTCTGACACCGTTGCCACGTCACCCCTTGAAAATGGGTTCGAATGGCTCGTACGAGCCCGCCATGTTGATCGGACACAATCAGTTCTACGCCTCGCAAGCCTCGATCTTTCAGCCAGCTAAAAAACTCACTCCAACTGGCCTCTGATTCACTATCTCCAAGCATCAGTCCAAGGACTTCTCGGTAGCCTTCCATGTTCACCCCGTAGGCCAACATCACTCCACGAGAGCGTACACGCCCCTCTTCACGTACCTTTAAAACCAGGGCATCTACAATGAGAAATGGATAGAAGCTCTCTCGTAGATTTCGGTTGTTCCAAGCCGTTACAATCGGATCCAGGCGTTTACACAGATCGGAAACAGTAGACTTAGAAAACTCGGTTCCACACAGTTCCTCCGTGATGTGGGCAACTTTTCGAGTGGATACCCCATTCACCACCATCTCCATGAGGGCTAAAACCAAGGCTTGTTCACTTCGTTGAAAGCGGGCAAACATTTCTGTCGAGAACTTTCCGTTTCGAATTCGTGGCACCCGAAGGGTGATCGTTCCCACACGCGTGGTCAATTGATGAGGATATGTACCGTTTCGATAACCTTGACGTTCATCTGTACGTTCGTACGGTTCCGCAGAAAGCTGTTCCGTAGCCTGGGCCTGCAACACCTGATTCAATACCGATTCCAGCAGCTTGGCCACCCCCGAATCCTGAGAATTTCCGAGAAAAAGTTGCTGCAAAAGTTGTGAATCTACAGTAATCTGGTATTGAGCCATTTTCAGGTCAAGTCCAAATTATTGTGTAAATTCCCCTTTGATAGACAACATGGACCTGAGACTTGACGTATGGTAGGTAAGTCCGGCAAGTCTCCCTGCCAGTCGCCTTCCCGGACAAACGATCATGTTGTCAAGGAACAGGCGTGTCAAGGAGCTTTCGCGGCATATCCTCGCTTCGCTCCGGTATTCCACGTTCTCCTTGACACAGCGAAGGGGTTACCCTACTCTTTTCATCTCCGAAACTTCCTGATTCACCGATCGAGCTTCTTGCTCTTTCGTTTTCCGCCACTGCCAATATTCGGACATATCCAAGTATTTACGTCCCGACATCCATTTTTCATCGATTTCGATCAACACGGCACCAACGAGGCGATACACCGATTCCCGGTTCGGAAAGATGCGGATGACCCGTTCTCTGCGGCGAATTTCTTCGTT
>Ga0310826_101549_pt1 | contig 10867 bp, 10 predicted proteins | sample WT_ome_FD_201306 | JGI IMG/M metagenome (GOLD analysis project Ga0310826, IMG submission 201306) | Sorghum-adapted microbial communities enriched on wild type (WT) sorghum from Joint BioEnergy Institute, Emeryville, California, United... ... | reverse complement strand
TCCGTCTCTCAGCACCGTATCGGCACCGCCAAAGCACCTGAGAGACGGATTTTCCGTCTCTCAGCACCGTATCGGCACCGCCAAAGCACCTGAGAGACGATTTTCCCGTCTCTCAGCACCGTATCGGCACCGCCAAAGCACCTGAGAGACGGTTTTCCCGTCTCTCAGCACCGTATCGGCACCGCCAAAGCACCTGAGAGACGGTTTTCCCGTCTCTCAGCACCGTATCGGCACCGCCAAAGCCCTGAGAGACGGTTTTTCCGTCTCTCAGCACCGTAACGGCACCGCCAAAGCACCTGAGAGACGGATTTTCCGTTTCTCAATGCGCAGCGGTCATCTCTGTTTCAATGGGCCAGAGTGTCGTAAGGATAGTTTTTCAGGGAACCGGGGAAGAGAATGGCATGAACTATGCCGACAAGAGATTTGTCAACAGTCTGTAAAGAGCGCGGCCGGAATCCGGCGCGCCCCGTTTTTGCAAAGGAACACCCTACTGCTTCTCCCACGCCTTGTCTCTCATGTTCGTGTAAATGTACACCGCGGCCGAAACGGCGCACAGCAGGAACATGACCACGGACAGCGCCGCGACGTACCCGTAATTCAGGTTGTTGAACTGCACAAAGAGCGAGACGCCGATCATCTGGGGCGACGTGGCGCCCATCAGATAGGGCGTGGTAAAGGAGCCCACATTGCTCATGAAGATGAAGGTCGCCGCGATCATGGAATCCTTCATGGTCAGCGGCAGAATCAGCCGGGTGAAGAGCACCCAACGGGACGCTCCCACATCCCGGGCGGATTCGATCATGGAATCCGGGATGTTCGAAAGCCCCGCCAGGATGAGCATGGTCGCAAAGGGAATGTTGAACCACAGGTTCATCATAATGATGCCGTACTCGTTGAACATCAGGCCCGGCTTGAAATCGTAACCGAACAACGCGAGCGAGACGCGGTTGATCAGGCCGGAGTCGCGGATGACGGTGATCATGGCGTTGACCGCCACAAGACCGGGAATAAAGCGGGGAATCAGATACAGCAGGCCGATGGTCTTGCTGGCGAAAGAATTCGAAAAACGCAGGAACAAGGCCAGCCCGTAGCCCGCAAGCACCGCCACCACGACCGTGACGATCACGATGTACAACGTGTAGAACAGGTTATCCAGCGCAATCGGGTTCGTAAACAGGTAAGCGTAATGATCGAAGCCGTAACCGTCCTCGGTTTTGAAGCTTTCAATCACGATGTTCAAAATCGGGTAAGCGACCACACCCAAGGTAATGATGAGGGCGGGCGTGATGAACGAATAGGCCATCACCCACTGCCGCAAACGATTGCCGTTTTCCATCGTTGCCGGGCCTCCCCGCTTCTTCGGCGATCCCGGCCGGACATCCGCCCGCCGGCCGGGACCGCCGTGGTTATCGGGATTATTTCAGCGTGCCGATTTCTTCGTCCCACTTGCTGTACAGTTCCGGTTGCAGCGTGCCGATGCTGATGACCCGGAATTTGTCGATCTTGAGATCGGAAATGATCGTGGTCAGGTTCGGATCCAGTTCGGAGAAATCGATGACCGGGATCGCGGCCATCTGATCCAGAGCGATGTTTTGCGCCTCGGGGCTGAGCATGTAGTTGATGAACGCGTAGGCTCCTTCGGTATTGCTGCCGATGGACGGGATGCCGAACACGACCGTGTTGCCGGTAAACGACGGTTGAATTTGCGTGAGCTTGATGGAAGACGGAATGGCACCCTGTCTCACCTGGGAAATGATCATGTCCGCCCACGCGGGGATCATGTCAACTTCCTTGCCCGCCAGGAGGTCGATCGCGCCCTGGTTCTTGTTGGGATACACGACCCGGCCGCCGGATTTGTACATAAAGGGATGAAGTTCACGCATCAGATCGAACCCTTGCGTCCATTGTTCCTTCCACTTGGCATCGCTGGACGTCATCGCTTCTTCGGGCAGGAAGTTGTAAACGGAGGTGAGCACGAACGAACCGCCCGCGCCGCCGGACCCCGGCGTGTTATAGGCGAACCGGCCCGGATGGTCCTTGATCCATTGGTAGAGTTCCTCGGTGGTTTTCGGCGGGTTGGGAACCGTCTCCGAGTTGTACGCCAGCGTGACCGTGGTTCCGCGATAGGGAACGACCAGGTCGTCGCGGAAGGTGGCGGGGAATCTCACCTTGCTGTAGTTCGGAATTTTGCTCCTGTCGATCGGAATGAAGAGGTCTTCGCCGGCTGCTTCGATATACCTGAGCACCTCGTCGCCTTGCATTTCAATGATGTCGAAGTCCGTTTTTTTCTGTCCGGCTTTCTTGGCCGCGGTGATGCGGTCCGGAAGGGACTGGGCGCCCGTGCCGGTGACGATGAATTCCAGCTTGACCTGATAGCCCTCTTTGTTGGTCTTGTTGAAGTTTTCAATTTGCTTCTCGAACATCACCCGAACGTTGTCGGAGCCCTGGGCCCACAGGGTGACGGTTTTTTTCTTGCCCCCTGAGCCGCCGGAACCGGTGAGGTTGCCGCACGCGGCGAGCACCGTCCCGGCGAAGAGAAGCCCCGCCACCAGCAACAAGAACGCTTTCCTGACACTCATGAAAATTACCCTCCTTTAGATTTGCGCATTGCAGCAAACGTCGGTGAAGTAATTTTTTATGTCAGAAATTTGCTGCCCGGGTTGATTCAAAAGACATGGTACTTGTCAAACGTGAGGGACACCCTCTCGTTCACCGCGAAGGTGTCGGAGATATGCCGCGGCTGGAACACCTTGAAGTTCCGGCCGTTCACGTCCACGTTGATTTCCGCGAAATGGCCCAGCACCATGATGGTGCGAATGACGCCGCTCAGCCTGCCGTGGCCTTCCCCTTTGACCAGCGATATCGCTTCCGGCCTCACGGCGATGACCTTGCCGTCCGGTTCCTCGATGAAGTTCATTTCGCCGATGAAGGACGCCACGTAGCGGGACGCCGGATTGTCGTAGACTTCGGTGGGCGTGCCGATCTGCTCGAAAACGCCCTTGCTCATCACGACGATCCGGTCGGAAATGGCCATCGCTTCTTCCTGGTCGTGGGTCACGAACACGACGGTGATGTTCAGGTCCTGCTGGATCCGCTTGAGCTCTTCGCGCATCTGCATGCGGATCTTGGCGTCCAGCGCGGAGAACGGTTCATCCAGAAGCAGCACCGAGGGCTGAAGCAGGAGCGCCCTCGCGATGGCCACCCGTTGCTGCTGGCCGCCCGAAAGCTGCGCCGGGTATTTTTTCTCCACGCCGCTCATCTTGACCAGTTCCAGCATCTGCCGCGTCCGCTCCTGGATCTCCTTCTTGGGCATTTTGCGGATGCGGAGCCCGAAGGCGAGGTTGTCGTAGATCGTCATGTGCGACCACAGGTTGTAGCTCTGGAACACCATGGCCGTGGGACGTTTCTCCGGCGGCAGGCGGACGACGGAACGGCCGTCGATCAGGATGTCGCCTTCATCCACGTCCACAAAGCCGCCGATCGCCCGAAGAATCGTGGTTTTCCCGCAGCCGGAAGGCCCCAGGATGGTCAGGAACTCGCCTTCGTACACGGTCAGATTCACATCTCGGACGCCGTCGTTGTTTTTGAACAATTTGGTCATGTTTCGGATTTCGAGTTTCACTGGCCGCTCGCCCATGGATTCTCCTCCCGGTTCCTATTTCATCTTGAAGCCCTTGGCGATGGTGTCCGGCGACAGATAACGGCGCATGAGAAGCAGGACGAGCAGCGTGGGAATCATCAGGATGATGGAGAACACCGGACCCGCCGTCGTCGCGTATTGCATGATGATGCCGTACATCTCCACCGTCATCGTCTTGATTTGCGGGAAACCGACCAGCAGCGTCCCCTGCGATTCTTCAAGCGAATGGAGGAACGTAAACAGCATGGCGACGATGATGCCGGGCAGCGCGAGCGGGAACGTCACCGACAGGAACGTGCGGAACGGTCCGGCGCCCGCGTCCCTGGCGGCTTCCTCCTGCTGCCGGTGAATGCTGCGGAAAGCGTTTGCGGGAATCCACGTCATGAACATGATCGAATTCAGCACATGGATGATGACGACGCCCAGAAACGTTCCGATCAGGTACAGTTTGTAGAAAATGATGCCGATCGCGACGTACAGCCCCATTTTCGGAAACGCGTCGCTCAGCAGGAACGAGAAGAAGAAGAATCTTCGTCCCGGAAAATTAAACCGGGCCAGCGCGTAAGCCGCGGGAATGCAGATGGCCATGGACACCAGGGTCGTGACCACCGCGATGATGAAAGACATGACGATGGAGCTGACCAGGCGGTCCTGGCCGAGCACGTATTCCCACCACTTGAAGCCCCATTCCTGCGGAAACACGGCCGGCGCTTCGTGCCTGTTGGCAAACGCCAGCATGAACAGGTGCAGCAGGGGCAGGTAGAAGAACAGCAGGAACACGGACAGCACGATGAATTCGAAAAACTTTTTGCGCCCCACCGCGTAATAGAAACCTCTGATCGACAGCAGTCTCATGTACTTGCACCCGCTTTCGTAACCAGTCCCGTTTCGTCGTAAACGGGAGCGTGCCAAGGCCAGCCGAATTTGGCGGCGAAGTTGTAGGTGAGAAAATGTTGCTGAATCACGGCGTTGGAGAGCCGGGAACAGATGACGAAGTTTTTGGATTCCAACAGTCCGGCGCTGTCCACGGTGACCGGAAAGCGCATGAAATCCTCCCAGGTTCCCTCGTAAGCGGAGGGCCAGTACCGCTTCTTGATCGGATGATCTTTCGCCCGTCCTCCCGCCAGCATCTGGTGGTAGGTTTCGCGCATATCTTCCAGCACCGTGCCTTTGGGCAACCGGACCCGTTCCCCTTCCGCCGGGATGGAGCCGTGTTTGCCCCACTGGACGCGGATCTCGGGCCTGCCGCCCGCTTCGTTCGCCAGCTCCGCCGCACGGGCGGTGGTGATAATGCTTCCGTGATAGAAGGCCCACACGCCCGTCACCCGCCGGCTGTTCCGGTCATAGGCCACCCAGATCTGTTCATGGTCGCAAGGGTCGCTGTCGTCGGGAAAATCGTAGTCGTCTTCCCAGAACAGGTGGTAGGCGATGACCGGTTCGTCGGGGTGATGGATCGCAACCACATCCTTCAGCGGGAAACATTCCATCTCCGTCAGTTTCAGCAGGGGGGCGTGACGCAGCACGGCCGCCTTCATCTCTTCTGTAACCGGTACGGGCGGCAACGCGGCGACCGCTTTTTGGTAATAGCCCGCCGCGACTCCCAGGTTCCTTTCCACATGGTAGCTTTCACCGACCCGTTCGAGCAGTTCCCCGTCTTCCCCCGACAAAGCCAGCTGGTACAGATCCAGCTCGCGAATCAGCGGCAGCATCAGCCGGTCCAGATCGTATTTCCAGGGTTCAGGCGGAAGCAGGTTCCGTATGGTATCCCCGTAGCGGCCGATGGCCTTCTCAACCAGCATCTTCCTCACCCCTTTCGGACATCGGGCCGTCGTCGTTGCGTTGTCGCATTGCTCCCCGGGCCCGTCACGGGCGCCGGACTCTCCTGTTTGGTTATACCCCCCCTTTGTCAGATTCGTATAAAACGAATGTAAAGGGACTATTAAATTTCTCGGGCAAGGCTTGTGATCTCTCGTCTACCGGCCGGGAGCCGCCTTCGGCTTACCGGGCTTTCCGCCCGTCGACTGCCGGACGATCAGGCGGCATTCGTACTCGTTCAGCCGCTGCGGATGGCCTTTTTTGTTGACCAGGGTGTCGATCAGGCGGACCGCGTCCGTCCCCATCCGCTGGGCATCCACCTGGACGGTGGTGAGCGACGGCGTGCATGAGGCCGCGTAATCGGTTCCGTCAAAGCCCATCACCGCCACCTGCCCGGGAACGGCCACGGCGTGGTCGGCCAGCACCCGCACGGCGCCCAGCGCCAGCATGTCGTTGGTCGCGAAGACGGCGGTGCAGCCTTCTCTTTGAAAGCGCTCCCAATACTCGGCCATCAATTTCCGGCCGTGTTCGAAATCGGATTCCGGCGAGTAGACGACGGTGAGTCCTTCCCGGCCGCCCCGCTCGTCGAACCAGCCGAGAAAGCCTTCCAGCCGCAGCTTGTGGCTGCGGTGATCCTGCGGGCCCGCGAGGATCCAGATCTTGCGGTGTCCCAGGCCGTACAGGTGGGCCGCCGCCTTCCGCCCGCCGGACACGTCGTCGCTGACCAGGTGGATGACATCCGGGTCGTCCGTCGAACCGTTGACCATGAGGTAGGGCACGTTGAATTTTTTGACGTAATCGATGACGTTTTTGTGCAGGCGGCTGATCAGAATGAGGCCTTCAACCCGGTTTTCCAGCATGAAGTCGGTGGATCGCAGCGACATTTCCTTGTCGGTTTTGAGGAATACGGAGTAGCCGAGCGATTCCGCGGCCATCAGGATGGCGTCGATCAATTTGCCGTACAGCGGGTGGGAGACGATCGGCTGGCGGTTGCGAAACACGATGACACCGATGCTGTTGGTGCGCTTGGAAGCCATGGCCCTGGCGACGGCGTTCGGCTTGTATTGCATCTGCTCGATGACCGCCATCACGCGCTTGCGCGTCTCCGGGCTGACATACCCTTTGCCGGAAATGATCCGGGACACGGTCGAACGGGATACGCCGGCGAGTTTGGCGATGCCTTCGATGTTAAGCTTCTTCATGCATTTCCTCCATGCTCCAATTTCGCTTGAGCCGCGCCAGGACGTCCACGCGCCGCGTCGTAATGGAGCGGACGCCCATTTTTGCAAACGCTCTCATTTGTGCTTCTTCGTTGACGGTCCAGACGTACACATCCAGCCCTGCGTTCCCCGCCGCCGCAACAAGGGAAGGTTGGGCGATCTGCCAGGGAAGGTTGAGCCCGAGGCATCCGGCGTCCAGCGCCTGCTCGCACAGCTTCCGCACCGCTTCCGGATAGGGGGCCGCCGCGAAGGCGCGTATATCGGTGTTCAGCAGTCTGCGCATCCGGGGGTCGTATTGGGAAACCGCTTTTGCTCTCGGGAATTCGCATCCCGTCAGGAACACCCGGTCGTGGATGCCCAACCGGTCGATCAGCAGGGAGAGAGGCGGGATGGCGTCGTCCGACTTGACGTCCAGATTCATGGTTTTGCCGGCGTCAAGCACCATGCGCAGCACCGGTTCGAGCAATTGGAGCGGCCGGTCCATGCGGGCGTTCAATTCCTCCAGCGTGGAGTCGGAGATGCTGCCCGTCGTTCCGTCCGCGAAGGTCACGGTGTCGTCGTGGCTAAGCACGAGCACGCCGTCCCGGGTGGCGCGGATGTCATCCTCCACGATGTCAGCCCCATATTCGATCCCCGCCCGGGCGGATTCCGCCGAGTTGTCGGGCGTCCCCATGCATCCGGTATGGGCGGTAATCAGAGGGAAATTCTTTGCTGCGAAAGTCTTCTCGGTCCGGATGATTGGCTCTCCTCCGTGCGCACATGTGGGAGCGCTCCCACATGTCCCAAAAAATAAAGCGCTTATATTGTATTTTATGTTCATAATAGCACGTGTGGGAGCGGTTCCACAAGGGGAAATCTTGTTCCCGGCCGGAATTCGATTTTTTCCGCGGGCAAAAAGAAAATGGCGCGGCAGCCGCCTCCTACAGGGCGTTGGCGAGCGCCGCGCTGCGAAGCGTCGGATAAGCGGGACGAAAGCCGAGCTGCTCCTTGATTTTGGACGTGTCCACCAGCTGCAGCCACGCCTCCTCGATCGGACGCCGGTCCGCGCCCTCCGGAACCGGCTCGTTGAGAACCTCCATGATCTCGCCTGCGGAAGCCGGTTCGTCGTCGGCCACATTGTAGATCTCACCGCTGCGGTGATCCGCGCTCAAGGCGAGCAGCACCGACTGCGCCACGTCGGCGTGATGCACCAGATGGAAAAGCTGGGACGGATTCCAGTTCCGGAACCACCGGAGCCCCTCGCCCAGATGGGGATCGCCGTCGCCGTAGACGAACGCGAGCCGCAGGATGCGCAGGCCGAGCCCGCGCGATTGATGCAGCCGGAGCAAAGCGCGCTCGGACGCCGCTTTGGAATCCGGATAGGCCGAATCCGGGTTCGGGGGATCCGCCTCGGTGAATCTCCGGCCCCTCCCGGGCCCGTAGACCAGGTTGGTACTCGCATAGACAAATCGGGGCACTTCCGCCTCCAGCGCCGCCTCCGCAAGGGATACCGTCCCCGTCAGGTTGACCGCGCGGGCTTCTTCGTCCGTGGCGCCCCGGAAAAACGCCGCCAGATGCACGACGGCATCGACGCCCCGCACGGCGGGCTTGAGCGAATCCGGCGCGAGCAAATCGCCGACGGCCGGCTCCGCGCCCAGGGCGATCAGCGAAGCCGCGCGCTCCCGGCTTCTCACGAATATCCGCACTTCGTGTCCTTCGCGGAGCAGCCGGGGAACGAGACGGCTTCCCACCCTTCCCGTCGCTCCGGTCACCAAAATCTTCATTCGCCCTGAAACCCCTCTCTCCGGTTCGTGGTGTTGTACCTTCCGGCCGGCATGGTACAATACCATTATCTTTTTCTTTTTATCCTATGACCAGACTTCGATTTATCCTATGATTGAAGCTGACAGGATAAGAGGGTATCGTGCCATGAACGAAGAAGAACGGAGGAAAGCGCTGGCCGATTTCCTGCGTTCCCGGCGGGCCCGGCTTTCCCCGGCCGACGTCGGACTGCCGGCCGGCGCGCGGCGGCGGACGCCGGGGCTGCGCAGGGAAGAGGTCGCGCAGCTCGCCCACATCAGCGCGTCCTGGTATACGGCGCTGGAACAGGGAAGGGACGTGCGCCCCTCGGAACAGGTGCTGGACAGCCTGGCGGAAGCGCTCCGTCTTTCGCCGGCCGAAAAGCGGCATCTGTTTCTGCTGGCGCTGCCCCACGCGGAATCGCGACCGGCGGCCGCTCCGCCGCCGGAGGCGGTCAGCGCGGAGCTGAAATCGGCGATCCATGCCTTGAATCCGCACCCGGCGTATGTCATGGGCAGACGGTGGGATTTGCTGGAATGGAACCGGGCGGCCGAGAACGTGTTTTCATTCTCGTCGATCGCGCCGCCGCATCACCGGAACCTGCTGTGGAGGATGTTCACCCATCCCGCCCTGAAATTGCACAAAGACTGGCCGTCGCTGGCGCAAGGGGTCGTCTCGCAGTTCCGGGCGGACAGCGCGCGATACCCCGGCGATCCCTCCTTCGCCGAACTGATCGGGGATCTCATGGAAGCCAGCGAAGAATTCCGCGCATTATGGCCGCTCCACGATGTGCGGAGTTTCCGCGAAGGCGTCAAGCGGATGGACCACCCGCTGTACGGGCGCCTCATCTTCCATCACGTCACCCTGCAGATTCCGGAAAATCCGGATTGCAAAATCGTCCTTTACACCTGCGACGGGGAAACGGCGCGGATCCTGTCCGAACATATAAAGCGGCATGATGGAGATTCATGAGACGGACAAAGGAGCATGGCCGCCAAACTGCCATGCTCCTTTTTTTCATTTCCTTGTTATTGCAGAACGATCTCCACGATCTCGCAATTCGTCGCAACGCGCATGGGCATGCCCCAGGTCCCGACGCCCGAGGTCACGATGACGTGCGGGCTGGCGGGATCTTTTTGGTAGTGGCCGTAGTCGACCACAAACAGCAGGTTCGTGATCAGGTTGGCGGGGAAAATCTGGCCCTTGTGGGTGTGCCCGGACAGGATCAGATCCACGTCGTTTCCGTACTCATCAATGTGGCTCGGCCGGTGGTCCAGAACGATCCGCGGCAAATCCGGTTCCAGCCCGGGCAGGAGGTCGGCAAAGGCCCTCCGCTCCAGGCCGCCGTATTCGCCGATGGGCGACGAATCCAGGCGCCCGATCACGGTGACAAGTCCGTCCACGGTGACGTGTTCGTCCAGGAGCGCCCGGATGTTGCTGTTTTCCAGAAACTGCAGCATCTGCGGGAACGTTTCGCCGCCGTCGTGGTTGCCCAGGGATGCGTATACGCCATAGGTGGCTTTGATCTGCCTCAGCAGCTCGCTGGCCCGCGCCGGATGGCGAATCTCGCGATAATCGTCGTCGAAAATATCCCCCGAAATCAGGACGAGATCCGGCTCCATGCGATTGATCCGCGCGACGACCTCCTCCAGCCGGCTTTCCGACCTTATGGCGCCCAGATGCAGATCGCTGATCAGCACGACCTTCAGCGGCCGGGCCAAGACGGGATCGTCCAGCTTCACCTCATACCGCACTTCGTAAATCTGCGTCGCGTGCCAGATGCCGTAACCGGTGAATCCCGCCGCGCAGAGAACCGCCAGCAGCGAGGACCAGAAGCGTACCGCCGCGGGGATCGGCGACGGGATGAGCCTGATCCATTTTCCGATCAACAGAAGAACATCCGCCGCCAGCACCGACAGAAACAGATAGACGAAAATCCCCATCCAGTAGGCGCCGATCCACGCGGCTCCGTGCCTGACCGCTCCCGGCAAGGGGAGAAACGAAAGCACGAGCGTGAGCGCGACGAGGCCGTACACGAGGGCGAACAGCCAGCCCCTGGCCGCCGGAACCACATATTTGAGCCCCCGGTACAGTCGGCGCCCGATGTAGTAGTTGGCCCCGCCGTACACCAGCAGCACGACGGCAAATCCGAAAATGATGACAAGAATGTTCATGAATGACTCCCGCTGTCAGGATGAAATGACCGCGCCCGCGGCAACCTATTGCCCATCCCGCATCAACCCCAACGTTTTTGCAGGACCCTGCAAGAAAATATTAAAAATAAATTCTGAATATCAAGTTAGCTCCGCTAAGGTCATGAGGTAAGCATCCGGTAGGTGATAGTGTCGGTGGAAACACAGGCTGTCAGCAGTCGATTGAACAACTGGCCTTCAAACCGCCTGCGGTTGGTGCG